>Ga0209475_10002829_pt1 | contig 16845 bp, 5 predicted proteins | sample tdDd471_FD_187128 | JGI IMG/M metagenome (GOLD analysis project Ga0209475, IMG submission 187128) | Marine sediment microbial communities from the Atlantic coast under amendment with organic carbon and nitrate - tdDd47.1 (SPAdes)... | ecosystem: Environmental > Aquatic > Marine > Coastal >... | reverse complement strand
TACAACTGTATGGCGTGGCCCTGAACCTACAGACCATGCATCACGATGACCATAGCTGGTGCCTGTTTTCCAATGAATATGAGAAGGAGCTCCAGAGATTTGACGGCGGGATGGGAAGTCGGGACGGTCTTTTTTTGACAGCGCAACTCTGGTGAGCCAGGCTGCGCCTTCCGAGAAAACTCTCATTCCAGAATGGAGTTTTAAATTTCGTCTACTATTTGTTTTGTGTTTATTTGAGTAAAGTTGATCAGAGTATGAAACGAATTTTAGTTTTTTAGAGACACCGCCATTTGCCAGTGATACATATAGCGAGGTCATTTCCAAAGGCGAAATTTCTACACCACCGACAGCCGCAGACAAACCATAATAACCAGGTTCTCTCGACAATGAATTGGCTCCCATGTCTCGCAAGCTGTCAATAAACGGGTTTGGTCTAATGGCTGAAAGCAAGTCGATAAAGGGAATGTTCAGAGATCTGGATAAAGCTGCATCAAGGCGAACCATTCCACTAAAGGAATCATCATAATTTCGAGCCACATAACCACTGTAGTTTCTGGGAATATCCAAAACCATCTGATCCGGAAGTGCCAAACCACGATCAATGCCAATTGCATAAATAAATGGTTTAAGTGTGGAGCCGGTTGACCTGAGAACTGAAAACGAGGGAATCATTGCACCGAAGTTATCATTGGTAAAGGCATAGTTGCCAACCAGGGATTTTATCTCTCCAGTTGTATGATCTGCAATTACAACGGCTATATTATGTATGCCTTTATTAAGCATCTCACGACGATAGGAGGCAACTATGCGCTCGGTTAGAGCCTGTATGCCTTGATCCAGAGTAGTATGGTAATGACTGGCGGTAGAATTTTTTCCGTTTAACCACCATGCCATATGAGGTGCATGTCTTGGCATAGCTCGCGCCAGCAGAGGTACATCATCTTTGTCTATTTGTGCGAGTAGTTTGTTTTTTTGTTCATCCGATTCTGTGTTTGTAAATAGTTGCCAGTTTATCAACTGTTTAGCAATTTCATTTCTGGCCGCAACAAGATTCTTTTTATTGCGCAGTGAGGGAATTCGGTTGGTGGGCTTTTGTGGAATTGCCAGAAGAATCGCGATTTCGTTTGGTGAGAGAGACTTTGATCGATGCGAGAAAAAGCTTAGACTGGCTGCCTCAATCCCTTCAAGATTGCCACCAAAAGGAATAAACTGCAGATAGTTTTCCAGAATCTGATCTTTGCTTAAATGGTATTCAAGCTGCAAAGCTTTCCATGCCTCAATAATTTTAGAGCGCATAGTGCGCGGTCGTTGTTCGAGAATTCTGACCAGTTGCATGGTAATCGTAGAGCCACCGGAAACCACCTGGCCATTAGCCAAGTTTGCGAATATTGCGCGAATGATGGCCAAGGGATCAACGCCGGGATGATAGTAAAAACGCTTGTCCTCAAAACGAATCAGCGAGTTGATATAGGCATGGTCTACATCTTTTAAAGGCAACGCAATGCGCCATTTGTCATCGGCAGACAAGAACACATGTGCCGGTGAGCCATCGGCAAAATGCATGACCGCCGAAGAATGTGCAGATAATCTTTCTGGCAAAGGCACTGCAATAAAGGATATCCAAAGTGCCAGTGAGAAAATCGTCACTACTGAAAATATCAACAGTAGATATTTAGTTTTAGTAAAAGCTTTAAGACGCATTAGTCAATGTATTTGTCCCATGGCCCTGTTACTTCAAATTTGCCACCTTTGGCACGGGCCCAGACATCAGGGTCGTACATGGCAGAAACTTCAATGTCCGGCAAAGTATAAGAACCGGCAATTGTGGCTCGCAGTTGATAGACTACAGTCATGGATGTTTTAGGAGCCAAACTGCCGAATATTTCGATGCGATCATCTCGTATATTCATATAATCGGCAGACCAGATATCATCTTCCTCCAGCCATGAAACACTGCGACTTTGACCTAGTCGAGGGTTTTCAACTTCAAAGCCCGCCGGGAAACGGTCTACCAGTGCAATGTTGTTGGTGGTTTCATATCTGTTGTTAGTGATAGTTATTTCAGCGAACAGTACATCGCCAAGATTGACCTTGTCCGAAATTACATAGCCATCAGAATTTTTGAATTCTCTAAATATGCTCAGTCCATTGCTGCCGTATTTCGGGGTTTCTTTGCTGCGAACACCTGTACTGCTCACTATTGCATATATATTACCCAGGTCTTTCTTTTTTATCTGTATATCAAGTGATTTTCGTTCGGAGGCACGGGCAACAGTCCAGCTGACATCATTGGATTTGTCTTTTGTTTCATTCAATTTTTCCTCTGGCTTGATATTTTTACCGTTTATTGCAAGTGTTGGTGAAGAGAAATTATTGTTCAAAATCCCAATATACTTGCCTAAACCTGTCATTCCCCAGACTAACTCCTGAGTGCTGTACCAGTGACTGCTGTTGCCTTGCAGGGCATCTGCAACCAGACGGGCAAGTTTTTCTCCATTTTCATGATTGCCGAAAAGATCGCTGAAGGTGCTAAGCATAAAACCTCTTTTTCGGCGATCTGAATAAAACGACCAGTTGTTTCGCCGTTTGTTTGTAACAGGGGAGATGTCCGGGTTTCGCAAATCATTCTCATAACTGCGATCACCTGCAAGGTACAAGGCTGCTTTAAGCATATAGCTGTTTTCGCTTTCCTGTCCTTTGGTATCAGTGCCGTAGGAATTTATCAGACGTTTAATGCTTGCCTTATGTCCACGCTCTGCCAGAGCCAGCACATAATGAAAATAAGCTTCTGCATTGTGGTAGTAGTTATAGCTGCGATGATTTTTATCCAGCGAGCTATAACGATTATTCAGTTCGTTTTCGATAAAATCAAGTGCGTCATCTAAACGAATTTGAGGAACCGGATGACCAAGTTTCTTCGCATCCAGCAACATGTGGGTGGCATATGCTGTCGCCCAGTGAGTTGGGTTGGAACCGCCGGGCCAGTAAGAAAAACCTCCAGATGGTAACTGCATGGAAAGTACTCTGTCTATGCCGTAAGTTATCATGTCATCTATATTGTTGTTTGCAAGAACCTCTGGTGCAGCGGATTCCACCAGATTTGCCACAAATAATAATGGTCTGGTCGATGAGGTTGTTTGTTCAATGCAACCATAGGGGTAACGGATAAGGTGTTTCAAATGACCGAAAGAGGCTCCATAGGGATTGCTGGTGGCCCAGATTGTAGTGTTTTCGGTAGTTGGTACAAATCCTTTTATATTGGCTAATAAATCTGTTGTGGTGTTTTCCAGTTTAATGCTTTGGACAATACGTCGTGTGGGGCCAGTTGGTGAGAATGGAACATCCAGAGTGTCTTCAGATACAAAATCTCCAGCTTTTGCCGTTACGCTAATTCGGGCAGCCCCAACAGATTTTTGGGCAATAGCCTCAAAGACTACAGTACCATTTTCCTTGTCCTTTAATGTAATAACTTTTTTTGTTGTGCCAAAAAACTCGAGTGGTGGTTCTGTTGTAAGGCCATTTACAGGTTCAAAACCAGGAACAGCTAAATCCTCTGCTTTTAGAGTTACGGTAACTTTTCTGGTATTACCTGACAGGTTGGTTATGAACACGGGTGCCTGAATTACATCTCCTTTAACTAAAAAGCGCGGAATGGTTGTTTGAATTACTATGGGGTCGCGAACCAGAACATCTTTTTCTGCACGGCCAATCTTTTTGGGGCTTGCACCTACGGCCATGACTCGGAGTGAACCACGATATTGCGGGACATCAAATGTGTATGAAACTTTTCCCGAAGCAGGAACATCAAGCTCGCCGGACCATAGGGCAACAGGTTTAATTGCCTGCACCCGACCAGCATCGCTGGAGCCATCACCACCTGTGGATCTGGTGGAGGCACCAGAAGGTAATAGCAGGTTCCAGCCAATTGTCTCAAATGTTTCAATCCCGAGAGCCCTTTTTACAAATATCATTTCCAATGGATCAGGCGTTTTAAACCTGGTAAGAGAAAGAATGCCTTCATCAACGGCTGCGATGGTAGCTGTGGTGGGGCCATCAAGTTTTCCAAAATCCAGCTTAACGGTTAGTTTAGAATTGGAACGAACTTCTTGTGGAGCTTCAAGCTTCAGATCATAGGTGAAGGCAACTGGTTTAATCCTGACGGAAGTTACTCCAAAAGCGCGACTGGGCAAAAATGCCTGTGCACTTTCCTGATGCGGATCTTTTACCAAAAAAGCACTAAGATAAATATTGGGGTTGAAACTGTTGATTTTAAATGGAATAGTCACCGGGCCGTTTTTTACATCCAGCCATTTGGAATGTAACAGTTTGTCTGTTTCGATGGTGAAAAGCAGGCGACCATTAAAAGGTGCGATGAAGGTGACTTTTCCATCCTGATCAACATCAATTGAGTCTGGTGCTGAAAGAACTAAAGATTGTGCATCCTGCGGTTTAGGTGTTTTGGCCATGCCCCTTTCAGAAGGTGGCTGCCAGTACCAATAGCCCTTGCCCTTTAACTGAAGATCGGTTCTTGCACGTCCTGAAATTGCCCTGACAAGGAATTGTCCGGCATTTGCATTTGCGGTGAAGCTGGTTTTGAATTGTCCGTTTTTAGCAGTAACCTTTTTCCGAGCTTCAAGTACCGGATGGAAAATATAACGCCATTGCCAGTAACCATCGTCATCGTAATAGTTTTCCCAGTCACGATCCAAATGATAAAACTCCAGAACAATATCTTTACTGCCTTTAAGAACGCTTCCCTGCCAGTCTACAATTGCACCACTTATTTCGAAAGATTTTCCGCTTTCAACCTTTTGTTTGATTTTTGAAAGACCGATATAGAAGTTTTCAGGGTGTACAGTGGCTTTTGCACTTCCGCGGGTGGCACGTCCGCTGCCGGCTTCAAATACTGCTACTCTGGCAGTAATACTTGCAGCGCCGGCAAATAAACTATTACCTTCCATTTCAGGGCAGCCCAGCAAAGCATAGCCTTTATCATCAAGCTGTCCTTCGCTTTGTCCCAAAGACATGATTTTAGGTTTTTCGTTGGGGTTTGTCCATACCCCATATTCGTATTGTGAATTGTTTTTTGGGGTAAATTTCGCAGGTGTCAATTCGCATAGCAATTCCAGTTTACTTCCTTTGGCAGTGCCACCAAATAAGTATTCAGCATTGGTATTGATTTCCGCAATTTGATCCAGAGAGTAGTCTGATTGGGCAAATGCAGCCTTAACCTTCATGCGCTCCGGAACAAATTCCTCAACATTGAATTTGTAATTACCAATGGTTTTATCTCCCGCCTGCATCAGGACTTTATACGATCCGGTTGCGGCAAAAGCATCGAAGCTATAGTCAAAAACAACCATGCCCGCTTTATTCAGTTTGTATAGCTGGCGTTTGGCAGTATTTCCCCGTGGATCAATCAGTTTCGCAATAACAGGCATTTGGGCTTTAGGTGCAATACCATCTTCGTTACGAACAATAGCCGATAGATGTGCCGTATCTCCCGGACGATAAACACCGCGGTCAGAGTATATCGCGGCACGATAAGGAGTTTTATCCTTGTACGGTATGCCTGCCACATCTGTTTCGCTTATGCTGTTTTTAAGTTCAGAGTATTTCAGGTAGGTCATGTCATTACCATTTTGTGCAATAATTGCAAATGGCTTGCTCTGATCAAGAGCATTTTTGGGTAAGGGCGCAAGGCTGCAAAAACCGTTGCTGTCTGTTTCGCAACTGGAAACTTTACGACCGCTTTTAACTATTTGTTTTACAGTAACTCCACTTTCGGGCATGGCCGTGTGTATGTTTGTAACCCACACATTGACATCTTGAGATGCAGTTCGCTTGGCAATGATATTCATGTCCGTCATTAAAATTCGTCGACTGTCGGAGGTGTCCCCAGATTTGATGGTCATCTCGAAGATACCACGCTCGGGGTTGGGTAGAAGTGTACCGACATCAATCCACGAAGTGGTCAGTTTATCCAGTTTGCCAGATAGCTTTATGGACTCCTTCAGGATAAGAGTCGCATTGTTTTCACTGGCTTGTTCATTTTTGGAAGTCATCCAGAAAACCATGTTTTGCACCGGAACATGAGCAATGCTAAAGCTTACCAGATTGGCATTTAAATGGCTGACAGGTAGATTGGTCCAGGCTTTACGTGGCAGATAACGACCTTGTGCGACAAAGTTTACTTTGGGTTTACGAGCTGGAACCGTAAGGCTTTGTTCAAAGGAACTTACAGTGGCACTTCCATCAATGGTGAACAGGCCGGAATCAATTGTCAGGTTAATTGTGCCTCTTTCAAAAGGTGCAAAGATGCGGAATCCGTGCCTGTATCTGGAAATTGTAAAGAGATATTTTTGGGCAAAATGGATAGACTCCCGGACTGATTCTTCGCTTGGCATACAACGGTCAGAGATATAACGACGTTTTGCTGAATACCAGTTGTCATCGTTTACCCCGTGGTCATGACAGGCTACCTCAATATAAAAACCGTTGCTGCCTTCTTCCAATGTTGCATCCAGAATTTCTACTTTGGTTAGCTTTGTATCCGGTAGTTTAACAAATTTGGTGGCTTTAGCTGCTTTCAGATTGTTTTCGCTTAAGCTTAAAACACCGGCTTTCTGTGTAAACTGAATTGTCAGGTTTGAAGCAAGTTGATAGCTCTTGATATGCGCCATTACTACATTTTTATCGGCAGTTTTAAGATATTCTGCTTTTAATGTTGCACCAACGATATCAAAACTGGAATTCTTTTTCAGGGAATCTATTTCAACCGGACCTGTAAAAACAATTTTAATAGAGGCTCGATGCTTAAGAAGTTCAAAGTTTTCCACATCAAGGCGACGTAGCGCAAAGCGTGGAGTTTTCAATTTATAACTGACTGGTTGCGTAGTATCACCCTGGATAATTCCATGTTCAGTTTGCAGTTGGCTAATTGTTACTTTGTATTCGGTTTCATGTTTGAAAGTCTCAGAGGGTGTGAAGGTAAGACTACGAGTATTTTTGAAATTCCATTTACCTTTGATGGCAGGCTCGATGGTGATTTCTGTTTTGTCAGTTTTTGCTTTAGATAACTTACTGAAGACATCTCGCGAAAAATTGATGTTGATTTCCTCGGGAAGTGAGTCGGAAGCGGGTAGGTGGCTGATATCAGGATTCAAGTCGGCTAAAGATGCGTTTTCTTCCAGCAGCTTTCTGGTTTGTACTTTGCTTTTCGGCTCAGTTTCCGAATCTTTTTGCTGTTCAGTACCGGCTACAGAAGGCACGGAATTTGTATCCGGCTGGGTATCGTTTGACACTTCCTCATCTTTGGTGCATGACGACAAAATCAGCATGTAAAAAATTATGCTTACAGTTTGAAAGAATATTTTGTTTGCTAGTTTAAAATTATTCACAATATACCCCTTACCTGATACTACGGGTTGAGATCAAAAAATTAGATATTACTAATAAGTTTTTGTAGAAATAATACGTATATATTTATAACAACATAATATGGTCAGGGCAAACTAAATGTGTTTCTCAATGCCTTAGATTTGTCCAGTTTTTCCAGAGTTTCTGAATGCGACATGCAGCGGCATCATCATTGACACACTCTTCGTCCCACATAATGTTTGCGATTCGACGGTATTTTTTGTAGTTGTCCATTTCACCAATAGTTTTGTACCATTCCGCAACCCAGGAACATGCTTCACCGTCTCTGCGTTCAAAACAATCACTTTCAATGGTATCATCAATATAACCTTCCCCGGGCATGTCTTTTGCGGGATCTGTCCCCTTATAGTTCAGAAGTGCATAAACCATACATCCCATGGATTTTCCAAGTTTACAGGTTCTTTCGTAATATGGAAGTGCTTCATCCTGCTTGTTATCAATCAGCAATTTGTATTGGGCAAAGTTCGAGCAGCCTATAACTTCGTCATTGTCGCAGGCTATGTCAGAAGCCTTATAGGCGGCCTCATCTTCTTCCAGTCCAAAGCGGTACCAACCCAGATTTACGCAGTTATCTGGCTCTTCTTCGTAGCATGATATATCATACTTGGTAAGCTTTGCCTGTTGTTGTTCACGGTATAAAGAACGTGTCTCTTTCTCCAGTAATAACAGCTTGTCACATCCTGCCTTAAAACCGGCATTACAGGCGAGATTGGCAGAGAACTTGATATGTCTTTTAAAAAACATCGCATCTGCTACCAATTTGTTGGCTGCATGGGAATCCAGATTGTCTATTGGAAAAATTGTGGATAACTTGGCAAGGCGTACACAGCTTACTGTTCCTTTGTCGTCGCATTCTTCAGTTAATAATTTTTTGGCTTGTGTTATAAGCTGGTTCAATTTCGTATTTTCAAGAATTATCTCTGTCCGATTTTTACTTAAGATAAGGGCATTGTAACAGCTATCACTTATTTCAGATTTCAGACAAAGTTCCACATGCCTGTCAAATGCATCTTTGGTCATCTTTGGAGTCGTTGCCAGATCTTCTCTTAAACCAGCCAAACGATAGCAGCCTGTGGTGTCTTTTTCTTCACAAGCTTTTAAATAGGCATTGTCGGCCCTCCAGAAAGAAAATCTGGTTCCTAAGCCATGTTCATATCCATAGCCGGCCTTGATGCAACCTGTTGCATTTTTCAGATTGCATGATCTCAGGAAATTGTTCTGGGCCAATGTCCAGTTTTTATCCACTCCATCGCCTTTTGAAAGCATGTCTCCCGCGAATCGGCAGGCGTAGCCGTTTTGCAGATTGCAGGAATGGTTGGCAAAGAATAATGACTTTTGCTTGTCAGGCAAGATTCCATCGCCATATCTTAGTCTGTGAGCCATTTCTGCACAGGAATATGCATTTCCGAGGTAACAGGATTTTTTAAAGTGGAGATATGCTTTGGTGCGAATTTCTCGTAAACCGGATAATTTATCAGCCTCCATGCCAATGTTTTTGCAGGCTGAGGCATTGTTTTTTTCGCACAACTCATATGTCATCTGTTTAGATTCAGCTCTGTCTTTATATCCACCTTTACCTGTGCCAATCATATGAGCAAGATTGTTGCACGATATCAGCAGACCTTCATCGCAGCCTTTTACATATAGATTGCGGGCCATGCTTTCATTTTTGTCCACACCGGTACCTTCCAGGTACATCACACCGAGGTTGTTGCAGGCGTAGGAATAATTCAAATCACATGCCATTTTGTAGTATTTGGCTGCCTCTTTCAGATATTTGGGATTATCTTTATGGGTCTTGTAGATTCTGGCAAGATCGAAGCAGTTCCAGCCACGCCCTTTGTTGCATTCCGCAAGGTGTTGTGACAAAGCTTCAGTTATTTCTTTGGGAACAGGTGCTTCCTTGTCATCTGTTTTGGCTACTTTTGCTTTAATTGTTTCTGCGTCGTGTTCTTGATAATCTTCATCTTCATCATCGTCATCGTCATACAAATAGTCTTCTTCAGAGTGCAAGCTCCAGTGCCAGGCCGAATTCAACTGGTAATAAAACCTTATCGCTGTCAGGGGAATCGGAATCACATATGACAAATCGTTGGATGAACTTGCCTTAATATAGTTTGCCTCGGACCAAAATGATTCATCGCGCTCAATTTCTATCTCCTGAAGATCTTCCAGCCAAATAGTAACAAGCTCGTATCCTGTGTTCTGATCCTTGATATAAAGATGCTGGTAGGTAAAGGCATAAAATGTTTCTTCGTATTCGAAGTATTGCGGAGTGTAGTAACCCTGAATGTATGCGGAGTCGTCAATAAATGCATCCATCCCGGTCTCTTTTCCACAAGGGCTGTCCGAATAAAAACTGGAAACAAATTGACGGTTGTAAGCCAGATCGTTGGTGTAATATTGATATCCTTCGATAAAGAAAACAATCCCCAATGCACAAAGACCAAGAGTTGTTACAAAAACTCTTTTAAAGGAAATACCCTTTTGAGCGTACTTTAGTGCTGCGAGGCGAAGATGCAATTTGTGTACAAGATCAAGCGTCGGAAAAACAAGGGCAAGCAATGTGATACTTGCAGGTATGGAGCTGCCAAGCAAGGAGTTGGCATCTGCAAATAGAAATGTCACAATGGCCTTTGCCAAGAGTAAAGCTGCAAGCAGGATTCCTGCGGTGCGACTGCCGATAATCATAAGCAGGCCAAGTATCAATGATACTGCACTTGTTATGAAAGCATGGTAGGTTAATCTGAGGTCGGGATTTGTTGTCGCCTGAAAATATTGATCAAGAGATAATAGTACAAATGCCAGAAAGCATAAACTGGTGATTGCCAGAATCCTTTTGGCAAGAGTATTTGTATCGACCGGCGTTTTAGGAGTGCTCTTTTTCAGAAGTTTGTGGTATTGAAAGGTTCCTCTTAAACCAATTAGCATATAAATACAAATGGTGATGAGAATTCCTATCGAATACATATCACTCAATGTGTAGCGATTGAAGGCATCGTCTGAAAAAACAACTGCTATAAGTCCAATGGACATGGTAAATGTTGCAAGTGTGGTTACTGCGCGACTACGTAAATAAGTCCAGCCCAAAACGAAACTAAAGACAAGCATAATTAAGCTCACGAAAGTTGCTGTTTCGTTAAAAGGTTCATCAATCCATTCCAATTTGGTTCCGAAGAGATATAGTAACACCAATAAAAGAACGGAGAAATTAGACCAGAAAACATATCTGGCTTTTCTTGCAGCTTTCTTAAGACTCTGAGCTGTTTTAGATGTGAAATATTTATTGAGAATGCGAGAACCTTTAAAGCCCCACAGCATAATAAAGCAAACAAATATACAAAATAGTGCTTTAACAACTGCCGGGAAACCGCTGGTTGGTATTTCCTGTAATTGCCCGGCAAAAGCAATATACCACCAGATTGAAAGGAAAAAAGCTGCCAGACTTTTATTTCGATAAAGCTCAAATGTTAGTGCCAGTACCGCAATAACGCTGATGTATGTAAAGGTGTCTTCGGTTTCATACAGCTTTAAAAAATCAAACTGTCCTTCGCCTAAAATCCCGCTTATCGCTCCGATTACCGTTGCAAGCAGAGATACGCCAACCGCCAGTAAAACCCAGAATTGCGCCTTATGTTCCGGTACGCGATGTTTTTTTGGTACAAGCAGATAAAATTGCGATGTTGATTCGGCGAAACGCCAGGTGAACAGCAGAAAAGCCAGCATGATCCAGGTAATAAAGAGAATCTTTTCAATGACTTCCAGTGTAAGTTTATCTTCCCAATCATTTATTACTTCGTATGAGACGAATATTCCAGAAAACAAAAATAGTGCGAATAAGAAGAAGACAAAAAATCTGTTACGTACCCAAATGCCGTAAATAGTTATAATCAACAGACCGATAAGAACCAGTGAGGTCTCAATAGAGCGAGTCACAGCGGAAAAATCGTTATCAATCAGTTCTGAAAATCCCGCCATTGTTCCGATGAAAAACGAGCCGAGAATGAGCAATATTGAATAGCGGATTTCACTTTCTGAGCAGAAAATTCTGTCGATCAGGGGCTTTTGACTCAGTGGCTTGTAGTTGATAATTACATTGGATACGCCTCTTATAAGAAACGGCATGGCCAGCAAGGTGAATATCAATGCAAACAGTGAACGCAGATCATCCGGGTTTACGGATAGACAGGTAAAACGAAAGCCAGCTAAAACAGGAGCAACTGCAAGCAACATTATAGATGGAAGTCTCGCTCCCCTAAGGTAGGCTGCATAAAAAACCAGGGTTATCGGAAAGATTATGGCTGCAAAATGCTCGTTTGCATCCGTTTTTCCACCAGTAAAAATATCTGCAAAGGCAAAGGGTAACTCATTGATTAACAGCATTGTCCAGAAGGCAATTGAAAAAGTCAGTATGCTTCTTCTGCTTGATTTCTGTTTTAAGTTACTGACTTTTTTGGGTGTTTCTGTCTGTGTTGCAGATAAATCAGAGTCGGCATTTGTGTTATGTTCAACAATATCCATCATACTTGTTCCACTTCATTGAATATATTCGCTTTCCCAATTTTTGAGGGAATTCAGCACTGTAATTAAGGCTTCCTATGGGCGGATCATAGAAAATCATTATAACTACGCACTGCCCACTATATATTTTGCCTAATATCTTGGTGTTGGTTTTAAAAACACGATTTTGAGTTTAGCAAATTTTGTTATAGTTGGCGAGAATATCTAGGAAAAAATAAAAATGGAAACAAATACGGGGGGTAGGAATCAGCATTTGGGGATTTGAATCTGCAATATGTTTGGGTTAGGACCTTAATCTGATTAAGAATCTACTGGTTCTGCATACTGGTTTAAGTACAAAGTTGTTGACAAATAGTACAAGATAATAGTAAATGGGTTAACTAAAGTGTTTGTTGCCAAGGATATTAAAAACATGACAAAATCAAGTGAGTTCAAAATAGATAGTTCGTTTGGCTGGATAGTTGCGACAACATACTACCAGTTACGCAAGAGCCTTAATCAAAAATTTTTGGTAGGCGGTCTGGATATAACTTCTGAGCAATGGGTGATAATGGCTACTCTCTGGAATAACGAGGGAGTTTCCCAGCAGGCTATTGCAGACAAGTTGAGCAGAAGTAAAGTAGCTGTATACAAACTTATCGAAAGACTGGAAAACAGTGAATTAGTAATTCGTAAACCAAACCCACATGATGCCAGAGGGAAGCAAGTATATTTGTCAGCCCGTGGCAAGCGAATATTGAAAAATCTGATTCGTTTATCAAAAGAAAACTTTGAAAAAGCACGTGAGGGTATAACAGACCAGGAATTGGAAGTTGCAAAATCCGTTTTAAGAAGAATAACCGAGAATATTAACCGCTAGGAAATCGGAAGTAATAGTTAATATACTTTCAGTTTTGTCCCTGCCAGGTATTGCAGCATGTAAAATAGAAGAAGGCAAAAATGAAAAAACAGAAGAAGGCTAAAATGGAAAAACAGGTTGTATCGCTGATCGAAGAAACTGCCAATTCAACAGAAACAGAGTCAGCTAGTTTCCGTATTTTATTTTTAACAATTCCACTTTGTGCAATACCGGCTTTTTCAACCGATACTTATCTTCCGGCAATTCCGGACATTTGCCAACATTTTGGCACATCTGTCACCAATGCCAACCTGACAATCGTACTGTTTACCGCAATTCTAAGCATCAGCACTTTGTTTTGGGGGCCACTATCTGATAAATATGGCCGAAAGCCAATCCTGCTGGTTGGGCTTGCCATATATTGCATCTCATCAGCTTTCTGTGCATTTTCGGTAACGATCAACCAACTTATATTATTTAGAGTAGTTCAGGCCATTGGAGGAGGTGCTTCATCTGTTGTTTCCTTTGCTATTCTTAAAGATGTTTTCAGAAGCCGGCAAAGGGAAAAAGCTATCGCTATTTTGGGTGTGGTGATGACTTTGGCCCCTATTCTTGCACCGTCGATTGGTTCACAGATTTTGCTGTTTAGTTCATGGCGCGGTATTTTTGTTTTTTTAACTATCTTGGGCGGAATGGCCTGGTTTGCTTGTCTTGTCATGAAAGAAACAAATACCGTAAGACAGGCTAGAACAGTTGTTCAGAGTCTGGGTCGCTTATATATAGTTGCCAAGAATATGCGTTTATTTAAATTACTTATTGTGTTTTCTGTAATGTCCTGGCCACTTTTTATGTTTATCGGAGCAGCCCCGGCGATCCTGATGATGCACTACGGAGTAAGTCAACAAACTTTCAGCATGTTCTTTGCGATTAACGCACTGTGCCTTGGAGTTGGCCCGATGCTATATCTACATCTTTCAAGATTTGCTTTAAGAAAAAATATTGTTGCAGCCTGTTTTATACTTGTCTCGTTAAGTGGCATACTTATTGTTCTGTTTGGTAGCTTCGGGCCAATACCATTTTTGCTTTCTTCAATGGTAGCGACAATGGGCATGTCGGTGTCTCGTACCCCCGGCTTAAACATGATGATGGAACAGCAGAAACATGATGCAGGCGTAGTGTCTTCTCTTATGACCTGTGGCTTTGGTCTATTTGGCAGTGTCGGAATGATGATTGCTTCGATGGACTGGGGCAATCGTATACAAGCCGTGGGAATTGTTTATTTAATTCTGGGAATATTCTGCTTGGCAGTATGGTTTATCAAGGTGTCTAAAACTGTAGAAAGTACTCAAACTACATGAGCCGACATTATAACTTCGAGCAATATTTTGTTGCTGGTTCTTTCTTGGCTAAGCGAAAATAGGATGTCGAATACTTTTATTGATTAAAAAGTCAACCGATCCTTGACTTGTACCGGGTATTTGGTTATCAATTATAGGTGCCAATTTTAGCGATACGTGATTAAACTACAGAGGAGAACAAATAATGTTACTATTAAACCCCAAGAAACACGTCCGCAAATATCCCGATGAAAGATCCCGGGAAATCGTTTTAAAAACCATCGAATTCTTTGAAAAGAAAGGTAAGGTTAAACTAAAAGAAGACGACCACGAGCGTCTCTGGTACGACGATTTACTGGAATTTATAAAAGAGAACAATATTTTTGCTCAACTGATTACTCCGAAAAAATATGCAGACGGTGACCCTGACACTCGCTGGGATACTTGGCGCGCCTGTGAATTCAACGAAGTACTTGGCTTCTACGGTTTGCATTACTGGTACACCTGGCAGGTTTCAATTTTAGGTCTGGGCCCGATTTTCATGTCCGAGAACGAAGAAGCCAAGAAAAAAGCTGCCAAGTTTTTGCGTGAAGGTGGCATCTTTGCCTTTGGTCTCTCCGAAAAAGAACACGGTGCCGATGTTTACAACACAGATATGATTCTGACCAAACAAGACGATGGCACATATCTGGCCAACGGCTACAAATATTATATCGGTAACGGTAACGAAGCCGCGATGGTTTCTGTTTTTGGTAAACTTGCAGACACAGACGAATATGTTTTCTTTGCCGTGGATTCACAGCACGAAAACTATGTATGCCGTCGCAATCTGGTTAACACCCAGTCGTACGTCTCCGAATTTTCACTACACGACTATCCCATTACCGAGGCCGATATTCTGCACAAAGGCAAAGGAGCCTTCCATGCAGCCTTGAATACAGTTAATATTGGTAAATATAATCTTGGTTGGGCCAGCGTTGGTATCTGTACCCATGCCCTGTACGAATCAATTACCCATGCTTCAAACCGTAAATTGTATGGCATGATGGTAACCGATTTCCCGCATGTCAAGCAGAACTTTGTCGATGCTTATTCCAGATTAACAGCCATGAAACTCTTCGGTCTGCGTGCCTCTGATTATATGCGTACAGCTTCCGACGAAGATAGACGTTACCTGCTTTACAATCCGATTATGAAAATGAAAGTTACCACAGAGGGTGAAAAGGTTATCAACCTTCTCTGGGACGTTATTGCAGCCAAAGGTTTTGAAGGAGATACCTTTTTTGAGGCAGCAGCCCGTGACATTCGTGCCTTGCCGAAACTTGAGGGAACAGTTCATGTAAATGTGGCACTGATTATCAAATTTATGCCCAACTTCCTCTTTATGCCTACCGAATTCCCGGAAATTCCGACCGTCGACGATCCTATTGATGACGAATTCCTCTTCAATCAGGGGCCGACAAAAGGTCTGGGTAAAATCAAGTTCCACGATTACAACAAGGCTTACAATCTTTTCGATCTGCCAAACGTTAATCTGTTTAAAGAACAAATTGATATATTTAAACAGGCTTTGATGATGGCACCGCCTGACAAAGCGCAGCAGAAAGACATTGACTTCCTCCTTAGTATTGGCGAAATCTTCACCTTGATTGCTTATGGACAGCTTATCCTCGAAAACTCCAAGTTGTTGGATGTTGACGAAGCCATGATTGATCAGATTTTTGATGTGTTTGTCCGTGACTTCTCAAAAGGTGCCCTTGATGTCTATCTGAAGACCAGTTCCACTGACCAACAGAAAGAATTCTGTATGAAGATGGTTCGTAAACCTGATAATAATCCCGAACGTTATGAGAAGATCTGGAATGAAGTGCATGGTTTAGATGGTGCATACGAAATGAATAAATAGCTCATTTGTTTTCTTGATGATTAAGCCGAACCTCTTGGACAAGGGGTTCGGTTTTTTTTGTCTGTTGTTACTGATTGAAGCTTATCGTTGCTCATTACGAGGAAACACTGGCAACGACAGGAAGAAGCAAATAGCCATAGTCAAGCTGTTTGATCTTTTGCATAAAGCTACTTGATATGCTAAATTGATCGCAGTAGTAGGATGTTTAGCTAGTCTTAAAAATAATTTCATCGAGGGAAAAAACTATGATGTATAGAAATTTTATACCTTTATCTTGCTTTGTGTTTGCTTTGTTTTCGATGTTTGGTTGTTTGGGCTTAGGTGACTCTGATCAAAACAATACGGATGGAGGTCAAGCTGTTATTGATGGCGATAGCGATAACACAGAAGGCAACCTCGGTTCTGGAGACTTCACCTGGACGGTTGCTCCAAGTACATTGTCGGTATATTTTCAATCCGCTCACGACTCTTACGATACCGATGAAAATCTTCAATTCATCTGGGATTTTGGCGATGGCGAAACTGGTGAAGGTCATAGCCTGAATCATGAGTACGCCGAACCGGGAGAATATACGGTTAGTCTAACTGCAAAACTTTCCGATGGTAAAGAGGAAAACTCAAGCCAGCTTGTTACTGTAGATGGCTATGGTGTTGTGAAATGGAAATTCTTGCTCGAAGATGATGAGGGAGGGCTGGAGGGTGGTAACGGTTCAATGGCCCTGTCGAAAGATGGGACAATCTATGCTTTGGTTACACCCATTGGTGGAGCCAGAATCATCTATAGTATTGCGCCTGATGGCACA
>Ga0209475_10002828_pt1 | contig 16849 bp, 16 predicted proteins | sample tdDd471_FD_187128 | JGI IMG/M metagenome (GOLD analysis project Ga0209475, IMG submission 187128) | Marine sediment microbial communities from the Atlantic coast under amendment with organic carbon and nitrate - tdDd47.1 (SPAdes)... | ecosystem: Environmental > Aquatic > Marine > Coastal >... | reverse complement strand
TTTCGTCGCATTGGAATTCGTTCACTCTCTGCTTTCGCTTCGTTAACTTTAAGTATCTTTATCCTAATTGCCCCTGCTGTTCTACCGACGGCTTCGGCAATCTCTTTCCAAGTCTTTCCCTCTCGCCTCATTTTTTCACAGCGCTCCACTTCTTCTTCTGCCCAGTACGCCCTTGGTTTTTCTAGTGATATTTTACGCCTTGATTTTCCTTTCCTTAGTTGCGACAGATTAAATTCTACTGAGGCTGTACTCTTTCCTAGTAAACTACCAATTTCCCTAGCTGAACACCCCTTTTCCCTTAATTGTTGACAACGTCGTACATCAGCTTCTGTCCATGGAGCACTACCAGATGGAGCCGAATTTTTGATCTCTGGTATGGTCCACTTTTTCATAATACTCAGTTTTCTTATAACAGCCCTTTCCGTTCTGCCTAAAATTCCACCAATCTCACCTGTAGATTTCCCCGCTTGAAAAAGCATTTCAAGATTATCCACCTCATCTTTTGTCCAGTCAGTTGGACGTTTTTTTGGCTCTTCTTCTCCATCGACATCATAATCTGCTCCGCCACCGGCTGCGGCACCCTCGGGCACCAATTGTGGAACTGCCGCTCTCATTTGTGCAGCATGCGAACTACTGCTACTGCTGCTTACGGCTGTACCCTTATCATCGATTGGATGTGGTTTCATATGTGGGTCATGGATAACTAGCTCTGGCACTTTCACTTCTGGGAATGCCCCGGAAGAACCTCCCATTGCATACGGTCCAAAATACCGCTGTGATAAAGGAAGTGACACTTCACTTTCAGAAGCGGCTCTTTCTTCCATTGGTTCACTAGGATGTAGCACTGCTTCCCTCATGTGCATAGAGATTAAGCTACTACTTATAGCTGAGAAAGGGAGTACTACCCTACTATCGGAATAGGATTCGTCTCGTTCAACTCGTAGTCTTTTACACTCTGGGGACTCATCAAGCATATCGCTAGGTCTCTTTTTACCAAGAACTCTACGAAAGGCTGAACCAACACTCTGAGCTACTGGACCCGCTTCAATAACGTCCACGCTACCCCTTCCCTCAGTAGCGTGTGGGCTATCAAGTAGCCGTAATCCAATTTGTAATCCTGACATTTTTCCTCTTTAGTCTACCATTCATCCGCGTATAAAATAGCTTCCACTATTCAAGATCCTATTGCTATTCCCAACTTTTTCAACTTTTCACGAATGCAGTGCGTTGATCTCCCCAACCGATCAGCAATTTTACTAATGGGAGCTCCTTGTTGAGCTAGTTTCACGCATAGCTCTATGTCTCTTTCACTCCAAAATTGATATGATCTAACTCCGCCAGCCTCTCTGCAGACTTCCAATTTATTCATCCGTACCAATTTCCCCCGAATGGTCTCGTCTGGACAGCCAAATAGACGCGCAATTTCTTTTACAGAAGTCCCTTTTTCGGCAAGTTTTATACACTGATTTACTTTCTCATCAGTCCATATAAATCGATTGGAATCGCCTCTCGGGCGGAGGTTTTTCTCTTTTCTGATATACATCAGTCTTTTTCTAACTGCTCCAGCCGTTCTTCCTATTTTTTTTGCTATTTCAGGAATAGCTTCGCCCTGTATATAGAGGGTTTCACAAGTCTTTAAGTCTTCAGGAGTCCATGCATTTGGTAAAATTTGTACTTTTGGTTTCAAATTACACGCTTTCCTATATTTAAATAATTTCGTTCTGACTGACATGTCAGTTCGTTTCACTATTTGTGCAATTTCTTTCAGAGGCATTCCTTGTCTATACAGGGCCACACACATCTTTAGTTCTTTTTGTGTCCAGGCATTGGTTTTTTGAACTCTTTCCTTTTTTTCACATGGAGTACTCTCTTCAATTTCGGTGTCCCCTTCTTCAGGGATCATAAGCGGCATAGGTAAGACTACCTGTTCATCTGTTGCAGGCCCGCTGGAGCCTAGGTCTTCACTTACAACGAGTAACTTGAGGTCTTCATTAGATGGTAACCATGGAGAAGCATCTCTCTTCTCCTTATGGGATAATGATTGAATCGACAAAGGCAGGACAACTGTATCGTCCGAAAAGGACCTTGTATATCTAGTAAGAGTCGGAGGGTCAAGGTCCTCACTCGAAGATCCCTTTAGGGAATCTGAATGTTCAATCCTTGGCTTTTTGATCGGGACAAAGGTAACCTTCGGCATCGAAAGTCGCCGCTTTCCTCCAAGGATCGCTCCTTGGCGCGCTGTTTCGAAAGCTGATGTGGTTTTTTCATCTGTTGCAGCCACCTCTGAGGAAGGGGCACTGCTACTAGTAGATTCTTCGATCTCCCGAGTCGGGGTATTGAGGTACCGTAAGGCACATTCTAACGCTGACATTCCTATTCCTTTTTATTTGAGCACCTCTATTCTATCATAAATTAACGTAATATTACAAACAGCCACCTCAATTTTTTATCAATAAATTTTATTAAATTTTTTATTACTAAATAAAAGATAAACTATTTTTGAAAAAAAGGATGCAACGACACTTTCAATTTGGAAGAAGAAAGAATGTAAAAAATTATTTTACTTTTCTTTTCATAAGGAGTGTCTTTTCTATTGCAGCAAGTATCGATCCAGCAATGTCTTTCCCTGTCGCCTTCTCGATTCCCTCAAGGCCTGGAGAAGAGTTCACTTCAAGGATCATTGGCCCTCTTGACGATCGGATAATATCGACACCCGCTATCTTAAGGTTAAAAGCACTAGCGGCTTGAATGGCCAGCTTCTTCTCTTCGACAGTTGGTTTGATAGCTTGAGCTGAACCGCCCAGATGAATATTAGCCCTAAACTCCCCTTCTGCGGCAGACCGCTGCATCGCTGCGACAACCTTACCATTCACAACAAAAAGACGTAGGTCTTTCCCATCTGCTTCTTTGATAAACTCTTGAATAAGAATATGCGCCTTCAATGTTTTGAAAGCACCAATAACACTTTCAGCTGCTTTCTGAGTATCTGCGAGAACAACACCAGAACCTTTCGTTCCTTCAAGTAGCTTGATGATCAACGGTGGTCCACCAAGGATACGAATAAGGTCCTTAATATCATCAGGCGATTGAGCAAATCCTGTCACAGGTAGAGGCAGCCCCTTCGAGGCCATGATCTGTAATGCACGGAGCTTATCTCTTGACTGCGCGATCGAATTGTGGTCGTTAAAAACTGTCAAACCAAGCGACTGAAACTGCCTTAAAAGGGTACATGCATAGAATGTATCAGCGGGACGAATTCGAGGCACAACAACATCGATATCTCGCAGTACCTCTCCACCTTCGATATGTATGAATGACTCTTTACCATTGATGCTCATATAACAGGAGCGAATTGGCGCAAAAATCACTTCATGTCCACGTGCCTTTGCTGTCTCCATAATTCTTCTATTTGAATAGAGATCGGGGTTTGAAGCCAATAGCACAATTTTTAAGTGTTTCTTTTCGTCTACCTTTTTGGGATAGGTTTTCAAAATGGTATCAACATCGCACTCCCCTTGGAGGAAACTCTCACTAGGATCAACGAGCAATTTTTTCTTCATCGCTTCCCGTCCAAGAAGCATACGGTACCCCATCGAAGCTCGGTTTGAAAGGGTCATTTCGATCTCCCATTCCTCTCCTCCAAGCTTCAACGTTGTCAGAATGACATAGCGCAACTCTGAGAGATTATTTGAGCTTTTGACAACCCGTTTGTCGATTACCCGAGCCTTACATTTGACCGTGAGCTGTAGTGACTGCTCGAGTGGAAAGACATCAAAGGCTACAAAAATACCTTCGTCTGTTTGGTACTCAGAAATATTTGTGGCATGAAGGGAGGACGTTTTTGCCCCTGAGTCAATTCTTGTTTTTATATATGGGATATTGAGCTCTGGGAGAGCGCACCACTCTTCACAACCAATAATTATCTTTTTCATACCTGAGTAACCGTTATAGGCAATAATATCAGAAGTATACTCTACTCCTCCCATTTAAGAAAAAGAAGTACTTGAATGGGAGTAAAAATATATTCTATTCCCTGGGGAGTCTATTGGGAAGATGAAAAGACATCGATCCGCTCGGAGTACTGCCATTCCCCATCAGGTTTCCCGAACTCGAATGAGAACGCTTGGGTTGGAGCAAACAATCCTTCTGGCCATTTCACAATAGTATCTGGCAGAGCAACCCTCGATAAAGTCAGGTGAGGTCTATAGTTTGACCCTGAAGCATTAAGAGGTTTAATCCCCAATTCTTCCAACGTCTCAAGAGCCGCGTAGTGGAGCTGCATCAATGGTGAGTGTTCCTCTCCACGCTTGACTGATACCTCTACCCACGTCGTACCCTCATAGGGTCCCTCACCATTCACAAAAGCGACCCCAGAAAAAGGAGGCGCAAATTCGGTAAAATCTTGATTACTCAATTTTTCACACAAATGATCCCATGCTTGCTTTGCTACTTGAAAGGAGGGTGCCTCGAACTGTACAACAGTAATGTGGGGAGCCGAAGTCCCGTCACGCTTCAATAAGTAGTACGGTTCATGCCCACTAAAAAGTGTTTGCGATGCATCGATATACCGTTCTACATTTGATTCATTAGGTGTCAGAACAAACGTATACTTCATTGCCTCTGCGCTCATTGTTCCCCATACTGTACAAGCAATTATACTTAGAAAACCAAAAAACCTACTCATCAATTACTCCACCTTTGAGTGTTTTTCAACAGTATTTTCCCATGACAAGTCTGGTCTTCCTATTGTTTCAATTGCAGCATCATGCACCTCTTTTACTAAAGAATAGGCGTCCTCATCTGTAACTGAAAGTTTCCCAATCCCCTCATCTGTTCGTAGCCAAGTTGCTGCAAGCGTCGCATCCGCATCAGCTTTTGAACGAGCATAAAAGCTAATTTTATCGGCATACTTAAGGAAAGTGTCTGTGATCCTTTGCGGAACATCCAACCCCTTGTTTTCGACATCCTCTTTTGTTGTCTGGATAAATGTTTTATCTCTCTCTTGAATAGATTCCCATCGGACATCATCGGATGCACTCACATGAATAAGATGTATCGAATATCCCTGCTCTTTCAATTGAGCGAGTAGAAAGTGGGTCTTATCGCTTGAGCATGTCGATTCAAAGAAAAATGGACTTTTTCTCTTAATGAGGTTTGCCAAAAGGATATGCGTCGCAGCGTTTGAGCCTGGTCGCCATTTCGTGTAGGCCTCATTTCTTGATTCAACAGATCCATCACCTTCAGAAACGTCTTTTACATATGTACGAGTTTGCCCTTTTAGACAGACGGCATCAGGTGAAACAAATGGAAGGAACTCCCCTCCCTCTTTTTTCTCTTCAAGTCGTCTCTGCGTGAGTAATGTTGTTTTACCAGCCCCAGGAGGTCCTGCCGAGATAAATGCTGTTTGCGCACCACTTAAAGGTTTTTCAGGAACAACTGATGCGAAAAGATCACGTATGTCTGCCTCAAGATCTGCTCTTTCTTCTGGAGTATATGGCTCTTCTCGTCCAAAAGAAGCTCCTCCAATCCAACTTTCCAGAACGCTTTGAGGTAATGAATAAGAAAACCCTTCATATAATTTTTTTATATCACACACATCATCCGTTACTGCTGGGACATCAGCTACAATTGCACCTGCCATCATTCACTCCTAAAAAAATTTGGCTAAGTTTACTCCTCTTCAAAAATTAATGCAAAGTCTCCATAAAAAAATGGATGAATTTCCATAGCTTTGATACAATTTTTCACTTTAGAGTATTTACCGTAAGTAGGATACTAATGACCCATTGCCAAAACATGTCAATTGAAATTGCGACTACTGAAGCTGAGATCAAAAGTTGTTACCCAGTACTTAAACAGCTCAGACCTCACCTCAAAAGTGAAGACGCATTTTTCGAACAGGTTATGCGTCAGTCTGAAGAAGGGTATACCCTTGTATACCTCACGGTAGAAGGACGGGTTCAGGCTGCAGCAGGATTTCGATTTCTCGAGTGTTTGGCATGGGGGAAAATTCTCTATATAGACGACCTTATCACCGATGAAAATGCCCGAAAAAATGGAATGGGCAGCGCCCTTCTCAATTGGCTCAAAGACAGAGCAAAAGAAAATGGCTGCGACCAAGTCCACCTAGATAGTGGCCCGCAAAGGCACGATGCGCACCGTCTTTACCTCAACCACAAATTCAAAATCGTCGCCCACCACTTCGGATTCGACGAGTAACATTTCTAGTATCGAGCTCAAAAGGGATTGAACTAATTATTTGTCAATAAACTCGGTTTTATGGATAAAAACAGAAAGAAAACACTTCTTACTGTTTGGTGAAATCGATGAAAAAACGGCTATTATTTTTTGCGCTAGCACTTGCAATCGTACTCCCACTATCGCTAAGCTACTTTGGCTTTAAGAAAAAATCGACAATTTGCACACATAAATATGCTCTTTGCACATCAGCGCAGTGTATTCCTGATCCGGAAGATGCGTCACAAACCATCTGTTTTTGCACAGTTCATGATGGCGAAAGTATCGGATACACTTCCTGTGATAAGAGAATGCCGAAAACTGATGAATATGGAACCACCCATCTCATCTCAACTTTCTCCTTCGAGGAATTCTCCACCAAAAACGTAATGACATGCCCTAATGGATCTCCTTGGTCCTACTGTCTGGATATGCCATGCGTCGTCGATCCATTCGATCCAGATAAAGCGATCTGCAAATGCAAACTCTATACCAAAGGGGAAATACGAACACTTGGTGGATACTGTAATGCAGACACATGTATGAAAGGGTATTGGTCTGGGGCAACACCAGAGAGCAACGTTGAAAACGTGAAGGCTCTTCAAGAAGCGCTTCATCTCAAAGAGCCTCCAGGAAAAAGCTGTCCACGATAAACTGAAAAATTATCTATAAATAATTACTCGCTCGCGCTACTTTATCTGGCAATTCTTGTTCCACACTCACAAAAGGGTGTGGAGCCAAAAAATAGTCATTTACAATGAGAAATTATATGAAATTTTCATCAAGTTTACTAGCAGCAATGCTTGTTACATGTTCTGCCTGGGCAGATACACACGAACAAATGCCCCCTCAATTCAAGCCGTATGAAGTAGTATTAGAAAGTCCGAAAAATGATATTTCTGTACGCTTCGATGCACTTGTTATGCAACCATATGCGAATAACCTAGATTACGCTGCAGAAGCACTTCCTTTCGACTACGGGATAAACCGCCCAATCACCTCGCCAAGCTGGGTAATTCCAGACATTACAACTGGGTATCACTTTGGATTCGTAGTTGGTCTTGTAGGGATACTACACGATACAAATTCAAACATCATGCTTAACTGGGAACGATACCATTCTCCAGATGATACAGGCTCGTTATCAGTTCCTTCGGCAAGTGATATGATCGGACCATTCTTCGAAATCGGTCCTGATGCAAGCCCATACAAAATGGCAAAGGGCACAGTAAGTTTTGACTTCGATCAAGTAAACTTGGACTACGGTACATTTGTACGTTTTGGAAGTCAGCTCAACATGAACCTCTACTCAGGGGTGAGCTTTGCTCGGATCAAGGAAAATCGGTACACACGTTTTTCAAATACCGAAGATACTGTTATCCGTACTCTGACTGTTCCATCTACATTCACTGGAGCAGGACCTCAGATTGGCTTTGATTCGACTTACAAAATCGTGAAGGGCTTTCAGTTCATCGCAAACGCAAGCGCTTCTCTTTTTGTAGGAACATTCAAAAACAACACAACGTTTACAACTCAGTCCAGCACAATTGAACGAATTGGCGACCAAAACCCTAACACTCAGTCGACAACTGTAGATAACAAAATGGGTATCGTACCAGGACTAGATGGAACGCTTGGCCTTGCATATGACTTCACATTTTCTGATCACTACGAGTTCAAAATTGAAGCGGGATATAGAGCCCAACTCTTTATCAATGCTATCAGATCGATCGATATGGGAAGTGAAGTTGCACTAGGGCCAATTGGCTCAATTGGTAGTGCTGAAGTCGGTGTGTACGCTCGAACCTTCGAGAGAACAATCAGTGACTTTGCCCTAGCAGGTCCATATGCGACCATCACCTTCGGTTTCTAAAATATAAAAAAAGCCCCTCTCGTCGAGGGGCTTTTTTTGTAGTAAAACTCATTCAAAAAATCGCTACGCCGATTCAGTAGTAACCTCTTCAACTTCGCCTACTGTTCTTTTTTGCATATAAACGGTTGCAGAAAGAATGATTGCACAACCGATAACCTGAACAAACGTAAACTTCTCACCGAAGATCATCACCGCAAGGATAATCGTGACAATAGGCTCAACCGTAAAGAGCAGTGAGGCCTTATTTGCTCCAATCAAATTAATCCCCCTCATAAGACAGACGAGAGGAATCACCGTCCCAACAACAACAAGATAAAAACTCCCTAGCCATTGAGATACTGTCTCAGGAAACACAAATCCACCAGTTGAAAAAGAAAAAATGAGCAGCCCTAAAAAAGTTCCGGTCGTAAATTGCGCCCCAGATGTGATGGCATCACTCACACTTGTATACATAGATCCAAATACCAAAAAGCACGAATAGGCAACCGCCCCAGAGAGTCCAACAACGATACCCACTAAATACGTGGAATCAAACATTGTCATACTTTCTAAGGGGTTAATAGCGAGGACCCCTCCAATCAACGATATTGCGAGCGCAGTCCATTGCCGTCTACTCGCTGGTTCTTTACAAACAAATTTTTGTAAAAGGAACACAAAAAATGGAAACGTATAATAGATGAGAGCAGCCATCGAAACGCCCACTCTTGCAACAGCACCAAAAAAAAGAAGAGTTTGCGCTGTATCAGCAAAAAAGCTCAAAATACTAGGAGCTATTCTTTTTTTTATTTTTTTCCGCCGAAAAAGAACTACCATCCAGAGAATACACATCGCGCCGCCAAATCGAATTGCGAGCGTCGAGGACATATTCATCCCCTGGCTGATAAACCATTTTCCCATAAGAGCAACGCTTGCATAACAACTTGCTGCAAGGATAATCAGAAAGATGCCAAGTCCTTGATTGACAAATTTATTTTTTAAAGAGGAGACGAAAGAGATAAAATCCACCTGTTTTTTTCAGTTAACATTATGCCCAATGACTGAGGCCTCATTGATCATACAATACACGCAGAAAAAAGTCAGTGCTTCGGTCCACATTTTCTATCTACGCATTGAATCAGCAATAGCATTTAAAATATTTTTCATGAAACCCTCTGACATAGGGATACTTTCAATTCGATAGCCAACACACAATGTAACAGCAGAAATAGACGATGTATGTTATTCTCATTCCAACTTCCACAATCACGGAACAAAAAGGGGCAATATGGCAGCAGCAAACCTTACGGCACCTACTCGAGTTCAAGTACAATTACCATTACAAAGAGGACTCAAAGAACAATGGGAAAACTTGGGCATCACATGGGGAAAAACCTCTAAAAGAAGCATCGGCGGCATGGGAATACTCCCTACAGGATGGAGCTTACAGAACACCGCAGAAAACAACCTACAAACCCGTTCATTTACCATACTTGATAGCAAAGAAACTCCAAGAGCTACAGTCAAAATAAAAATTGATACAATGCCGCAAGAAGTAAGCGTACACTTCTATTCAGTTGCGGAAGAACCTGACACCTCTCCGAAATCACAAGATAGTGCCTCAGAAACGGATGATAGTTCAGATGATGAGGCTATAAGCGAAACAGATCGCCTTCTGCTGGCGATGCATCTCGGAGGCTGGGGATATTAAACACACAAACAGAGACTTGACAACAGTAAATATCAATCTTTTACTTGGGAGGAATATTCCCATTCGAGATAGGCTTTAAAGGAAGCGTAATATTAAAAATAGAGCCTTCATCTTTTTTACTGGAAAATGAAATATCTCCGCCGTGTAAGTCCATAATTTTTTTAGCAATGGCTAATCCGAGACCTGTATTCTTTTCCCCATGAACTGATGTAGTCTTCGTACGACCAAACTCATGAAAAACTTTTGAAAAATCATCTGCTGAGATACCTAACCCGCGATCTTCGACTGACATATATAATTTTTCATTGTCGGTTGACACAATCACTTTAATAACTGTATTTGAATTAGAAAATTTAACGGCATTTGTTAATAAATTTGTTATAACTTGTTTAATCTTAAATCCATCACACGTGATTTTAGGAAGATTTTCTTCTACTTCTAATATCATTTGAATGTCTTCTTTTTCAGCTAAGGCCTTATTGATGGTATAACACTCCTCAATGAGTTCTCCAAAGTCTACTTCTGTTGTTTTAAGCTGTATTTTCGCTGAATCCAGCTTAGAAATATCAAGCATTTCTTCCAGAATCTGCAAAATATGTTTTGATGAATTATTAACCATACTAAGTAACTGATTCCCTTCCTCAGACAGGGTATCCCCAAATCTTTCCAGAAAGAGCTGGGTAGAATTCAATATTACGGAAAGAGGGTTGCGAATATCATGCGCAGCTATACCGATATATGTATTTACCAAATCCTTCATTTGAATATATCCGTCAATAGTGGAAAGGAGTAATGACAGAGCTCTTTTTGGTTCGATAGTAAGGTTATATTGATTGTAATTGAATTGATATCTAACTGAGTTGGCATTCTGATTATCGACAATTTTTTCAAAATGTTCTTCAAAAAAACGCTCAATCCAGCCTTCATTAATAGTATCAGTAATTAAAAAATCAACCCCAAAACTTAAAGATGATATCACATCTTTAAGTTCATTAAATTTATCAATGCGTAATACAATTGGAATCGAACAATTATTACTTTTTTTTCTTATATTATTGCATAGCTCTTTCGTTTCTGCCTCGATTATTAATGTATTTATAATAATTAAATCTACTACATTACTTTCTAAATGATCCAAAAATTTTTTCTTTTCATCAAAAAAATAAAGGGTAATTTCTTTAGAAGGTGGAAATTGCAATATTTCTTGATCTTTCAGATCATCACTGATGATTGCGACATTCAAATGGGTCATATTCATCTCTTACATTTACTTTCCAGATAACATTTTGATAAAATATCTTATAGAAAAATATTGATGAGCTCACTCTAAAAAAGAGCCCCAGTTGACTTCAAATCAACCTCAAACTGCTCTCTGAAAGAGCATTCCACCATACTTTTTGAGGTAGGCAGATTGTTGAGATAAGTAAAGAACATTTCTAATCCCATTCAAGAGAGGAATGAAAATGTCAAAACACTATTCGCACTTATCGGTCTTAAGAATATATAGAGAAAGATTGATTGATTTCGAATTTTGAAATAGACGCTTATCAACAAATGAACGTGCTTATGCTCATCTTTCTGATTCGAGCGCTATCGTAAAAGCAGAGCAAGCAATTGCACAAACTCCAGGTTTCTTTTGCTCGAAGCCTTCTGAGCTTCTTCAAGAATCAGTAGAAAAAATTCTCTTATGGAAGAATGAAGGGAACTGTTTCCACAGTGAAAACAGAAGAGGTTGAAGAGTTGGTGAAAGCGCTACCGTATTTGCGACGATACTTTTTCGAACCCTTTTTTCAAAAGCGGTTTTCCAGGCTGCACGATACTCTTCCCATTTACCCTGAACGATATAATCAGCAGCTAACTTTCCTCCATTCAAAGCTAGAGTCATCCCCTCCCCAAAAATAGGGGCAATCGTAGCAGCAGCATCTCCTACAAAATAAGCATTTGGCCAATTGGGCAACTCTTTTATTCCGAATCCACCAATAGGAGCTTCTAAATGACTTTCAAAAAATGGTGCGGCATCAGAAACAAAAGGCCTGAGGGCATCGACAGAGGAGAAATGCGAAAGCAAAGAAGTACGCTCACTCGTTCCACCTCTGAATTTTTGCAAACATGAAATAACTGCCTTTTCTCCATTCAACGAAGAGACTCCGCAATACCCATCATCCAATAAAACCATATGGAGCGATGAGGGGAGGTGCTTTGAACAAAAATGATTTTTTATTCCTTGATAGCGTACAGTACCCCCTGCTTTTTTCCCTTGCCATCGCCCCGCAGAAATAATGAGGGCATCCGCCTCATAACTATCCCCATCCTCGGAACTAACCAAAAATGGAGTTTTTGGAACGATTTCATCGATTCTTTTTCCAAAATGAATCGTTCCTCCTTTTTTTTGAAATCGATCCGCTAGCTGCAGCTCTAGATCTAGACGAGGCATACTTCCGCATAATTCGGGAAATTCTACTGCAATTTGCTTCTCCTTGTGATGGAAAAATGCTTCGCTCACCCTTCTGTCCGGGGATATCCCCCATGTTTCTAGTAATGGTAACACTTTATAAGAGAGAAACTCACCACAGGTTTTTACTGAAAACTCAGTTCCACCTTCAAGCAAAGTAACTCCAACGCCCAAATCAAGGAGTGAATTTCCAACACTCAGCCCTGCAACCCCTGCTCCTAAAATCAGATATTTTTTCATACAGCTATACTCACTATCCATCGAAAAGGCCAGTGCCACCGGATCTCTTTTCTAGGAAAATGACACAATAACTCCTGCCATTCTCGGTAAACAAATCCCCTCGTAATTGAAACTAACCCATCATGAAAAATAAGTGGGTTTGGAAAGAGGATCGGCGATATTATTTTAAAAAGAAAATAGGCTATCTTACTGCGCTGCAGATCGTTTATAACAACCTTCTTTGTCGCAATTTGTTGCATTTTCTGTAAAAAAGGGACAAGCTCCTCATCGGTAAGATGGTGACAGCACAAAGTTGACGTAACAACATCAAAAGAAGTACTCTCAAGCTCATACAAATCTTTTCTTACAAAACTAAGATTAGGGATAGTTCCCCATTTTGCTTGTGCATACTCAATTGCATCCTCCTCGATATCAAGCCCACAAACCTTCGCATTCGGATACCGGAGGGCCAGACGTGCGGCAAAATCGCCACCTCCGGACCCTACATCGAGAATTGTCTTCACATCATGGAGATCCATTCCCTTCTCAAGCGCTCGAATTGTAGCTTTTTCTGCACCCAAAAATTTCCCGATTCTTCCAAGCTTTGTAAGGCAATCGAAATACTCCTCTTCAGTACATTGCTTCAGGTCAATCAATTCCTTCTCTCTACTTCTTTTTCTCATTCACTCAACTCGCATAATTCACTTCCGCTATTTCTTAAAACGATCCCCTCAAGAGAAAGTCCTGGCCCAAAACCCAATCCAACAGCAAAGGGTGCTCTTTCGTTAGCGGGCCGTTTCATAAGTTCTGATAAAACAAAAAGAAAAGTAGCGGACGACATATTGCCGTATGCTGAGAGCACATCCCAAGATGGGGCCGTCTGCTTTCTTTCTAACATAAGCTCTTGCTCTAACTGAAGGAGTATTGCCTTGCCTCCTGGGTGGATTGGCCAATCACACTCCTCTATTGAAGAAATCCCTGAAAGGAGCCCATTGACAAACCCCCGAATCTCCCCCTTAATATGGCTAGGAACTTTTTCGGAAAGACGCATGCACAACCCTTCATCCTTAGCTTCCCATTGCATCGCATCAAAAGAATTAGGTATTGAAAAAGCTTTTTTTCGCACGATTTCAAAAACACTCCTATCGTACTGATTTCCGATAATCGCAGCCGCTGCTCCGTCTGAAAAAAGAGCATTTGCAATAAGCGCATCCCATGAAGTGTCAGGTTGAAAATGAAGGCTGCATAGCTCTGTGCAAACAATCAAAATCAGATGAGAAGGATCCTCCTTAGCAAGTGCCGATGCCGCAGCCAGCGCTCTAAAAGCTCCAAAACAACCCATAAAATTAATCCCGAAACGCTCGACATGCCGATTCAAACCAAGCTGCTCGATCAATGAAAACTCCAATCCCGGCGCAAAGACACCTGTGCATGAAACTGAAATAACGTGGGTAATTTTTTCCCTCTCAACTCCCGATACATCTAGAGCTTGCTCCGCTGCTCGCAACGCTAGAGGGAGCGCATACTTTTTATAGAGCACATTTCGCTCTCCAATTTTCGGTCGCGCTTCCAGTGAAAAAAACCGCTCTCCTTCTTCATCCAAAAACCTATCGAAAGCAACATGCCGTGTACGAATAGACGAATACTTATAAATTTTCTGTAATTTTTTCCTCTTTCCCTCCTCCAAATGGAGCCGGGAATCCATAGCTTTTCCAATCGCTTCCTGGGAATGAGAAAATGGAGGAACAGCTGTACCGATCGAAAGAATGTGTGCGCTCATATACAATCTCGTAAATTTATCCGTATATGTGATCAAATTAGACGGTAAATAGCAAGGAAACTCTTAAATACGCTTCTTCCTTTTCTTCCCTGGTTTATTTTCATATAATTAAAAAGAATTTACTGCAAAAGAGGACAAAATGGGATGTACTTGGTCTAGAATGGGTAAAAAACCCTTCTACCGACCGAGCTTTTGACGCACTTGGAAACTTGGTTAATTCAACAGAATGTAAACTCATGAGCGATCATTGCATTTCTAAAAATGCGCTCATTTACAGAAGCTTTTAGGACCTCTAATCAATAGCCCAGCCTTCTTACGAAATCTGAGCCTTTTGTGAAATATAGATTATTTGCGTTATGGCTCTTCATCTTCAACTCTAACGTTTACTTAAGATCATCGAGCGAAAAATACCCGTATTCAATCAGCATTCCAAAAAAAATCACAAGCAAGCTGCCTGGTCATCTTTCGAGAATCCAATTACTCCCGCAAAGAGAGCTCTCCTTTTATCGCTCCAAAACTCCGGTATTTTATAATTATTAATATAAAAACTTCTTATCTATGAATAAAGCAAAGACTCTATACACATTGTTATAAACAATTCTGTAAAAAATCACACAAACACCCTCAACTATTTAACACTATTTGTTTTATTCATACAAATTTAATATAATTACCCCTTTTTACAATTAAGAGGCTTTATGACAGCACCTAGCCAAAACATCTCAACCAATCAATTCGAAACATTTACCTTTGACACATATGAAGAGTGGAATCTCTGGATTGATCTCATTGAAGAAGCAGATATAATCGGAAAACGATACCCTGAAAAAGCTGAAGAAAAATACAAAGAAGCTGGAGAGGTCTTACTCCGAATGGCTCAAGCAGGCATTTCAGCAGATCATTTCCACCCATCCCTCTTTGCCGGACTGTGCTTTGAAAGAAATCCTGAAACCGCATCAAAAGTATACGACGCCTATTACCAGGTAATGCACGCATTTCAAAAATTGCAACGTGAACAAATCCTCCCCTCATGGACCCATCAGACCAACCCTTTCGAATTGCTCAACTCATTTATCTTCGCAGCTCCTAAACACCTTGAGGCTTCCTTTGCAGCGCTTCAAGTAAACAGAAAAGATGCTTTTGCTCAATTAATTGACCAACAAGTCCACTGGATAACCGAACTTGCGGAATCACCCGAACTTCGAGACCTTGAAGAGATCGAATACCTTACTAGTTATGCCTATGCTCTCTACACTGTTCTCGAGGAATTTTGTGGTCAGACAAATTCCATGACAAAAAGAACAAAAAAACGGATTAATACCCTATGTATGACACTGACTAATCAAGAATATTATGAAGCAATGCTATCCGAATTACTAGCTATCTATCGAGCAGATCCAGAGCTATCCGTAGCAGAAATGCGCTCACTGCTTACTGAAAATCATCTCCCAAAACCATGAGCTAAAACCCAAAAAAAGGCCTACCTTTTGAGAACAAAAGAGAACACCATCAGGTACAATCCTGTTGACGAAAGCGCAAGATAAATCCCCTCATTGAGCTTCTCAGCACTGGACTGACCGCTCCAGGTTTGGATTTCTCTCCCCCGTTTGCCAAAAGCAGTTCCTGTAAATAAAAAGCCTAAAAGCCCAAGATTATCGATTGTGGATGCGTTAAGCGCATACCATTGACAATAGTGAGCTGAAACAATCGCAAGAAAAATCAGACTAGATGCCCCACACATCCATTTAAAATAAGAAAAAACAACCTGAGTAAGCTTAGACGATATAAAAGCACTAATAACTCGAACCATGACCCAGCTCCTACCACTGGTAAAAAAATCTTACACGCAATTTTATAAAGAAAACTCAGAAAAGTCTATCGGTTTCTGCTCAATAGAATATATTCCACAAGTACCAGTAACGCCTACGGCAACAACCTAAATAATAATCTCGTACTTAACCCAGTACCAAACAAAGTAGGGAAACCCCTATTCAGCTCAAAATTTTTGTCCGGTGATCAAATTGGGGAGCCGATGGAATAAAATGCGGATCTTTTCTGAAAGAAAAAACCCTTCAAATGAAGGACTTACTTTGCTCGAAAGATTTTACGCGTCGATGTGTCGAATGATGGCATCAACTTTTTCTTGTGATGCTGTATCCTCGTCTGCAACCATTTCCGACCTATAAGACAAAAGAAATCCATAGAACGTTTCCTCTTGCTCTTCCCAAAATGGGAGGTCTAGATTTGGATTTTGTTCCATCACAGCTTCCATAAGGGGAGTAAATTCATCCATTGGGACTCCCGGATAGAGAAGTATCGAAAGGATATGTCCCGAGATAAGCTCTCGATGGTGACCTTCATAGTCAAAGTATCCGTTCAGGTTAATGCTCGGTAACATATCTTTAAACGCTGGGAAGTCTCCCTCGTAAAGAGCATCCATAGCTTCTTGGAATTTTGTAAGATTAGTCTCCGCTTCTAGAGTATTTGGATTTATTAAATCCAATGAATTAATTATTGCCATTTTCCCCTCTTTAAAATTAATTTTTTGAGAAATTTAAACAACTATATCATAAATCCGATAATTTACAAATAGGCTGATCG
>Ga0209475_10002821_pt1 | contig 16900 bp, 20 predicted proteins | sample tdDd471_FD_187128 | JGI IMG/M metagenome (GOLD analysis project Ga0209475, IMG submission 187128) | Marine sediment microbial communities from the Atlantic coast under amendment with organic carbon and nitrate - tdDd47.1 (SPAdes)... | ecosystem: Environmental > Aquatic > Marine > Coastal >... | reverse complement strand
ATAGTCTTATTAACAATTTCTTTATTCTTATTAACAACAATCTTTATTGGTAATATATTTTGCATTATTACGTATTCGTATGCTTCAGTTTGATACAGATCTAATTTGGAATAAGTTTCAATTATTGTTTTCTCTCCAAAAATAATCTTAAATGATTTGTCTATATTACCTGTTTGCTTGCTAATAATATCATATAAAAAGCTTTTGTGTGTCCCTGTATACCAAACTCTTCCTTTTATATCAGCTGCTGCACCAACTATCATACTTTCAGAACCATCTTTTGATGGTACTATTGCACTTACAAGTAGTTGACCTTTTTCTACAACATCCCCTACTTCTATAACGCTATATCCATTATACAACAATATCTCCTGTATTACACATGCTTTTTCGGCAATTACATTTGAAGGAACGTTGCGTTTTCTGTCACTATCGCTTGCAGTTTTTTCAACTGCCTCAATTTCGACAAAACTACCATCTATTTTTATACTAACATATACAATATCTTTCATGGCTTTGTATATCTCAATTTCAAGTTTGTCTACATCCCAATTTCGTTTAAAAGCTCCTTGGTAGATACCAAGTCTTCTACAATTATCCTTTAGCTCCTCCGTTGTTTCTTCATCTGCTAGTACATTGTAATCAAGGTCTGTTACAAACCAGTTTCCTGCTATTGAAAAAATTAAAATAGCAACTAAACCTGCACTTAATACAGGTCTACCGAGCAAGGATAATATTCTAAATAGTATTCCTTGTCTTCTAACTATCTTTGTGTCTGCTTTATGTTTTTGTGCAGCTTCTTTGAAGTCTTTATAACTTTTATTAGGAATAGTAAGCTGCATCTGAGTCCTTGATTTTCTTGTAATATTCCTTATGGAAATCTCCTTATCATGTAAGGATTTTAGCAATAAATCAATGGACAGACCGCTGATAGATATTGTAACACAGCCAAGCAAAAAATACCACATTATGCATCCCCTAAGTATTCTATATTCTTTATTTTGCCAAATACCGAAATAGTGTATTTGTCTATTTCACTTATTAATAAATTTCTACCTTTTATTACTATCATTCCGATTTTAGTATCAATTCTTACCCTATCATCGGTATACTCTATTATTCCTCTGTGGTTTTCTACATCAATTCTGTTTATTCCCACAATGTGCAAAATAGGCTCATTTTTCAATATGTCCTTGTGAACAATTGAAAATGAGCCTTTATATAAATTGCTGTTCATATATTTACCTCTGCTTTTATCATCATATTAATAAATATGTTGCAGAGGTATTTATTTATTCTATATTTAGTTGTGTCTTCTTTTTACAAGTGAATAAAGTACAGGTAATAGTACTAATTGAATTGCCATTCCAGGAAGTCCAGCAACCAATGCCCCTAATACATATGTCCACATGCTAGGTCCCTTAATTCCAAAAAATTGTGTTGCAATCATTAGAACAGACCCACTTGCTACTTTACCAATTAACAATGTTGGTATTAGTGCTAGAACTATTAAATATCTTTTTTTGTCTATCCACTTAATTTTCTTTAGCAGTGATAAAGTTACAGCTGCTACTCCTAGTTCTGCTGCCAACATAAAGTTCATTGGCAATGGTGCAGCTGGTGGCATACCTGTTAACAGGCCTGACAAAAGAGGAGTAATTACACCTACTGCTAATGCATACTGCCAAGGTAAAAATAAAGCCCCCAATAACACAGGCAAAAACATAGGTAAAAATATTTTTCCTCCATCTGGTATTGCATGCAAAGCCATTGGCAATACAATACCTAAAGCAATAAATAGTCCTGATAATGTGATAAACCTAATTGAATTTCTTGTTGAATCCTTCATAATAAACCTTTCCTAAGCAAAACAAAAACCACGAAAGTAAACTCTTAGTGATTACCTTCGTGGTTTAATACATTTTTCGTAAATATATCAAATATTACATTTGCTCTATAATTATTTTTTCTAGTTCTATAAGCATCTGATTGATGCTCATGTCTTTAACACCTACTACTGATAAGCCGCATTTTTGTAATGGTAACAGATATTTTTCTGCAGTACTTCCGGCAATTGAAGCTGCCATTTTCTGGCTAATCTCGCCCATCATTGAGTCTGCCACCAAAATAGCCATTGGTCCAATAATAATATCTACTTGCTGTGACATGTGACATATGGCATTTTCACCAGTTGCACCATCTGTAGCGCCACCTTTCATCATCGCCATTGTTGCGTTTGCATTAGTACCAAGACCGTAAAGTTTCGTGTCCCTTTTTATAACTCCTGATACTTTTTCGCAAATAGCTTTTCCTAAGCCACCGCCTTTTCCATCTATTACAGCTATTTTTAGACACATATTATATGAGCTCCAATCTTTTCAAAAATTGCTTAACACCACTTATAAATGCATCAAAATCTAACGAGGTTTCTGCCATGGTTTCGACCGGGCATTTACCATCTTTATTCCTATTGGCTATGTAATCAGATAGTCTTGCATATGATACCACAACATTATTATCTTGTAAATATCTAAGAGCTGGCTTGCTAATAATAATAGTATCAAGCTCTTTGATATTAAGCTTTACCATCAACATAGCTGCACCTTTTCCTACTACTTTATCAGCTACACTTGCATCATCAAGCTTAATGTTATTCTCATATGCTAAGTACAAAGGTAGTATCCCCTTAGATTTGCTTTTGTAGATTACTTCTTTATCTTTAGTAACTGCAATAGTATATCCTTTGTTGTCTCTTAATTTTATGGCTATATTTAAATTTATTATTTCTTTCATTATTTATTCCTGTTCTTTGTGATAACAGATTAGATTATATAACAAAACTATTTACTATTCAATATAACATTTTAGCAATAACAAAAGTGGTATCGTTACAATACCACTCAAAATATTAACTTAATTATTTAATTTCACATAATTTTCTATGCCTTTGAAACTATCTTTCTCTCTACTATTGTTAATATCGTTGCTGCTATAATTAATAACAAAGCATAAAACATAACTAATATTCCAAATGAATTAGTTAATGATCTTGCATATTCTAAATACTTAACATAAGACGATAAACTACTAAACAACTTTGCTATCCATGGGATAAAAAATAATCCAAGTGCTGCTAACACATTTATTGCACCATAGAAAATACATAAGATTTTTGCAATTCTTATTGGAGTTTCACGTTTATCTTTTGTAATTAATACTAAAACAGCAAAAAGCAGAATCAATAATGCAAAAGATCCAATTGTAATCCATGTTAATCTAACACCATAATAATAGAAGAATACATCAGTCCAATAATCAAAATAGTCCATTCTATCCTGAGAACCAGCTGTTAAGAAATAATATATATAACCTCTTAATGTGTGCTGATATTGTTCACTGGGTGTAAATATTCCTAATCTTTGTGCAACAATGGCATCCATAGTTAGCTTAATATTTGTCTCGCTATTTATAACTCTTTCATCATTTGCAATTGTGGTATATAAATTGTCTGAAAGATATTTGACAGGTATTTCAACCTCATCATGATTATATAACAGCCATCCAACTGACCCACCTATTGTTTTACCTATTATCTTATTAAACTCTTTCTTTGGTATAGCTATCTTAACTAAATCCTCTGGAACTCCTTGTATCTCTTCTGGAACTTCCATAGCCTGAATAGGCTCTAAAAGGTAGTCACTAAAACTATCATACATACTGTCATATGCATTCAATGCCGGCATAAAATTTGCATAAAAACTAGGATTTAGTACCCCAAGTCTTAATGCACTACTAGCATATGCTACAAGTGAAGTTAAAACTATCATAATAGATAACAATATAACAATTACTTTTTTACTTTTTTTCATTCTCTTCTCCATATCCTAAGCGAAATACATTATATTTGGTTAAAACAAATGCTAAGCTTCCTGTAATAGCACCGTATAATACGCTTAAAAATAAAACTGTTGGAATATTATAAAAAACGGCGGCACTAGAAAGCGAAATAAAGGCAATTACGTAAACTGTAGTATTATAAACAAACGCCCCTATTATCCCTATACCAATAAAGCCTATTTTTTCTTTAAACAATCTTTCTGCAATCACCATTGCACTTACGCTAAGTATACCACCCAAAAAGGAGTATAAAAATAACGTGGATGCTATAAAAAGACTAGATATAATCTTAACTATTGCTAATATATAGCCGTACTTAAGTTTTATGTTTTTAATAGCAAATATAATAAATGTGTTGTAAAGCCCTAGCTTTACACCTTCTATTTTTGTAATATTGCTTAAAAAAGATGTTTCTAAAGCAAATAATACTATAATTAGTAAACATAAAATAAATACTGTTTTTTTATTATTGCTTTTTTCACTTTTAGTATTTACCAATTTATTTATCCTTTAAACTTCGTTCGTCTTCAATTGTTATTACAAGTCCATGAGGTGCACAAACTATTGACTCTGTAGGTCTTGAAATGTAGCCTTTATTTACACATTGTGCATACCCACAGTTAGTATCCTTTACATATGCTCTATTATTTAAGATTACTAATACGTTTGTTCCATATTGAGTTTTTATATCAATCTGATTAAGTGTTGTTTGTAAGGGCTCTCCCTCTATAAACTCACCATCTATATAAACGCAAGCATATAGCTGACCTTCAAAAGGTTGCATCCATAAAACAAATGAAATAATAAGGGCAATAACTAAAATAGAAACACCCAAAATAACATCTGTTTTTTTAATGTATTTTTTAATAATTACACCCGCTTTTTATTTAAAAATCAGTTTAGATTATAGCACCTTGCGCTTTTTCTTGCAAATTATAAAATGTGAAAAATTATAATTATCTTCCAAAAAATAATAATTTACTATATAATAGCCTTATGAAATTAAGCAGCACTAAAAAAATACTTCTTTACTGCACGCTTATCACCTTAATTATATTAGTTTGCGTGCTATCACAAATGATACTATTCTCTTTCCAAACATCTAGTAGTAAAATACTACCAGGTGTTTATATTAATGATTATTATGTGGGTGGTATGACAAAATCAGAGGCAAAAGAAGCAATTATGAATGACTTATCTGGCTTTCTTTTAGATAATAACACTGTAGTTATCAATGGTGATATTGAACTTACAATACATGCTTCTAATATTGCAAATGTAGATGTAGATGGTCTTGTAGAAAAGGCATATGATACTTCTCGTGAAGATGGTTCTTTAACCTATTTTGATTTTATAAAGATGAAATTCGCTCCTGTAAATATAGAAACAGAGACAATTTTGAACTGGCAGAATATTTACAACTTAATTGAGCTGAATCAACATCTTTTTTATACTGCGCCAATAGATGCTAGCTTAATGGATTATAGTTTTGTAGATGATCAATTAAAACTAATAGTCTCTCCTAGTGAAATAGGATATAAGATTAATGTATGGGAGACCGCAACTGTCGTGCAAGAAGCACTAGTCAATAATACATCTCATGTTTATGCCATTATGGAAATTATTGAACCAAACATTACAAATCAATCGTTAATGCAAATGTCTGAATCTCCTATAGAATATTCTCAGGTTTTTGCAACTAAAGTTGATGAGTTAGGTGTGGAGTATTATAATCCTTCTACTGAACTACAAAAAATTGATGATATGATTGAACCAATGCTTGTTATGCCCAATCAAAGCATGAGTGTAAAAGAATTTATAAACTATAATGATTATAGCTCAAATAAATATAACATAAAACATTTACACATTCCTTCAATAATTTATGGATGTGCACTTCAAGTTGGAATGTCAGCTGATGAGCATAATGTATCAAGCTATATTACAGATGAAATGGATATCTATCCATATGGGCAAGAAGCAGTAATAGATAATGACAAGGATCTTGTTTTAAGAAATAACTTTGCAAATCCTGTAATTATTGATATAGAATATGATAATGCAAACAGTACTAATAGACTTATATGTAAAATATACACTGTCGAGTCATTAGAATATACTTACATAAAAAGCGTAATTGAAGAGCATGACAATATGTACTTTGTAAAAGTATATAGAGTTTATGCCAATGATACTGGTGGTGTGTTATCACGCACATTATTAGAAGAGCATACATACCCTATTCCTCCTAAAATAGATGAAGAGGAAGAAGAAATTATTGAACAGATGAGTTAATTCGGGTATAATAAGAAAATTATAATAAAATGGAAGGCTGATGATATGAACAAGATAAAAGAAGAAATATTAGAGATTCTACACGAAGATGCCTTAACACCTACTGACCAAATAGCATTAATGCTAGGTATAGATGAGACAAAGGTTATTAAGTATATAGAAGAATTAAAAAGAGATAATATAATTGTTAAATATCATGCCATGATAAATTGGGATAAAGCAAATAGCCAAGATGTTGAAGCAATCATTGAAGTAAAAGTTACTCCACAAAGAGACAGAGGATTTGAATCTATTGCTAAGCGTATCTATAGGTTTGATGAAGTAAAATCTGTTTATTTAATGTCTGGAACATATGATTTGATGGTGTTAGTATCAGGGACAAACCTTAAACAAGTTGCATCATTTGTATCAGAAAAACTATCAACTTTGGAAGGCGTTATGTCAACAGCTACCCACTTTGTGTTAAAACGCTACAAAGAAGACGGAGTAATTCTAGATGACAATATTGATGAAAGGTTGGCTGTATCACCTTGAGTATGAAGAAATATATTAATGACACTGTACTAAATCTACCTCCTAGTGGCATCAGAGCCTTTTTTGATATTGTGAGCCAAATGGATGGAGCAATAAGCTTAGGTGTTGGTGAACCAGACTTTACCACACCATGGAATATAAGAGAAGCTGCAATATACTCATTGGAACAAGGAGATACACATTACACATCAAACTGGGGAATGCTCGAATTAAGAGAGCAAATCTCTAAGTATATGAAAAAAAGATTTAATGTTAAGTATTCTCCTAAAGATCAAGTCTTGGTCACAGTAGGAGCAAGCGAAGGTATAGATATTGCATTACGTGCAATAGTACGCCCAGATGATGAAGTATTAGTTCCTGAACCATCATATGTTAGCTATGCACCAGGAGTAATGTTAGCAAACGGAGTTCCTGTTCCTGTAGTTACAGGAGTTGAGAACAAATTCAAGATAACACCTGAAGCACTTGAAGCTGCTATTACAGACAAAACACGATGCATTATTATGCCCTACCCTAACAATCCAACAGGCGGAATAATGACTAAAGACGAATTAGATAGCTTAGTGCCAGTTTTTGAAAGACATCCTGAAATAGTCATAATTTCAGATGAAATATATGCTGAGCTCACATATATTGATAAACGACATGTTTCATTATCTCAAGTTGAATCATTGCATGATAGAGTTGTGGTGCTATCTGGGTTTTCTAAAGCTTATGCTATGACTGGCTGGCGATTAGGATATGCTTGCGGTCATCCAGAAATTGTTGGAGCAATGGTTAAAATCCATCAATATACTATGCTATGCGCACCTATTATGTCTCAAAAAGCAGCTTATGAAGCATTAGAGCAGGGAATGAAAGATAATTTTGCAAGCGTGGAAAAAATGAAGCGTGCATACAATAGAAGAAGACGTATTATCGTAAGTCGATTTAACAATATGGGGCTTGAATGTTTCGAACCAGAAGGTGCATTCTATGTATTTCCTAGCATTAAAAGTACTGAAATGTCAAGTATGGAATTTTGCCAATCTTTGCTTAAGAGCCAAAAAGTTGCGGTTGTGCCTGGTACAGCTTTTGGTGCATGTGGAGAAGGCTTTATAAGATGTTCATACGCATATTCTGTTGAGAATATTAATGCAGCCCTAGACAGAATAGAAAAATTCTTAGAAGAGATAAAAAAATGACAGAAAATTTTGATAACCCAAGAGATGTAATCTATATTAATAGAAAAAAACCTATTGTTACATATATAATAATTGCCTTATGTGCAGTTATATTTTTAATAGACCAAATTACTGGCAAGCTTATATTAGGTTATTTTAATATTGGATATCTATCAATATATGGCATGAAGATTAATGATGCTATTTCACAAGGTGAAATTTGGCGTCTTATTACAAGTGTGTTTTTGCATGCTGATGCTCGACATATAGGTTTTAATATGCTTGCACTATATGTTTGGGGTAGACATGTTGAGGCTTTATACGGTAGGAGGAATTACATATACATATTCTTGCTTGCAGGGCTTTTAGGAAGTCTTGGCTCATATGCTTTTTCAAATGCAAATGGTTTAGGTGCATCGGGTGCAGTATATGGAGTGTTAGGAGCAGTATTTTATGTGTATCTATACAATAGAAACTTTTTCTTAAAGGTTTTTCGTAAGCAGACATTTATATATGCTGCAATATCATTAGCCTATGGTTTTCTTTTACCAGGAATTGATAATATGGCTCATTTATTCGGTCTAGCTGGTGGCTTTTTAGCTGCTGGAATATTTGGGCTGATTAAGCAAGTTAACAAAAGAAAAGATGTACTCTTTTTAATTATTTATATTTTAATAGCAATAGTATGTGGAGTTAAAGGATATGTTTTCACTTAATGACGATCAAGTAATAGTAGTAAAGTGTAAAAGTTATGACAGAGATGAAGTAAGCAAGGCTTATGATACGATTTTTAGTTACTTTGCTAATGATGAAATAAAGGGTAAATCTGTCTATATTAAACCAAATATTTTAAAAGGTGATAAACCTGAAAGAGCATCTACAACTAACCCAGAAATTATATACCCTGTAGCTAAATATCTAAAAAGCCTAGACTGTAATGTGTCATGTGGAGATTCTCCCAATTTTATTACTATAAAAAAAATGATCGATTCTATATATTCAGCTACTGGTATAGCAAAAGTAGTTGAAGAAGCTGGCTGCAAAATGGATAATTCATCAAGGGGAACAACAGTTGAAGGTGGTAAGTATCTTAGTGAATTTAAAATGTTGACTAATGTATTAAATTCTGATGTTGTTATAAATATTGCTAAAGCTAAAACTCATTCATTTACAGGCTATACTGGTACTGTTAAGAACCTTTTTGGTGTTATCCCAGGTCCTGTTAAGGGTGAACTGCATTTGTCTAATGCAAGTGCAAAAGACTTTTCTAACTGTATGATTGACATATGTGAAACAGTTAATGCTGATTTTCATATAGTTGATGGTGTTATTGGTATGGAAGGTCCAGGGCCTTCATCAGGTACTCCTAAACGCATGGGAGTATTAGTAGCTGGAAAAAATCCATATGCTGTTGATGAAGTTGTTGTTGAACTTATGGGAATAAATAAAGCTAATGTTGAGCAAATAAAATTAGCTAGAGATAGAAATTTAACAAAGCCTATTGATGAAATAGAAATACTAGGTGCAGATTTAGAAGAATTAAAGAGCAAATATGTTCCATTCAAAGATGCTGTGATTAGTGTAGCATCATACTGGAAGGTGCTAAGATTCCTTCTACCTAATAAGTTCATAATGAGGCTTAAGAAAAAACCTTTTGTTCAAAAAGAATGTATTGCCTGTGGTATTTGTGCTGAAGCATGTCCTCCTAATGCAATTAAAATAAAGGATATAGCAGAAATAAACTATCAAAAGTGTATAAAATGCTATTGCTGCCAAGAACTTTGTCCTGCAAAGGCTATCGTTATAGGTAAGAATAATAATGAAAACTGAAACTTTATTAAAAGAAGCAATTGAAATAATCGGAGATGCTACTCCTTTAAAATTTAATTGTGGTACATTATGCGACAGAGCTTGCTGTGTATCAGATGGTTATATGATGGTTTTTCCAGGTGAAAAATGTATTCTTCAAAATCGTAATTACACCTTTGGAAAAGCTCACCTTATTACCTATGGAGATATTGACATAGTAACTTGCAACGGTACATGCGACAGAGATTACCGTCCCTTTTCATGTAGAATATATCCCTTAGCACCAAAATTCATTGATGATAAACTTTTTGTTAGGCTTGATGTTAGAGGTCGCCCTACTTGCCCTCTTTGTCACAAGAGCATGTCATCATTAAATGAAGATTTTATAAAAAGAGTAAAAAAAGCTCTTAATCATTTAACAGCAAATAATGAAATGAAAAAATTTCTTAAGGCAATTTCTAACCACGTTGATATGTATACAGTCCCCTTTATTTAATATTGTTTGGAATTAAATTATATGGTAATATTGTTTATGTAAACAATAATAAATATAAATAAGGAGGCGTTGTATGGCACATCATACATCTTCAATTCCAACACCACATATAGAGGCAAAATGTCCTAGTGAAATAGCAAAAACAGTTCTTATGCCGGGAGATCCTCTTCGTGCTAAGTTTATAGCTGAAACTTTTCTAGAAGATATAACATGCTTTAACAATGTACGTGGTATGTTAGGATATACAGGCACATATAAAGGACATAAAGTATCTGTAATGGGTTCAGGAATGGGTATGCCATCAATTGGAATTTACTCATACGAACTGTATAAATTCTATGATGTTGAAAACATAATTCGTGTAGGTTCATGCGGTGCATATTCAATGGATTTAGACGTTTACGACGTAATACTATGTAAAGCAGCATGGAGCAGATCTTCATATGCATCTTGTCAACAAGGACATGAAGGTGAATTTATATATCCAAGTGAAAAGATTAACAACGCTGCTACAGAAGTTGCTAAAGAGCTTGATATTGAATTGCATATCGATAATATTCATTCTTCTGATGTTTTCTATGCAGAACCAGAATATGCAAAACAACTAATGAATGAAGTAACTGACAAGGATGTAAAAGCCGTAGAGATGGAATCATTTGCTCTATTTGCAAATGCCAAAATTTTAAATAAGCATGCATCATGTATACTTACAGTATCAGACTCTATAGTTAAAGGCACTGCTACAACTTCAGAAGAACGCCAGAAGGCATTTACTACTATGATGAAGCTTGGTTTAGAGACTGCAATAAAATTATAATTAGGAGAAACTAAATGGTTAAAACAGCCATATGTTATTTTTCAGGTACAGGTAATTCATTTGATATAACTTTAGAGCTATGCAAATATATTGATGTTGAGTCTATATTTTATATACCCAATCTGGATATAAAGAAGCTTGCAGTATATGATGAAGTAATAATTGTATCACCAGTATATCAGTTTAATATTCCTAAAAATGTTCAGGACTTTATCAGAAAACTAAGTCCTGATTCTACATATTATGTTGTATTAAATCATGGCGGGATTATAGGGAAAGCAAAATCCAATGTAAAGAAATTATTCAAACATTGTAACCTTAATCTTTTAAGTGTCTATAAAATTATTATGCCATCAAGCTTTACTATTGCTTTTAAAGAGCCCCATATACTAATTAACAGAATACTAAAAAAGTCTAAAAGTAAAATACAGAATATTGCCTATTTAATTAAGAAGATTGAAAAAAATAGAATTAATCAAAAACGTATAGGAAAGATGAAAAGATTTGTTGGCTACAGTTCTTTTTCAAACGATCTTTCAGTTAATTTAAGTTGTAAAGGATGTGAAAAATGTTTGGCTTTTTGTCCAACAGGTAATATCCGAAGGTACCAGGGTAAAATAGAATTTGGTGATAGATGTGTTGCATGCATGGCATGTTATAACAGATGTGACGCAGTTGAGTATAAAGGTAAAAAAGGAAAGATGTACACTAATCCTAATGTGGACTTTAACTTAATGAAGTAGGAGGAGTATATGAAAAGAGCATTAGTACTTATTGACTACATTTATGACTTTGTTGATGACAATGGAGCACTAACAGCTGGGAAGCCTGCACAAGCAATTAAGGACAATGTTGCAGGTGTAATCAATAACTTAACTGAAGACGACGTACTTATTTTAGCCAATGACTGCCACTTAGATGGTCCAGAAGGGACTAAACACCCTGAAAGCAAGCTGTTTCCACCCCATGCTATAAAAGGAACAAAAGGAAGAGACAATATACTACAAAAAGAAATCGACGATACTAAGGCTCAAGCTATTTACCTAGATAAAACGAGATACTCTGCGTTCTGTAATACAGGGTTGAACGATATTCTACACCTTAATAATGTAGAAAAGATTTATCTAGCTGGCGTTTGTACTGATATATGTGTTATGCATACTGCTGTAGATGCTTACAACCTAGGTGTAAATACAACTGTTCTGTCCAACTGTGTAGCGTCATTTGATGCAAATGGACACCAATTTGCTCTTAACCATTTTAAGAATGCTCTTGGAATGGAAGTTAAAGAAACTATGGGTTAATACTAATTCATAGTTCATGAAGTTAGTTAAATAAATATAGTATAAAAGGGTAATCGTCAGATTACCCTTTTTGCTTTATTACATTGTTTATTCATTGCACAAATTGTTCTCAAAGCTTTTCACATACTTCATTAATGTTATAGTCATACTAGAAAAACTTCTGTCACAAATTTGTCGCTTATGGATGAACCACTTAGCAGATTGTATTGATATTTACTATGTAAATATATTTTAGTACATTCCACCCATGCCACCCATGCCGCCCATACCGCCGCCTGCTGGCATTGCTGGCTCTGGCTCAGGAATATCTGTTACTAGTGATTCTGTTGTTAATACTAGTGCTGATATTGATGCTGCGTTTTGTAGTGCTGAACGAGTAACTTTAGTTGGGTCAATTATTCCCTTTTCTACCATATCACCAAAATCGTCTTTTAATGCATCATAACCAAATGTTGCATTATTTTCATTTTTAATACGTTCTGCTATAACTGCACCGTCTACACCTGCATTTAGAGCAATTTGGCGTACTGGCTCTTCTAATGCTCTAGCAACTATTGCTGCACCTGTCTTATAATCACCTTCTGATTTTTCAACTATTGCCTTAACGTCTTTAATAGCGCTCATAAGAGAAACACCACCACCAGGTACTATCCCTTCTTCAACTGCTGCTCTTGTAGCTGCTAAAGCATCCTCGATACGTAGTTTGCGCTCTTTCATCTCTACCTCAGTTGCTGCACCAACATTAATTACTGCAACACCACCAGATAGCTTAGCTAATCTTTCTTGTAACTTTTCTCTATCATATTCTGATGTAGTATCAGCAATTTGGCTCTTAATTGAAGTGATTCTTGCCATAATCTCTTCTTTGCTTCCTGAACCTTCAACAATTGTTGTATTGTCTTTATCAATCTTAATTTGACGTGCTTTACCTAGCATTTCAATAGTTGTTTCCTTTATATCTAAACCAAGCTCTTCTGATACAACTTGTGCACCTGTTAGAATTGCTATATCTTGAAGCATTGCCTTACGTCTGTCGCCAAAGCCTGGTGCTTTAACTGCTACACAGTTAAATGTTCCACGTAGTTTGTTTACAACCAAAGTTGCTAATGCTTCACCTTCTATATCTTCAGCGATTATCAATAATTTCTTGCCTGCTTGAACTATTTGCTCAAGTAGAGGAAGAATGTCTTGAATACTTGCAATTTTATTTTCTGTAACCAAGATTAGTGCATCTTCTAAAACAGCTTCCATTTTATCAGTATCTGTTACCATGTATGGTGATGCATAACCTCTATCAAATTGCATACCTTCAACGATATGTAATTCTGTTTCCATTGTGCGTGATTCTTCAACTGTGATAACTCCATCATTGCCAACTTTTTTCATAGCTTCAGAAATCAATTCACCTACTTGCTCATCATTATTAGCTGAGATTGATGCAACTTGTGCAATTTCTTTTTCGTTATCTACTGGTTGACTAATAGATTTAAGAGTATTTACAGCAACTTTAACTGAATCTTCAATACCTCTTTTTAGAATCATTGGGTTTGCACCAGCTGCTAGGTTTTTAATGCCTTCTCTAATCATAGCTTGTGCCAAAAGTGTAGCTGTTGTTGTTCCGTCACCAGCTATATCATTTGTTTTCATAGATACTTCTTTAACTAGTTGAGCACCCATGTTTTCAAATGGATCTTCTAATTCGATTTCTTTTGCGATTGTAACACCGTCATTAGTAATTAATGGTGCACCAAATTTTTTATCAAGTACTACATTACGTCCTTTTGGACCAAGTGTTAATTTAACTGTATTAGCTAAAGCATTAACTCCAGCTTCTAGAGATGCTCTTGCATCTGCTGAATATTTAATTTGTTTTGCCATGTTTGTCTCCTTATTCTGCTACTGCTAATATATCGTTTTGACGTACGATAATTAACTCTTCACCGTCAATTTTTACTTCTGTTCCTGCATATTTAGAATAGATTACTTTGTCACCAACGCTTACTTGCATTGTTACTTCATTACCGTCTACTACACCGCCAGGACCAACTGCAACTACTTGTGCAAATTGTGGCTTTTCTTTAGCAGCACCTGGTAATACTATCCCGCTTGCTGTTGTTTCTTCGCTTTCAACGCTTTTTAGTACAACTCTATCACCTAATGGTTTTATTGTCATCATCATCCTCCTGTATGAATTATTTGCTTTTTGTTAGCACTCTTATTTGTCGAGTGCTAGGCTACAACTATAATATAAAATTTCCCAGAAAAAATCAAGTACTTTTTGATAAATATTTTAATTTTATCTGAAAAATTTTATATGGCTATCATTTATATTAAAATAATTAGATTATTTGCTTAGTTAATAATAACTAAATTTCATAATCTACACAAGCACGTTCTGTACGAATAGTTTTGCAGAAATTAGATACTCTAACATGTGCTGGATTCTCTTTGTATTTTTTTAGATCTTCCATAGATTTAAATTCACTTACTAAGACCATATCAAAATTACCATAATCCAAGTTCACTTCTTTACCAACCTCCATATGCTTTATCTCTTTAATGATAGGTGGTAATTCCAAAAGCATGTTTTTAAAAATATCCATATTTTCTCTCTTGTTTTCTTCCTTAAACCTCCACATAACAACGTGCATTATCATTTTTTAAATCTCCTTTATTAAAAGCTTTATATATCCAGCTAAATTATCATTATCACTAGCACATATATACGATATATTACAGTTTCTCATTACTGTTTGCAGTATGCAAAGACCATAAACTATAATATCTGCTCTCTTAGGCTGTAATCCTGATAGTTGCTTTCTTTTTTCTATATCTATCTTTTGTAGTCTTTCTATCATTACTTCAATATCATTGTAAGATATCTTTGTTTGATTAATTAGTGTACTGTCGTACTTTTCTAATTCATTTATCATAGCTGCCATTGTGGTTATTGTACCCCCTACACCATACCACTTAATACTCTCTTGCTTTTTAGAGTACCCTATAGTGTTTGTACTTTGGGGAATCAATATACTATCAATAAAGGAAATAATTTCATCTTTATCTTTGTCACTTTTAAGTGCTTCTTTGCATTTTACTGCCCCCACTTTTGCAGAACTTGCAGATATTATTTTTCTACCAGCACCTATAGCAATCTCCGTGCTAGCTCCACCTATATCAACAACTCCACACACTCCATTGCAGTCCACTCCTGCAAAAGCCATTTCAGCTTCCTTTTTTTCAGTAATTACTTCTAGAATTATTCTAGTTGTCTTCTTAACTCTATTGATAAAGTCATCTTTGTTTTTTGCAACTCTTACAGCTGCGGTAGCGAACATATATATTTCATCAGAGCTTTTATCATTAGCAATATCTACAAACTTTGCAATCGCATCTACTGTTCTATTCATTGAGTCTTTATCTAGAATATAATCATCTGATATGTCTTTATATAGCCTTGTAGTATTCAAGTCTCTATATATTTCGTTAATCCCTTGACTATTGACATCTGCCACTAACAATCTAACAGAGTTAGATCCAATGTCAATAACCGAGATTCTTCTTCCTACTATCATTGTATTCTCTACTATCCTTTTATATTTATTATAAGACGCAATAATGAGCAGGGAGTACCTGCCCATTATATATCTAATATTAATTAATACTATTCTTCAACTATTTTTTTGACTTCATCACCAGTTATTTTCTCTTTTTTCAAAAGAATTTCAACGACTTTTTCAATTTTGTCCATATTATTTCCAAGCATTTCTTTTGCTCTAGCTAGCTGAGCTGAAACTATTTTTTTTATTTCTTCATCAATCTTTGCAGATACTTCCTCGGAATAATTATTTGTGTGTCCTATTTCTCTGCCAATCATAAAATCTTTTTGACTTGATAAGTATACTGGTCCTATTTCGTCACTCATACCAAATTGCGTTACCATTCTTCTAGCTGTATTGGTAACACTCTGCAGGTCACTAACTGAACCGGTAGAAGGTTCACCAAATTTCAAGCTTTCAATAGCATATCCACCCAAAGTCATAGCGATATCATCAATAAATACCGCTTTAGTTCTATAACTAGTTTCTTCATTTGGCAGAGGTGCTGTGTAACCGCCTGCACCTAACCCTCTAGGAATGATAGATACTTCTTTTACAGGGTCACAGTTTTTTAATAAATATGCAAGTAGTGCATGCCCTGCTTCGTGGTAAGCAACCAAGTTCAAGTCTCGTGGTGTTACTCGTCTGCTCTTTTTCTCTAGACCTAGATGAACTCTATAGATAGCTTCTGTAATTCTATCGCTAGAGATTTCCTTTTCTTTAAACCTTGCAGCTAATATCGCTGCTTCATTTAATATATTCTCCAAATCCGCACCTGTTGAATAAGGTGTTAACTTTGCTATATCATCTAATTTAACATCATCAGCCAATGGTTTTCCTTTAGCATGGATTTTCAAAATTTCTTCTCTGCCTTTTACATCAGGGTAGTTAACTGAAATCTGTCTATCAAATCTACCTGGTCTTAAAAGTGCTGGATCTAGAATGTCCGCTCTATTTGTTGCAGCCATTACAATAATACCTTCGTT
>Ga0209475_10002819_pt1 | contig 16905 bp, 11 predicted proteins | sample tdDd471_FD_187128 | JGI IMG/M metagenome (GOLD analysis project Ga0209475, IMG submission 187128) | Marine sediment microbial communities from the Atlantic coast under amendment with organic carbon and nitrate - tdDd47.1 (SPAdes)... | ecosystem: Environmental > Aquatic > Marine > Coastal >... | reverse complement strand
GGGCGACAACGTGACGATGGAAGTCGAGCTGATCGCTCCGATCGCGATGGACGAAGGTCTTCGTTTCGCGATCCGTGAAGGCGGCCGCACCGTTGGTGCCGGCGTCGTCGCGGGCATCATCGAGTAAGAAGTTCCCGTTCGGGTGGACAGGGTCCACCCGGCCGGTGTAGGGGTATAGCTCAGTTGGTAGAGCGACGGTCTCCAAAACCGTAGGTCCTGGGTTCGAATCCTAGTGCCCCTGCCAAAAATTAGGCGCCGAATAACGGCCCGATCCGTCGGGCCGTGTCGGTCTTTGTACTGAATTTTTCGCGACCAAGCGGAATTGCGTCTTGCCAGCGAGGCTTTAGACAACTAAAAGCCCTGCTCGGCATGCGCCCGGACGAGTGTCCGTGAACAGCTTAGTATAGCGATATAAAATCGGGTTGAGAGTGAGCGCGATGGCGAAGACGAACCCTGCACAGTTTGTCCGGCAGGTTCGGCAGGAAGCCAACAAGGTGACTTGGCCGACGCGACGGGAAACCGGAATTGCGACCATCATGGTCTTCGTGATGGTGACGATTATGTCGCTGTTCTTCCTGGTGGTCGACGAAATTATCGCCTTGGGAATCCAGTTGATCCTGGGGACCTGATTGGCGGATTGCCGCTGGGTTGCGCGCTAGGAAAGCGCGACTGCGGCATGTTCCGGCCCTGCTTGTCGGGGCGGACTGACGAATGATGGCATAGAAGGGCGGAGCCTACGGTACGGGCTAGCGCCCCGGTTTGGTTGGAGATTGTTTGCGGTGGCAAAGCGCTGGTATGTGGTCCACGTCTATTCCGGCTTCGAGAAGCGGGTCGCCGAATCGATCCGTGAGCAGGCCAAGGTATCGGACCTGGAAGATATGATCGACGATGTCCTGGTTCCGACCGAGGAAGTTGTCGAGATGCGCCGCGGCCGCAAGGTCAACGCAGAGCGCAAATTCTTCCCGGGCTACATCCTCGCCCATATGGATATGAATGACGTGACCTGGCACCTGGTCAGCAATACGCCGAAGGTGACGGGTTTCCTCGGGACGGGTAAGCGCCCGTCGCCGATCAGCGATAAAGAGGCGGAACGGATCCTCGTGCAGGTCAAGGAAGGCGTGGAGCGGCCGAAGCCCTCCGTCACCTTCGATATCGGCGAGCAGATCCGCGTCAGCGACGGCCCCTTCACCTCGTTCAACGGCGTGGTGGAAGAAGTCGACGAAGAAAAGGCGCGCGTCAAAGTCACGGTGTCGATTTTTGGCCGGGCGACACCGGTGGAGCTCGAATATTCCCAGGTCGAGAAACTGTAAGGTTTTTCATCGTCCCGAGAGGGGCGGCTTGGGCCGGGCGACGGCCGAACATGTTGCGCGGGAGGCTGAAACCCCAAAGTCCTGGGGTTCCGGCGGTCCGGACCGGAAATTCCGGCCGGGCACGATCGGGGGCCGCACCGCGGACACTGACTAAATACGGATCCGTCGGCAAACGGGTCTGCAACAAAGGTTAGTGAAATGGCTAAGAAGATTGCGGGCTATATCAAGCTCGAAATTAAGGCCGGTCAGGCGAATCCGTCGCCGCCGGTTGGGCCGGCGCTCGGGCAGCGCGGTCTGAACATCATGGAATTCTGCAAGGCGTTCAACGCCGCCACGCAGAATATCGAGCCGGGTACGCCGACGCCGGTGGTCATCACCGCGTTCGAAGACCGCAGCTTTACCTTCGTGACCAAGACCTCTCCGGCCTCCTACTTCCTGAAGAAGGCGGCGGGTGTACCGAAGGGTTCCTCGGTTCCGAACCGTGACAAGGTCGGCAAGGTGACGAAGGCGCAGATTCGCGAAATCGCCGAAACCAAGCTGAAAGACATGAACGCCAATGACGTCGACGCCGCGATGGCTTCCATCGCCGGTACCGCGCGTTCGATGGGCATTGAGGTTGTGGAGTAAGCACGATGGCGAAGCTCGGAAAACGTTTGAAGAAGGCCTATGAGGGTCTGGATCGCAACGCGATGATGGCGATCGAAGATGCCGTCAAGGCGATCAAAGCCGCTGCCGCGGGTACGAAATTCGATGAAACCATCGAAGTTTCGATGAACCTGGGCATCGATCCGCGTCATGCCGACCAACAGGTCCGTGGCGCGATTCAGTTGCCGAACGGTACCGGCAAGTCGCTCCGCGTGGCGGTTTTCGCCCGCGGCGACAAGGCCGAGGAAGCCAAGGCCGCCGGTGCGGATTTCGTCGGCGCCGAGGATCTGATGGAACAGATCCAGGGCGGCATGATGGATTTCGACCGCTGCATCGCGTCCCCGGACATGATGGCGATCGTCGGGCGTCTCGGTAAGGTGCTCGGCCCCCGCGGTCTGATGCCGAACCCGAAGCTTGGCACCGTTACGCCGAACGTGGCGGACGCGGTTGCCGCGGCGAAGGGCGGTGAAGTGCAGTTCCGCGCCGAAAAGGCCGGTATCGTTCATGCCGGTGTCGGCAAGGCGAGCTTCACGGAAGACGCCCTGGTTGAGAATATCCGTACCTTTGTCGGTGCCATCACGGCTGCGAAGCCGTCGGGCGCCAAGGGTACGTACGTGAAGCGCATTTCGGTGACCTCGACGATGGGACCCGGCCTGAAGGTCGAACCGTCGTCCGTGTTGCCCGCAACGCGCATGTGAGATTTCGTCGTCCGGGCGTAAGGCCGGGCGGCGGATGGCGCGGTGCCGAGGAAGGAAGGGCGAAAGCCCGAACGACCGAAAGCATCGCTGCCTGTCCGAGATTGGCGGTGACCGGCGGGACCTAGTGTGCCTTTCGGTTTTAAACGCGGAACCCGACGGCTTTTGCCGGAAGGGTGAAACGGCCTCCATGAGATGGGTAAGGAAGGGTTGTCGAGAAGGCCGGGAAACCGGTCCGCTCCGCGATCCGGACTTTCAAGTCGGGCAGGTGCATTGGCGCCGCTTTTTGTCCCGTAAGGGGCTGGAAGGGGTGCTTTCGTGAACCGGCCCGGTTCCCCGTTTCGGGTAGTCCGGAATTGTGGGGCGACGGCCAGAAGCAACGGAGACCTTAAATGGACCGTGCAAAAAAGGAAGCGCTTGTCGCCGAATTGCACGAGACATTCGAAACCGCAAGCCTGGTGGTGCTGACGCACCAGACGGGCCTCACGGTGAGAGAAGTCTCTGACCTTCGTGCAAAGATGCGTGAGCAAGGCGCCGGCTATAAGGTGACCAAGAATACGCTCGCGAAAATCGCGCTCGAAGGTACCAAATTCGAGTACCTGAAGGACCAGTTCACTGGTCCGACGGCTGTGGCTTTCTCCGTGGATCCGATCGCGGCTGCCAAAGTGGCGGCGGAGTTCGAAAAGACCGCGAAGGAAAAGTTCACGATCGTTGCAGGTGGCCTCGACGAGAAGGCAATCGATGCGGCGGGTGTCAAAACCCTCGCCAGCTTGCCCTCCCTCGACGAGCTGCGCGGCAAGATCGTCGGGCTGCTGCAGGCTCCGGCCGGCAAGGTCGTGGGTACTTTGGCTGCTCCCGGTGCTCAGCTCGCACGCGTCTTCGGCGCGTACGCTGCTGCTGCTGAGTAGAAATAACGAATTTGGTGCAATCGGTTATAAGCCGACAACCTGACGCCATAGGAGAATAAGACAATGGCTGATTTGGAAAAGCTTGCTGAAGAGCTCTCCGCCCTCACCGTTCTTGAGGCGGCCGAGCTTTCTAAGATGCTCGAAGAAAAATGGGGCGTTTCCGCCGCCGCGCCGGTCGCGGTTGCTGCCGCTCCTGCTGGTGGTGGCGATGCCGCCGCCGTTGAGGAAAAAGACACCTTTGATGTCGTTCTTGCCGCCGCTGGCGAAAAGAAAATCAACGTCATCAAGGAAGTCCGGGCCATCACCGGTCTCGGCCTCAAGGAAGCCAAGGACCTCGTCGAAGGTGCGCCGAAGCCCGTCAAGGAAGGCGTTGCCAAGGCGGAAGCCGAGGAACTTAAGAAGAAGCTCGAGGAAGCTGGCGCGACCGTTGAGCTCAAGTAAGGTTCCGGTTCGCGGCGGTCATCGCCCGATTTCAGGCAGCGCTGCCGCGAACCGAATTTTTGCTGTGCGGGAAGGGGTGCACCGTAGCATTGCGGTGCGGCCCCTCTCGTGCGTTTAGCGGAGGGCTCAAAAAGCCACCCGTGACAAGGTTACCGCATCGGCCCGATGCGGGTGTCGGAAACCGGGCGACAGGCTGATTTTCGTACAGGAAATCAAGCCGGTAGCCGGACGGTACGAAAACCGGGCGATATTTAACAGGCTTGTATGGGCGACTATTCGCAAGGATGGGCGCCGGATCAGGTCGAAGCGGATCAAAACGCGGATCGAAACGAGGAATATCATGGCCAGTTCCTTCACCGGCAGGAAGAAATTTCGTAAGAGCTTCGGTCGCCTCCCCGAGGTGGCTCCGATGCCGAACCTGATCGAGGTTCAGAAAACCTCGTACGACGCCTTCCTTCAGGTCGGTGTGAACTGGCAGGACCGGAAGCGTGTCGGGCTGCAGGAAGTTTTCATGAGCGTGTTCCCGATCCGCGATTTCTCGGAACGCAGCCAGCTTGAATTCGTCCGCTACGAGCTCGAAAAGCCGAAATACGACGTCGAGGAATGCCGTCAGCGCGGAATTACCTTCTCCGCGCCGCTGAAGGTGACGCTGCGCCTCGTCGTGTGGGACGTTGACGAAGAAACCGGCGCCAAGTCGATCCGCGACATCAAGGAGCAGGACGTCTATATGGGCGACCTGCCGCTGATGACCGACCACGGCACCTTCATCATCAACGGGACCGAACGCGTTATCGTTTCCCAGATGCACCGCTCGCCGGGCGTGTTTTTCGATCACGACCGCGGCAAGACCCATTCCAGCGGCAAGTATCTCTTCGCCGCCCGCGTGATTCCGTATCGCGGTTCCTGGCTCGACTTCGAATTCGACGCCAAGGACATGGTCTATGTCCGTATCGACCGCCGCCGCAAACTGCCGGCGACGACGCTGATGATGGCGCTGGACGATGCCCGCACCGCCGCCGAGCGTGCGCAGGCCGAAATCGAAGGCCGCGACCTGGATCCGCTGAAGACCCAGGGCATGAACAAGGACGAGATCCTGGAATACTTCTACGATCTCGTGACCTACACCTACACCAAGAAGGGCTGGAAGACGGCCTTCAACGCCGAGCGTCTGCGCGGCGCGAAGCTGACGGCGGATCTGGTGAACGCCAAGACGGGCGAAGTTGTTGCCCCGGCGGAAACCAAGATCACCCCGCGTCTTGCCCGCAAGCTGGCCGATGACGGGCTGAAGGAAGTCCTGGCGCAAACCAGCGACATCATCGACCGTTTCGTCGGTCAGGACATCGTCAATGAAGAGACGGGTCTGGTCTACGCGGAAGCGGGTGAGGAAATCACCGAGGAACTTCTGTCGATGCTGATGGAAGCCGGCGTGAAGGAACTGCCGACCCTGTTCATCGATGACGTCAATGTCGGCGCCTATATCCGCAACACCCTGAACGCGGACAAGAACGTCAACCGCGAAGACGCGCTGATCGACATCTACCGTGTCATGCGCCCGGGCGAACCGCCGACGATGGAAACGGCCGAACAGCTGTTCAAGAGCCTGTTCTTCGACTCGGAACGCTATGACCTGAGCGCGGTCGGCCGCGTGAAGATGAACTCCCGCCTGGGCTTCACCCTGGACGAAGCGCCGGATACCCTGCGGACGCTGCGCAAGGAAGACATCCTGGCGATCATCAAGGTCCTGGTGGATCTGAAGGACGGCAGAGGCGAAATCGACGATATCGACCATCTCGGCAACCGCCGCGTCCGGTCGGTCGGCGAGTTGATGGAAAACCAGTATCGTGTCGGCCTGCTGCGCATGGAACGCGCGATCCGCGAGCGCATGAGCTCGGTCGAGATCGACAGCGTCATGCCGCATGATCTGATCAACGCCAAGCCGGCCGCCGCGGCCGTCCGCGAGTTCTTCGGATCCTCGCAGCTCAGCCAGTTCATGGATCAGACCAACCCGCTGGGTGAAATCACCCATAAGCGCCGCCTCTCGGCGCTTGGCCCGGGCGGTCTGACGCGCGAACGCGCCGGCTTCGAAGTCCGCGACGTCCATCCGACGCATTATGGTCGTATCTGCCCGATTGAAACGCCGGAAGGCCCGAACATCGGCCTGATCAACTCGCTCGCGACCTATGCGCGGGTGAACCAATACGGTTTCATCGAAACGCCCTACCGCAAGGTCGACAACGGCCGTGTGACGGAAGAAGTGATCTACATGTCCGCCATGGACGAAGGCCGCTTCACCGTTGCGCAGGCGAACGCGCCGCTCGATGCGAAAGGCCGTTTCGAGGAAGATCTCGTCAGCTGCCGCCGGGGCGGTGACTACATCGTCGCGCGTCCGGAGGATATCGACCTCATCGACGTTTCGCCGAAGCAGGTCGTTTCCGTCGCCGCGGCGTTGATCCCGTTCCTGGAAAACGATGACGCGAACCGCGCGCTGATGGGTTCGAACATGCAACGCCAGGCCGTGCCGCTGCTGCAGGCGGACGCACCGCTTATCGGGACCGGCATGGAAGCCAAGGTCGCGAAGGACTCCGGCGTCGCCATCGTGGCGAAGCGTACCGGCGTGATCGATCAGGTGGACGCCACCCGTATCGTCGTTCGCACGACCGAAGATACCGGCGCCAGCGAATCCGGCGTCGACATCTACAACCTGCTGAAATTCCAGCGGTCGAACCAGAACACCTGCATCACCCAGCGTCCGCTGGTGAAGGTCGGTGATCGGATCAACAAGGGCGATATCATCGCAGACGGGCCGTCGACGGAGCTGGGCGAACTCGCCCTGGGCCGCAACGCCCTCGTCGCCTTCATGCCCTGGAACGGCTACAACTTCGAAGACTCGATCCTGATTTCCGAACGGATCGTTCAGGACGACGTCTTCACCTCGATCCATATCGAGGAATTCGAAGTCATGGCCCGTGACACCAAGCTGGGTCAGGAAGAAATCACCCGCGACATTCCGAACGTCGGTGAAGAAGCCCTGAAGAACCTCGACGAAGCCGGCATCGTATATATCGGCGCTGAAGTCGAGGCGGGCGATATCCTGGTCGGCAAGGTCACGCCGAAGGGCGAAAGCCCGATGACGCCGGAAGAAAAGCTTCTGCGCGCCATCTTCGGTGAAAAGGCTTCCGACGTTCGCGACACCTCTCTGCGGGTGCCGCCGGGCGACAAGGGGACCGTGGTTGAAGTTCGCGTCTTCTCCCGCCGCGGCATCGACAAGGACGAGCGCGCGCTCGCCATCGAACGGGCGGAAATCGAGAAGCTCGCCAAGGACCGCGACGACGAAAAAGCGATCCTGGAAAACTCCTTCCGTGCCCGCTTCATGGAAATGGTCAACGGCCGCAAGGTCGTTACCGGTCCGAAGGGCGTCAAGATCGACGTCGCCACGCCGGATGCCATGAACGATCTGACCACCGGTCAGCTTCGCCAGATCGTCGTCGATGACGAGGCCACGAATGACGGTCTCGACTCCCTGCGCAAGGTGTTGGACGACAGTATCGCCGCGCTGCAGGCCCGTTTCGACGACAAGGTCGAGAAGGTCCAGGCAGGGGACGAACTGCCCCCGGGCGTGATGAAGATGATCAAGGTCTTCGTTGCGGTGAAGCGCAAGCTGCAGCCGGGCGACAAGATGGCCGGCCGTCACGGCAACAAGGGTGTGATCTCCAGGATCGTTCCCGCCGAAGACATGCCTTATCTGGAAGACGGTACGCCGGTCGACGTCGTGCTGAACCCGTTGGGCGTGCCGAGCCGTATGAATGTCGGGCAGATTCTGGAAACCCATCTGGGTTGGGCTTCGGCCGGTCTCGGCCGGCAGGTCAGCGCCGCGTTGCAAGCCTACCAGGCCGGTCACACCAAGGCCGCGGAGTTCAAGAAGACCCTGGGCGACATCTACGACGACGAAGGCATCGCCAAGGAAATCAAGGAACTGAAGGAAGAAGAGACGATCGAACTGGCCAAGAATATCTCCAAGGGCCTGCCGATCGCCACGCCGGTCTTCGACGGCGCCCGCGAAGATGACATCAACGCGATGCTGGAACGGGCCGGATTGGCTTCCTCGGGCCAGATGACCCTGCATGACGGCCGCACGGGCGAACCGTTCGATCGTCAGGTGACGGTCGGCTACATCTATATGCTGAAGCTGCACCATCTGGTCGACGACAAGATCCACGCCCGTTCGATCGGTCCGTACAGCCTGGTCACCCAGCAGCCGCTGGGCGGGAAGGCGCAGTTCGGCGGACAGCGTTTCGGGGAAATGGAAGTGTGGGCGCTGGAAGCCTACGGTTCCGCCTATACGCTGCAGGAAATGCTGACCGTGAAGTCGGACGACGTCTCCGGCCGTACGAAGGTCTACGAGGCCATCGTCCGCGGCGACGACAATTTCGAAGCCGGCATTCCGGAAAGCTTCAACGTTCTGGTCAAGGAACTCCGTTCGCTCGGCCTGAATGTCGAACTTGAGCAGGAAGAAGTGTAATCGGAAGACCGCCCTGCCCGCATGCCGGGCAGGGACGTTCTTTCGCGCGTGATACCTACGACGCGGCGTGCACGTGCCGCATTTCCGGTCCAGCCGGCCGGTGAAGAGCCAGCCGGCAGATCGGGATCAGCCCTAATGGGAGAGCCCACATGAACGAATTGATGCAGATTTTCGGTCAGCCGCAGGGCCCGCAAAGCTTTGACGGGATCAAGATTTCGATCGCATCGCCGGACCGCATCCGGTCCTGGTCCTTCGGGGAAATCAAAAAGCCGGAAACCATCAATTACCGGACCTTCAAACCCGAGCGCGACGGCCTGTTCTGCGCCCGGATTTTCGGTCCGATCAAGGATTACGAATGCTTGTGCGGCAAGTACAAGCGGATGAAATACAAAGGCATCGTCTGCGAAAAGTGCGGTGTCGAAGTCACGCTGAGCAAGGTGCGGCGCGAGCGGATGGGCCATATCGAACTGGCCTCGCCGGTCGCCCATATCTGGTTCCTCAAGTCCCTGCCGAGCCGTATCGGCCTGCTGATGGACATGACGCTGAAGGACCTGGAAAAGGTTCTGTATTTCGAATCCTTCGTGGTCACCGAACCGGGCCTGACGCCGCTGAAATACAAGCAGCTTCTGACCGAGGACGAATACCTCGACGCGCAGGACGAATACGGCGACGAGAACTTCACCGCGAAGATCGGCGCCGAAGCCCTGAAGGAAATGCTGGCCGCGATCGTTCTGGATGAAGAACTGGAAACCACGCGCGTGGATCTCCAGGAAACCGGTTCGGAAGCCAAGCGCAAGAAGCTGGTCAAGCGCCTGAAGCTGCTCGAAGCCTTCCAGGAGTCGGGAACCCGTCCGGAATGGATGGTCCTCGATGTCGTTCCGGTCATTCCGCCGGAACTGCGTCCGCTGGTCCCGCTCGACGGCGGCCGGTTCGCGACGTCTGACCTGAACGACCTGTACCGCCGCGTCATCAACCGGAACAACCGTCTGCGCCGCCTCATCGAACTGCGCGCGCCCGACATCATCGTCCGGAACGAAAAGCGGATGCTGCAGGAATCCGTGGACGCGCTTTTCGACAACGGCCGCCGCGGCCGTGTCATCACGGGCGCGAACAAGCGCCCGCTGAAGTCGCTCAGCGACATGCTGAAGGGCAAGCAGGGCCGGTTCCGTCAGAACCTGCTCGGCAAGCGCGTCGACTATTCCGGCCGTTCGGTCATCGTCGTCGGTCCGGAACTGCTGCTTCACCAGTGCGGGTTGCCGAAGAAGATGGCGCTCGAACTCTTCAAGCCGTTCATCTATTCGAAGCTCGAACTCTACGGTCTGGCCACGACGATCAAGGCGGCCAAGCGGATGGTCGAAAAGGAACGTCCCGAGGTCTGGGATATCCTGGAAGAAGTCATCCGCGAGCATCCGGTGCTGCTGAACCGCGCACCGACCCTGCACCGCCTCGGCATCCAGGCGTTCGAACCGAAACTCATCGAAGGCAAGGCGATCCAGCTTCATCCGCTGGTTTGCGCGGCCTTCAACGCCGACTTCGACGGTGACCAGATGGCGGTGCACGTGCCGCTCAGCCTGGAAGCCCAGTTGGAAGCGCGCGTCTTGATGATGTCGACCAACAACATCCTGTCGCCCGCCAACGGCAAGCCGATCATCGTGCCGTCCCAGGATATCATTCTGGGTCTCTACTACATCACGCATGCGCGGACCGATCAGTTCGGCCCGCAGGTGTCGATCGATAGTATGGAAGCGATGACCGCGGCACTGGAACGCAGCGAAATTCAGCTGCGGGATGAGAAGAACCCGGACAGCCCGGTCGTTCTCACCGATCCGAAGGAAGCGTTCAAGCGCCTGAAGTCCGGCGAGCTGACCGCTCACCGCGTGCCGCTGTTCGCCAATATGGCGGAAATCGAACATGCGCTGGACGAAAAGCAGCTCAGCCTGCATCAGCGCATCAAGATGTTCCACGAGACGGTGAACGAAGAAGGCGAGCCGGTCGTCGAAAAGGTTGTCTCGACCCCGGGCCGGATGATGCTCAGCCAGATTCTGCCGAAGCATCCGCATGTTCCGTTCTCCTTGATCAACCGTGTTCTGACCAAGAAGGAAATCACCAACCTGATCGATATCGTGTATCGCCACACGGGTCAGAAAGAGACGGTGATCTTCTGCGACCGCCTGATGTCGCTCGGCTTCGGCTGGGCCGCGCGGGCCGGTATTTCCTTCGGCAAGAACGACCTGATCATTCCGCCGGCGAAGGGCAAGCTGATCGGCGAAGCCCAGGAAATGGTGAAGGAATACGAACAGCAGTACCAGGACGGTCTGATCACCCAGGGTGAAAAGTACAACAAGGTCGTCGACGTCTGGTCTTCCTGCACCGACAAGGTTGCCGACGAGATGATGAAGGGCATGTCCGCCGGTGAAGGCAGCGGCCTGAACTCGGTCTACATGATGGCCCATTCCGGCGCCCGTGGTTCCGCGGCGCAGATCAAGCAGCTCGCCGGTATGCGCGGCCTGATGGCGAAGCCGTCGGGCGAGATCATCGAGACGCCGATCATCTCCAACTTCAAGGAGGGGCTGACGGTTCTCGAATACTTCAACTCCACCCACGGCGCCCGTAAGGGGCTGGCGGATACGGCGTTGAAGACCGCGAACTCCGGGTACCTGACCCGCCGTCTCGTCGACGTCGCCCAGGATTGCATCATCACCCAGGTGGATTGCGGCACGACCGAAGGCCTCACCATGCGTCCCGTCATTGACGGCGGCGACGTCATCGAAGGCCTGGCCGAACGTATCCTGGGCCGTTGCGCGGCCGAGGACGTCAAGGATCCGCTCTCGGGCGAGGTGATCGTGAAGGCGGCCCAGCTGATCGACGAACCGCTGGCCGATGCCGTCGAAACCGCCGGTATCGATGCGGTCAAGATCCGCTCGGTCCTGACCTGCGAATCCCGTCACGGCGTCTGCGGCAACTGCTACGGCCGCGATCTGGCCCGCGGGACCGAGGTCAACATCGGTGAAGCTGTCGGCGTCATCGCCGCGCAGTCGATCGGTGAGCCCGGAACGCAGCTGACGATGCGGACCTTCCACATCGGCGGCGCGGCCCAGCGCGGCGCGGAACAGAACTCCATCGAATCGTCGCTGGACGGCACGGTCAAAGTCATCAACCGGAACGTCGTTATCGACTCCGAAGGGCGCCCGGTTGTCATGGGCCGTAACACGGAAATCATGCTCGTCGACGAGCAGGGCCGTGACCGCGCCCATCACCGTCTGCCCTACGGCGCGCGGTTGCGGGTCGATGACGGTGACGGCGTCGTCCGTGGCCAGACCATCGCCGAATGGGATCCCTACACCATCCCGATCATCACCGAGAAGGAAGGTGTCGCCCATTACGTCGACCTGGTCGAAGGGATTTCGGTCCGTGACGTCGTCGACGAAGCGACCGGTATTTCCAGCAAGGTCGTGATCGACTGGAAACAGCAGACCCGTGGCCAGGACTTGAAGCCCCGGATCACGCTGCGTGACTCCGACGGTGAAGTCGTCAACCTGCCGAACGGTATGGAAGCCCGTTACTTCATGTCGGTGGACGCCATTCTCTCGGTCACCAACGGCCAGGATGTCCGGGCCGGCGACGTGCTCGCCCGTATCCCGCGCGAAGGGTCGAAGACCCGCGACATCACCGGGGGTCTGCCCCGTGTCGCGGAACTGTTCGAAGCCCGGAAGCCGAAGGAATACGCGATCATCGCCGACCAGGACGGCTATGTGGAATTCGGCAAGGACTACAAGACCAAGCGCCGGATCGTCATCCGCCCGAGCGACGAAAATGCGGAGAATTCGGAATATCTCATTCCGAAGGGCAAGCACATCGCCGTTCAGGAAGGTGAATTCATCCGCAAGGGCGAAATGCTGATGGACGGCAACCCGGTGCCGCATGACATTCTCGATGTCATGGGCGTCGAAGCGCTGGCCGATTACCTGGTGAAGGAAATTCAGGACGTCTATCGCCTGCAGGGTGTGAAGATCAACGACAAGCATATTGAAGTGATCGTCCGCCAGATGCTGCAGAAGGTCGAAGTGATCGACGCCGGCGGGACCATCCTGCTGGTCGGCGAACAGATCGACCGGGAAGAGGCGGAAGAGGCGAACCAGAAGGCGATTGCCGAAGGCAAGGACGCTGCGAAGGTCAAGCCGGTCCTGCAGGGCATCACCAAGGCGAGCCTGCAGACAAAGTCCTTCATTTCCGCGGCTTCCTTCCAGGAAACGACGCGTGTGCTGACCGAAGCCGCTGTCAACGGCAAGCAGGATACGCTGGAAGGCTTGAAGGAGAACGTCATCGTCGGTCGCTTGATCCCCGCCGGTACCGGCGCGGTGATGAAGCGCCTGCGCCAGGTCGCCACCGAACGCGACAAGGTGATCCAGGACGAGCGCCAGGCCGAACTGGATGCTCTGGAAGCGGAACGGGCGATGGCCGCCGAAGCGGAAGCGGCGAGCTCTGAAGAGGGAGCGCCCGCTGCCGAGTAACGGTTGGGCCAATTCCGTCAATTCGGGTTCCGGAAAGGGCCGCGCCACGCGCGGCCCTTTCCCTTTCCGCAGGAAGAAAGCGGGAATCGGGAATCCGTCCGGGAATCTCGGCAATGCGCGGCGGAAATAGGCGGTGGACCTGCCAAATTGGGGTGCCGAAATGGGCGCGCCACTACATCTTGGGGTAATTTTATTACGGAAAGCGCAGGCTTTGAGATTGATTCAGGCAGGGCACGCAAAGCCTTGTTTTTCCGCAAGATAGCGCTTGACGGGGTAGGGGTCGGCGTATAGGTTCCGGCCACCTCAAGCGGGGGCTTGCAGTAGGTCCAATTCAATCGGTCGGACGGAAACGGAAGATCAGATTGGACGTTGTGCCCGGCGAAACGACGCCGGCAACGGAACGAACCTAAACGAAGCCTCGAGGAAGCCTTGAAGTAAATATGGCGTTTCGGCGCCGAAAACTTGGGACTCATATACGTGTTTGGCGGGCGTTTCGCGCCCTTGCCAAAATGCGTTGTGTTCGCGCGGTTCGATTTGGATAAAGCCCTGTAGGGGGCGATCTCCGGGTTGGGCCAGGGGTGAAATTGGCGGGCCGCATGTGCGGACCGCGACGATCATTGGCTTTGGCGCAGTGCCTGAGCCGGCGATTGAGCGAAAACGAAGGCGACGGAAGATAAATGCCGACGATTAACCAGCTGATCCGCAAGCCGCGGACCGACAAACCGAAGCGTGACAAGGTGCCGGCGCTGGAAGCCTGCCCGCAGAAACGTGGTGTTTGCACCCGTGTCTACACGACGACGCCGAAGAAGCCGAACTCGGCCCTTCGTAAAGTGGCGCGCGTGCGCCTGACGAATGGCTACGAAGTGACGAGCTATATCCCCGGTGTCGGCCACAACCTGCAGGAACACTCTGTCGTCATGATCCGTGGCGGCCGTGTGAAGGACTTGCCGGGTGTGCGTTACCATACAATTCGCGGCACGCTCGATACCCAGGGTGTGAAAGACCGTCGTCAGCGCCGTTCGAAATACGGCGTGAAGCGGCCGAAATAATCGGTCGGTACCAGGAGAGCTTGAGAGATGTCTCGACGCCATAAAGCAGAGAAACGGGAAATCCTGCCGGACGCAAAGTACGGCGATACCGTTATCACGAAGTTCATCAACAATGTGATGATCGACGGCAAGAAGTCCGTCGCTGAAGCCATTGTTTATGGTGCCTTCGACACGCTGCAGGCCCGTACGGGTAACGACCCGGTTCGTGTCTTCCACGAAGCGCTGGAGAATGTCCGGCCGCACCTGGAAGTGCGTTCCCGTCGTGTCGGCGGCGCCACCTATCAGGTCCCGGTCGAAGTCCGGTCTGAGCGCGCTCAGGCTCTGGCCTTCCGCTGGATCATCGACATGGCGCGGAAGCGTTCGGAAAACACCATGACCGAACGTCTGGGCGGCGAACTGATGGATGCCTCCAATAACCGTGGTGCAGCGGTCAAGAAGCGTGAAGATACGCACCGGATGGCGGATGCCAACCGCGCGTTCTCGCACTACCGCTGGTAACTCGATCGGACTCCCAGGAGAATCCCCATGGCGCGGAACCATCCCACCGAAAAATATCGTAATATTGGCATCATGGCTCACATCGATGCCGGTAAGACGACGACGACCGAGCGCATTCTGTATTATACCGGGAAGTCCTATAAGATCGGCGAAGTCCATGACGGCGCCGCGACGATGGACTGGATGGAGCAGGAGCAAGAGCGCGGCATCACGATCACGTCCGCTGCGACGACCTGTTTCTGGAACGATCATCGCATCAACATCATCGACACCCCCGGCCACGTCGACTTCACCATTGAAGTCGAGCGTTCGCTGCGCGTCCTCGACGGTGCGGTAGCCGTGTTCGACTCCGTCGCCGGTGTCGAGCCGCAGTCCGAAACCGTCTGGCGCCAGGCTGACAAATACGGCGTCCCGCGGATGTGTTTCGTCAACAAGATGGACCGTACCGGCGCTGACTTCTATCGCTGCGTCGACATGATGGTCGATCGCCTCGGCGCGACCCCGCTGGTTCTGCAGCTTCCGGTCGGTGCCGAAGCCGAATATGACGGCCTCATCGACCTGGTGAAGATGAAGCACGTCAAGTGGACCGGTGAAGAGCTCGGTGCGAAATACGACTTCGTCGAAATTCCGGCCGAACTGGCCGATAAGGCTGCCGAATACCGTGAAAAGCTCGTCGAGCTCGCCGTTGAGCAGGACGATGCCGCCATGGAAGCCTACCTGGAAGGCACCGAGCCCGACGAAGCGACGCTGAAGGCTTGTATCCGCAAGGGCACGATTGCCGGGGTGTTCGTTCCGGTTCTGAACGGCACCGCCTTCAAGAACAAGGGTGTGCAGCCGCTGCTGGACGCCGTCGTCGACTTCATGCCGTCTCCGCTGGATGTCGGCAGTGTCCGTGGTGTTACCCTCGGGGAAGACCCGCAGCCGGACAGCCGTCCGCCGGAAGACGAAGCGCCGTTCTCCGCGCTGGCCTTCAAGATCATGAACGACCCGTTCGTCGGTTCCTTGACTTTCGTGCGTATCTATTCCGGCACGCTCAGCAAGGGCGTTTCGGTCCAGAACTCGGTGAAGGACAAGACGGAGCGTATCGGCCGCATGTTGCTGATGCATTCGAACAACCGCGAAGAAATCGATGAGGCGAATGCCGGCGATATCGTCGCGCTGGTCGGTATGAAAGATACCACCACCGGTGACACGCTGTGCGACCGTCAGAAGCCGATCATCCTGGAGCGTATGGAATTCCCCGATCCGGTCATCGAGATCGCGGTCGAGCCGAAGACCAAGAGCGACCAGGAAAAGATGTCGACTGCTCTGCAGCGCCTGGCGGCGGAAGATCCTAGCTTCCGCGTCGCCACCGACGAAGAAAGCGGTCAGACGATCATCAAGGGGATGGGCGAACTGCATCTCGACATCATCGTCGACCGCATGCGCCGCGAGTTCAAAGTGGACGCGAATATCGGCGCGCCGCAGGTTGCCTATCGTGAAACGATCTCCAAGCCGACTCGCGTCGATTACACCCACAAGAAGCAGACCGGCGGTTCGGGCCAGTTCGCCCGCGTCATTCTGAACTTCGAACCGGTGGAAGCGGGCGGAGGGTTCTCCTTCGAAAGCAAGATCGTCGGCGGTTCGGTTCCGCGTGAATATATCCCGGGCGTTCAGAAGGGTATCGAAACCCAGATGGACAACGGTATTCTCGCCGGCTTCCCGGTTATCGACTTCAAGGTCGAGTTGATCGACGGCGCGTATCACGACGTTGACTCCTCGGTCATGGCCTTCGAAATCGCGGCCCGCGCCGCGTTCCGCGAAGCCATGGAAAAGGCCGGCCCGAAACTGCTCGAGCCGGTGATGGAAGTCGAAGTGGTGACCCCGGAAGAATACATGGGTGACATCATCGGCGACTTGAACAGCCGCCGCGGTCAGGTCAACAACATGGATCAGCGCGGGATTGCGCGTGTCGTGACCGCCATGGTGCCGTTGGCGAACATGTTTGGTTACGTGAACACGCTGCGCTCGCTGAGTCAGGGCCGTGCCCAGTACAGCATGCAGTTCGATCACTATGAAGCGGTGCCGCAGGCAGTCGCGGATGAAGTCCGCGCGAAGCTTGCCTAACCACACGGATTTATTGGGACCTAGGTCTTAACGACACGCAGGTATCGCCAACCGGGTTAGCCCGCGGACCGGCGAAAAATGACAAGGAAGTCGAGCGATGGCGAAAGAGAAATTTCAGCGTACGAAGCCGCACTGCAACATCGGCACGATTGGTCACGTTGACCATGGCAAGACGACGCTTACGGCAGCGATCACGAAGGTGATGGCGGAGACGTATGGCGGT
>Ga0209475_10002816_pt1 | contig 16916 bp, 15 predicted proteins | sample tdDd471_FD_187128 | JGI IMG/M metagenome (GOLD analysis project Ga0209475, IMG submission 187128) | Marine sediment microbial communities from the Atlantic coast under amendment with organic carbon and nitrate - tdDd47.1 (SPAdes)... | ecosystem: Environmental > Aquatic > Marine > Coastal >... | reverse complement strand
TATATCGCAAGCGTCTCTGGGCAACTGGCAGACCTATGGATATGTGTATAAGACTCATACTAAAAATAACCAGCGGGGTTATATCTTAATATTTGAAAAAGCTGTCTTGACAGTGGGGTCCACTATAATAAGCCATTAAGAGATTTTTTGTTTTCTCAAAAAGAAAGATTCAAATGCCAAGTACACTGACTAGTTATGGATTCTAGGTGTAATCTTTATCGTTCTGGGCTTAGAGAAACTTTAAATGTTTATGAAGGACATAATAAACTAATATAAGAATTCTTTTCGTAAGCTAAGAAATACTGTTTATTGTTAAAGGTATCCTTCCAAATGGAAACAGGCATATTGGAGTTTTCCTAGTAAGAAAAACATAATATTTTAGTTTCCATATAAGTGACCAATTAAAGCGATGCTAAAACCGATAACCGCTCCTAATGGCGGTGCCCAGTGTTTTTTTAATCTTGACTGTGGGGCAATATCTTGAAAGATCAAATATAAAATACCTCCAGAGGCAAATAACATAACGGCCCCCAAAACATCTACATGATTTGATAAAAAATAATATCCAATTACTCCGGCTATGGGACCTATAAAAATTAATGAGAGCATGATGATAAAAATTTTTTTTCGGGTATTGTGCTTAATCGAGATTAATTCTCTATAGGCATTAAATCCTTCTGGTAAATTTTGCAAACAAACTAAAAACGTTAATAAGAATGCAGAAGCCGATTGCGTTACAATTAATCCTCCTAGCGCTAACGTTTCCGGAATATAGTCCAGTAGCATTCCCATAAACTGTGGGGCTTCCCTCTTCCTTAACCCAAGCATTCTTTCAATATAAAAAAATACCCCACCTCCAAGTAAAAAGTAGAAAATGGACAAAAGAGGAGCATTTACTTCTTTTATTCCTTCAGGAACGAGAATCAATGCGACAGCTCCCATTAAAATCCCCCCTCCCAAAGCAGTCACAAAATGTCTTAACTCTTGTTCCAACCATTTTGGCCTAATATGTTCGAGACTGGCGATAAAAGCTCCTAATGGAATACAGCTTCCGGCTATTGAAGTTAAAAGAATAATTTCTATGACTTGATTCATTTTTTTAAATCACACAGTTACTCACAATACATTCTCACGGTACTTTTTTTCAAACTTAACTTTTTATTTTTCCAAATTATAGCTTTTTAGTTTTCGCCAAAGAGATACTCTATCTATCCCTAATATTTTTGCTGCTTTAGTACGATTATGCTCAGTTTTTTCTAAAACATAACAAATATATTCCATTTCTCGTTCTGCTAGTGTTGGAAGATTGTCGCTATTTTTTCTGACAACATGGATAACTCGACTTGATATAATTGACGGCAACTCATCCACACCTAGTTTCTGTTTCCTAGATAATGCTACTCCTCTTTCAATTATATTTTCTAGCTCTCGTATATTTCCCGGAAAATCATAAGTATGCAATAACTCAATTGCTTCTTTATCGACCTTGAACACTTTCTTATTCATTTTTAGGGAATGCTTTTTTAAAAAATGTAAAGTCAAAGATGGTATATCAGCCTTACGTTCTGCAAGAGGAGGGAGGTGTAGACCAATAACATCCAATCGAAAAAACAAATCATGCCTAAATCGCCCAGCAGATACCTCTTCTCTTAAATCTCTATGTGTTGCTGCAATTAACCTTACATCCACAGGAATAGTTTTCGTGGCTCCCAGTCTTTGGATTTCTCTCTCCTGGATCATTCTAAGCAATTTTACTTGCATTCCGAGGGACATTTCGGCGATTTCATCTAAAAAAACAGTACCTCCATTGGCGGCCTCAATAATACCCGCTTTACTTTTCGACGCCCCAGTATAAGCCCCCTTTTCGTGCCCAAAAAGTTCATTTGCTAAAAGCTCTTCTTGAAAAGCACCACAATTTATCGCTTGAAATTTTTTTTGCTTTCTTGGGCTATTTTCATGAACAAATTTCGCTAACAATTCCTTCCCAGTACCACTCTCACCAGTAATCAAAACATTTGTATCAGTTGGTGCTATTTGTTTAGCCATTTCAAGTATTCGTTGCATTATGGGTTCATTGGTGATGATTTCAGTAGAAGTATTCTTATTTTTTAATTGTTCTTTAAGTAACTTGTTTTCCCTTTTTAACTGAACCACTTCAATGGCTTTTCGTATTAACTCTCTAACTTCATCCAAACGATACGGTTTTGCTATATAATGAAACGCTCCAGCTTTCATGGTTTCGACGGCGGAATCTAATGTTGCATGGCCAGTTATCATTATGACTTCGGTATCCGGGCAATGATCTTTTGACGCTTTTAAAACATCGTTTCCATCAACACTCTCCATTTTTAAGTCGGTAAGTATTACATCAAAAGTCTGTTGTTTAAGACTGACTATCGCTTCTTTACCTGAGATAGAAGTGTGTACATCATATCCTTCTTTTCGACAAACATATGCCAAATTATCAACTGCAGCGATTTCATCATCAACAATAAGAAGTTTGTGTAACAGTTTACTTCGATTATCCTTCATGATGTCCTTCTTTTTTAGGCAAAATAATTACCACCTTCGTTCCTTTGTTTTTTTCAGATGAAACCACTAGGCAACCATCATGTTCATTGACGATTTCTTTGACGATATATAAACCTAAACCAAAACCGTGTCCTGGCTCTCTTGTGGTAAAAAAAGGATCAAAAACCTTTGATAGTGTTTCTTTTTCCATTCCTACCCCATTATCTTCTACACAAATTTGAACGTGTTTGTTATCGTCTTCAACAAGACATTCAAGGTTGCCAACTATTTCACTATCGCTCTCGATATGGGATATATATTCCTGGCATTCTTTAGCGCTAATGGTTATGTTGATATGATTTTCATCCGCTAAAATTGCGTTTTGAATAAGGTTTATTATTAGCTGCTGCATCCGTTGTTGATCAGCTAAGATATTTAAATCATTTTCAACTTCTATATTCAAAGTTGCATTATGTTCAGAAATTAATTTTTTTAGAATAACTTGGGTGTTATTAACTAGTTTTAGCAAGTTAACGTTGATTTTTTTAAAGTTTTTTTGACTACCAAAATTCAGCAATGTTTTTACGATGGATTTTCCACGTTCTGTTTCACTATCAATTTGATTTAACCAAGTAAAAAGCTGCTTTTCGTCAGCTTCATGAAATTCTTCAATTAAAAGTTGGCAAGATGTTGATATATTTGAAAGAGGATTATTTAATTCATGTGCTACTCCGGAAGCTAATATACCTAATGACGCTAGTTTTTCAGATTGCAACATTGCTTTATGTCGGATTTCGAGTTCCCTTAGCATTCGATTGAATGCATCTGTAAATGCGATAAACTCTCTATCATTCGTGGGTGGCTTTAGCCGTTTAAAACGCCCATCAGCTATTGACTTGAGTCGATATTCAAGTTGCTTAATAGGTAAGACGACCACACCTCTAAGCTGTCTCCCAACTAAATAAATCGACATTCCGATTAATATTACTGAAACTAACAATATCAGCTGTGATTTTTGAAGGGCTTCATGCAACAATACTCGTTCTTGACTACTTAATAACTTTACGACTATAGAAATTTCATGGCCTTTAATTCGAATTTGATCTCTTATATCGAGTTTTTTATTTTTAGTTGAAATTTTCCATTCTTCAAATAGATTCAAATAAGTATCCAGAGATGTCTGTATTTCATTTTTTTTGACATGTTTTGTTAATGAATTTATCAGAGCGCTATTTTTGCCAATAATCTGAGTCGAGTTCCGGACATATTTTTTGATACTTTCCAGTTCTACATTTTTTGGATATAAGAAAATATTTTTCTCCTCTTTCCGCATTTCCCAAACATTACCCTTTAAATCAGCAATTACCTCGCCCTCGATAAGTTGTTTTTCTAAAAATATTAAATCTGAAAATGCAACAATGCCTAACACGATAGAACTGACAACCAACATCACGTAGGCGACTGTGATTTTACCCTGCAGGCTATTTAGTATAGTTAATTTAATCATAACAAATTGTAACACTTGATTAACTTAGAAATAATTATAATGTTTTTTGCTGTTTTTATATGCTTTATACTAATTCGATATAAAACCGAGAATTATTGCCTGAAAATGGAATTAAAAATGAACTCTCTTCAAGGTTTTCTGTACTTGTTTAATGCTACAACGTAGCACAAAACAACAATTATTATGTTATTCAAAATTAAAAGTTTTATTTAGTTTTTAAATAATAGGATAGTGTTTGTTGAACACTTAACGAACTAAAGGGTTTAACAATATAATCAACAATACCTAAATCATAAATATCCATAATAAACAGGTGCAGTTCAGAAGACGAAACAATTACGATAGGAATATTGGCTGTTTTTATGTCTTTCTTTAGGTATCCACAGACTTCAAGTCCACTCATATCAGATAACATTAAATCAAGTAAAATCAGATCAGGAAATAGTTCTGAAGCTTTAATTATTGCATCTTTTCCGTTTGTCGATGTATAAACCGTATGTTCTTGTCCTATCATATTTTCAAACAAATGAAAATAAATAGGCTCATCATCCACAATTAGAATCTTTTTATCAGTCATTTTTCCTAAAGGTAGACCTTATTTATTAATTCCAGCACTATTCAACCGACCCGTACATATAGTCACGGACTTGCGAAAAGAAATTGAAAAGAAGTGCAAGCCCATGACAGAACAATGAAACACAACTGACTAATAATTTTTTATCCATTAATGATCCACATCAATACTAGCATAAAAACAATTTAACTCTATTTTATTATGCTAGGATAAATATTCATCTATCCTGAGTGGACGACAATTTTCTTAAAAATTGCTAAATGTAGCGTTTTAAGAAATGGAAATTGCACCATATCTTTTATCAACTCGAAATTGCATCGCTCAAAGTATCCTCTTAGTTCACTTAACGATGTGGTTCTCTGCACCGAACACTGATTTAGGTAATGAGCTTTAGCTTTGCGTTTTATCGAAGTAATTGACCAAGGGGAAAAATATGAGATTAGAACATATTTATTAGACACTCGACACAACTCTTCCACCACATGTTGTTTTGCCCCTACGGACATCAAATGATGAAAAAAGCGAAAACACACAATAGCATCAAAAGAAGCATCCTGGAAAGTCATGTGCCTTACGTCATCGTTCAAAAAAATACAAGATGCCTTGTGTTTTTCCATTTCTTCGTTGGCTTTAATGAGAGCGCCGTGACCTGCATCTACTCCAGTAACAGTGTACCCATAACGATCCAACATCAAACTCACTCTTCCTATACCACAAGGAGCATCCAGTACTGTTTCGACACCATCCAGACTAGAAAAAGCCCGTCGAACTAGATTCATTTCAGCTTTATGTTTTGATGGACGTCTGGTAGCATATTTTTCTGCTTCCCGATAGCTGTGCTTAATGCGGCTATCATTAAATCCTCTATTCATCGTTTATCACTCTACTTGATCTAGGTAAACTGTACGCTATTTAGCCACATATGTGCCCAGATACTGGTAGCATAGCCTAATGCAATTACCGGGGACCATTTTAAATGTCCAAAGAACGTATATTGCTCCCTGGCTTGCCCCATTAGAGCAACACCAGCTGCAGAACCTATGGATAATAATGAACCACCAACACCAGCGGTAAGAGTGACTAGCAGCCATTGTCCATTCGACATGTCCGGGTTCATTGTTAATACCGCAAACATTACCGGTATATTGTCAACCACCGCCGATAATATACCGACGGCAATATTAGCTATCGTAGGTCCTAACTGGGTATACATTAATTCCGATGCTAGTGTTAAATACCCCAAAAAACCTAGTCCACCGACACACATTACGACACCATAAAAGAAAAACAATGTATCCCACTCGGCACGCGCCACAGGGACAAAGATATCAAATGGTGTCACATCGCCCAACTGACCACTGTTTGAATCATTTCTGGCTTCATGGTTTCTGCATTTAAACACCGTTTTTTTAAGATAAAACCCGTGTATTTGAAGATAACTCAGCCCTGTCAGCATACCAATTGCGGGTGGTAAACCTAAAAAGTTATGGAAGCAAACTGCGGTAACGATTGTTAACAAAAATAAAGCAATAATTCTTTTTGCGCCGCGCTTCATGGCAACTTCGTTACCATTTGCTTGAGGGTTCTCATTAGGAATGGCAAAGTTCATAATGAGGGCTGGTACCACAAAATTGATCAGCGATGGGACAAATAGTGAAAAGAAACCGGTAAATCCAATCACACCTTTTTGCCATACCATTAAAGTGGTTATATCTCCGAAAGGGCTAAATGCCCCTCCGGCATTGGCTGCTACCACGATGTTAATACAGGCAATTGAAATAAATCGACCATTATTACCTCCAACCGCTAAAACGACCGCGCACATTAAAAGTGCTGTCGTGAGGTTATCTGCCACCGGTGAAATGAAAAAGGCCAGAAATCCGGTTAACCAAAACAGTTGTCTAAAATTAAATCTTTTTCTTATAAGCCAAGAGCGCAGTGCATCGAAAATTCGCCGCTCCTCCATCGCATTGATATAAGTCATCGCCACAAGTAAAAACAGCATCAATTCTGCATATTCAACTAAATTATGGCGAATGGCTTCTTCAACCATACCCGATATGCCTTGATGGGAGTAGTAAAGACCAATCATTCCCCAGATAATTCCGGCTACAAGAATAACAGGCTTAGATTTTCTAAGGTGCGTAAATTCTTCCACCATTACGAATACATAGGCGATGAGAAATAAAATAATGGAAATAACACCTATATAGCTATACGTTAAATTAATAGGTTCCGATAAAGAGATTTCAGACGCATTAACAGTTTTGGGAATCGCCATAACTAAAGACACGACGCACCAAAACATCCAATCAAGTTTATTCATAGTTTAATAACTCTTTTATGATAAAAAATGCCCTTGCATGAATACCAAGATCGGCAAAATATCCATTTTTACAACCAAGAGTGGATTTTTTAAACATAAACCTCAAAAATGATGTTTGAAAAAAATCCATTCCTCAACTGGCAAGGGCTAAAGAAACAAGGAGCCTGGAGTGGAGAACCCAGTAATCAGACTCCCTGGGGACAGCTAAATAAGTATTGCTTCGTAAATTAAAAAATAAGGTTCATAACACCAATCATGACAACCAAAAAGAGCAGTGTCATAACCCCTCCCGCCCGCATAAAATCCGCGACCCGATAGCCTGCTGGGCCCATGATTAAGGCATTGACCTGATGCGTTGGAATCAAAAAGGAATTGGAGGTTGCAATTGCTACCGTTAAAGCAAACACAGCAGGATCGGCACCCACACCAATCGCAATATTGACTGCCAATGGAACTAGTAACACTGTGGCACCGACATTTGACATCACCAAGGTAAAAAATGTGGCTAAAATAGCGACCGATAACTGGACAATCCAAATCGGCATTTCACCCACAAACCCAATGGTTTGCTCAGCTATCCATTTAGCGGTTCCTGAACTTTCCACTGCTAGTCCCAAGGGAATCAAGCTGGCCAGCAAAAATACTGTTTTCCAGGATACTGCTTGATAGGCTTCATCAATTTTTAATACACCAGAGAGGATCATACCCACCGCTCCAGTTAATAAAGCAATTGATAATCGAATATCGGTAAAAAGAACCATAAATAATGCAATTGAGAAAAAAAGACCAGCCCATGCCACTTTTTGAGGTCTTAATTCTTCATGTGGAAATTCGGTGGTTACAACTACGAAGTTTTTATCTTTTTCCAATCGGGCCAGATTGCTCCAAGGTATATGTCCAACCAACGTATCACCGCTTTGAAAAGGCATACTACGTATATTTTCGCCTTGACGAAGCGTTTCACCGTCACGATGTAAGGCAATCATACTAAACCCATAAGATTTTCGAAGCCAAATATCTCTGGCACTTTTACCAATCAAGCCTGATCCTGGAGGAATAACAACTTCGGCAATACCAGCCTTGGAAGGCGACAAGGACTCAGAAAAACTGCGCATCTCCGTTCGCTGCTTTAGTCCTTGTTTTTCGACAAAATTTAGAAGTTCATTTTTTCCAGCGACTATTCCCAATACCATGCCAGCTTCTATTTCAGTGTCATAGGCCATCGCACCTTCACCAACCATACTGGCTTGACCACTTTTTTTAACGCCGATTGCTCTGACTTTATATTTAGATTCAAGCTCCCCAAGTAAATGTCCAATGAGAGGACTTTGATCTTTCACGACCACTTCAAATAATCCGGTCTCCAGACCGTATAAATTATGAAAATAATCCATCGTACTAGAAGCACTGGTTTGGCTCTCACTTTGTGTGGTCGGTAAAATAAATTTTCCAGCGATTACAAAATAAACAATTCCGGTCAAAATTAATGCTAATCCTATCGGTGTCACGGAAAACAATCCGAAAGTTTCCATTTTTTGAGCAGTCGGTAGTGCTGTATTTGAGGTTAATATCAAATCGTTGAGTAGAATTAAAGGTGAAGAGCCAACCATCGTGACAGTCCCTCCTAATATGGCACAAAACCCCATTGGCATTAATAAGCGAGACATGGGAATATTAGCCCTTGCGGAAATACGTGACACTACCGGTAAAAACAATGCCGCCGCTCCAACATTTTGCATAAATGAGGAAATGATTCCGACTGTTCCAGATATTATCGGAATAATTCTTTTTTCATTAGTCCCACCAACACTTAAAATAAAAGTCGATACTTTCGCCATTACACCGGTTTTGTCCAGTCCTGCACCGATGATCATCACTGCTATAATTGACATAACAGCATTACTCGAGAATCCGTCGAAAAGACGATTGGGATCGACTAGACCTTGCTGCAATCCCATGTAGGGTGCTAATAAATCACTTAAGCCAAGTAAAACCATGATGGACACCGCTGCCACGTCTACATCCACTACCTCGAAAGCAAACAAATAAATGGTTAACAGTAGAATTGCCGTGACCCAAGCGATTTCAATCGTCGGTTCGTTGTAAATCAAAAATAAGCCAGCCATTATAAAAATGGCAAACGATGCCAGTCGGGACTTTATGATTTGTTTCGTTGTTTTTTTAACGCTATCTCTATCGGTTTTTGTGTCCTCTTTTGACTCTGAAATATGTAATACACTATCGTTCATATAGATCTTTCCTATTTATTTAATTGTTAATATTGCCGTTCTACTGCTTCTATTTTTAACCATCAATTAATACGATGGGATAATTAACATGATTTTGTTTCAGAAAATTTTTCAAGACTGTGTCGTTGTAATCAGCAACAAGAAACTTGAAGCCGGTTTGTTCCAACAAAAAACTTTTGATATCGGAATACGAAGCATTAATAAAATCCCAAAGTCTAACGTCAATATTGTTCTCAACTAGCCGTTGTCGAGCATTTTGGTAACATTCACAAGATATACCTTTTTTATGTCCATGACATAGAATATCGATAGTAGAATCCCTAGCGTGATCTATCAGATAATTTACAGTCTTGCTTCCGGAACAACCATTACATAGTAAGGCAACATGCCCAAAATTATCGACAGGCATTTGAACAACGTTTGGTTCTTGACGGCCTTTAAATTCTACATGCTTTAATGTACTGACTTTGTCAGACAGGCTAAGATTATTTGAAACGTACTGGTATGATAATCCTTCTAAAATTTGTTTAATTGGGCGGGTGAAATTAGTCATTGCATATCCATTATAATAAAATTGCTATATTGTAAAATACCTTTATACAGCAATTCTCTTGCCAACTTTTAAAAACACCTATCCAACTGTTTTATTTAAGTTTCTAAATAAATAATTAATTTTAGCCGTTGCAATATAAAACACTTTATTATCAATATTTAATCAAAGGTTTAATTCAAGCGCATTCACAAGGTGATTCATATCACATCATTAGCGTTTAATTTTGCAACACAAAACACTCCAAAGGTTTTTATGGATTTTCCCATCTATTCCTAATTTAAAATAATCGACAAATAATCAACAACATACAAACCACCTTAACAAGAAACACATATTGCAAACGCCTGTTTAACAAGCAAATGTTGGCAAACTCCTTGCTTAGATTATGGTAAGCAGCCTTTTAAGTCACTGTTTATTGGTAAAGACTAAATCGGTTGTACAAGGAGCGAAAATATGCACAACTCAATTAAATATAAATCAGTAAGACAAGCGCTATTACAACGATTAATGTCAATACGAGTCCCTAGGATCATCGAAATCAAGAAGAGACTCGACGAGGGTGAAAAGTTAAGTGAACAAAATATTAATTACTTACAACGAATATTGCGAGAAACGAGAGAGAATAAAAAATATTTTGACAAAGTACCCGAAATGGAACAGTTCTATATCAAACTTGTTCATTATTACCATAAACTGATAACCCAGGCAGTAGAAAATGAGATGAAATAAAAATCATTCCTGGCAGTTAATGAAAAACACTTTAATGTAATACTTTCCAAAAAGAAACAATAAATGAAGCACTTATTTTTAAACCTGATAGTATTTTTGTACTCCAATCATTCATTAGCAGATTATGAAACAAGCTTAAAAAGACTTTAAACAAGCAACACTGCAGTTCTGAAGAAAAATATAAGCATTATTTATTATTAATAATAAAAAGAAAGCGCTCAAATACATCGATGATGTCTTAAAAACATTCGAATTATGTGACATTGTTGACGATTACAAGGAATAAAACTGGGCGGATTACTCTGACACTAAATGTAAGAACAAGTGTCAGTAATTACTCAAAAATTAATTTTACTAATTTATTTATGCAAGAGAAAAAATGACTGACATACCGCAGTTTTTACAAAGCGTTAGGAAAGGATTAGTTTTAATTATCATCTGGTGTCTTTTCGTCAGTATGAGTCATTATCTGGCCTTAAAGCATACCTATCTAATCAATACTATTGTTTCTGAATTTTTTCTCGCTTTCCTTTTTTCTTTCATAGCAATGAACTTATATAGGCACCATAAAAAGTTCGAACAATCCAAGCATATATGCCAAGGAGTCATCGAGGATTCTCGTAAGTTTATAACTCAAATAACCACACTTATATTCGATAAGTTTCAAAAAACCAATTTCGAGGCACAAGAAAAATTAATCTCTTATCATATTCAATGGTTACATGGCTTTGTCGGTCTTTTTAAGAAAACCAAAATACCAATATATGACTCAAGTTATTTAAGTCCAAACACAACGATAATGTCGCCCGGTGCAATCATTCAAGAACAAAATGAAGTTATTAATAAATTACTTCAAGAAGGTTATTTGAATTTAACACGACATACTAAACTAACAAAGACACTTACAAGTTTTGAAAAGTACAGTCACGAAAGCCGTCAATTTTTTTTAATTGATAAAAAGAGCAGCATTTCCAAAGGCATTCATTACAGCCTGTTAGGCATTATTATATTCTTTCCTTTGACCCAAATGGGTAGCCATAATATTTTACTTGAACAGCAACATTTGGGACCAATATACGATTTACCGTTTCAAATTAGCCAAGTGCTTTTTACAACAACTATTTCATGTCTAATCTATCTTGCTACTGCCTATACGAATTTTTACGGAAAAGGTACAAAATTGAATTCCAGTGTTATTCCATATTCAGTTTGCTGTCATTTAATTGAAATTGATTTAATGGATGCATTGACAACAATAAAGTTAAACATTTCGAAACAAAAGACTTAAGTATTAAGGTAACTAAAATGTCTCTTGAAACCTATTCTCTATTAATCATTTTTATTATTCTAGTACAGGTTAGCGTTGTCATCCTTCTCATAAATCACCATCCCAGATCAGATATTCAAGTTATTCATCAGAAAAATAACGAATACCTAGATCTACACTCTTCTGCTTTATTTACTCCATCCCAAAACTTAACCCTCAAAAATAGTCAATCGTGGGAAGAATATCGGGACTTTATTGTATTGCACAAGCATTATGAAAATTTTTCTGAAACAACATGCTCATTTTATTTAGTTCCTTATGATGGAAGACCATTACCTTCTTTTATGGTTGGGCAAAATATTACGGTAAAAATTCCAATCAATTTATACGATTATGAACAATATGGCTATCTCGAGCAATTATGCGCATTGTCCGATATACCTCGCAGTAAATATTATCGAATTACTTTAAAAAAGACAGACGCAACAACTAACTATTTTAGTCAATTAATGTTTGAGGATATTCATGCAGGAAACGTACTTCAACTTAAAGCTCCGCAAGGAAAGCTTTATACAACAGAAGATATGTCAATTCCACTTGTATTAATCGGTTTTGATATCGGGATAGCCCCACTGATGGCTATTTTAAACTCCGCATTAAAAACCGTAAACAATAAGCCTATTTGGTTGTTTTACGCTACACAAGATGGTCATGAGCATATCATGAGGGAACATTTAAACCTTTTAAATAAAAACCATAAAAATCTAAATGTTTGTTGTTTTTATTCAATCCCAAATCAAAATGACCAGAAAGGAAAAGATTTTCACCGAAAGGGCGAAATAAATATCTCGGAAATAAAAAATATTTTAAAACCTAATTCATATAAATTTTACTTATCAGGTCCTTCAACAGAAATAAAAAAACTAATCCCTAAACTAAAAGAATGGTCTAATGGTAGCGAAATTTATTATCTAGCGTTTAACGACGCATTTGCACTAATTGAAAACTAACCTTTTTGATAGAACTAAAAGATTTTTTCTTAAAAAATAAATATTTAACAAAAATAACTTTATAACATAAATTGAGAATTGCGATGAAAAACACTCTACTTTTTTTGATGTTTCTGGCCCCTTTTATCATGTTTTTTTTATTGCTTAATTTTTTTGATATAGACGGAATACTATTTTCAACTTATCAACAATACACCGGAATTTTAGGATTTCTTATATTGTGCATCGCTTTTATGTTGTCCATGAATAGTTCCTTTAAATATAACACCCGACAGGTAACTCAGTTGTTGACAAAAGCCGATCTTTTTTTATGGTTAGGAAGCATTTTAATTTTTTTTCATGCTAGCCAACATAAACCCTCCATGGTTCCATGGTTCGGTGTTTTTATGTTGTTAATTTTTTTGTCCCATTTAACGATAGGGAAGTATTTATTTGTAAAAAATATCCGCCTCTATCCTAAAAAAAATGAATTAAGAATGATTACTCCAACCTCCATAGCCAATCACATTAATTCGTTCCCCTCTAATCAATTAACGTTGCTCGAAAAATGGAAATTAATCCATATTATTATTTTTTATATTTTAGCAATTGTTATCTTGGCTCACTTATTTAGCTTATTTTTGCTATGGGTATAGATCGTTAAACATGGCTAGCTTCACAGTATTACAGGTACGATTGAAACCGATAATGTCTAGCGATCAAAGAGAAAAAAGTCATACGGCCTCAAATAAATCCGATCAGCAATTTTTTCTTAATGGTAAAACTTATTGGCGATACTAGCCTCAATCCTATAAACAATCGCAAAATATATATTTTTCTTCCTTTTAGGAAGACAACTCGAAAGGACAACAATGAAACTTGAATTAATATTACCTTTTTTGGCTTGGTTTAAGCTGACTAGTAGAGAAAGTATAAAAGCAGATTTAATTGCTGGTTTAACTGGAGCGGTTATCGTCTTACCGCAAGGCGTTGCTTTCGCCACTATTGCTGGCTTACCTCCAGAGTATGGCCTTTACACCGCGATGATCACCCCGATCATTGCAGCATTATTTGGTTCATCTTTTCATTTAGTTTCAGGTCCGACCACTGCCATATCAATCGTGGTATTTTCGGCGGTAAGCCACCATGCCACTCCAGGTACTCCGGAGTTCGTTTCCATCACCTTATCATTGACGTTTCTTGCTGGTGTTTATCAATTGGCCTTTGGCCTAGCTCGACTCGGTCATTTAGTCAATTTTGTTTCGCATACGGTTGTAATTGGCTTTACTGCCGGTGCTGCTATATTGATAGCAACCAGCCAAATGAAGCATATTACAGGAATTTATGTTCCAAAAGGAGAATCATTCCTACATACATGGTATGACTTGTATATGGGGCTATCAGATTTCAATATCTTTTTATTGATAATAGCCTTAATAACGCTAGGAACAGCGATAGTAACGAAAAAAATATTGCCTAAATCACCCTATTTACTAGTAGGTATGATTATCGGTAGTTTGCTCGCGCTTTATCTTCAGCATTTTACAACCGATATTAAACTCGTGGGCGAAATTCCTCCTCGTTTACCTCCTCTTTCAATGCCCGACTTTTCATTTAATACCATTAAACTGCTTGCGCCTGAAGCGTTCGCGGTTGCTTTACTGGGCTTAATTGAAGCTGTCTCCATTAGTCGAGCAGTAGCAACAAAGTCAAATCAACGAATTAATTCTAATCAGGAGTTTATTGGTCAAGGTATGTCAAACATGGTCGGTAGTTTTCTATCCAGTTATGCAGGCTCAGGCTCATTTACTCGCTCGGGAATTAATTACGAAGCGGGAGCACAAACGCCACTTTCAGCTATTATAGCCGCCATAGCATTAATGGGTATCGTGTTACTGATAGCGCCACTAACTGCTTATTTACCAATCGCAGCCATGGGGGGTATTATTTTGTTAGTGGCCTATAATCTAATAGATTTTCATCACATCAGACAGATTTTGACATTCAGTAAAACTGAGTCGTCAATTTTACTTACGACATTTGTTGCAACACTTTTTTTAGAACTGGAATTCGCTATTTATCTTGGTGTTTTATTATCACTAATACTCTTTTTAGCTAAGACGTCAACACCTAAAATTCCGACCTTAGCATTAGATGTCTCTTCCGATGGAACAAGAAAATTCATCAATATTCAAAAAAAGCCATTGCAGCAATGCCCTCAGTTAAAAATTATTAGAATTGATATGTCTATATACTTCGGTTCAATAACGCATATTCAGAAGCGAATTGCAGAAATAGCTGATAACGAAAAGGTCTATAATATCCTAATTGTTGCCAGTGGTATAAATTTTATCGATTTATCGGGGGCTGATGCACTAGTATCGGAAAACCATCGCCTAAAAAAACTAGGCGGTGGTTTATATTTCACTGGCTTAAAAGCTTCAGTTTATGAATTTGCGGCAAAATCTTGTTTCATTAAACAAATTGGTAACCATCATTTTTTTGACAGTAAAACTCAAGCAATTTACGATATATATAATAATTTGGATTCTGAGCGATGCTCCAAATGCGATATCAGGGTTTTTAAAGAATGTTAGGTCACTCTCTAAATATTACTTGGTGTTATCAAAAGAAGATAAGTTGGATTAATTAGTTCAAAAGCAAACTTTGCAAATGCCTGAACATGCTCCCCCAAGGTTATAAAAAACTTAACCGGAGATGCCAAAAAGCAAAACCGGTTAAACAATTTATGGCGTAGCTTATTCAATCTCCTCATAAACTTCTTCGTGTTTATCTCCTTCTGGTTTTACGGGTTCCAGATCCTTAGCTCTGATCCCCATTTCGACTAAAATTGAACTAGCGACAAAAATAGATGAATAAGTCCCGATTAAAACCCCCACCAATAAAGCTGTTGCAAATCCATGTATGGCTTCACCTCCAAGCGTAAAAAGAGAAAGCAATACAAATAAGGTCGTTAATGAAGTTATTAATGTTCGAGAAAGTGTCTGATTTAATGACACGTCGATAATTTCAGCGGAACTTCGTTGACGGAGTTTTCTAAAGTTTTCACGTATCCGGTCAAAAACCACGATAGTATCATTAAGAGAATATCCGATAACAGCCAATAAAGCGGCTAAAACCGTTAAGTCAAACTGGATAGAAAATAAAGAGAAAAAGCCTAAAATAATTACAACGTCATGTACTAATGCTGCAACTGCGCCCCATGCAAAACGGTACTCGAATCTTAGCCCGACGTATATAAGAATGAAAATAAGCGCAATTATCATCGCCATTCCACCTTTTTCAGTTAACTCTTCTCCCACTTGGGGGCCGATAAATTCAACTTTTCTTTTTACCAGGCCGGGCTCTTGTTTTGTCAGAGCGCCAAAGCTTTTAGAAAGAATTTCTGAATGTTGTATATTTTCCCTAGGTGGAATTCTTATTGTAATTTCACTACTCGAACCAAAATGCTGGATAATCACATCATCGAAATCTTCGGCGCTTAATGCACTTCGAACATCATCCAATTTGACAGGAACAGGATATCCGATTTCCAGCAAAGTACCACCGGTAAAATCAAGTCCTAATTCGAATCCTTTTAAAATCATTGAAGTAATCGATAGTACAATCAATAATGTCGATCCCATAATGGCTATCTTGCGGTACTTCATATACTTAAAATCAGTATTATTTAATATTTCCATAAATGTTATTACAACTCACTAAAATTAAAAAAAACATGAAAAATCAGGCATTCAAAATGCTTATAAAGTTCAGCAATATTCAAGCCATCAACTTGAATTTCTATAATTCCTTGATTGAGTTAATAAAAAGATCGGAGAAAAAAAATATACTTTTTAAAATAGAATATAATCAGCAAGTTATGTCTAACGAGGGTACAGCGGAAAATTACTACAACGCAAGATGGTGTGCTTTGCGATAACAGATGTAACAATCACTATCCGTGATAGTGATACATTTTTAAGCGGTTTATGTTGCAATGTTAAACAGAAAAATGCTTTTGTGAAACACTATTCATTAATCCATACTGAGTAAAACAGGATGTTATCTTTTACAAAATGATTTGGGTGCGGATCTTTTAAAACGACAAGAACAAATGTTAAACCAATGAATTAGACTTGCCAATTGTAAAAAGAGAGATCAAAATAATGGTTTATAAACTTCTCACATCGATAAACCAAGACAAAGAC
>Ga0209475_10002815_pt1 | contig 16918 bp, 11 predicted proteins | sample tdDd471_FD_187128 | JGI IMG/M metagenome (GOLD analysis project Ga0209475, IMG submission 187128) | Marine sediment microbial communities from the Atlantic coast under amendment with organic carbon and nitrate - tdDd47.1 (SPAdes)... | ecosystem: Environmental > Aquatic > Marine > Coastal >... | reverse complement strand
GTGCTGCGAGCCTGCATCCGCAAGGGCGCGATTTCCGAGGCGTTCGTCCCGGTCCTGCTGGGTTCGGCGTTCAAGAACAAGGGCGTGCAGCCGCTGCTGGATGCCGTCGTCGATTACCTGCCGTCGCCGACCGACGTCGCCAACGTGCGCGGCGTGCTGACCGACGGCGAGACCCCGGCGGTCCGCAAGACGTCGGACGACGAGCCGTTCTCGGCGCTGGCATTCAAGATCATGAACGACCCGTTCGTCGGTTCGCTGACCTTCGTGCGTGTGTACTCCGGCGTGCTGGAGACCGGCAGCTCGGTGATGAACACCGTGAAGGACCAGCGCGAGCGCGTCGGCCGCATGCTTCTGATGCATGCCAACAGCCGGGAAGACGTCAAGGAAGCGCGCGCCGGCGACATCGTCGCGATCGCGGGCCTGAAGAACACCACGACGGGCGACACCCTGTGCGACCCGCTGAAGCCGGTGATCCTGGAGCGCATGGAATTCCCGGATCCGGTCATCGAGGTCGCGGTCGAGCCGAAGACCAAGAGTGACCAGGAGAAGATGGGTGTCGCGCTGAGCCGCCTGGCGGCCGAGGACCCGTCGTTCCGGGTGTCGAGCGACAACGAGAGCGGCCAGACCGTGATCAAGGGGATGGGCGAGCTCCACCTCGAGATTATCGTCGATCGCATGCGCCGCGAGTTCAAGGTCGAGGCCAACGTCGGCGCGCCGCAGGTTGCGTATCGCGAGACGATTACCCGCAAGGCCGAGATCGACTACACCCACAAGAAGCAGACCGGCGGTTCGGGGCAGTTCGCCCGCATCAAGCTGACCTTCGAGCCGCTCGAGCGCGGTTCGGGCTTCGTGTTCGAGAATTCCGTGGTCGGCGGCTCGGTGCCGAAGGAGTACGTCCCGGGTGTCGAGAAGGGCCTGAAGTCGGCCCTGGACAACGGCATCATGGTCGGCTTCCCGGTCATTGACTTCAAGGCGACCCTGACTGACGGTGCGTACCACGACGTCGACTCCAGTGTCCTGGCGTTCGAAATCGCGTCGCGGGCGGCATTCAAGGAAGGCATGGCGAAGGCCGGTCCGCAGCTGCTCGAGCCGATGATGAAGGTCGAGGTGGTGACCCCTGACGAGTACATGGGCGACATCATCGGCGACCTGAACAGCCGGCGCGGTCAGGTCAGCGGCATGGATCAGCGCGGCAACGCGCGGGTCGTGGACGCGATGGTGCCGCTGGCGAACATGTTCGGCTACGTCAACACCCTGCGCTCGATGAGCCAGGGCCGGGCGCAGTACACCATGCAGTTCGATCACTACGAGCCGGTGCCGCAGGCGGTCGCCGACGAGGTCAAGGCGAAGATGGCCTGACGGCCGTCTTCACCGGATCAACCAACCAGGCGACGCAAGTCACCCCAATTACCGAACGGAGCGGATCGGGATGGCCAAGGAAAAGTTTGAGCGTAATAAGCCGCACTGCAACATCGGCACGATTGGTCACGTGGACCATGGCAAGACGACGCTGACGGCTGCGATCACGAAGGTTCTGGCGGAGACCGGCGGCGCGACGTTCATGGCGTACGACGCGATCGACAAGGCGCCGGAGGAGAAGGCTCGCGGGATCACGATCTCGACGGCTCACGTCGAGTACGAGACGGCGAACCGCCACTACGCGCACGTCGATTGCCCGGGTCACGCCGACTACGTGAAGAACATGATCACGGGTGCGGCGCAGATGGACGGCGCGATCCTGGTGTGCTCGGCGGCGGACGGCCCGATGCCGCAGACCCGCGAGCACATCCTGCTGGCGCGTCAGGTCGGCGTTCCGGCGCTTGTGGTGTTCATGAACAAGGTCGACCAGGTCGACGACGAGGAGCTTCTGGAGCTGGTCGAGCTCGAGATCCGCGAGCTTCTGTCTTCGTACGACTTCCCGGGCGACGACATTCCGATCATCAAGGGCTCGGCGCTGGCCGCGATGGAGGACAGCAACGAGGAGATCGGCAAGAAGGCGATCCTCGAGCTGATGGCGGCGGTCGACGAGTACATCCCGACGCCGGACCGTCCGAAGGACCAGCCGTTCCTGATGCCGATCGAGGACGTGTTCTCGATCTCGGGCCGCGGCACCGTTGTGACCGGCCGCATCGAGCGCGGCGTCGTGAAGGTCGGCGAGGAAGTCGAGATCGTCGGCCTGAAGGACACCACGAAGACGACCTGCACGGGCGTCGAGATGTTCCGCAAGCTGCTGGATCAGGGCGAGGCCGGCGACAACGTGGGCGTGCTGCTGCGCGGCACCAAGCGCGAGGACGTCGAGCGCGGCCAGGTGCTGGCGAAGCCGGGCACCATCAAGCCGCACACGAAGTTCAAGGCCGAGGCCTACATTCTGACGAAGGAGGAGGGCGGCCGTCACACGCCGTTCTTCACGAACTACCGTCCGCAGTTCTACTTCCGGACCACGGACGTTACGGGGACCGTTGCTCTGCCCGAAGGCACCGAGATGGTGATGCCGGGCGACAACATCGCGATGGACGTGGAGCTGATTGCGCCGATCGCCATGGACGAGGGCCTGCGCTTCGCTATCCGCGAGGGCGGCCGCACCGTCGGGGCCGGCGTCGTCTCCAAGATCATCGAGTGAGGTCGGTTGAATAGGCGGCCGCCGGATCCGGGCAGGATCCGGTGGGCGTTTACAGGAGTGTAGCTCAACTGGTAGAGCACCGGTCTCCAAAACCGGGGGTTGGGGGTTCGAGCCCCTCCACTCCTGCCAATGTATCGGATGGGCGCGGGGGCGCTGCCGGGAAACCGGTGGGCGCCGCCCGCGTTCGGGCGTCGGAACGGGAAAGTCGATGGCGAAGGTGAGCCCCGCGCAGTTCGTGCGCCAAGTGCGGCAGGAAGTGGCGCGCGTGACGTGGGCGTCCCGGAAGGACACGGCTACGGCCACCCTGATGGTATTCATCATGGTGTTCCTGGCCTCGATCTTTTTCTTTGTGGTGGACCTGGGCCTGTCGTGGGGCGTGCAGCAGGTCCTCGGACTCGGAGGCTGACAGTGGCGATGCGCTGGTACGTGGTCCACGTCTACTCGGGCTTCGAGAAGAAGGTGGCGACGACGATCCGCGAGCAGGCGGCTGCCCAGGGCATGGAGGACCTCATCGAGGAGGTCCTGGTGCCGACTGAGGAAGTCGTCGAGATGCGCCGCGGCACCAAGGTGAATGCCGAGCGGAAGTTCTTCCCCGGCTACATCCTGGTGAAGATGCAGCTGACCGACCAGACCTGGCACCTGGTGCAGAGCCAGCCGAAGGTCACCGGTTTCCTGGGCGGCAAGGGCAAGCCGACCCCGATCACCGAGGCGGAAGCCTCGCGGATCATCAAGCAGGTCTCCGAGGGTGTGGATCGGCCGAAGCCGTCCATCACCTTCGAGATCGGCGAGCAGGTGCGTGTCGCGGACGGCCCGTTCGCGACCTTCAACGGTTTCGTCGAGGACGTCGACGAGGAGAAGGCGCGCCTGAAGGTTGCGGTGTCGATCTTTGGTCGGTCGACCCCGGTCGATCTGGAGTTCACCCAGGTCGAGAAGGTCTGAGCCAGTTCCGGCTCGCAGTGCGGGCTGTGGGAGGTTGCCTCGAAGCCCTGGGGCGCCGCACCACGGCACGATGACAGAAAGGCGAAGATACGATGGCTAAGAAGATCGTCGGCTACATCAAGCTGGAGATCCCGGCCGGGGCGGCGAACCCGTCTCCGCCGGTCGGTCCGGCGCTGGGCCAACGCGGACTCAACATCATGGAGTTCTGCAAGGCCTTCAACGCGGCGACCGGGAACATGGAGAAGGGCATGCCGGTGCCGGTGGTGATCACCGCCTACGCCGACCGCACCTTCACCTTCATCACCAAGACCCCGCCGGTGGCGTACTTCCTCAAGAAGGCGTCCGGCGTGCCGAAGGGCACCGCGACCCCGAGCCGCAACACCGTCGGCAAGGTCACCATGGCCCAGGTCAAGGAAATCGCCGAGGCGAAGATGCCCGACCTGAACGCGGTCGATCTCGCCGGCGCGGTGGAAATGATCAAGGGCTCGGCCCGGTCCATGGGCATCGAAGTGGTGGAGTGACGACGATGGCGAACAAGGGCAAGCGTCTGGCCGGCGCGTACACCGGCATCGATCGCGACAGCACCTACCCGATGGCCGAGGCCATCAAGCTGGTGAAGTCGAAGGCGACGGCGAAGTTCGACGAGACCGTCGAGATCGCCATGAACCTGGGCGTCGACCCGCGTCACTCGGACCAGATGGTCCGTGGCGTGGTGTCGCTGCCGCACGGCACCGGCAAGACCGTCCGCGTGGCGGTGTTCGCGAAGGACGCGAAGGCCGAGGAGGCGCGCGCCGCCGGGGCCGACGTGGTCGGGGCCGAGGACCTCATGGAGCAGGTCCAGAACGGCCAGATCGACTTCGACCGGGTGATCGCGACCCCCGACATGATGGGCGTGGTCGGCCGTCTCGGTAAGATCCTGGGCCCGCGCGGCCTGATGCCGAACCCGAAGCTCGGCACGGTGACCGCCAACGTCGCCGAGGCCGTCACGGCCAGCAAGGCCGGCCAGGTCGAGTTCCGGGCCGAGAAGGCGGGCCTCGTGCACGCCGGCATCGGCAAGGCCAGCTTCTCCGAGGAAGCGCTGCTGGCGAACGCCGCGGCGTTCGTCGACGCGATCCAGAAGGCGAAGCCGACCGGCGCGAAGGGCACTTACATCAAGCGGGTGTCGGTCAGCTCGACCATGGGTCCGGGCGTCAAGGTCGACACCGCGAATCTCGGGACCGCTCCGGCGGCCTGAGGCTGAACACAGGCGGCCGGGAAACCGGCCGTCGGGAACGACGGCGGCCGGGCGACCGGCCGTCGGCGTGACCCGGGCGGAAGCCCGGGTCGACCTGTCCGAGACTACGGGCGGCTCACGGTCGACGGACCACCGAGCCTTAAATTCCGCCCGTACAGACGGGAGCGCCAACTGATTTCGGCGAGAGCCGGGGGCGGTTGGACTTCTGGGACAGGCGAACGAGCGGACCCGCCGGAAGATCCGTCGGGTCCACCTGCAAACCGGACCGCGCGTCCCGGGCGAACTGCCCGACGACAACCGGTCCAAGTGGCGGAGAACAGAGGTGAACCGAGCTCAGAAGGCCGACCTCGTCGACTCCCTTCGCCAGACCTTCCAGGCCTCCGAGGTCGTCGTCATCACCCATCAGACGGGTCTGACGGTCGCCGAGGTGGAGAACCTGCGTTCGAAGGTCCGGAAGGCGGGAGCCGGCTACAAGGTCACCAAGAATCGGCTCGCCCGTCTCGCTCTGCAGGGCACGCCGTACGAGAACCTGGCCGAACGCTTCACCGGCCCGACGTCCGTGACGACGTCGGCCGATCCGGTGTCGGCGGCCAAGGTGATCGTCGAGTTCGCCAATGCCAACGACAAGCTCACCATCGTCGGTGGTGGGCTTGGCGAGCGGGCGCTCAGCCCGGACGAGGTCAAGGCCCTGGCCAAGACCCCGTCGCTGGACGAATCGCGTGCCAAGCTGGTCGGCCTGCTGCAGGCCCCGGCCTCCCGTATGGTTGGTGTCCTCGTGGCACCGGCCGGCGGTCTGGCCCGGGTTTTCGCAGCTCGCGGCGAGCAGGCGGAGTAAGGCGGTCGATCCGCTCTGTCTTCGGAAGTACCAACCCTTAGGAGTAGGTAGAAATGGCTGATCTCGCGAAGCTCGTCGACGAGCTTTCCACCCTGACCGTCCTGGAGGCCGCCGAGCTCTCCAAGATGCTCGAGGAGAAGTGGGGCGTCTCCGCGGCCGCTCCGGTTGCCATGGCGGCGATGCCGGCGGCCGGTGAGGCTGCTCCGGCGGCCGAGGAGAAGACCGAGTTCGACGTCATCCTGGCGTCGGCCGGCGAGAAGAAGATCAATGTGATCAAGGAAGTCCGTGCGATCACCGGTCTCGGCCTGAAGGAGGCCAAGGACCTGGTCGAGGGCGCTCCGAAGCCGGTGAAGGAAGGCGCGTCGAAGGACGAGGCCGACAAGATCAAGAAGCAGCTCGAAGAGGCTGGGGCGACCGTCGAGCTCAAGTGAGCTCCGACGGCAGCTTGACTATCGGGGCGGGGAGCGGCGTGCCGAGGCACGGCCGCTCCCGCGCCCTTTTCCCGTCTCAGGAAGACGCCGGTCCGCTGGTCGGGCGTCTTGCCGAGGCGGGGGCCGTCTGAAAGGGCGTCTCCCACCAAACCGTTGGGGCCAGTTGAGGCTCCACGGGTCACCCGCGAGGTCGACGAGGTCATATCATGGCAGTTTCCGCAGTCGGGTCCTTCACCGGTCGCAAGCGAGTCCGCAAGAGCTTTGGTCGGATTGCCGAAGTGGCGCCGATGCCGAACCTCATCGAGGTTCAGAAGAGCTCCTATGACGCCTTCCTGCAGATGGGCGTGGCAACGGAGAAGCGCGGCGACGTAGGCCTCCAGGAGGTCTTCAAGTCGGTGTTCCCGATCCGCGACTTCTCCGAGCGCGCGATGCTGGAGTTCGTCGGCTACGAGCTCGAGGAACCGAAATACGACGTCGAGGAGTGCCAGCAGCGCGGCCTGACCTTCGCCGCGCCGCTGAAGGTCACCCTGCGCCTGGTCGTCTGGGACGTCGACGAGGAAACCGGCTCCAAGTCGATCCGCGACATCAAGGAGCAGGACGTCTACATGGGCGACATGCCGCTCATGACGGCGCACGGCACCTTCGTGATCAACGGCACCGAGCGCGTCATCGTCTCGCAGATGCATCGTTCGCCGGGCGTGTTCTTCGATCACGACAAGGGCAAGACCCACAGCTCGGGCAAGTACCTGTTCGCCGCCCGCGTGATCCCGTACCGCGGCTCGTGGCTGGATTTCGAGTTCGACTCCAAGGACAACGTCTACGTCCGCATCGACCGGCGCCGGAAGCTGCCGGCGACCACGCTGTTGCTGGCGCTGATGTCGGACGCGTCGATCGAGTACCTGCGCGAGTGCCACCGCACCGGCGAGGAGCCGCAGCGCGACCGCGTGGTCGGCATGAGCGCCGAGGAGATCCTGTCGAACTTCTACGGCACGGTGACCTACACCCGCGAGGGCGAAGGCTGGCGCACCCCGTTCGACGCCGAGCGGATGCGCGGCGCCAAGCTGGTGCGCGACCTGATCGACGCCGACACCGGCGAGGTCGTGGCCAAGGCCGGCGACAAGATCACCCCGCGTTCGTCGCGCAAGCTGATCGAGGCCGGCCTCAAGGACATGTGGGTGCCGGACGAGGAGCTGATCGGCGCCTATGTCGGGGCCGACCTGATCGACGAGTCGACCGGCCTGGTGCACTGCGACGCCGGCGAGGAGATCACGCCCGACCTGCTGGCGAAGATCTCCGGCGCCAGCATCACCGTGATGCCGGTCCTGGCGATCGATCACATGAATGTCGGCGCCTACATGCGCAACACCCTGGCGCTCGACAAGAACGCCACCCGTGAGGAGGCGCTGGTCGACATCTACCGGGTCATGCGCCCGGGCGAGCCGCCGACCCTCGAGACCGCCGAGGCGCTGTTCGACGGCCTGTTCTTCGACTCCGAGCGCTACGACCTGTCGGCCGTCGGCCGGGTCAAGATGAACGCCCGCCTCGGGCTGGAGACCGACGACCAGCTCCGCGTGCTCCGCAAGGACGACATCCTGGCGATCCTGAAGGTCCTGATGGAGCTGAAGGACGGCAAGGGCGAGATCGACGACATCGACCACCTCGGCAACCGCCGGGTCCGGTCGGTCGGCGAGCTCATGGAGAACCAGTACCGCGTCGGCCTGCTGCGGATGGAGCGGGCGATCCGCGAGCGCATGAGCTCGGTCGAGATCGACACCGTGATGCCGCACGACCTGATCAACGCCAAGCCGGCGGCGGCGGCGGTCCGCGAGTTCTTCGGTTCGTCGCAGCTTTCGCAGTTCATGGACCAGACCAACCCGCTGTCGGAGATCACCCACAAGCGCCGCCTGTCGGCGCTTGGCCCGGGTGGTCTGACCCGCGAGCGGGCGGGCTTCGAGGTCCGCGACGTGCACCCGACCCACTACGGCCGGATCTGCCCGATCGAGACCCCGGAAGGCCCGAACATCGGCCTGATCAACTCGCTGGCCACCTACGCCCGGGTCAACCAGTACGGCTTCATCGAGACGCCGTACCGCAAGGTGACCGACGGCCAGGTGACCGACGAGGTCCGGTACATCTCGGCGATGGAAGAGGGCCGCTACACGGTCGCCCAGGCGGACGCCGCGGTCGACGCCGAGGGCCGCTTCTCCGAGGAGCTGGTCCCGGTCCGTAAGCGTGGCGAGTTCGGTCTGGCGCGCCCGGAGGACATCGACCTGATCGACGTCTCTCCGAAGCAGCTGGTGTCGGTCGCCGCGGCGCTGATCCCGTTCCTCGAGAACGACGACGCCAACCGCGCGCTGATGGGCTCGAACATGCAGCGGCAGGCGGTGCCGCTGCTGCAGGCCGAGGCCCCCTATGTCGGTACCGGCATGGAGGGCACGGTCGCCCGCGACTCCGGCGTGACCATCGTCGCCCGCCGTTCCGGCGTGGTCGATCAGGTCGACGCCCAGCGTATCGTCATCCGGGCCAACGAGGACCTGGAGGGCGCCGGCTCGAACGTCGACATCTACCGTCTGCTGAAGTTCCAGCGCTCCAACCAGAACACCTGCATCACCCAGCGCCCGCTGGTGAAGGTGGGCGACCAGGTGGCGCGCGGCGACATCATCGGCGACGGTCCGTCGACCGACCTCGGCGAGCTCGCCCTCGGCCGGAACGTGCTGGTCGCGTTCATGCCGTGGAACGGCTACAACTTCGAGGACTCGATCCTGATCTCCGAGCGCATCGTCCGTGACGACGTGTTCACCTCGATCCACATCGAGGAATTCGAGATCATGGCCCGCGATACCAAGCTGGGTCAGGAAGAGATCACCCGCGACATCCCGAACGTCGGCGAAGAGGCTCTGAAGAACCTCGACGAGGCGGGCATCGTCTACATCGGTGCCGAGGTGAACCCGGGCGACATCCTGGTCGGCAAGGTGACGCCGAAGGGCGAGTCGCCGATGACCCCGGAAGAGAAGCTGCTCCGGGCGATCTTCGGCGAGAAGGCCTCCGACGTCCGCGACACCTCGCTGCGGGTCCCGCCGGGCGTGACCGGCACGATCGTCGAGGTGCGGGTGTTCTCGCGCCGCGGCGTCGACAAGGACGAGCGCAGCCAGGCGATCGAGCGGGCCGAGATCGAGCGGCTGGCCAAGGACCGCGACGACGAGCGCGCGATCCTCGAGCGCGGCTTCTTCGACCGGCTCAGGGAACTGCTGATGGGCAAGACCGCGACCGCCGGGCCGAAGGGCTTCAAGGCCGGTACCGCCCTGACGCCGGAGGTGTTCGGTCAGTTCACGCCGGGCCAGTGGCGTCAGTTCGCCGTCGATGACGACAAGCTGATGAGCTACCTGGAGGGGCTGAAGGAGCACTTCGACCGCTCGATCGACATGCTCAAGGCGCGCTTCGAGAACAAGGTCGAGAAGCTGCAGCGCGGCGACGAGCTGCCGCCGGGCGTCATGAAGATGGTCAAGGTGTTCGTCGCGGTGAAGCGCAAGCTGCAGCCGGGCGACAAGATGGCCGGCCGTCACGGCAACAAGGGCGTCATCTCCAAGATCAACCCGATCGAGGACATGCCGTACCTGGACGACGGCACCGCGGTGGACATCGTGCTGAACCCGCTGGGCGTGCCGTCGCGCATGAACGTCGGGCAGATCCTCGAGACCCACCTCGGCTGGGCGGCCGCCGGTCTCGGCAAACAGATCCGGCACATGCTGGAGTCGATGGGGAACGAGCCGAAGGCCGACGACCTGCGCGGCAAGCTGCAGGACATCTACGCCGGCAAGCAGTACGAGGAGCGGGTCAAGCCGCTCGCCGACGGCGAGGTGGTCGAGCTGGCGAAGAACCTGACCCGCGGCGTGCCGATGGCCACCCCGGTGTTCGACGGCGCTCGCGAGGAGGACATCGTCGGCATGCTCGAGCGTGCCGGGCTGAACTCCTCGGGCCAGGTCGACCTGTGGGACGGCCGGACCGGCGAGCAGTTCGATCGCCAGGTCACGGTCGGCTACATCTACATGCTGAAGCTGCACCACCTGGTGGACGACAAGATCCACGCCCGCTCGATCGGCCCGTACAGCCTGGTCACCCAGCAGCCGCTGGGCGGCAAGGCGCAGTTCGGCGGCCAGCGCTTCGGTGAGATGGAGGTCTGGGCGCTCGAGGCGTACGGTGCCGCCTACACCCTGCAGGAGATGCTGACGGTGAAGTCGGACGACGTTTCCGGCCGGACCAAGGTCTACGAGGCGATCGTCCGCGGCGACGACAACTTCGAGGCCGGCATCCCCGAGTCGTTCAACGTCCTGGTCAAGGAACTGCGTTCGCTCGGCCTCAATGTCGAGCTGAACCAGGAGGAGTACTGACGCCCCCGTTGATCGTCTGACGGGACACGGGGTGTAATCGTCGGTCGCCACGACCGATATGGGTCCTGGGAGGCATCCCAGGACCCGCAACGGCGCCTAGGCGCGAGGAGTGCTTCGATGAACGAGTTGGTGAACATCTTCGGCCAGCCGACCGGGCCTCAGAGCTTCGACAGTATCCAGATCGCGATTGCGTCGCCGGAGCGGATCCGCTCCTGGTCGTACGGCGAGATCAAGAAGCCGGAGACCATCAACTACCGGACCTTCAAGCCGGAGCGGGACGGCCTGTTCTGCGCCCGCATCTTCGGTCCGATCAAGGATTACGAGTGCTTGTGCGGCAAGTACAAGCGCATGAAGTACCGCGGCATCATCTGCGAGAAGTGCGGCGTCGAGGTCACGCTGTCGAAGGTCCGGCGCGAGCGCATGGGCCACATCGAGCTGGCGTCGCCGGTCGCGCACATCTGGTTCCTGAAGTCGCTGCCGAGCCGCATCGGCCTGCTGCTCGACATGACCCTGAAGGACCTGGAGCGGGTCCTGTACTTCGAGAACTTCGTGGTCACCGACCCGCTGCTCTCGCCGCTGAAGGAGAAGCAGCTCCTCAGCGAGGAGGAGTTCTACAACGCCCAGGACGAGTACGGCGAGGACGCGTTCGTCGCGCTGATCGGCGCCGAGGCCCTCAAGGACATGCTCGGCAAGCTCGACCTGGACGAGGAGAAGATCAAGGTCCGCGACGAGCTGCGCGAGACCGGCTCCGAGGCCAAGCGCAAGAAGCTGGTCAAGCGGCTGAAGATCATCGAGGCGTTCCAGGAGTCCGGCTCGCGGCCGGAGTGGATGATCCTGGACGTGGTGCCGGTGATTCCGCCGGAGCTGCGCCCGCTGGTGCCGCTGGACGGCGGCCGCTTCGCGACCTCCGACCTGAACGACCTGTACCGCCGCGTCATCAACCGGAACAACCGCCTGAAGCGGCTGATCGAGCTGCGCGCGCCGGACATCATCGTGCGCAACGAGAAGCGCATGCTGCAGGAGGCGGTCGACGCGCTGTTCGACAACGGCCGCCGCGGCCGGGTCATCACCGGCGCCAACAAGCGGCCGCTGAAGTCGCTCAGCGACATGCTGAAGGGCAAGCAGGGCCGGTTCCGGCAGAACCTGCTCGGCAAGCGCGTCGACTACTCGGGCCGGTCGGTCATCGTGGTCGGCCCGGACCTGAAGCTGCACCAGTGCGGCCTGCCGAAGAAGATGGCGCTGGAGCTGTTCAAGCCGTTCATCTACTCGAAGCTCGAGCTGTACGGCATGGCCAGCACCATCAAGGCGGCCAAGCGCATGGTCGAGAAGGAGCGGCCGGAGGTCTGGGACATCCTCGAGGAGGTGATCCGCGAGCACCCGGTCCTGCTGAACCGCGCGCCGACCCTGCACCGCCTCGGCATCCAGGCGTTCGAGCCGAAGCTGATCGAGGGCAAGGCGATCCAGCTGCACCCGCTGGTCTGCACCGCGTTCAACGCCGACTTCGACGGCGACCAGATGGCGGTGCACGTGCCGTTGTCGCTGGAGGCCCAGCTCGAAGCCCGCGTGCTCATGATGTCGACCAACAACATCCTGAGCCCGGCCAACGGCAAGCCGATCATCGTGCCGTCGCAGGACATCATTCTCGGCCTGTACTACCTCACCATGGAGCGTGACGGCATGCCGGGCCAGGGCATGGTGTTCGCCGATCCGGCCGAGGTCGATCACGCGATCACCACCAAGGCCGTCAACCTGCACACCAAGGTGAAGGCGCGGATCACCACCTACGACGAGAACGGCGAGAAGGTCACCAAGCGGGTCGACACCACCCCGGGCCGCCTGAAGCTGTTCGAGCTGCTGCCGGACAACCCGCTGATGCGCTTCGAGCACATCAACAAGCTGATGACCAAGAAGGAGGTCTCGAACGTCATCGATCTCGTCTACCGCCACTGCGGTCAGAAGGAGACGGTGATCTTCGCCGACCGGGTCATGACGCTGGGCTTCGGTCACGCCTGCCGGGCCGGCATCTCGTTCGGCAAGGACGACCTGGTCATCCCGTCGGCCAAGCAGGGCCTGGTCGACGAGGCCAACGAGCAGGTCAAGGAGTTCGAGCAGCAGTACCTCGACGGCCTGATCACCCAGGGCGAGAAGTACAACAAGGTGGTCGACGTCTGGTCGCGCTGCACCGACCAGGTCGCCGAGGAGATGATGGGCGTCATCGCCAAGGACGAGGCCGGCAAGCAGATCAACTCGGTCTGGATGATGGCGCACTCCGGTGCCCGTGGTTCGGCCGCCCAGATCAAGCAGCTCGCCGGCATGCGCGGCCTGATGGCCAAGCCGTCGGGCGAGATCATCGAGACGCCGATCATCTCGAACTTCAAGGAAGGCCTGACCGTGCTCGAGTACTTCAACTCGACCCACGGTGCCCGTAAGGGTCTGGCCGACACCGCCCTGAAGACCGCGAACTCGGGTTACCTGACCCGTCGTCTGGTCGACGTGGCGCAGGACTGCATCATCAACGAGCGGGACTGCGGCACCGAGCGCGGCCTGACGGCGCGGGCGGTGGTCGACGGCGGCGAGGTGATCGAGCCGCTCGGCGACCGGATCCTGGGCCGGACCTCGTGCGACGACGTTCTGGACCCGTTGTCGGGCGACAAGATCGTCGCGGCCGGGGACATCATCGACGAGGCGATGGTCGAGCTGGTCGAGCGTGCCGGCATCGACGCGGTTCGCATCCGCTCGGTGCTGACCTGCGAGACCAAGAACGGCGTGTGCGGGGCCTGCTACGGTCGTGACCTCGCCCGCGGTACGCCGGTCAACGCCGGCGAGGCGGTCGGCGTCATCGCGGCGCAGTCGATCGGCGAGCCGGGAACCCAGCTCACCATGCGGACCTTCCACATCGGCGGTGCCGCGCAGCGCGGTGCCGAGCAGTCCTCGATCGAGGCCTCGCTGGCCGCGGCCGTCCAGGTCCAGAACCGCAACGTCGTCACCAACTCCGACGGCGTCATGGTGGTGATGAGCCGGAACACCGAGCTGGTTTTGGCCGACGAGCAGGGCCGGGAGCGGGCGCGGCATCGCGTACCGTACGGTGCCAAGCTGCTGGTCGACGACGGTGTCAAGGTCGAGGCCGGACAGCGCATGGCCGAGTGGGACCCGTACACGATTCCGATCCTCACCGAGAGGGAGGGTATCGCGCACTACGTCGACCTGGTCGACGGCATCTCGATGCGCGAGGTCACCGACGAGGCGACCGGCATCGCGTCCCGTGTGGTGGTCGACTGGAAGCAGCAGCCGCGGGGCAACGACCTGAAGCCGCGCATCACCCTGCGTGACGAGGCCGGTGAGGTCGTCCAGCTCGCCAACGGCCTCGAGGCCCGCTACTTCATGTCGGTCGACGCCATCCTGTCGGTCGAGAACGGGGCGGTGGTGAAGGCCGGCGACGTGCTGGCACGTATCCCGCGCGAGTCGTCGAAGACCCGTGACATCACCGGTGGTCTGCCGCGTGTGGCCGAGCTGTTCGAGGCCCGGCGCCCGAAGGACTTCGCGATCATCAGCGAGTCCGAGGGCCGGGTCGAGTTCGGCAAGGACTACAAGACCAAGCGCCGGGTGATCGTGAATCCGACCGAGGAGGGTGCCGAGCCGGTCGAGTACATGATCCCGAAGGGCAAGCACCTGGCGGTGCACGAGGGCGACTACGTCCAGAAGGGCGACATGCTTCTGGACGGTGCCCGGGTGCCGCACGACATCCTGAACATCATGGGTGTCGAGGCGCTGGCGGACTACCTGATCTACGAGATCCAGGAGGTCTATCGACTGCAGGGCGTGAAGATCAACGACAAGCACATCGAGGTCATCGTTCGCCAGATGCTGCAGAAGGTGGAGGTCATCGACGCCGGTGACACCACCCTGCTGATCGGCGAGACGGTGGACCGGGACGAGTTCGAGGACGCCAACGAGAAGGCGCTCGCCGAGAACCTCCGCCCGGCCAATGCGAAGCCGGTGCTCCAGGGCATCACCAAGGCGTCGCTGCAGACCAAGTCGTTCATCTCCGCGGCCTCGTTCCAGGAGACCACGCGAGTCCTCACCGAGGCCGCCGTCTCCGGCAAGATCGACGGACTCGAGGGTCTCAAGGAGAACGTCATCGTCGGTCGCCTGATCCCGGCCGGTACCGGCAGCGTCATGAACCGTCTGCGCCGCATCGCGGCGGATCGGGACCGGGCGCTGAATCCGCCGCAGCAGGACGGCGAGGCGACTCCGCAGCTCGAGACCGAGTCGGAAGTCACCGCCGCCGAGTGAGCGAGTCGGCCGGAGCTCCGGCCGACCCGAGATCTAAACGGCCCTCCGTCGCTCGACGCGGCGGGGGGCCGTCTCCGTTTTGGGGGCAGCCGCATCGTCTCGAACGATCCTTGCGCCCGCTGGCGTCGGTGGGTAATCAACTGTCGCGCAAGGGTGATTCCGGAACGCTGCGGAACCCGCGAAATTTTCCGGAATCTCCGCTTGACCCGGCAGGTTCGCCTCCATAGTATCCGCGAACCTTAAATCGGGGCTGGTGGTGAACCCCGCGGCGCCTCATCTATAGCGCCCGGGCATTCAGACACAGAACCGAACACAAGGTACGAAAACAAATCGAGGGCCCCCGCGTCGCGAGGGCCGGTCTGGTGTAGCGGGCTTGCCACGGGTCCTGTGACTCGGCTGGTGGCGAGTTCGCGCGTTTTTGGTCGAGAAGGATCGACGGATGCCGACGATCAACCAGTTGATCAACCACGGCCGTAAGGTGCCGGTGAAGCGCAACAAGGTTCCTGCGCTCCAGGCGTGTCCGCAGAAGCGCGGCGTCTGCACCCGCGTCTATACGACCACGCCGAAGAAGCCGAACTCCGCGCTTCGTAAGGTGGCGCGCGTGCGCCTCACCAACGGCTTCGAGGTCATCAGCTACATCCCCGGCGAAGGTCACAACCTGCAGGAGCACTCGGTCGTCATGATCCGGGGCGGCCGCGTGAAGGACCTTCCGGGCGTTCGCTATCACATCATTCGCGGCACCCTCGACACCCAGGGCGTCAAGGACCGCCGCCAGCGCCGTTCGAAGTACGGCGCCAAGCGGCCGAAGTAAGGAGGGCCTCGCATGTCGCGTCGGCATCGTGCGGAGAAGCGCCCGGTTCTTCCGGACGCCAAGTTCGGGGACGAGGTCGTCTCCAAGTTCATGAGCTGCCTCATGTACGACGGTAAGCGCTCGGTCGCCGAGGGCATCGTCTACGGGGCGTTCGATCGTATCGCCAAGCGGACCGGCGGTGAGCCGATCCGGCTGTTCCACGATGCGCTGACCAACGTCCGGCCGCATCTCGAGGTCCGGTCGCGGCGTGTCGGCGGTGCGACCTACCAGGTGCCGGTCGAGGTTCGTCCGGAGCGCGCGCAGGCGCTGGCCATTCGTTGGCTGATCGACGCCGCGCGCAAGCGCTCGGAGAAGACCATGACCGAGCGGCTGTCGGGCGAGCTGGTCGACGCCGCCAACAACCGCGGCACCGCCGTGAAGAAACGCGAGGATACCCACCGGATGGCGGACGCCAACAAGGCGTTCTCGCACTACCGCTGGTAACCGCAAGCGCAAGCGACAAGGACGCGAGCTATGCCCCGCACTCATTCGCTCGATATGTATCGCAACATCGGCATCATGGCCCACATCGATGCCGGTAAGACGACGACCACCGAGCGTGTTCTGTTCTACACCGGCCGGTCCTACAAGATCGGTGAAGTCCATGACGGCAACGCCACCATGGACTGGATGGAGCAGGAGCAGGAGCGTGGCATCACGATCACGTCCGCTGCGACGACCTGCTTCTGGCGCGACCATCGCATCAACATCATCGACACCCCGGGCCACGTCGACTTCACCATCGAGGTCGAGCGGTCGCTGCGGGTGCTCGACGGTGCGGTGGCGGTGTTCGACTCGGTCGCCGGTGTCGAGCCGCAGTCCGAGACCGTGTGGCGCCAGGCCGACAAGTACCACGTCCCGCGGATCTGCTTCGTCAACAAGATGGACCGGATCGGCGCCGACTTCTTCCGCTGCGTCGACATGATGGTCGATCGTCTCGGTGCCACCCCGCTGGTTACTCAGCTGCCGATCGGTTCCGAGGCCGACTTCGTGGGCCTGGTCGACCTGGTCGAGATGCGGGCGGTCCGCTGGCTCGACGAGTCGCTGGGCGCGCAGTTCGAGTACGAGGACATTCCGGCCGACCTGGCCGAGAAGGCCGCCGAGTACCGCAAGACCCTGGTCGAGCTCGCGGTCGAGCAGGACGACGCCGCGATGGAGGCCTACCTCGAGGGTGAGGAGCCGTCGGCCGAGGTGCTGCGGGCCTGCATCCGCAAGGGCGCGATTTCCGAGGCGTTCGTCCCGGTCCTGCTGGGTTCGGCGTTCAAGAACAAGGGCGTGCAGCCGCTGCTGGATGCCGTCGTCGATTACCTGCCGTCGCCGACCGACTT
>Ga0209475_10002802_pt1 | contig 16967 bp, 13 predicted proteins | sample tdDd471_FD_187128 | JGI IMG/M metagenome (GOLD analysis project Ga0209475, IMG submission 187128) | Marine sediment microbial communities from the Atlantic coast under amendment with organic carbon and nitrate - tdDd47.1 (SPAdes)... | ecosystem: Environmental > Aquatic > Marine > Coastal >... | reverse complement strand
TTTCAAGCAAGAAGAATCTTGTGCGTAGATATAACATTTTCGCTTATCGGCATAAAAGGATACAATCTTTCCTGCTATCCACCGAATAAAACGCCCTTATTTTTATGATTAGAATAATTCCACCAGAGTCTTTTAAATCTATCCCCTGGAAAAATGGCAAAGGAACAACCTCCGAACTGGCGATAAGTCAAGGCGGAAACTTGAGTGAATTCGATTGGCGTTTAAGTATTGCTAGCGTCACCGAAGACGGTGAGTTTTCAGATTTTTCTGGATATCTTAGAAACTTGATTTTAATCGAAGGAAATGGGATCGACTTACAACACTACCAGGGCGAGTCCGAAAAACAGATCGATCACCTGTCTTCATTACTGGACTTTGCTACTTTTGATGGTGGTTGTCGTACACTAGGTAAATTGCACAATGGGCCGATTAAAGATTTAAATCTAATGACTCGTGCTGGCAAATACGACTGTCATATGGAAACCTGGGTTAATCACGAGACAAGAAAGCTCAGAGTTTCAACGCTGAACTTTGTGTTTAGCTTATCCGGAACCACGCGAATGACGAATAATGACAGTCAGATTATTGCTGAGTTTCCAATGCAACATCTGGCTTGTATTGAGGAGTTTGAAGGAGAGATGGTAAGCATTTCAGGCGAAAAATTGGTTTTTATTGGGCTGAAGCTTGTGTGAGTTCTTAAATCGGCACTTTCTTAATGTCCAACTCCGTCCTACTGTTAAGAATGGCATCTTTTAGTTTTTTGTAATTGGCATGTACCATGGTCAATGTACCAACCGATTCACCCGTTCCTTCGCGGCGCATAACTTTTTGGCCGACTTTCAGCTTTAACTTAAAATTCGCTGTAAGCGGATGACTAGCGAGGGAATCCACGCCGTTGATTTCAGTAATCTCGCCCTTGCCTGGATGAATAATCCAGTTAGCCGCATGACGGCACCGGGTAGTATTAACAGGCTCCAGCGGCTCATTAAGCTGCGCTTTAATGACCAGCTGCCAGGGATCGATTTTATAGGCCCGCTCAATTAAATCCATTAATCCACCACCGGGTGGACGCGCATTGATTTCTCCAATCCAGATATCTGTATCAGTGTAATAAAACTCGATATGAACCATGCCGCTAGTAAATGAAAAAATCTCGACAATTTGTTGTGATAAATCGAGTAATCGCTGGGTCATTTCGGGTGGAAATCTGGCTGGCAACAGGTTAACGCACGAAGCAACTAGATAATCGGTAATGTTGGAAAACAGCACCCTGCCCTGTTGTAAAATTAACTCTACGCTACACTCCCTGGCTTCGCAGAATGGCTCCAGACCGACGCCGCCGTATTCTTCTCGCTGGAGCATACTTTTGGTTACTCGGCGCAGTGCGCTACGGTCTTTAACGACTCGTAGCCCTCGGCTACCTGAGGATGCTAAAGCTTTTACAATTACCGGAAAAGAAAATTCCTTGGACTGCTCGACTGCCTGATCGACCGATTCAATTGCAACAGTCGGCCAACAAGGCAAATTGGCGCTTATAAAGCGTTGTTTCATGCTCGACTTGATGAGGCTGGCACGAGCACTTTCAACCGATTGCCCAGAAAGCTTAAAGTGTTCACGCACATAAGCTGCCGGCAACACCCCTTGTTCGGTTACGGCAATGACCGCCGCAGGTTGGATATTGTCCAGCACGTTGAGTATGGAAGGGAGAAGCTGCTCAATTGGTGTGCGCAAGTTGACCGAGAGCGACAAGGCGCACCTGGCAAATAATCGCGCCGGCGTCTTAGGCTCTGCAACCAACAGGACATTAAGATTTAACGCTAATGCCGCGTCAACCGCCGCGCTGCGCCCACCTATAATTACAATCCAATCGGACATTGGGTTTATCCACAAATGTACAAGCTGAAAAGCGCTTTAATTCACATGCGCTAAAATCGCTTGCTGGGTGAAATAGTGAAAATCTACTAGAGACTTTATAGCCGATCGTTTGCAGATAGAAAAGATTTTTTGGACATAAACATGCAAAAAGGAGCTTACCTTATGGTGAGTCTTTTACTAGCTCGATTGCCATTTGGAGCTGCATTGTTTGGATGAACTATAGGTGAGTTCGTTCTCTTTTCGAGGCAAGAGTTTTTCGGAGTGCATTAAGAAAAGCTCTTTCGAGGAAATTGGGGGATTGCTTTTTAGCTAGTTATTTTAATTATCTAAAAAACAATCCGCAGATTTTGCAGGTTAGACCTGATGCTATGCCACCTATAACTCCTCACCAACAATATTTTCAATAGGAACCATACCGAAAAATCTCGAATCATAACTATTGTCTCGATAGTCGCCCATTACAAATACATGACCCGCCGGAACGACAAATCGCTCGAACTGTTTATAAAGACACGGACCTGTTTCATCTGGACCTGTATGAAGCACCTCATAAGTAATGTCGCCTAAAGTTTCATGGTAGAGTAAGGTAGCTCGTTTTTCCCCACCTTGATTTCGTGGTGGAACGTGGTAACCCCCAACTTCATTTGATTCAACATAAACCGAAACACATTCATTGCCACTACAATCTTGTATTCGATACTGATGCCCATTAAAAGTAATTTCATCGAAAGGAATACCAATAATTCGCTTTAAATAGATCTCACCACCCCCACCGGGCTTGTAAAACGAAATGATATTTCCTCGCCAGACCATGTCATGCATTTCGTCATTTGCTTCTAAATGTAGCTGTTCGCCGACAAAAGTCGTTTGCGCTGATTTAGACTTGTCGACAAACAAGTAATCTCCGGGCCCGTAGGTAGGCAGCATAGATTCTGCTGTTACTGTGTAGTAATCGAAAAATAGCCCTCGCAGAAGATAAAGCGGTAGAAGAATGGCAATACATGCTGGAATCAATACATAAGCTCGGCTATACAGGGGTGGTAGATTGTCAAGCGGCATATTCTTGCGAATGCGCAACGCATCGAGGGTCCCAACTATGATAAAAATAAATTTGAATACTAGCGGCGCGTAAGGATGAATATGGTTTAAAACCCCAGACTCGTTCATTAAACTATTGGAAATTACAAGCTCAATCATGAAGTAAATTAATGCCCTTACCGGTCTGGCGAGATAAAGCATTGCGAGAAATGGGCTGATCAGCCAGGCTACAACAATTATTACAACGAGACTTTTGGGCTGCTGAGATTGGACGGCATCAGAAACAGTTGATGCTTTATAGAATGCTTCCGACAAACTTATTTCTCCTTTTTATTATTATTTTTATTGCTGTATTTAAGTATATTACCCAAATTCATCAACAAAATCATGCCTTAGGTATACTTCATTTGACTAAGATTCTGTGAAATCTTAGTCAGTTAGGAATCTTCCGGTATTACGAGGTCTTTTGCTTTCTGATATTTAGAATCAATTTACTCTGCACCTATTGATTCTATTGATTCTTAGTGCAAGACTTGATCAAAGCTAATTAACTCTACCCCCAATTATCCTAGAAGTATTCTATATACTCCGAGCCCATTGAATGTACTTGAGCTAGATTAATCATTTTAGATATACTGGCCATATAAAAGTTATAAATACAACCGAATAATATTAAACAACTTGGGGAATATACTATGGCTAGAATTATTTCTGCCCTTCTCATTGCTGTCTCTTTTCTTGGCTGTTCAACAGCAAGCAACAAGTCTCTGACGTTCAATAGATTACCCAACCGAACCGTTGACAACGTAACAGTGTCGAACTGGGACTTGTTTATGGCTAAATTGGGACATGTCCCCGTTGTGAAGCTAGGCACACCTCGCAGTACAATTTTAAATAAATTGAAAAAAAGTGGTCGGATAGAAAAAGATACCGAAGATGAATTGCTCGTTCGAGGTGCAGGAAATGGCCGTATAGGTGGACTAAAGTTCAAAGAAGATAACCCGAAGCTATTTGGTTACAAATTTAAAGATGGGCTACTAGTCTCAGGGCCTAATATCGTTGATGAGAACGCTTCTGACGAACCTCAATGGATAGTCGATAGTGAAAACGGCTGCCGAGTGCTTAACCTATACCCCCAGCCCGATTTAAATGAATCAATTACGTGGACAGGCTCTTGTAAAGACGGATATGCCCATGGCGATGGAAAGTTGACCTGGTATGAGACAGGTATAAAGACAACAGTTTATGTCGGTAATCTGTCAAAGGGTATAAGAGATGGCCAAGGTGAGCATTTTGGTTCTAAAGGTGACAGGTATATTGGGGAGTGGAAAAACGACAAATACGATGGTCAAGGTACACTTATCGAAAATAGCGGCCAGGTTTACAAAGGCGGATGGAAAAATGGAGAAACTCACGGGTTCGGCCGCTGGACATGGCCAGATGGTACCTATTATGAAGGAAATTGGTTATCCCCTGGCTTATGGGAAGGCGATATCACTATCGGACGAAAAAACGGTGAGTCCTATGTCGGGACATTAAAAAATTACCGCCCCTGGGAAGGCATATTTACTAATGTCGAAGGCCAAAAACTCGTTTTCAAAAAAGGCGAACAAATTAACCTTGAAACGGTCGCTCAATAAGAAAAATAACAATGAAAAAATTCTTAAACCTAACCATTTGCATTAGTACTACATTGCTAGCAAGCTGTGCATCGTATCAATCTCCCACGGAAGGCGACCTTGCAACTCTGGTCTTAACAAATTTATCAACAGCAAAAACTCAAGTCGACTATTGCTACGATAAGTCATGCGATAAAATGACCAGGATTACAACTTTAAAAAACCAAGAACCTCATCAGATCAAAGTTCATGCAAACCAAACAACCCATATTCGATTTTTTACAAAGCTATACGTAACGACATTTAATTTAGCGCCTGACTCTGAAGTAGTAAATAAGAAGTATGAATGTTGGAAGACTGTTTCTATCGAGCCAGTAATCGACAAAGTTTATAAATTGGATCATCTATTTAAATCGGATACTGGCCAGTGTAATGTTCAGGTAAAACAATTAAATATTTAATTGGTTTTGTAACAAATCCAGTGTATTTGCCTTGCTTCAAATATAATCGCTAGTCGGCCTTCAAATTGAACCACTAATCGAATGAAGAAACCGGGGTCAGAGTCGATTAAAAGTAAAATGCGAATTCCTCTTCAACACACTTTGGTCTGCCAACAGGATTTGGCCTTACACTTTCCCCTACTATCGATTCAATCTGGTCTTTAAATCTCTCGCTACCGGCAACCACTCCTCGATTGGTAGCAAAACGAATGGCTTCAATTTGTTCACGACATAGAGGTTCATCAAATAGTTTTTGATAGACTAAATACCTCTGTTGTTCTGACTTTGCTAAGGATAGAAATACTGGATGTGGCGTTTGGAGCTCAGATGTTTTTTGCCCTGTATTTATTATAAAGCTGGACCAATCATATTCTTTTGGATGCAACACCATTCTGGCTCTAACAGGATTTAATTCGATATACCTATAACAAGTCAGAAGGTATTTATCCGTATCAATCAGGCAAGCTCTAAACCGCCCTTCCCATAAGGTTCCCGTTCGCTTGTATTTTCGATTGAAGTATTGGACATATCGTCGACCTAGCGATTGCATCATCAATGACACTCCACCTTCAGCCAGTGGGGTTACGAGTAAATGAACGTGATTTGTCATAAAACACCAAGCGTGAATTTCAACTTGATACTTCTCTGAAGCGTCTTTTAAGAATTTTGTATAAACACCATAATCTTGCTCTTCACAAAAGCATGGTTGGCGGTTATTTCCACGTTGAATTACATGTTGAGGAATGCCGATTGGTGCAAAACGATTCAATCGCGCCATGGTTTCTTCTATTTACCAGGTTAGTGTAACTGAATCTTATTCAGTGAAGCCCCAAAACGATAGAGCAATAATCTGAACCTGGTGTGAGATATCTCTAATGTGCTAATCGACTCTGACCCCGATTTCCTCAAAACGATTCAATCGCGCCATGGTTTGGTCCATTTACCAGGTTAGTGTAACTGAATCTTATTCAGTGAAGCCCCAGAACGATAGAGCAATAATCTGAACCTTGTGTGAGATATCTCTAATGTGCTAATCGACTCTGACCCCGATTTCCCCGTGTTCTCTTGCTATTTGTCTCATAAAGCTTACCTTTCCATCATTATCTGAGGGCAGTAAATTAAAAAACTCGAGCTTCCCATCATTATCGAAAAAATACTCACAACCGCTAAATGCATGATGAATTTTTAACTCCCTTTGCACTTTATCCGCGAGTGCTTTAAATCCTCCGGTTACAAGAGCAGTAATAATTCCATGTTCGTGAAGTTTTTTGAACAATCGGTGTGCACCTATGTGGTAATCTGATTTGTCAATTATTTTGTCCAAAATTTCTTTTGTAAGACCATATTTCTTATGAATAAGAACAGTATCTCTCATCCAATCTAAATAGCCTCGGTACATCCCTTTTAACCATTTGTCTTTCGTTTCTTCTTCTTCTCTGTAACACTCTTCTCCTAGTTCTTTTGCTAGGACTGTCCAAGCACTAGGAGCTACTTTCCCATTATCTAAAGCATGTTCTTTTTTTAATATGGTCCCCTCCATATCAAAAAACCAAATTTTAGGTATCTCATTGATATACTTCATATTATATATTTATTATCACTTAGTGATCTTGCCATCAAATTTCTGAGTAAATCCAAGAATAACATAGCAGAACTTTAAATTCGAAGCATAAAAGCTATAATCTCTAAGGGTTATGAATCTGGGTTTCAAAAGTGGTCCCATCTGACTCTATCCACTGTATCAGGTTTATAATTTCGATATAAAACCTCCTCGAATTTCTCGTTGCACACTCCCAAAATACAGCAACCCTCCATCCGTCTAATTGAAGTCTTAATTCGCACTTACGGTCCCTGATTAAGTTATCTTTAAACTTCTTGGTCCAAAATTCTTTTTTCGATTTAGGGGTATATCCTAATTTACAGTTTTCATGGTGGTGCCAAAAACAGCCATGAACAAAAATAACCACCTTTTGTTTAGATAAGACTATATCTGGAGTAACATTAGCTACAGATTTGTTTTTCTTATATCTGAAGCCTGCGGCATAGAGTGCTTTTCTTACTAACACCTCAGGTAGAGTATCTTTCGACCGTATACCAGACATCATTCTAGACCTAGTTTTTTTGTCAACAATATCCATAAAATACCTGGCTTGGGTTGGGAATCCTGGTAAAATAATACGTTAATAATAACTCAGCTGTTCATTTTATGACCAATAAAATCAAAGTAATAGACATCTTCTCGGGACCCGGTGGACTTGGAGAAGGGTTTTCAGCTTATCAAGACGCTTCAGGTAACCACCCTTTTAAGATTGCTATTTCTATTGAAAAAGAAGAAAGTGCCCACAAGACGTTGAAACTCAGGTCATTTTTTCGCCAGTTCAACAATGATGCACCTAAAGAGTACTATGACTTCCTTAAAGGAAAGCTTGGCGCCAAACCCGAGGATGAGCTTTATAAGAATCCTAAATTCGCTAAACAACTTAAAGATGCTGAAAATGAAGCATTGTGTCTTGAGTTAGGTAAAGACAACCGAACAATCAACAAGTCTATCGAAGCCGCATTGGGTAACGATGAATGTGTCTTGATTGGAGGACCTCCATGCCAGGCATATTCTCTTGCTGGTCGCTCTCGAAATAAAGGTATCGAAAATTATAAAGCAGAGAATGACCACCGAAACTTTCTTTACAAAGAATACTTGAAGATCATTGCTCAATTTCAGCCTGCAGTTTTTGTTATGGAAAATGTTAAAGGTATGCTTTCCGCCAAAGTGAACGGACATTCAATTTATGAAATTATTTTTAATGATTTGCATAATCCGTGTAGAGCGACAAACGTTAAGCCTAAACGCGGATTTGCAAAACACCAATATAAAATAGTTTCACTAGTAACTGAACGAGAGGAAAGTAGGAAATTAGATCCTAAAGAATTTATTATAAAAAGCGAACGGTATGGAATACCTCAGCGAAGACATAGAGTAATTCTCTTAGGAATAAGAGAAGATTTGAGTAAAAATTGGAAAGGCGAATTACTTAATAAACATGGCTCAGATGTCGAACTTTCTTCGGTTATTAGTGATTTACCTAAGCTAAGAAGTGGCTTATCTAAAATTGAAAACTCAGATAATAATTGGATAGAAACGATAACAGAAGATTCAAAATCTACAATTCAGTCACTATTAAAATGCGGGCTTCCTGATGTTGCAAAAGAAGTTCGGATGTCTATAAAAAAAATGAAGGTGCCTGAAGCAAAACAAGGAATGAATCTTGGGCTTACTCGAAATAGTGAACTTAAAAACAAAATATTCAAAGACTGGTATTACGACATTAGATTAGGAAAATATATTTGCAACCATATAACGCGCGGGCACATTTCACAAGATTTACAGAGATATCTATTTTGTAGCTCATGGGGAGCGATTGCAACTCGAAATAAATGGAGCAACTTTAGCCCGAAATCAAAAGATTATCCGAACTCACTTATACCTGCACACAAAAATTTCAAATCAGGAAAGTTTGCAGATAGGTTTAGAGTACAACCTTGGAATATTCCAGCGACGACTATAACAAGTCATATATCTAAAGATGGCCACTACTATATCCATCCGGACCCCCACCAATGTAGAAGTCTTACAGTAAGGGAAGCGGCTAGAATTCAAACTTTTCCAGACAATTATTTTTTTTGTGGCAACAGAACTCAACAATATGTTCAAGTTGGCAATGCTGTACCTCCAATACTTGCACACCAAATTGCCATGACTCTAGCAGCTAGACTCTAATACCTTCAAGTTCTAATTTTTCTAATAATTTTATAAGTATTTTACACTGCCCTTCAGAAGGAATCTTGTTCGGAATTGCTTTAGCAACTTTTATAATATCACTTTCCTTCTTTGTTAATAATCCTTTTGACGCGCTTTCTTCGTGTAAGCGCGCCCATCTCTTAGAGGAAATCTCTATAACGCGTTTTTGCGCCGCAATTCCATCATCTACTTTCTGTACCTTTCTCGCCTGATTTTTCTCGTTAAGAACGTCATTATTCGAAATTAGATTCTGCTTAAATTTTTGTGGAAGTAAACTTTCTAACTTACAGTTATTTTCTTTCAGTCTTTGCCAGCATAGTTCCTTTTTACACCATTCAGTAACGTTTGATATTCCATGCTGTGGTTGGGTAATAGTTTCATGAACTTGCTCAGATACAATTTCAATAGCACGCTCTATATCATCCGAAACGCTCTGACTATTCCATATCTTAATAAAGTCAATCGATTTACCTTTGCTAGATGCATAGTGGCCTAAAACGGCTAGTGTATAGGCTACTACATTAGCTCTATAACCTCCGTTGTACCACGATTGAGCAGAAACTAGTTTTTCCGTCCTTCTAAATAGTATTGCACGGGCAATAGCTCTTTTATAATAAAATTCATTGAATTCTTCCGAAAATTTCTCCCATTTACTTCCTATTCGTTTAGCGTATTGAGCAAAATTCTTTTGAGCTCCTAAATTAACAAATCTCGGATTTTCATCCCAAACATTCTCGAATTTTGCAAGATCCGTTTTGGTAAACATTTGCGGCTTAGGATTTTCTGCTTGGAACTTTTTCTTCTCACCTTGAGTGAGCTTGCTCTGTGAATCCGCATATTGGCCACGGGCACGCTCATAGAACCACTTAGTCTCACGTAACGCTCCCTTCTGTGCAGGTGCCCAAATACGTCTTGAAAACTCTTCCATGCGAATATGAAATGGGTGGTTTGAAAAGAAATCAGCTGCATTGACCCTATTCTGAGTATTCGCGTACTCAGATATTTTTGGTACTACTATTTCGCTTTGTTCACTATCAATAACTGATAGCTTCATCTGGACAAAAATACCGTCTAGTGAAGCCTTATCTTTGCGACTTGTGTGAAATAATGAAGCAGTTGTTTGGCCACCATTAACGATTTGTAGATCTTTAATACGCACTATCTCAAGTCCATTATCTCCTTGCCTGACTTCAACTTCCTGAGCAGTGGCTGTAATACCATTGTTGTAGGCAAAGAACATTTGCGGCTCATTGATAATTGTATTTCTAATACCTTTATTTACGTTACCTCGAGCCTGTAAAAAGCACCGCACGTTCTGTTCTAACAATCGAGCACCATATTTTTCGTACATAGATGATAAAATGATTGCGGGTATTACCAACAAATACGACTTGTAAGTATCTGAACCTAGATGTGCAGGCAGACATGAAACCCCCATCCCATATGCATAAGGGAAATTGATATCAAGAATTTCCTTTCGACCTCTGGAGCTTTGTTGTCTCTGCAACCTCGAAATATCCCAAATATGAAGCGAAGCTGGCACGCCAGCAATCTCGCAATCTTCGAGTGCATTAACCCTTCCGCTCAGAGCTCGCTCAGAAAAGAGAAAAAAGTTAACTTTTCTTATAGCTTTCCCTCGGTCATAGATTTGCCTTGAAAGGCCGTATTCAGGTGCCGTCTCTTCGAGATCCTTAAAAAACGCCTTAATTTTGCTAGCTTCAAAAAATTTTGCTACTCGCTTGAAACTGCTATCAACTTCAGTTTTCGTCAAGGATTCCAGCTCATCTCTGCAGTCGAAATCAGCAACGAAAAGATCCAGAGCACCTTCATCATTAAACCAATAGCCATCAACTCTCATCCCTCTCTGAGCGCGATAATGACATAGTTCAAATCCTTCAAGAAACCCTGTATCAATCAGCTCATCTGCAACGGTTTCGACAAATTGCGATAATTGAAAGCTGCTACTGGCTTCTGCACTGGCTAATAAATTTTGTTTAAAATCATGAAAAAAATCTTTATTCGTTTGTTCCATTTTATTCCCCCCATACATCCTTATCTGAGCATAAATAATCCCGAATACTTTCTAATTTAATTTCATAACTAACCTTAGTTATCCCAGGTTTTAACTCAGTTCTAACAACTCTTGGAAAATCTTTTTCGACACGGTATATCTGCTCTTCAGCAACAATAAATTTAGGTTTATCATAAGCGAGCACGTGTACGTAACCAGCTTTAGCCAGCTTTAAATCAAACATCTCTATAGCTTCAGCGTCAGTTAACTTTTCCTCAATCGACCTTACCAACTCATTCAAGCAAATTGATGCTTTTGATTCAGGCATATCAACCAATCTGAAAACTTTGAGAAACAGGCTTCCATTCAAACTCTCGAGTTGATCTTCTGATGAAATTTTGACAATATTCCTCTCACGTCCGGATAGAGATTTTACTTCCACGGCTTCATCTGAAAATATAAAGTCTTGATGAGATGTTTCAGGGCCTTGCCATGCATCTATTGCTTCAACCTCATTATTAACTTTTTCAAGCAACTGCTGTAAAAATTTAAGCTCGCTGAATAACCCTCTTACTTCTTCAGCACTAAGTACACGAACTTTTTTTCCCGACAGAAATGCTTTCCAGCGTTTAATTTGAGAAAGGGTAACGGACAATCCTACCAGAGGATCTGATACATCAGAGAGCTTATCAATCAAAGTTTCACATAAGCTATAAAAGAGATCTTGATCGACATGTTTTTCTAGCATCAAAATCAAGCCTTGATTCCCTGTCGTAGTGAGCACTCTATAATCAATTTTTACGCCATGAATGGAAGTCATGTTTCTCTGATATATTTCGGTTCCGTCTTCATTCATTTCATAGATAAAGACGCAATGCCCGCCAGAGTCTTTTCCCCAGTACAAGGAAAGATGTTCACTGCTTCTAATCTGCCTTACACTTATATCTTCAGTGGGTGTTTTAATATCATCCCATGGCCTAAATCTATTCGTCGTCATCTTCGGTCTCATCTTGAATCAAAGTATCTAAATCGACACCAATTGACTTTTCTAAATAAACTCTATTTGCCACTACGGAAACTGTGTGAAAATAATCCACCTTAGGAAAGCTTAAAACGAAAGCTGGAACAGAATAATTTTCGTTGTGGCCATCAACCAGATTCAGGTTATAAATCATCAGTAGTGGCTTATTTCTTTCCACTCTGTAGTACCTATCTGAAGGTTTCTTTATCTCTTTCTCTTTTTTCTTGGCATCAGCAAGAGCTTTTTTCGTGGCTGCTTCTATTTGCTGCTGCGATAGTCCGTAGTGCTCATGCCTGCCGCCCACTCTTCCTTGGTTTACACTCCATGTGTTATCTAATTTAGAATAAGTAGCTTTTCGCCTATTCGGACTCAATTTATAGTTGTGCTCTAACGTATTTTTCATTTCTGAAATTAGGACAACATCTGAATTTGGAAATTTTTTTATAATTGAGTTTAAGTATTTTAAAGCAAAGTTTCTCTTTTCCGATGTCTTAGAGGTACATTGAAACTGGTTTAAAAATGCTACAATACTTTCTGTATCAACATTATTCAAATACCAGCCCTTGCCTTCCTTAGAAGGCAAGAACCCTATACCTTCAACACCAAAGTTACTTTTCCAATAACTTACAGTTAAATTTTGATTAAAATCGTTAATTGATTGATCACCGGGAAGGTTGTCACTCTCGACAGCCTTTTCGCTGTAGCTCTGTCTAACTGTAATACTTTCTGCAGTTCTCATCTTATTTGCAGCAGTAACCATCAAAGTATCAGGATGGGACATTACGTATAGTCCAAAATCCTTAGGGCTTAAGCCATCTAGCCTCATCTGAATGACTTGGTCTCGTAAATCTTCTGCAGAGATAGCTATATGTGAGTACCAGTCTATGGAGTCTTGAGGCAAGTAAACCTTACACAAGTCATCATATCCGGAACGATACCCGAACCAACGCCCCATCTGCATAAGTGTATCGTACATTCGAGTATTTCTGTACATGTAACTAATGCATAAACCCTCTATTGTTAAACCACGAGAAAGGCTTAATCCACCTACAGCGATGGCTGTTAAACCATGACCATCTCTTTCATATTTTTTGTAATCTAACGGTTCATCTGATTTACTATTCACAACGAAAGTACGTATCGAGTCAATAGAGTCATATAATTCAGGCTTTAGCTTCTCCCAAGCAACATCAGCATCTCCAAATTTAGACTCAAGAACTTCTTTTAACTGCTCCATATATTTATTTTTTTGGGATACTGTATCCGGCATCAAATAATTGGCCTTTATAGCGCCCCTCAACTTTTTGAGATACACATTAATATGAGTTCGAACTATTTCTTGAACATCTACAAACCGAGAAACGTTTACGAGCATTGAGCAATGCTTTTCACTTTGCCCTCTTAACTTCCTTAGCGCTTTCACTACAACAAACTGCCGGATTGCTCTGTAAAGAGACGGAGGAAGGTCTAAAACATCAAAGTCTTTCTTATGAGTAAAAGGAATGTAGTTTTCTGCATCATCAATAGTTTCTAAAATCCGTTCAGAACTATCATCATCTAAAAAAACTTTGTCAGGACCAAAGTATGTCGTCGGAGCATCGAGGCAGTAAATAAAATCTCTGGGAAAGAGCTCTTCTTTCAACTGTTCATCACCATAAGCATCTGGATTGATGAAGATATTAGCAAACGGCGTAGCTGTATATCCTACGTAACAGGACTTATCAAACAGACTTAAAATTTCTCTAATTCTTCGATTCGTTTGTGTTGGATCATTATCTTCTTTTTTGGTATTGATTGACGCGTTATCAGCTTCATCATCAATCATGAGCATTGGAATATCCCTAATCTTTCCATGTCCTTTTGAATTCAGCTCATCTAACCATCGGTGAAGAGACTTTAATGTCGAAACATTTTTTTTTATAACAAGTATCACAGGCTTACTAAAGTCATTAATGCTCCAACCACTATGTTCAGCTGTCTTCTTATTAAAATCGGTATATATATTTGTCAAAGTTGCAGGATGAGGATAATCGTCATGACCTACCCCTACGATTTTCCATTTGTCTTCTACTCGTGTTCTGCCTACAAAGCCTTCATCCACTCGCTCCTGCGTTTGTTTACGAAGATTATTATGAACTCCAGCAATCACAATAATGAATTTATACCCGGCATCTGCAGCTTTTGCTACTAATCCTAGGTAATTCGCTGTTTTGCCCGATTGCACATGACCAATTACTAGTCCGCGCCGATCCCAAACTCCGGGTGATGTTGGATCTTGAAGGTGACCAAGTATTTTAGTACCAACATCACTCAAAGATTGAACTACTGTAGGCGACCAACCTTGGTTTCTTAGGTGCTTTTCATAAGCCTCTGAATAAAACCACTTTATATCCTTCCTCTTATATACCCACTCTTTGTCGTGAGTCGCCTCAGGATCAACAAGCGAAACTCCCAATCCCATTCTAGAATCTATTTCATAATATGCTTCTTTGGCGAAATTTAGAGCGGCAATCTCCTGAACCCCCATCATTGTTGCTAATTCCATAGCCAAACCATCTACTTCTTCTCGGGTCGGTATGTAATCTTTCCATTTGCCTTTTACGGTGTTAATTAGAGCTGAAACAAAAACTTTTTTCATTTCTAAGCTAACTATTTCATCTTTCATTCTCTAACTCCTTAAAATATTTCTCCACCAGTTCCGTGTGAGAATCAAACATACGCATCGAATCAACAACACTGAGAAAAGTATCGATAATCACGTCACCAGATCCAAATAAAGACTTTCTAAGTGCTTCTAATTTTTGCGTCACACTTCTTTTATCTATTGAGAATTGGTCAAAGCTTCTAGGTGCTGAAGAGTAATCCGAGTAAATCATCTCCACTGGAATCGCTGCAGAAACAGCTTCCAAATATGAATTCAAGATCGAAATCTGGTGGCTAGATAAGCCTTCTTTTAATCTTTGCAATAGAGGATGAGATAAATTCAATTCAAATCGTACTTTATTCTTATCAGCATAACGCTCCCAAATAGGCTCAGGAGAGTCCTGAAAAAGTTTTTGTCCTCGACCACGATGAATTCTGGTGCTAGTGCTGGCGATTTTAGATATGATTTGCTTAAGCCTTTCCCTGACTTCATGTGGAGGTCTAGCTCTAGATTTTTTAATGTCTATTGTCCAGCTTTCATCAAGAGCATTAGGGAAATCGATCTGTACTCTAGCAAGCTTAGTAGCTTCACCTTTAGGCACCAGTCTAAACCAATCTCCCCAAGCCATAAGTCTGCCATTCCGATAAATATATGCTCCCTGATTAGAAATAAAGCTGCTGCGATCTTCATAGAAGTCGTATTCTTTCGCCGTGAGTTTACTATGATGAGGTAATATGTACGGCTGTATCATTACTTCCAAACCATTAACTCGAACTATTTCTTTCGGAAGTACCTGTGTGGCTTTAAATTTTCGACAGAATGGATCGAATGGTTCTACAGCTCTCCCATTTATTCGAATATTCAATTTTGGTTGATGGTTGACTTCGCCCGCTAGAAATCTATGGAAAACCAAAGATAAATGACGCTCTACAAGATCCAGTTTTTCAAATACAATCTCCTCTCGTTTACTACTATACTGATCTTCAAATAGCCGATCTAACTTAGTCCAAACAACGGCAGTTCCTGTTTCACCTAGCTTATCCAGATACGTAATTTTATTTATATCATCCTCCTCCAGAATCGACAGGCACCATTCATCACTCTCACTAACAAGATCAAGATCCCACGCTGCTCCATAAGTTTTTGAGTTTATTGAGCTTATAACAGTTAAATTTCGACACTGCGAAAATGATGCTGTTTTCAGGCCAAGGCCAAACCGACCGAGATCACTTGGTTCTCTTGCCTGCTTTGGGTTAGCTGATCCATGTTTCATTGCGAGCAGAAGTTCTCCTTCAGTCATTCCACTTCCGTCATCTATAATAATCATTCTCGGGTTTTCACAGGTCAAATCACAAAATATATCTACTTCTGTCGCACCAGCTGAAATACTATTATCAATAATATCTGCAATTGCGGTTTCCAAGGAGTACCCGAGATCCCTGAGAGATTCGATTAAACAAGTTGCTGATGGATTCAGTATTTTTTGAACAGGCAATCTGTACCCTCCTTAACCGCAAAAAGAAACGATAACAAAACCAGGGAAATGAAATTATTCAACTAAAGCTCCTATAAATTCTCGACTTCCTAATCCGTAAATATAAAGTCGATATTTTCCACAATTCAACCTCAACTAAACAAAAAAATTTAGAGGATAGCGCTCGTCCTGGATTGGAGTCTTGAAAAACGGCCACTAGACGTGAATCATCACAAATTCAATTTGAATCCAAATTGCAAAAAATACGCTCGCGTTTTTTGGCGAGATCATTTTTCTGAGTCACTCCAATTCGCTCCATATTGATAACGTGCTCTTTCCCATCCTATTCGTCCAATTCATCGTTCGCTTTTATATCCAAAAATGATATATCTCACACATTAGCAGCCACAAAAGTAATAAGCAAGCCAAAACCCAAACTCAAATTGAGATTCAAGAAAACCAACGTATCCCTATGATTTTTAAGAATTTTATTATAAGCAGGAAATCAAAAATCTTATGTGCAAGATTCAGACTAATTGGCCTTTCAGGCAGGAGCGGGGTTCGAGGAGCTGGGGGCGAAGGGCGAAGTTCTAAGTGCTAAGTGCTAAGTGCTAAGTGCTAAGTGCTAGGTTCGGGGTTTGAGCTTCGAGTAGCGAGTAGCGAGTAGCGAGTAGCGAGTAGCGAGTAGCGAGTAGCGAGTAGCGAGTAGCGAGTAGCGAGTAGCGAGGGGATTATAAAAGCCAGCTTTTAATAAATGGAATATCAATCAATGCAAACAACATTTCTTAAATTTCTTGCCACTGCCACAAGGACAGGGATCATTACGGCCAACCTTTCTCTCCGGGTTAATCAACGGTTCCATTTTTTCTTCAAATAGGTCCTTTCTAGACAAAGTCAGGCCAATATTGCCAACGGTCGAAACCAGTTTGGCAAAAAAGCCAACCAATTCCCGAGGCGTGTTCACCGCCTCCCCCACCAAATCCGGCAGG
>Ga0209475_10002801_pt1 | contig 16971 bp, 12 predicted proteins | sample tdDd471_FD_187128 | JGI IMG/M metagenome (GOLD analysis project Ga0209475, IMG submission 187128) | Marine sediment microbial communities from the Atlantic coast under amendment with organic carbon and nitrate - tdDd47.1 (SPAdes)... | ecosystem: Environmental > Aquatic > Marine > Coastal >... | reverse complement strand
ATGGGATTCATTTACGTAAAATTTTGTAATTCATCTACTCACCAATAGTAGCCAACAATTCAAACAGATTCATTTTTGAAAACTTTTAGGTCGTTTTTTGAATTCTACCAATGCTTCGTTTTCAATCTCCTGTAAAGTCTTCTTTTTACCGTTGGTAATCCACTCCAGCAATTCTTTTTCAAAAAAATAGAGCTTCTTTCCATTTTTGTAACAAGGGAGCATACGTTTACGAACAAGCGCATAAACAGTAGGTTTGGCTTTTCCAATAATTAGACAGGCCTCTTCAATGCCTATCGGAATACGTTTTTGAGGTAAGACAGTTGCTTGACCTTTCTCAACAAGAAGTTTTAGTTCTTCCACTTCATTCACCAAATGAGCAACTGCTTTTGGTAAATTTTCAAAAGATATTTCATTTACATTCACAACTATTGTTTTTAATGGTTATGGTGCAAATAAAACATGTGTTTCGGCTGTGTTTTACTGCACTCTAAAAACACTCTAAAAACACAGAAAATAATGATTACCACTTGTTGTTATTATTTTGAAATACTTTTTTGAATTTTAATTATGCCTTTCAGTTCATCATCTTTTAAGTGGCTTTTTATGGTATCGGTTTCAATATCTTCTAGGTAATTAGCAAATACACTTTTGAGAAAAAAAGAAATCTCTTCTTGTTTGCTCACTCTAAAATGATTCCAGATATTCCATCCAAAATGATAAAAATCAAGATTCGATAAGTCGTTAGTCGTTATGGGTTTTATGTTCTGGAGAGACTTCTTCTCAGCATAAAATATTAGATATTGACAAAGCAAATGCAAGTCTTCGTCTGAGCAGTATGCAGCAAATTCATTTTGAGTGTACTTAATGGCAATATCTTTTTTATTCTGCTCATTTTTTTCATTCAACTGTTGCTGCACTGTTCTGATCTCTTCTAGCTTTTCTGAAATATTGGATTTTTTATTAGACAGACTTGAGTGCTTCTTTTTTTGAAAAAATATCCGGACCGTTGCAAGATAAAGGCCATCAATTAAGATTGTAAGAATGGCGTAAATAATTATACCTAGTAAAACAACTATCCAGAAAACAATTTTAGCAGTAAACTCATCGGCTCCAATACTAATTACAAATATCCTTAAAAGAGCTCCCATTAATAAGCATCCAACTAGAACAGCTGAATAGAGAAGGATATATTCAATATATTTAGGGTGCATCTTTTTTTTATTAAAAGGGTCTTTGTTTTCAATGGTTTGATAACTGTCTATAAATTGTCCAATTTTATGGCTTGTGCTGCTTTATTTTTCATCTCGTCTACAATTTTGGCATAAATTTGTGTGGTTTTCACATTCGTATGTCCAAGCATCTTGCTAACTGTGTAAATATCAGTTCCATTTGATATTTGTAAGGTAGCAAATGTATGGCGAAAGCAATGAAAAGTAATCTTTTTTTTAATGCCTGCCGTTTCAATCCATTGTTTGAGTGGTCTGGAAATCCATGAAGGATTTGGTAAACCTTCAAATGCTAATTGATTTGGCTGACCAGGTTCTCCGCAAAGCAGCAAAGCTTGTTCTGAAATGGGCATATACTCAACTCCTTTTGTTTTTTGTTGTGTAAAATGAAGCCTTGCCTGATTACCTTCCACGCTAATTTCACTCCATTTAAGATTCTGAATATCGATATGCCTCAATCCTGTAAGTGCAGAAAAAAGTGCTGCTCTTTTAAGAACGTCATGTTCACAATATGTAGTTGCTAGCATGTTCAATTCGTCAACTGTCAAATACTCTCGACGTGACTCTACCTCGTGAATCCCTTTAATTTTTGCAGATAAATCAACTTCCAGATATCCATCAATAAAAGCTTGTTTGAGCGCTGCCTTAAAAATGGAATAATAGGTTGCAGCGGTATTCTGAGAAATGATTCCGCTTTTATTACCTCCTTTAGGTGCTGATAGAAGGAAAAGCTTAAAATCTTCGGCAGTCGCAATATTCATTTGAAAGAATAAAAGTGTGTCTCCAGTAAAAAGCTTTAGGAATTCAATTGTTCGTTGCCAATTAATTTGAATAGATCTTGAGCTATTAGCGTGGCGTTTATAAGTTATTTTCTCAAAATATTCGATGAAATTATGTTGTAAACGTTCCTTTTGTTCAGCTTTAGCACTTTCAGTATCACTGTACAAATCTGCGTGGTCATATTCGCGTTGGCGAAGTTTACGAACACCGTCGGCATATAACATACTTTCTCTATCCAGTTCGCTCCGGCATATAATTATGCCATTATCATCACGCTTGGGCTTATAAGTTTTCACACCACCTGTATTGGTTCTGGCGGTCCGTTTCTTATTCCATTCCACGGAGGTAACACTTCTGTTCAAGTACTCACGAATACGTTGAGGAGCAGTTTTACTAGGAACAAATACAGGATAACTCTCCAAGTAAATATACCACTCTTTTCTGTCTTCTGCTTTACGAAGTCGAACGGTTACCTTAGATTTAGATAGTTGCTTCATTGCTCGATTAGTTTAAGTTACACGAACAATTTTTCAATTTGTTCCTTAGGTACATAAACGAATTTTCCAATTTGTCTTCTTGGAATGCCATATCGACGAATGGTTTTATTTACTGTTGAGGGGGATATGCCAAATTTTTCGGATACCTCGCCTATTTTATAGCATTCTTTTGTTTCATATTGCATTCTTACTGACTTTTCTTTGGGAACTTTTGGTAAACTAACAGTATTAAACAAAGCCTCCATATCTAAACGACTAATTCTTGTTAATCGTTTTCCTAAGTTAAAAGCTGGGATTTTACCTGCAATAATAAGACGACGAATTGTGTCTTTTGATATTCCAAACAGAATAGTTGCTTCTTTTATAGAAATATAAGGTCGAGTTTGGATGTCTGCAATTCTATCGATGGATTTATTCAGTATAGTTTGTTTTTCTTCTGCCTCTTTTGTCTGTTTCTTTCTTTCTCTTCCTGATTTGTTTGCGCAGTATGAATTGCAAAAGCGAGTGGTTACAGTTTTGGCTTCGAAAGGCTTTTCGCATTGCTCACAGATTCTCGGTATTTTCAGGTTACTTTTTCCCATGATATTTTCAATAGATTGGTGGTATATTTTAAATAAGCATGAATAAGACCGATTAACGCGCACATCATCATCAATTAACGCGCGGTACAGTTATGGTACAAATATATGACGAAAAACAATGAAAATCCAATATTATTTTGAATTGAATAAAAATAAAAATCCCGGTAAAACATTGTTTTACCGGGATTTAGCTATTTTTGTCTATCGTTTATGATAATACTCTATTTCACTTCTTCGAAGTCAACATCAGTAACTTCATCATCTTTACCACCTTGTTGAGCTTCTGCTTCTGGTCCTGGTTGCGCACCGCCCTCAGCGCCAGATTGTTGTTGGCTAGCGTTATACATTTCCTGAGATGCAGCCTGAAATACAGTGTTTAACTCAGTGGTTGCAGCGTCAATAGCTTCAATGTCCTGAGCTTTGTGTGCTTCTTTTAATTTTTCAAGAGCAGCTTCGATAGGTTGTTTTTTGTCTGCTGGCAATTTGTCACCAAATTCTGTCAATTGCTTTTCAGTTTGGAAGATTAAGCTATCAGCACCATTCAACTTATCAATCTTTTCTTTTTCCTTCTTATCAGCTTCAGCATTAGCTTCTGCTTCATCTTTCATGCGCTTGATTTCTTCATCAGATAAACCAGAAGAGGCTTCGATACGAATACTCTGCTCTTTATTAGTTGCTTTATCTTTAGCTGTTACATGAAGAATACCGTTGGCATCAATATCAAAGATAACTTCGATCTGAGGTGTTGCACGTGCTGCCGGTGGAATACCGTCTAAGTGGAAACGACCAATGGTTTTGTTATCCTTAGCCATAGAACGTTCACCTTGCAAAACGTGAATTTCTACAGAAGGTTGGTTATCTACAGCAGTAGTAAATGTTTCTGACTTCTTCGTTGGAATTGTGGTGTTAGCCTCAATCAACTTAGTCATTACACTACCCATTGTTTCAATACCCAGTGAAAGTGGAGTAACATCTAATAAAAGGACATCTTTTACCTCACCAGTTAAAACACCACCTTGGATAGCTGCACCTACTGCAACTACTTCATCAGGATTAACACCTTTTGATGGCGCTTTACCAAAGAATTCCTGAACGATATTTTGAATAGCAGGCATACGTGTTGATCCACCAACTAAAATTACTTCGTCAATTTCAGATGGAGATAAACCAGCATCTTTAAGAGCAATTTTACATGGCTCAAGAGTACGCTGAATTAGTCTGTCACACAATTGCTCAAACTGTGCACGTGATAAAGAACGTACCAAGTGCTTAGGAATACCGTCAACAGGCATAATATATGGCAAGTTGATCTCTGTATTTGTTGAAGAAGACAATTCGATTTTTGCTTTTTCAGCAGCATCTTTCAAACGCTGAAGAGCCATTGGGTCTTTGCGCAAGTCGATGTTTTCGTCTTTTTTAAATTCGTCAGCCAACCAGTTAATGATCGCGTCATCAAAGTCATCACCACCAAGGTGTGTATCACCGTTAGTTGATTTTACTTCGAATACTCCGTCACCTAGTTCAAGTACTGAGATATCAAAAGTACCACCACCAAGATCAAATACAGCAACCTTCATGTCGCGATCCATTTTATCAAGACCATATGCCAAAGACGCAGCAGTAGGTTCATTGATAATACGGCTAACTTTTAAGCCAGCAATCTCACCGGCTTCTTTAGTAGCCTGACGTTGAGCATCATTAAAGTAGGCAGGTACAGTTACTACTGCTTCTGTTACTTCATGTCCAAGATAATCTTCAGCAGTTTTCTTCATTTTCTGAAGTGTGATAGCTGAAATCTCCTGAGCAGAATACTGACGATCATCAATTTTAACACGTGGTGTGTTGTTGTCACCTTTTACAACCTCGTAAGGTACGCGTGCTACTTCATTTGGAATCTCATCGTACATCGATCCCATAAAACGCTTGATTGAATAAATCGTTTTATGTGGATTAGTGATTGCCTGACGTTTGGCAGGATCACCAACTTTACGTTCTCCGCCTTCAACAAATGCCACGATAGATGGCGTAGTTCTTTTTCCTTCACTGTTTGGAATCACAACCGGTTCGTTTCCTTCCATTACAGAAACACATGAGTTGGTTGTTCCTAAGTCGATACCAATAATTTTTCCCATTGCTATATAATTATTTTCTTATTCGAATTAATATTCATTTTAACGGTGAGCTATTAATCAAATGGTGTGCCAATACCAAAAGCTCTATTTTTTACGCAAAAATGACATGAAGCAATGATAAAAGTCGAAATGACTGTCAGGTTTGTGTGACAGTTTGGCAAAGTAGTCCTGTTTTTAATTTGCGAAAGTACTTCAGAGAGTCGTATCTGTATTTTATGTGCTATACCTCCCAGTAAATTGGCAGGTAATGGTTTTCTACTTATTAATAAATATTGGATGAGATGTCGGGTTGGCTTCTAATAATTAAATCACTACACGGATGGGGACTGTTTTTTAAATCTAATTTCAGTTAATCAATTAAAACTTTATCACCCTCATCTAATCCAGATAGTATTTGTATATAAGATTCATTTTCTGCTCCTGTTTTAATAAACTGTTTTTTGTGTGATGATCCTTTTTTTAATAATACGAATACTGTTGAATCCGAAGTATGGACACATCTTTTATCAATATATAAGGCATTAGCCCAATCGCCAGTAATAATGGTATTAGTAGATGTCATATTTGGCAAAAGATCAAATGGAGGTTCTGTTTTATCAACCCTTACTTTAATTATGACTTCAAATACTATTTGAAATTGATTTTCAGCATCTTTACCAATATTGGCAATTTTCACAACCTGTCCTTGGAAAGATTGACTGGGAAGCGCTTCAATCTTAATATCCACATTTTGATCAATCTTAACTTTGGCAATGTCAGTTTCTTTAACCATAACTATCGACTCAATACTACGAAGGTCAGGCAGAGTTGCGATAACGGGTTGCCATCCGTTGACGGTTGAACCAACTTGCGTTTTCATGCCATATTGGTTTTTGTAGATGACCATTCCTTCGCTGGGCGCTTTGACAAGAACCTGACTTGCTAATTGCTGGATATTGTTTACCTCACTCATATAGTGATTCAGGTATTTCCTTTCACGAGCTATTTGTGTAATTAGGGATCGCTTGGTTTGATCATATTTTCGGATTTCACTGTTTAGGTTTCGTTGAGTTTTTTCTAAATCTAATTGTGCTTGCCGTTGTAAACTTTTGGATTCATAAATTGATTGATCAACTTTTAATTGAGCATCGGTTAGTTGTTCTTTTATTGTATTTATACGATTTCGAGCTTCAGTAAGAGTCAGGCTGGAATCGAGTCTGCTTTGTTCTATTCTTTGCTGAATATCGAATTGGCGTTGACTTGTTTCATTAAGCATTGAGTAGACATTCGTTGGATCCAGTACTGCTACTTTGTCGCCTTTTTTCACCATTGTACCTTCTGGAACAAGTTCAAGGATCTCCATCCCAGGAAGATAATTACCTTCTTTAATCTTTGCGTGTGGAGCCAGTATATCCTCGGCTATTTTGGCTTTAAGTTCACCTGTTTCTGTAACGATTGTTTTAAAGTGACCCTTTTGAACAATAGCGAATTGCCCTTTATTGTCATTTTTAGGCCAGAGAATAAAGCATAAAATAAAAATAGCAGCTAAAATGAGGTAGATATATTTTTTGTTTGGAATCGTCATGTTAAACTATTTTTGCAGAAGTTAGCCTCTTAATTAAAAGGTGTTTTTAATTATTGTTGCAAAAGAGCTTCAAAATCCACTGTTAAATATTGATTTTTTTCAAAGTCATATAAGGTTGATTTACGAATACTATAATATGCACTCCAATAAGTTTGGATGGCGCTAATATAGGATCGTTTGGAATTATCGAGCGAATTACGAGCCGTATTTAGTTTTAAGACATCAACTTTATCAATTAAAAATCTTTGCTTTGTCACTTCATAACCCTTTTGAGCAATCGTATCAGCTTTAGCTGCAATCTCAACCTGTTCTTCCTGAAGATTAAACTCCAAGACTTGCATTATAACGTTTTGTTCAAAATCGATAAGTGCCTGTTTTATTGTTGCATCTGTCACTTGCTTTTGGGATTTCATCATTTGGATATTACCCTTTCGATTACCCCAATCTACAATTGGCATTTGAAGACTTACACCAATGCCTTTATTGTCATTGTATGGAGAAGAGTAGGCGTCAGTCAATTGATTAGTGTTTTTATTAATCCCCAGGTTTGCAGATAAGTTGGCTGTGATGCCATTTGTTGATTTGGCTTGCGCTACGTTTTTATTCGCATTAATCAACTGTTCCTCATAGCCCAATATCTCAGGCGAATTTTCTTTTGCTAACCCTATCGCTTGGTCACTTTCAATTTTTAACGTTGGTATTTGATCCGGAATTAAAGGGACAATTTGAATATCTTTATTGATGCTTAAAAATGAATTAAGTTGCTGTCTTGCTCGTTGTAGAGCTATTTCTGCTTTTGTTTTACTTAGTTTAGCATTAAGGTAAGTTAGCTCTAAGTCAAGTAAATCATTTTGAGTGATTGTTCCAATTTGAAAACGACCTTTGCCAATACGATGTAGGGTGTCAGCATTAGCCAGGTTGGTTTGTGCAATTTTCACCCCAATTTCAGCATTAACAGCTCCAAAAAACACCCCAACAGCTTGTTCAGAAAGAGCTTCCATTTCTTTTAAGAAAGTCTTCTTTGCCTTGTCGAATGCTAAAGGTTCAAGCTTTGCCTCCCACTTAAACTGATTATATCCATTAAGGGGTTGTGATAAGCGAATGCTAATAGGTACAACATTATAAGACTCCTTTCTACTTGTAGAATCATTGAGGTTGTATATACCTTGAAAATCTGAAGACAAACTTAATTTACCACCTGTCATTTTGATGTTTTGGTCTACAGATAAGCTAGCACTTGTATTGATGGCTTCATTGTATGTAAAGCGTGGTTTTCCCTCGTAATCGTAGGTTTGAGTGTTAGATGCACTGTAGTTAAAAGGTGATGTATTCAGGTTTAAACTCGGCAACAGCCTTGCTTTATAACTACGAAACTGCCAATAGCTTGATAAATACATGTTTTTTTGTCTGAAACTGGCAAGGGATTGAAGCTTTGCCAGGGAGATGGCTTCCTTTAAAGTCAAACGCATGTTTTGATTACCACTAGTAGTTTGAGCACATAATGGCAAAGAAATAAGTATAGCAAGTAAATATATGATTCGTTTCATTTTGCTTAGATCAAATTTTATTTAATGGCGTAATGAATCAACTGGATTTTGAGCAGCGGCCCTTTTAGCAGGTAAATAGCCGAAAATAATACCCACAGATACTGAAACACAAAAAGCGATGATTATTGAAAATGATGAAATAATAGTTTCTATATCAGCACTTATTTCAATAATATATGCCAGTGTAATCCCTAAAACAATTCCAATTATTCCACCCGAAATACTTATTAATATAGACTCCGATAAAAATTGAACCACTATATCTTTCTGTGTAGCACCAAGAGCTTGACGCGTTCCAATTTCTCTAATTCGTTCCCACACCGAAGCCAGCATGATATTCATTATGCCAATGCCTCCCACAATCAGTGAAATACCTGCAATCGCCCCAAGTACAATATTGAATATATCGTTCGTTTCTTGTTGCTGTTTTAGTAGGAGTTCAGGAATTGTAATGGTGAAATCTTTTTGCTGAGCATGTCTTCTCATTAATAATCTTTTGATAACAGAAGCACTTGTTGATAACTGGTCACTGTTTTCGATTTGAACGATGATTTGATCAACCTGATCTTCCGTTTTGTTCGAACTAGAAGGTGTTTCTGTATCGTTACCGTTTCTCATAATTATAGAAGATCCCATATGGATAAAACCAACTCCACCTCGAGCCATCCCTTCCATTACATCAGGATTAATTTTGCCTTTATCACGAAAGCGGATAAGCATTGTTTGCGCCGGCGTGAATATTTTATCATTACTTGCTCCAATGTCTGTTCCAGGATTACCTGCTGTAGCTGAACGATCTTCAATTACACCAATTACTTTCAGCCAAACTCGGCCACATTTAATATACTTGCCTATAGGATTGTCGTTATTAAAAAAACGACGGTAAATATTGTAACCAATCACGCATACAGCACTTCCATCGGCAGCATGTTTTGTAGTGAAATAATGACCAATTTCCATTGTCATGTTCAATGCTTTAAAAAAAGCTGGAGACACTCCATGGATCATCGCTGTTTGCGTTTGACCATTATAAAGAACATTGCTTGGTTCATTGATAATCGGACTACTTGCGCTTACTGTTGGTAGGATGTCTTTTATGGCTTCAATGTCAGCTAGGTTAAGACCTTTTGAAAGTGTGATACTTCCCACTGATTTTTCCGATGATTCACTATTTAATTTGGTGGCTGGAGAAATGAGTATGTTATTAGCACCTATCATCTTTATTTGCTCAAGTACTTCGGCTTGTGCTCCCCTTCCAATCGCCATCATACTGATAACAGCGCCAACTCCAAACATAATGCCTAATGCCGTAAGAAATGATTTTACTTTATTGGCCACTAAAGCTTCCAATGCTATCTGAACATCATGAATATATCTTCGGTATATTTTAATTAGTTGCATGCTGTTCGAAGGTTTAGTTTTTTAGGCGCTCAAGTACTATCGTTTCTGAATTGTAAGGTTTATTAAGAAGAACGATATCACCTTCTTTCAATCCATCGGTAATAATAATGTAGTTCTCATTTTCACTACCGCCTACAATTTCTTTTTTAACAATACTGTTGCCATCTGCGATAAAAACAAAAGTTAGTTCTGCTTCTACAAAAAGGCTTTCTAATGGTATATAAAGTTGATCTTCCTGAGCGTGAGTTGTAATAATATTACTTGTCGTCATGCCAGGCTTTAGTTGAGGATCAGAACCATTTACTTGAATGGAAACTTCAAACACTTTTGCATCGCCACCCGGAATTACCTGACCAATATTCGCTACGGACTTAACAATACCCGAAAATGATTTGTCTGGAAAAGCATCAACACCAACTTTAACCGATTGTCCAATACTTACTTTCGAAATGTCAACTTCATTGACAAAGGTTTTTGATGTTAGTGTTCTTAAATCAGGTAATTCTGCTATTTGCGGACTATAGCGACTTACTTTTGATCCAACTTTGATTTTAGAGCCCATACGATCATAACTATGAATAATTATGCCAGACGAAGGTGCATGAATCTCTAATGCATCTAGTAATTCATTGATATTATTGAGCTTTTCTTGTTGACGACGGTACTTATCGTTGGCCTTAAAGATTTTATGTTTTTCTTGTTGGACCTTAAGATCATAGTTGCGATATTTTTGTTCTAAATCCCTTTGAGAACGTTCCACATCAATATTGGCTTGTCTCTGTACGGATGGTGATTCATAAATAGATTGCTCAGCAACAAGGTTTTTTTCCTCAAGAGTCACTTTCGCGTTTAAGAGTTCATCCCTCAAATTACTGAGGTTAATACTTGTGTCAGCCTTAGCATCTTGAAGCTCTCCTAATGTTTTGTCTAAATCTTCTAAAGCAGTTTTTTGTAGTTCAATTACAGCCGCATGGTCGAGGGAAGCCACAAAATCACCTGAGTCAACAGCTGTTCCTTCTTCAATAAGAGAAGTTATTTTAATATCATTAAGCTGAATTTGAGGAGCAGACATCTGTGAGGGTGCATTAATCGTAATTGATTGCTTGGCTTGTAACTGCCCGGAAGTATATACAATGCCATTAAATGCACCTCGCTGAACTGTAGTTGTGATATTGCCTTCGTGTTTTTTATCACTAAAAACTAGCAATGCGATAATTGTGATGGATACTAACCCAATAATAATGATTTGTTTTTTAGTTAGTTTCATAAGGGTTTGTTGAAGCTAATGTTTGTTTATTCAAACATAAACAAAAGTGATGGTAGAATACAACTTTTAAAACATGACCTTTTTCACGGGAAGATAGAAAAAAAGCCCGTTATACTAACGAGCTTTCAAATAATCAGATTGATATTCTATATTAATGCCTTGATATCATCAATAATTGTTTGAGCCAGTTTGTCAGCAATATCTTCCGATTTTCCTTCTGCATAGATACGAATGATAGGTTCAGTATTTGATTTTCGAAGCTGTACCCATTTTTCAGGAAAGTCAATTTTCAATCCATCAATTGTATTGATGTTTTCATTTTGGTATTTTTTCTCAATGCTTTTTAAAATACCATCAACATCAATTTCTGGTGTTAGTTCAATTTTATTTTTAGAAATATGATATTCCGGATATTTACCTCTAAGTTCAGAACACTTTAGCTTGCTTTTAGCCAAATGTGATAAGAATAAGCCAATTCCTACTAAAGAATCACGGCCATAATGACTTTCCGGGTAAATTACTCCACCGTTTCCTTCTCCACCTATAACAGCACCTATCTCTTTCATTTTTGCTACCACATTAACTTCGCCTACAGCTGCAGGTTGGTATTCGCCACCAAAGCTTCTGGTAACATCAGCTAATGCTCGTGATGATGATAAGTTAGAGACAGTATTGCCAACTTTGTTCGAAAGTAAATAATCCGCAACGGCGACTAATGTATATTCTTCACCAAACATTGAACCATCTTCATTAATGATAGCTAAGCGGTCAACATCAGGATCAACCACAAAACCAACATCGGCTTTCTTATCTTTAATCAACTTAGAAATTTCTGTCAGATTTTCAGGTAATGGTTCTGGGTTATGAGGAAAATGTCCGTTTGGTTCGCAATATAGCTCAAGCGTGTTAGTAATTCCAAGGGCTTTTAATAATGCTGGAATGGCTATGCCACCCACACTATTTACACAATCTATAGCAACTGTAAAATTAGCTTTTTTAATTGCCTCTACATCTACCATTTCTAAATCAAGCACATGCTGCACATGAAAATCTGTGTAGGTGTTATTTTCAGTAACTTGTCCTAAATCATCAACTTCAGCAAAAACAAAACTTTCGTCTTCAGCAATTTTCAGTACTTCTGCTCCATCGGCAGCAGTTAAAAACTCACCTCTTTCATTTAAAAGCTTTAATGCATTCCATTGCTTAGGATTATGACTGGCTGTTAAAATAATACCACCGTGTGCTTTTTCTTCAGTAACAGCAATTTCAGTTGTTGGTGTTGTTGCTAAACCAATATTTATAACATCAATGCCAAGACCTTGAAGACTGCCAATGACAAGGTTTTTAACCATGTCACCTGAAATGCGTGCGTCTCTTCCTACTATAACTTTAAGTTTACCTGTGTGGCGTTGTTTCGCCCATTGTCCGTATGCCGATGCAAATTTAACTACATCAAGAGGTGATAAGCCATCTCCCGATTGGCCACCAATTGTTCCTCTAATTCCAGAAATGGATTTAATTAATGTCATAAATCAATTGCTTTAAAAGTAAGTATGCAAAAATGAAGGTAATTTTTTAAAAAGCCAATTTTTTCTTACGAATCATTTTAAATAAATTTTGTATTTTTATTTATACTTACGTAAGGTTTCGAAAACTAATATTTTTACGTATAAAGAAAGATGGAGGAAAACTATATTTTATTTTTTAAGCAAAGCACGATCATATCAGCTCTTTTTTTATCAACTTTGCAAAATTAATTCATCCAGCTTGTTAAGAAGGATTTTAATGAGCTTGGTGATGTTATGACAAAAGAGATGAAGAAAGAAATAAATAAAAGAGGTAACGGTAAGCGTTTCGATAACGATGATTCTAAGCGCGGAGACCGTAAAGATTTCAATAAAAAACCTCAAGGTGAAAAAGTACCTGACCTCTCAAGAAAGAAGACTTTTAAGAAGGAGGACAAGCAAACGAATATTACTAGCGATAAAGTACGTTTAAACCGTTATGTTGCTAATGCAGGTGTTTGTAGTCGACGCGATGCTGATGTGTTAATTGCCAAAGGTGAAATTACAGTTAATGGTAAGGTGGTTACTCAAATGGGAATCACTGTAGGCCTCAAGGATGATGTACGATATAATGGCAATCGACTTAATCCGGAGGAGAAAGTGTATGTGTTATTGAATAAGCCAAAGGACTATGTGACGACTGTTGAAGATAAGCATGCGAAAAGAACCGTGATGGATCTGGTTACCGATGCTTGCGAACAGCGTATTTATCCGGTTGGTCGTTTGGATAAGCAGACAACCGGATTGTTATTATTAACTAACGACGGTGAGTTAACAAAGACTTTGACACACCCGAAATACAATGCTAAGAAAATTTATCATGTTTATACAGATAAGCCGGTATTTGCGAATCATATAGATCAGTTGGCTTCTGGGATAACTTTAGAGGACGGACCAATTCATGCTGATGCAGTTAGTTTTGTTGAGAAAGAAGATAAAACGCAAGTAGGTATTGAAATTCATTCAGGACGTAATCGTATTGTTCGTCGTATGTTTGAGCATTTTGGTTATAGAGTTATGAAGTTAGATCGTGTTTATTTTGCAGGTTTAACCAAGCAAGGTGTACCACGTGGGAAATGGCGTTTTTTAACAGATAAAGAGGTGACACGTTTGAAAGCAGGTTTATTGAAATAGCTAATGTCAATAAAACGATATATCCCCTCTTGTTGGTTGCAGACACGAGGGGATTTTTTTTATTCGTATATTCAATGGTAGCATTACATCTTTTTGTATTTTAGAAAAGTAATCGCGTAAATCATAATCCATTTCATTTTTTTTAGCAATGAAAAAATACTTAATAGGCTTGTTTTCTATCTTCTTTATATCCTTTACTGCTGTGAAGGCCCAACAATTAGAAGGACAGGTGCTCGATAATTTAACTAAAGAGCCAATACCTTTTGCTAATGTTGTTTATAGCGAAGGGGCAGGTACTGTTACCGATATTGATGGTAAGTTTAGTATTCTAACTAATGTTAACATTGAGCAATTAAACGTAAGTTGTATTGGATATGTAAGTACAGAAATATCCGTTGATAACCTTGGTGTGGGAAATGTGGTTTATTTATCACCTTTAAAATATCGCTTACCAACAGTTAATGTTACTCCTGGTGAAAATCCTGCATTGGCCGTTATGCGTCGGGTTATAGAGAACAAACCAAAGCATAACCCCGATTCGTATGATCCCTTTAGTTGTATAATTTACCATAAAATGACACTTGATTATGAGTGGCCTGCAGAATTAAATACGGAAGAGATTAATGAGCTGAAAGATTCAATGGGGGTGATGAATGACAGTTATTTGGTATTGTTTGAGTCGGTTTCGGAGAAACAACATTGGAAAAAGGATATTGGCAAGGAAAAGATTATTTCAGGAAGAGTGAGTGGATTTAAAGATCCTGTTTTAGCTTCGTTTCCAGCAGTGTTGCAACCCTTTTCGTTTTATAATTTATATATCGAACTTTTGGGTTTATCTTATCTGAATCCTGCTTCAAAGCCGGGTTTGTCAGCCTATCATTTTATTCTTGAGGATACTTATGTAAATAGTTTAGGTGATTCTATTTTTTATATATCCTATCGACCAAAGGATGATAAAAACTTCAGGGGAATTACCGGAGCATTTCATATTGATGGAAAGTCTTCTGCTATAAAAACTGTTTCAGCAACGACTGCTGGCACCGAAAATGGTTTGCGCCTTTTTATCCGACAAAATTATCAGCCGCTATCTAATGGCTTATGGTTTCCCAAACAACTGGAAAGCAGTCTAAAGTTTGCTAGCGTTGGAAGCATGCGCAAATTGCCATTTCCTATTGTAGGAACCGGTAAGAGTTATGTTACGGCCGTTAATATGAAACCTAGTTTTACAGCAAAGGATTTTAATAATGTCATTATGGAAGATGTGGCCATTAGTTCTGATGCTCCCGAAGTTGAAGTTTTTAGGTATGAGCCACTAACAGCACGCGATTCCTTAACTTATCATTTGCTTGATAGTATAGGAAGAAGAAATCATTTAGATGCCATATTAAAAACACAATTATCGCTTGTAAAAGGCTATTTTCCTTTAGGTAATTTGCAGTTAGACCTATCAAAAGTGATTGATTATAATGATTATGAAGGATTAAAATTGGGATTAGGATTATATACAAGTCCTCGTTTGTCAAAGAATTTTACAACTGGAGGTTACTATACCTATGGTTTTGGTGATAAAGATGCGAAATATGGTGGTAAGGTGGCGATTACACCGTTAAAAAATGAAGAAAATCAGTTGTTTATTAATTTTCAGGATGATGTATATGCTACCGGTTCATTCGAATTTATAGATGGAGTAAAAGCAAACTCCAGTGAACGTTTTAGTCGCTTTTTAACAGAAACTATGGATTTAAGTACGGTTTGGAAATCCGGCATGGAATTTAGATTCATGAAGTATTTCAAAACCGGTATCTACTACTCAGGAGGAGATATAAAACCTCAGAGAAAATATCATTTTTCTACAGATGATTTAATTGCGACTAAATTTAGTTTCGATGAAATTGGCCTTAAACTTAAGTGGGCTAATAAAGAAACATTTATAAATTCGCCACTTGGACGTATTTCTAATGGTACCAAATGGCCTGTGGTCTGGCTTAACGCTGGTTTTGGCCGTTGGAATTCTACTGAAGATCAAGAATATCATCGGTACGAGGCGCGTATACATAAGCAGTTTGATTATCCAAACTCTATGTATACAACTCTACGAATTCAAGGTGGCTATTTTGCTGGAGATTATCCCAGTACCTTTTTATATAGTTCTTTGGGTAGTTATAAATCGTTTACAATTTTTGTACCTTATACATTTGGTACAATGCGTTTAAATGAGTTTGCTGCTAACGAGTTTGCTGCATTGTATTTTACGCACGGAATTCCACTCGCATTAAATACAGATAATCGAATAAAACCAGAAATAGTATTTAGTACGAATATCGCTTTTGGTAATGCTCCAACTGGTATTATGTCTTTTAGTAAAGGGTATTATGAGTCAGGTTTATATTTAAAGAACTTATTTTCAAACTTTATCTTTCAATATGGTTTATCGGTGCATTACCGTTATGGTGCGTATCAATTGCCCGATGCTGTTGATAATTGGGCCTTTAAGTTGGGGGTTGAATTTGCTTTTTAATTGAGAAAAAAGTTTGTGAAATACAAAAGTATTAGCCAGATGATTGGTAATCCTTCGATGATAAAATTGATGTAGTTTTGACTTCTATCTAGTTTTGTACGGTTAATGAGGATTATCGAAGATAACGTGAAAAGGCTTGTTGGAATGATATTGATTATTGGTGTTGAGAATGAAATGATTATTCCAAAAGAAAGTATGCATAATTGAGATAGTCGTACCGCCCTATTTATTCCAAATAGCAATGGAACAGTTTTAAGTTGTGTGTGATCTGTGTTAAAATCTCGGATGTCAAAAGGTATGGTTAATCCTATAATCAGAAAAAAAATAGCGATGATTATCAGAAAGTAATGTTCTAATGAATCTCCCCAAAGTGGTATGTGTGTTGTTAATACAGTCCATGTTGCAGCAATCAAAAATAATTTAAATCCAGGTATCCTTCTCAGGCCTGCTTGTGTTTTGCTCGGAATAATGTATAGAAATGAGATAGAACAACAGATAAATATTCCGATCTTAATTTTAAAGGGTAATTGAAGAAATTGCAATGTGCCGATAATTGTACTGCTGGATATTAGCGTGAGAATTAACCACTGATTTTTCTTCATCCACTGTCTTCGTAACTTATGAAGTTTGTGTGGTTGAGTTAAGTATGCTATCCAGTATATGTAATTATACCCGAGGAAGCCAATGCTCATATTAAGTACAATAAAGTGGTTGTTATTGCAATTACTTATCAATAATATACATTGTGTAATGGCTCCT
>Ga0209475_10002793_pt1 | contig 17000 bp, 11 predicted proteins | sample tdDd471_FD_187128 | JGI IMG/M metagenome (GOLD analysis project Ga0209475, IMG submission 187128) | Marine sediment microbial communities from the Atlantic coast under amendment with organic carbon and nitrate - tdDd47.1 (SPAdes)... | ecosystem: Environmental > Aquatic > Marine > Coastal >... | reverse complement strand
CCACTTAATACACCGCTTTTTAAAGACGTACGCCAGGCATACCTTCCGGTCATTATACCATAACGCGTAGGTGTACAGCAAGAGGAGTTGGTATGTGCATCGGTAAAACACACGCCATCCTTAGCCAATTGATCAATATTGGGCGTTGAAAAACAGCATTGCTCATTTAATATCGCCACATCTCCATAACCCATATCATCAGCTAAAATATAAATGATATTTGGCTTTTGACTTGTTATCAACTGTATACATAATATAAACAGGAGTACTAAGGTAGTTTTCATCTATTTTACTTTTCTTGATATTTAAACCATTCTTCAATTGTTGGCTGGTCATTCAAAAAACCTTGTTCTACCAGAAAAGAATCCATTTCCTTTGCTGTTGCAATAAAATAGGTCTTGTCTTTAGACTTGTGCAAATTAAAAAAGCCGTGTTTCTGCCCTTTATAGATAATTGTTTTACAGATGTTACCGTTTTTTTTCATACGCTGATCATATAATTTACAGGTTGTTAACGGTGTGTGCTTATCTCTGTCTCCAATAAACACAAGAGTTGGTGGCTGTGTACCATCCAGGTTATCAATCGGTGAAAAAGACTGATAATAATCTTTTACCCGTTCGTAGCCGTATCCATCAGGGCCGTTATCATACACCGGATTAAAAAGCACCAGGGCATCTGGAACAGGTGATATTGACAAGTCATCTGTTTGAGAATCGTATGCTTTTATTGTTGCCGTTGCTGCGGCCAGATGTCCACCGGCTGAACCACCGCCTACAGCCAATTGATCAGGATTAACCCCCAATTGCTCTGCATTCTTTCTGATGTAACGAACAGCTGACTTTGCATCCTCAACACATTGCCAAGGCTCTGCTCCATTTCTTCCTAATCGATACTGGGCACAAATAGCTATCATCCCCCGAGATGCCAAATACTTGCTTTGTGGATAGAACTGCGATACATGTCCACCTTTCCAGCCTCCTCCAAAATAGAATACGATAGCAGATCGCACCTCCCCTTCTTTATAGTTATCCGGATAAAAACAATACAGACTAAGTGTAGTATTATCTACTTCTTTGTAAGTAATAATTGTATCTGCTTCAAACCCTCCTCCTTTAGTGAAAATAGAAGATATTGAGTTCTGTGATTTTATTTCCGCAGAAAGAAAAATCATGACAAGAAACAAAGTAGTAAACCCAAATCGATTCATAATTAATCCTGCTTATTAATTAGACGAATAGCTTCTGCTGCATAACGCTCACCTAATATTTTATAGCCTTCAACTGTATAATGCAAAGCATTCTGCCGGTTCTTGCCTTTCTTATCTTCTCCATCGTTCAGGTCATCGGTATTAACCCAAGCTCCTCGAGGATATGATTCTGCAAATGACTGTTGAATATCACGTATCATGGTCCAATGTGGACATTTTTTATTATCCATTCCAAAGTCACTTAAGCGCCCACAAACAAAATTTATATCATCGAATTGCAAATCGCCTTGTAATTGAGTCAATATGCCTTTCAGGCTTTCTTCATACACCTCTGCTTGCGAATCCTTGGCATCCCGCTCACCCTGCATCCAGATAAAGGTTACTGATTTTAGGGTCTGCCCTTGAATAGAAGTGCGCACTTTATCCATTAGAAGATCATAAATATCCCCAGTTGAATCAGGAGCTTCCCCACTTGCCGATTGCCATTTTTTGTACCAGCGACGGATGGGCTGTCCACCCTTTGCTTCTTTTACAATTATCACATTCTCCTTTCCGAACTCAGCTTCAACCAAGGATTGAAATTCCTCATTCGGTTTAAAACGCGCCATATTAGATTGTCCAGAGAAAATAAACAGATGAATACCATCTTCTTGATCTGGTTTATTCTTGGTACCACTTGCACTACTAAATCCAATAGCCATTGTAGCCAATGCAAGTATTAATATCGTACTTCTTATCATGAGGATTCTTTTTAATAGCAAATTAACAATTTTAGAGCCGGATGATTTTTACTATCTCAAATCAAGCAAAAAAAACTGATGAAGCTAAATCAGCAAGTCATTCATTCGTCTTAACAAAGCTATTAGGTGTCCTAATTGTACTGAATACCTCAATGCAATAAAATGAGCCTTCATGACTACTACCTTTTAAACCACTATGCAAATGCCAGTTAAGCAAACCTACGATTCAATGAGACTCCTCTATATTTGATTAGACTCTTTAAGACATAGATTTTGAAGCCGAATAGGAGTTAAACGACCATCTGGAACAACCGATAAGTAATTACAAAATATCGGCAAAAGAAGAAATCATGATTTCACCTGGTTTTCTGCACCCCGGAAAACCAGAAGCCATAACCATACCGTAGGCCCCTGCATTACGAATGACAATAATATCACTCTCTTTAATCTCAGGAAGACGCCGGTCTCTCCCGATAAAATCGGTTTGCAATACTGTAGCGGCACGTACATCATACAATTCTCCATCTCCCTTTTTACCAATTACTTCAATCAAATGGCAGGCATCATATAATTTGGGTCTTGCAAAACCTCCAAAACCCACATTAATTGCAAGCTGTTTTTTATCATCAAGCTGTTTAACGTTAGTTACTTTAGCAAGTAATACACCTGCACTTGCAACAATTGAGCGACCGGGTTCAATTTTCAAGCGAATAGTTCGATTAAAATACGCACTAAGTTTCTGAGTTATATCGGAATAATATTTCCCTAACTGAATAAAGTCAAATTGCTTTTCTTTAGATTCGCAAAACACTCCAAACCCACTCCCAAAATTGATATACTCAATATCAGGGAATTGCTTTGCGCATTTTAACAGATAATCGGCATAATCAAAAAACGGCATCATAACTAACAAGTTGGATGCTAAATAACCATGTACTCCATTAACCATACATCCGTACTGCTCCGCCAATCTAATAACAGCACAAAAGTCCTTTTCTTGAATACCAACATCAGTATGTTTATAGGAGTTAGTATGTCCTTGCTCGAGTGTTATATCTTTATTTATATTGACTCTTATACCAAAGCCTTTTCCCCTGCCTACTTTGCAAAACTTCTCAACTTCTTCAAGAGAATCCAAATTAACCGTCACATCCTTACTTATAAGTTTTGCAATACTTTCATTATCAAGCCCGATTGAAGTAAAAGAAATGTGCTCATTATTAAATCCCATTTTTTCCACCATCTCAAGCTCATGTAATGAATTAATCTGAACGGAACCACCCAATGACTTGATTACCTTCAATACATCAGGATTATTATTGCACATTACCGCAAAATGAATTTGTTTATACTTATAAGTAAATGCTTTTTCAATAAGCTTATAATTCTGATGAAGTTGCTCTTTTGAATATACGTATACTGGTGTACTACACATGTTAACTATCTCACTAACATCCATAACATTCAAATTAAAGGTTATACCAAACGCGAAAATCGTTTATTAGATTTCGGAAAATCAACTCCCATGGCGAAAAAAGTAAAAAAGCCCAGCACTAATGCCGCATAAATAATATCTGCATTAAGAACAGGCTGTAGTTTAACAACATGAATCGGCAGTACTGTCATAACAGCACCTATGATAATTGATAAAACAGCTGTCCACTGATAAAGCCTTAGGCCATACACGATAGGTGTCTGAACTTCCCCTCTATAAGCTTCTTCAACAAAACGCCCAATGCCTGTCAACATCAGATATACTCCGAAAATCATCGAATACGAAACATTATTTAACCACATGGATAAAAGCACAAATCCTATAAGAAAAAGCCAAACAATTGCATATAAAGGTGTTGGATGGAGTAATTCGCCTTTTAAATGAGACAATCCGCAAACTCTGGAGCGAGGATGAAAATACTTAATACCCAATCCTTTAACTTCTGTCACACTGCCATGGCAACAGCCGTTTATTAAACAACGAAAACGACCAATAGCCTGAATCCATGGCATAAATACAGAAATTACGCCGATAATAATCCAAATATTATATCCAAACAGGTGAACAGTTAAGGATGCAAAGATGATTCCCACCAATGCTCCATAATAGCCAAAAGGACGCTTCAACTTCTCAGATCCCTCGATAAACTGAGCCCATAAAGCTGAGAAAACAATTACCACAATTCCGAAAATAACAATGGCCCAGGCATAGTCGCCCCCCACCAGTAAGCCGGAAAAAACCACTCCCAGAAACGCCGCGAAACCAACATATATGCCATGGTTAATAATCCTTATTGGTCCAAACAACCATTCTTTCCATGAGTTGGCAATGGTTTCCGACGTTTTTCTCAACCATTCCCATACGGCATCACGTTTAACAACAAGTACAAAAACGGCTATATAACTAAGTGTACTCAGATATGGATGACTCGTTTCCAAAGCCATAATAACTATAAAAACAATTGTAAATAAATACGTTAGCAAATGCCATCTGGGTAATACTTTTAAGTAAGTACGCCCGATTAGTAATATCCATGCGCCATGAAAGCCCCACAAGTTAGTAACTGGCAAAAAGCTTGTTAAATTCATTGCCTGGTTTGCTGTCACTTCCTGCTTAAAAAAATACAAAATTATATACTCCGGCCATACCAAAGTAACATACAAAACAACTGCACTAATTCCCAAAGTAGACATAGTGAAATCACGTAGATCCCTTTGCTTAAGAGGAAGAAAAGCAATCCCTGTTACAAGCAGCAAAATCAAAGAATTTATATGTGAGCTAGCCTGAAAATCATCAACATTCGCATATCCCTCATTTTCAACAATAACATCATTGCAAAATACATGCACTACCGCATTAACAATCACCCAAAGACATAAAGGAATAAGAACAGCATTTAATCGATGATTCCATTTTGCTTGATCATCCGAATTTGCAGGAAAGGAAAAAAACACGGGTCTAGCAAACTCAACAAACCTGTGTTTCAGCTGAATATTTTCATGCCCCCATACGAGAGCAGTCATACTTAGAATTACAATCGGCGTAATCATCCAAAGACCACTTGGCGAGCCTAAACTTATAAATACTCCAATCAAGATGAACCCGAAACCCCAATAAATAGGATGCCTCACACAGTAATAAAGACCTTGGGTCACATATTGCTCCGGTGGAAATGCATTTAAGGGAAGCCCCTTGCCAAAATACAATATGGAAAAAATAGCCCAAAACATAATAATGAGTGCAACTATAAACACAGTCCTTCCCAAGATATCGGACTGCACAACCGGCCACTGAACCATGGCATCGAGCTTAACACTCCACAGATAAAGAAGCACCGGAAAAACTACAGTGAAAAATACACTATAGAGCACTTTTAATAATCTCTTAGTTGACGCATTCATAAGACACCTATACCTTTCTCATTTTGAAATAGTAAATAACATTAGCCGTAACTGCAAAAGCAGCAGCATAACAAACAGATCCGATCAATACCTTAGTGATACTGAAACTTTCAAATGCAGATACAATTGCCATTTGAGACGGATAATAAGCCGGAAGAAACTTAATAAGGTTCTGATTAAGCGCTTCGGAATAAAATAAAGGATTCTGAAGCCAACCAGCATCAATATTTGCCAATAATACAATAAGTAGTATACCTTCCAGTTCTCCTTTAACAACACTGCCTACCAACAAACCGTAAAATCCATAAACCAATCCGGATAATACCAATGCAAAGAAAAAAAGCATAAACTGTTCGGGTGTGAAAAACAATAAAATTACCAAACTGATATAAGAGGAAACAACTACGATAATTAGTAACAACACTATTAAATTACTCATTAATAATTCCGATGGATGGTAACCGCAAATGACCAGACGCTTATTGACATCTATTGAATCCTGAATAAGAATCAATCCAATATAAGAAGATAAAAAACCAACCGAGGCAACACTAAAAAATACAAATGAACAGAATCGTTCGGATACTTCGATAAACTGTTGTGGAGTCAAAGATGCAAGCTCAAAAGGTACAATTCGGTCTGACGTTGTTAAATGCACTACAAAAAAAAAGACGCTCGGAATCACAAACATCAGAACAGGTACAATTCGCCTTCTGATTATCATCCTGGTAATAAGCGCTGTGCTAATATACAGTCGTGAGATACTCATTCAAAGATTCCTTTATTTAGTCTATATACGGCATCGAAATAAGAGTGGTCAGTCAGTAAATGTGTAACTAAAAGTACACTTCCCCCTTTCTTTTTAAACACATCAATATATTCCTTGAAAGCCAGATAAGCTTCCCAATCAAAACCATTATACGGTTCGTCCAGAATCAATAAATCGGGCTGATGCATTAAAGCAATTGCCAGATTTAGCTTTTGTACCGTTCCTCCGCTTAAGTGAAGTACTTTATCATTTAAATATTGCTCAAAACGGAAGAATTTCATCAGGTATTTGTAATGTTCCGCCTGCCCCTTATCATCATTACCTCGCAAACCATACGCACTCTCATAATACATGAAATTCTCTGCTACCGATAAGTTATTGAACACAAGTGATTCCTGCGGACAATAACCTATTTTGCCATTCACATTCAACTGCCCCTCATCAGCTTTAATAAAACCAACAAGTATTTTTACCAAAGTTGATTTGCCAGATCCGTTCTCGCCAACCACACCTTTTAAACAGCCAGATTCAATTTTAATATTGATTCCATTGAGAACCATTCTTTTTCCAAATGCCTTTCTTATATTTTGACCATTAAGAATCATCCTGTTAATTATTTGTAAAATCAACCAACTCATGAACTGCCCAACCTTCCTGCTGCACTAGCGCATTCTTTAAAAGTTTCCCTTTACTTAACCACTTGGTTTCCTTTGCCATTAAAAAACTATCGGGCATAATCCTATTAAAGCCAGGAAGAAAATGAAGCAGTTTTTTTACAACAGTGGCAATTTTCTGACCTTGTTCAAGTTCCCTACTATACTCCAGTCGTAATGTTAAAGCCAATTGCGATATTACTATTTCATTGTCATTCAATACAGATGCTTCAAACCGTTTTCCATTATACCACACCCATCGTTTGGGATCATCTCCCATAAAATCAATCCACACCATATGTATCGAATCCGTGAAAAAATGCCCCCAGCGTAACTGATCAATATTAATTCTCCATGGCTCTACCGTTAACAGCAAATGTTCAACATATCCTTTACCAGTATACCTTTTCATATTGCTGAGTTGCACATTAACATCGGAACAACTTTGCAAACAATGCCATCCCAAGCTTCCTTCATCCGAATGGAATAAGACCTCCTTCAGAGAATCACCTTGCTGCTGCCAAACACCGCTAACACCAACAGAATTACTAAACCATTTAATCCTTTTATCGTCATACTCCGGCCATTCCACTCTTTTAAAGGATGATTTACTAATGCTCTTTTTCTCCGATTCAGAAACCATTACACTACAAAATGGAACACTAATTCCTTTCCACCGTATAGTTGCAGCATAAGCTATCAAACAAATACCATCTTTCGTAACAACATCGAAAAACCATTTGGAAACTTCCAACGCCGATTTCTGAACCTTGCCCAAATTTGCTTTCACTTCTTCCATAACGCCCTCTATCTATACCTACAAGCTATTTTTGTTCAAGTATTTTCTTAAAATATTTTTTTGCCGGCCACTCATAAACTACGGGTAATGTGCATCGCGTAAGCATGGAAAACTGAGCTTTCTTAAGATTACCGTGATGCTCTTTTATAAGTTGCATCCCTTTATTTGCCTGATGGATAAACCAATTTCTGATAGCCGGATGTGCCGGATCTTTTATAATACTTAAATCAATTCCAAAGCGCTTACAATCTTCCTGTGTGATATTAATGTACCCTACTTCAAGGTCAGTCTCAAAATCCTGCAGGTCATAATGAATTCGTGTGGCAATACCCAGAGCTGACAACAATTCATATTTTTCAGGGCTTTCATTAAATAGTTTAAGTGTTGCTTTTATTGTTCCTCTCACATCCATCAGGTGGAAATGTAACATCAACTCTTTCTCTGGAAAAATAATATGCTTGCCACGCCTTTTAGCATCGAACAACAGGCTTGATAAAATATCATTGGTCTCCTCGGCAAAATCATCTCCAAATTGCTTGCCCAGATCAAAACAATATATCATCAGATAATCTACCTCATCAACAGGATTGTTAGGTGCTTTTGAAAAAGCTAATTTCGATTGAATATAATCTTCAGCATTTTGATAAGCTGAGGGTAAAGGAGCATCCCCATCAACAATATCATCAATAAATCGCATTAAAGTGTAATAGGATTCCAAAAACTCACCCCTGACAGGACTAAATGAAATGTATTTAAAAAACCTCAAATACCATAAAAAGGATCGGTATTTCCAGGCTCTTGTCTCTAGTAAATACGCATATACCTTTTGCCGCATTTGACGAGCCAGTTTATCTGATCTCACTGTCGTATCCATAAGGAACATTTTTGTGGTAACAGGTACTTTTCGCTCTTATAATGATTGAGTTATCTAAAGTTATGGAAGTTAATTAAGAAACTCAATATAGAATGACTGATAATGAACTACTACATTTGAACATCAGTCGATAAACTAATTGCTTATACCATTTGTGAGGATGACAAAGAATTCGTTTGGGCAGATTTTCCGTAATGTAATCTGTGTAACAAAGATGGCTTGCTATAACAAATACTTAGGACAAATGATTTCGAAGCAAATAAGTACTGAAAAACAAAGCCAGTATACAAATAAGTCAACTTTTATGGTTAAAATGGTATAACTGCTCTACTTGATTAACATTCCTCAAGGAATGCAAGCTAATCCTAATCCAATCTACAGTTGAGGGTTGAGGATATAAAAAACATTAAGTCATACTGACATATTAACATTAAATATTGAAGAATTTAATTGAATTCTCCATTTCTTCAGCTAACTGCTTTAATTTGCTAGTATTCGAAACCATGTCTGATGATGCTGATGAATTACTGGCTATTACTTTAGACAAATGTTGAATTGAGAGATTCACCTGCTCCGCTCCAGAGCTCTGTTCTGCACTGGCAACACTAATCTCTTTTACTAGATTAACCGTCTTCTCCATTTCGGGCACTAGCTCTTGTAATTGTGTCCCCAGTTGTTCAGAGAGCTCAACACCATTACTTGTCAGCTTTGAGATATCATCTGATGCCTGCTGACTTCTATTGGCCAGTTTTCTTACTTCGGCAGCTACAACAGCAAATCCCCGCCCAAACTCACCTGCTCTTGAAGCCTCTACAGCAGCATTTAATGCTAATAAGTTTGTTTGAATTGCAATATCCTTAATGACATTTGTTTTGTCAGCAATCATTTGAATCTTTTCGGCTGTTTCGTTGGCTGTTTCACTTGCAGAGCTTACTTCTTGGAAAGCCTTTTCAATAATTATTTCTGAGTCTTTTGCATTCAACGAGTTCTGAGAAATTGTAACCACCATCTCCTCCATGGTTGATGAAATTTCTTCGGATGATACGGCCTGTTGGTTAGCTCCTTCGGCAACTACTTCTGACGACTGCTCAATTTGGATACTTCCTCTCGCCACTTGCTTCGAAATATGATGCACCCCTCCAATAACGCTTAAGAACTTACGTAGTGTTCTGGATAAAGCACCAAATATACTCCCAATCACATCTTTCCGATCCTGTTGCACCTCAACTTGCAGATTACCTTTCGACATCTGATCGATAATTAATAGCAATTAACGAATACCTTTAACAATGTCATTGGACACAAAAATGTTGAAGCCCACGAACAAAAGTGCACCATGCGTTTTACAAAAAACACATAAACATCATAAAAAATCAACCAATAGGAATTTGCAATTTAAAATCAGAACCTTCTCCTTCAATTGACTCAACAGTTAATTCACATCCTAGAAGATGTGCCAATCGCTTACTTATCGCTAAACCAAGCCCTACTCCCCGTTTTAATAATTGTTCGTGCTGTTGAAGCTTAACAAATTGATTGAAAATTAGCTTTGCTTCCTCTTCTCCAAAACCTTTGCCGGTATCTATTACAGAAATAATAAGGTGCTTATCCTGCATCGCAGCCTTTAAAGTTATTGAACCCCTTTCGGTGAATTTAACAGCATTACTCAATAAGTTATTTATTATCTGTCTCACTCTGAATTCATCCGAACAAATAATTAAATTCTTGTCTTCAACCTGATTATCAAAAACATATTCAACTTTACCATTGCTACTTCGCATTTTAAATGAAGAAAAACAAGAAGAAAGTAACTCATTTAAATTAAATGGTTTATTAATCACATTCAATTGATTAGCTTCAATTTTTGATATATCGAGAATATCCTCGATGAGATGAAGTAAGGCATCGGCATTGGTATTAATCACCTTTATATATTCTTTGGTTTCTCCATCAGTCAATTGCGTGTCATTTAGCAAGGTTGAAAAGCCAATAATGGCATTCATAGGGGTTCTTATCTCATGTGACATATTTGCCAAAAAAGAGGACTTAAGTCGATCCGCTTGTTCTGCCAATTCTTTGGCTGTTATCAATTCAAGGGTTCTCTTTTTCACCATCTCTTCCAAGTGAAAGCGATGCTTCTCTAACTCCTCATTTTGCGATAACAATTCTTCTTTCTGATCTTCTATCACCTTTGTTCTATCACTAACAGACTGCTTTAATATCTGCTTATCACGCATAAGCATGGCCTCTCTCTTTTTAATATAAAGCAATAATATCACTACTATTACAACAACAAAAAGAAGAATAAACCAGGATCTCTTGAAAAATGGTGGTGGTATAAATAACTTTAATCTTTGTACATCATTATTCCAAACACTATCACTATTGGCAGCTTTTACTTCAAAGATATAGTCACCTGGTTTTAGATTAGTAAATGTTGCTGAAGAGTTAAAAGCATCCGTTTCAACCCAATTATCGTCCAAACCTAATAGCCGATATTGGTATCTGACCTTTTGCGGATAAGTAACATTTATAGCATTAAACGAAAGCGTTAGTATAGTGTGTCGCCAACTTAATTTAAGTTCTTCATTAAATCTTAAATGTTTACTATTTAAGATTTTTGAATTTTTAAAATCAATATACTCTCCATCGATAATCAAGTCACGAAAAACAACTTTTGGCACAATGGTGTTTGATATAATTTCATCGGGATTGAAATAAGTAAAGCCTCGTGTACCACCAAAATACAGATCACCATTTGAGCCTCTAGTACAGGCCTGAAAAAAGAACTGATTGCCTTGCAAACCATCCACTTCTCTATAAACTGTAAATTTATCTTGTTTTATATCATAATGATTTAGACCGTTATTAGTAGATATCCACAACTCATCTTTTTTTCCTCTCAATAGTCCACAAACGAAATTATCAGATAGCCCATTTTGTGTAGATATTCTATAGACTTCCTGTCCTTCACCATTATAAGCAATTACACCAAGCTTTGAAGTTCCAACCCAAATAATACCATCATCATCAATTACCATAGCATTAGCAAAGGGCACCTGAATAAGTTGCATTAATTCTGATGACTCTTCATCAAAACGATAAACTCCATTCTTATTGGTCACATAAATTTCCCCACTTTCTGATTCATAAACCAATGGATCATTATTTCTTTCCTTTAGGCTATCCGTACTTAAATGGCTTAAACGACCATCTCTATCAAGCATTTTTACCTTTCCATCGGCATAACCCACCCAAAAGCGATCTTTTTTATCTATATATAACGACCAACATATAGATGAACTTAACTTTTTAATCCTGGTATCACTCTGTGAGTCACAAATAAACTTTTCCGATTGACGATCATACTTACAAATCCCATTACCCCATGTTACAATCCATACATTGCCTTCCTTATCTTCCTGTATACTCCTGATTGTATTCGAAATTAATCCTTGTTCATTTTGTTCTCCGGTAATGATATTATTAAACTCAGATGTTATAGGATTAAAAATACTAAGCCCACCCCCATCTGTTCCAATCCAAATAGTACCATCTGCCATTTCACAAAAACAACCAACAATATCATGCACCAAAGCATTAATATTGGTGATTGAAATATCTCCAAAAAATTGAGGTTCATGATAAGTATGAAATCGGTTTCGGTATGGGTTACTATATAAAATCCCTCCACGTGAAGTACCGACCCAAAGAATGTTTTCATCATCCTTAAAAAAACTATAAATACCGGTTGAAGAAAGTTTGCTATCACCAAGTCTATTTAAGTATTCAACTGAATTATTCTGTCGATCAACTTTGTTTATCCCCCCCTGATCAACACCAACTAATAAGAAGCGGTTATCCAATTCACAGATATCCATGATTGTACTTCCATTAATTCCTTGACTATCACTAGCTGGTTTAAACACACTGAAACCTCCGGTCTTCTTGTCAAATTGCAATAGGCCAGCCCCTCTTGCTCCGATCCAAAAAGCTCCTTCACTATCAATAAACAGCTTTTTATAAAGATTTGAAGCCTTTTGTATCACTCCATCTGGATAATGTAGGAAACCTTTATATGGGCCTCCAAAACTATATATCCCATCAAATGGCGTTGTTACCCACAACAATCCCTTACTATCCTGGGCTATCGAATTGATTCTGTTTTTTAAAGGCTTGTCAGCAGAAATTCTATATGTGCGAAAACTATCAGATTCATAATCGTATAAGCATAATCCTTTACTGGTTCCGATCCATAATCGCCCATCGCTATCTTCAAATACATCATTTATATAGCTACCTCCTAAAGAACTGGAATCACCTTCAATTTCATGGTAGCTTTTGAAGGACTCTGTTTCTGCTTGATAAAGATTGAGACCATCGCGTGTTCCAATCCACAAGTTAAAACGTGAATCTTCAAAGATCACCATGATTCGATCACTACTGATACTTGTCTCACCTAGGACATCACTCACATAACGATCTGTATTATAACCATCATAGCGCATCAGACCCAGCCCGTCATTACCTATCCATAAAAATCCTTCATGATCACGATGAATACTACGCACCATTGCCATTCCTTCATTCGATTCCAGCCTTGTAAAAACATATTGTTGAGCACATAAGCCAATCGACAAGCATAAACCTATCAGAATACCAATTCCTTTAATCATGTAATCTTTAAAATATTATAATTTATTTAGTTTCACCTTTTTTTCACAGACCAACACATGCCTAACAGCATTCAGTTCTCTTGCCAACTTTTACCATCTTCGTTTGTGAGATTCTCACTCATGATATTTTACTTGCGTTCTTATATTACCATAAAATCCTAAACAAAAACAGTAAATGTAAAGATAATCAATCCCAAGATATCAATTATGATTAGTTTAATCCTAATTATTAGTTTACTATTATTTATAGAATTAAGTATCTCACAAATATCACATTTAAATGTAATATTTGTAACAACAAAAAGGTCCTAAAGATTCCCAATTAAATACTTGACACATCAATAATATTTAATGATATATCATATTAAATCAAATCTTTCATTTTTGTATTTCTAGTCAGAAGAAATAAAATGAAAGAAATCGTATGAAAAGAATCTACATCTTCATCGTGATATTTTTGCTACCATCGTTATCAATGGCTCAAAACGTATATGTTTCAACAAGTGGTTCAAACAATAATGACGGAAGCAAACCATCACCTTTTGCAACTGTTACAATAGCATTGACCACCAATCCTGATACCATATTCCTACTACCTGGCACCTATTACGAAAACGTTATTATTAATAACCTGAAACGGACAAAGACAAACCCATTAGTAATCACTGCCAATGAAAAAGGAACTGTTCTTTTTGAAGGTGTTGAACGTTTTAATTACAAATGGACAGAGACTCAGGCCGGATCTGGCATTTATGTTTCTGATGTGCCGGAAGATATCTGGCAGCTTTTTGTTGATGGCCGAATGATGATCAATGCGCGTTGGCCCAATGCCGACCATCCCTTTGAAGATTTTGATAACTCCAACTGGTGGGATCGCCATGAATCGTGGTGTAAAGCCATTAAAGAGGAGTCGGGCTTTGTAAAGCAAGCCGATGGCACAAAGATTGGTTGGCTAACGGAAGATGGACATCAGAATATGGCCACCACGGGAATTGATTTCAATGGCAAAGTAGCTGTATTAAATGTGAACTCAATGGAGTCATACGCCGGTGTTATTTACGATCATATACCAGGCACCAATGCATTCAAATATCAACTGCTTCAGAAAGTACTTGACGGACTCAATGACAAAGAGGTTGGTGTTGTTCATAAAAACCGGGGACATGCCTATTTCTTTTTTGAAAACGGACTTGACCTATTAGACGTTCCGGGCGAATGGTACTACAATAAAAATGAAAAGAAGGTATATATTATACCTGCAGATGGCTCGAACCCTAATGAATCGTTGATTGAAGGTAAGACCCAGAGCTATGCTTTTGAAGTTAATAACTCGGAATACGTATATATCAAAGGGCTTAACTTTTTTGCGACAACGGTAGTATTTACAGAAATTAAATTCTCAAAGGTGGAAGACTGCGTTTTTAATTATGCCTCATATTCTAAACGTATTCTGGATGATATTGATGAAATTGCTCATACAAAAATGGTATTAGAGTCCAAGCCTAATAAGGATAATCCGGAATCAGATCCACCAACTGGTAACCTGTTTATTAACAACGAAGTGGCTTACACCGATGGCATGGCTTTTCATATGAGTCGTGGGATTAAGGATACTATTTTTAATAACCATTTCCACCACATAGATATTTCAGGCACCAGAGGAGGCAGTATTGGTGTAGATTATCGGGGTGGTTACTACACTGCCTTTATCCGCAATACGTTTGAAAAAGGAGGTGCCTCAGCTGCTACCAAATCGGCTAACTTCCCATACAATGCCTTAAATAAACTATCCCAATGGGGCTATATACAGGATGACGGTGTGGCTTTTCAGGTGGCTAACGGCGGACAGATTGGTTCCATATCAACACAAAACTGGATTTTCAACTCCGTTAAAGCCGGGTTGCGTTTTGATGGACCTGAAGATACAAGTCCCTACGCCAATGGTATAGAAAATGCAAAAATGATACAGGGAACATTTGTTCGTAATGTGGTTTGGAACAACCCATTAGGCTATATGATTAAAGGCGATGACCATCGCATGTATTGTAATGTTGCTTTTAACAACAGTGCTACAGGAGCTAAGATATTAGCATCCACCGAACACGAACATGCCAACACCAAAACAATCTCACGAAACAACATAATGGAAGATTGGTCAGGCGAAAGAAGTGGTGACCAATTTACTGATCCTGTTCCGGGTATTGTGGATCACAATTGGCTGGCCAATCCAACAGAAAATAATATTTTTAAAGTATTAAGAGATCCGTACAATTTAGATTTCCGCCCTAAGAGCGATTTAGTTATTGATCAGGGAATAGACATTCCTGCAGAGACATTTGCTACAACTAACGCACAGATACCTGACTTTACAACTGAATTTAAAGTAGGTGATGCACCTGATATTGGGGCATATGAAGCTGATGCTGATAATTATTGGATTGCAGGCCGCATGCAGCCTTTGGCTTCGACTCCTATCCCTCCTAATATGACTCAAACAGCGCAGACAAATGCCGATTTAATGTGGTTACCCGCTTATCAATCTTCAAATAACCGTGTTTATTTTGGAACATCAGAAGGCAATCTCAATTTGGTAGCCACTCAACAAAACAACATATATGATCCTGGAGAATTAGATCCATCACAAACCTATTACTGGAGAGTCGATTGTTTAACGAAAGATGGATGGCAAACCGGCGACACATGGTCGTTTCGCCCCAATGGACAAGCTTATATCGAATGCGAAATGCCAACTTCTAAGTCCTATACCTTCCCCACACCTAATGGTTCGGAAGATTATAATTCAGTACCTTGGAATACTGGTGACGGTTTCTTGGGTGAAATTCACCTCTTATCAGATCAGTTAATAATTATGCAAGACGCAGTTGCTGATGGAGCTAATGTGTGGAATAGTAATGGTATGACAGCCAAAGCTGAAATAAAGATAAGAGATTATCCTTTTGTAAGTTTTGAATACTTAACACCAAAACGAAGTAGCGATTTCACGTGGAATACCCAGGTGGTTGGGGCTGGTAATGCAAAATCCGCAAGAAGTGTGTCAAAAGCAACTTTAACACCAGCTAGCGGTGAATATAAAAAGGCCCTTATCAATCTTACACCAATGATAGATAACTGGGACAGTAAATATAGCACAAATAAAGAATGGAAATACCTTGAAATCCTTCATTTCACGTTGAATGCGGATGGAGATTGGAGGTACGATACTGATGGTGATTTTTGGTTGGACAACTTCAAAATGGGATTTGGAGCAATTAAAGACAAAATTGGTGACCCAACTATTATTGACAACAAAGAAATCGCTATTGAAAAAGATGAAGTGTATGCCTTTACATATAACGACCTTAATATTGAAGTTCCGTATAATGGTGATAGCTACCCATGGCCAATGTGCGAAGATGCTCCACTAGACTGGGAAATAATAGTACACCCAGGCGACAATTATTCATATACGGATGAGATTATTACACCAGATTATGATTTTGAGGGCATATTAACAGTACCTGTATCCATTAAAGCAGATGATTATGACTCGCCTATTGTTATTGTCAACATTAAAGTTGGCGAAGTCGCTAATGGTTTATTTGACAATCTTGCATCCGGCGAAAGCTATACCTATCCTAATCCGGTATCTAAAAAACTAAACATACAAAGTCAAGAAACGGTGGAAATGATCAATATATATTCGCTTAGCGGCTCATTAGTCATGTCGAAACAACATCCAGGTAACTCAATCAATGTTTCAAAACTGGCACCAGGCATTTACCAGCTTGTAGGGGTATTTCATAATAACACCAAATGGACTGAACGAATTACCAGATTATAAATCAGCACTATACACAAAAACCAGGTAAGGTCTCAGTCAGCTATT
>Ga0209475_10002792_pt1 | contig 17002 bp, 16 predicted proteins | sample tdDd471_FD_187128 | JGI IMG/M metagenome (GOLD analysis project Ga0209475, IMG submission 187128) | Marine sediment microbial communities from the Atlantic coast under amendment with organic carbon and nitrate - tdDd47.1 (SPAdes)... | ecosystem: Environmental > Aquatic > Marine > Coastal >... | reverse complement strand
ACCAAGTTCGAGATTCCGGGCCATGGCGACGGCATGCGCGGTTTCCCGCCTTTTCGCGATGGCAAGTCGCTCTGGTGGAAGGTCACCAATCGCGGCAAGCGATACGGCACTCTCGACCTGCGCCAACCCGAGGGCGCGGAGATCCTGAAGAAGATGGTCGCGGGCCATGACGTTCTGATCGAGAATTTCCGTCCCGGCACGCTGGCGAAATGGGGGCTGGATCGCGAAACGCTGTGGGCGATCAATCCCAGGCTCGTGATCCTGCGCGTCTCGGCCTTTGGCCAGACCGGACCGAAATCGAGCCAGGGCGGCTTCGCCCGCATTTTCGAGGCGATGGGCGGCCTGACCTATATCACCGGCATGAAGGACGGCGATCCCGTCCACCCGGGCTATCCGATCGGCGACAGCATCGGCGCGCTGTTCGGCGCGTTCTCGATCCTCGCCGCGCTCCATGGCATCGACAGAAACCGCGGCCGGGGAGAGGAGATCGATCTCGCCCTGACCGAGGCGACCTTCCGCATCCTCGACAACATTGCCATCGAATACGACCAGCTCGGCCAGGTGCGCGAACGCGACGGCAACAACAACCAGTACACCGCTCCGGCCAACGTGTTCCGCACCGCCGACCGCCGCTACGTGACCGTCACCGGTTCGACCAACTCGATGTTTGCGGCGAACATGCGCGCCATCGGGCGGGCCGACCTGATCGACGATCCGCGCTTTGCCACCAACGCCCAGCGGCTGGCGCACCGAAGCGAACTCGACGCGGCCTTCCGGGCCTACATGGAGGCGCATGCGCTCGACGACATCCTTGCCGCCTTCGCCCGCGAGGACGGTGCGATCGGACCGATCTATTCGGTCGAGCAGATCTTCGCCGATCCCCAGATGCAGGCGCGCGAGATGGTGACGCCTGTCGACGATGACGATTTCGGTTCCGTGCGGATGCAGAACGTCGTCCCGCGCCTGACCAACAATCCGGGCCGGGTCCGCTGGGCCGCCAGGGACCTGGGCGCCGACACCGACGCGATCCTGCAGGACTTGGGCTTCGACGAGGATGCCATCGCCCGGCTGCGCGTCGCCGGCATCGTCTGAAACCGGGGGAACGGCGCCATGATCCGGAACAGGAACAAACTCGATGCTCTGCTGGCCGATGTGCACCAGTGGGTGCGCGCGGTCGCCCATCCGGCCGAAGACCGCGTCGCCGCCGAGGACCGAGTCCCGGACGAGATCGTCGCGGGCATGGCGAAGCGCGGCTATTTCGGCTGGTCGATCCCCGAACACTATGGCGGCCTCGGTCTGACGACCGAGGAACTTGTGATGGCGGCGATGGAACTGTCGCAATGCGCGGTCGCCTTCCGGGCGCGGGTCGGCACCAATACCGGCATCGGTTCCGAGGCGCTGGTGGCCGACGGAACGCCGGACCAGAAGGCCGAGTATCTGCCCCGACTGGCGAGCGGCGAATGGACCGGCAGCTTCGCCCTGACCGAGCCGGAGGCCGGCTCGGATGCCGCAGCACTGACGACCACGGCCCGCAGGGACGGCGGCGACTACCTGCTGAACGGCATGAAGTGCTACATCACCAACGCGCCGATCGCCGACTGTTTCACCGTCATGGCCCGGACCGATCCCGACACGCCCGGGGCGCGGGGGGTCTCGGCCTTCATTGTCGAGCGCGGCATGGGCGGACTCGCGACCTCGGCCCCTTACCGGATGATGGGCCAGTCGGGCTCGCCCGTGGGCGAAGTGCATTTCGAAAATGTTCGCGTGCCCGCCCGCAACCTGATCGGCGGGATCGAGGGGCAGGGATTCCGCACCGCGATGAAGGTGCTGAACAAGCAGCGCATTCACCTGGCGGCGCTGTGTACCGGTCCGGCGATCCGCATGCTGGACCTCGCGATGGAGCACGCGGAAACGCGCCGGCAATCGGGGCAGGCGATCATCGATTTCCAGCTCGTCGCCGGCCTCCTTGCCGATTGCCGCACCGAGATCGAAGCCGCCCGCGCCCTGATCCTGGAAACCGCGCGCAAGCGCGACGATGGCGTCGATACGGCCCTGGAAGCCTCGATCTGCAAATACTTTGCCTCGGAAGCCTGCGGCCGGATCGCCGATCGCTGCGTACAGGTTTTCGGCGGAGCGGGCTATGTCGCCGACCACTCGCCGATCGAACGCTATTACCGCGATGTGCGGCTGTTCCGCCTCTACGAGGGCACCAGCCAGATCCATCAGTTGAACATCGTCCGGCAGATGCGCCGGCGCAGGCGGGATGCCTGACCCGGGAAGGACGCGAGATCATGCATCGCCAGTGCATTACCGAATTCGCCGAGTTGATGAAACCGGCGAAAAGCGGAGCGATCCGTCCGATCCCCAGTACGGGTTTCCCTTTGGATGACGCGGAATCGGTTCTGGACATGCTGGAAGCGGGCGGGATCGCCGGGCGGGCGATCCTGGCCTGACGCTTGGCAAGTGGCTCCGGTTCCGATCCGGGACTGCTCCTGAGGTCTCGGGAAGCGCCTGTCCGGCGGCGGACCGCCGTTACAAATCCAGCTTCGGGTCGAGGTTCTCGCTGAGCCAGATCAGGGAGCCCTCCGCGTTCCTCCACGCCGCACTGCTATACACAGTGTACAAGATGGCCTCTTCACGGGTTCCGAGCATGTATCCTTCGGGTTGGGCATTCGGAATTCTTCTGTTTTCCAGCAGGTAGTCGGCCACGTACGGATTGACCGTGAGCGCCTTGTGCAAGGCGGACAGCGCTTCCTTCGAGCTTTTCCCATTTTTCATATAGAGCAACAGCGCCCGATCGAAGCACCATTGTGCGAAGTCCTCGTCCTCGTAGTCTTTCAGCAGGGCTTCCGCTTCGTCCAGACGGTGCAGAAAAAGGAGGTAGGCGGCAAGGATGGATCGAATTCCCTGATTGTCATGGGGGTTCAGCCGCAACATGTCCTTCAAATGTTCGACCGCTTCCTGCCGCTGGCCCAGGTTCCACAGGCTATCGGCCAGACCGACACGGGCGCGCATGTACGGGCGCGTTTCCAGCAAACCCCAGAAATATCCGACATCTTCGACAAAAGCGCGTTCGCCGATCGCTCGCTTGCCCGCTTCTACGGCATTTTCATAGTACCGCAGTCTGTCGACCAGGCCCTTGGCCCCTTCTTCCGCCAGCAAGGTCCATGCGTCGGCGCAGTCCTCGCTCAGTTCCAGGGCATTGCGCGCAATGGCGACGCGGGCCCGCTTTGTGGGGGCCTCCCAGGCATCGAAAACAAGATCCTGTGCGCGAGAAAGATCATCACTTCCTCCGTTCGCCTCATCTTCTTCGGAAGCATCCGGAAACTCGAACATCACGGCGTCGAAAATCGTCTTCGACAACTCGTCGATCGAGTTTTTCGGCTTTGCCTTGGTCTTGGCTTTTTGTCGGCCTTTGCGTCGATTTTTACTCACGGGCATGAGAAAGCCTCCGATCGAAGGGAATGTTCCGGAAAACCGGGAGCCGAAGTTCCGGCAATGAATCGTAAATCGGCCAGAAGACACAACTCTCGTCGGAATGTCCGGGATCACGTATCCGTTGTCGAGCAACGAACCGTAAAACGCATCGGGAAAAATTGGAATGGGCCTGTTTTCCCGTGCACAATCGAGCGCGTTCCGTCGATCCCGCCGTCCGGTCAGTCGCGCCGCTTGAGGCCTTCGAACAGGGTGTCGAAATAAACCGCTGCGATCTCCGGCGGGGTCAACTCGCCGGTCGGATCGTACCAGCGATGCATCCAGTTGATGCCCGAAAGGATCAGCCTGCCTGTCATCGCCGGGTCGGACTCGTGGAATTCGCCATTGTCGATCCCTTCCCGGATCAGTGCCCGCAGCTTTCCTTCCAGCTGCTTGCGGCGCCGCATCTGCAATTCGAGACGATGCCTGTCGGGATCATTCCAGAACGCGGCGCTGGCCGCCATCCAGGCCCACCTGTGCTCCTGGAAGAAAGAGGCCATGGCGACGACGAACGCCTTGATCTTCTCGGCCGCGGTTCCGGTTTGCGGAATCCGGTCTTCGATGTAGTTGTTCAGGTGTTGGCTCGAATTGAAGGCGATCCGTGCGTAGAGATTATCCTTGCTCTCGAAGTGGTGATAGAGCAGCGCCTTCGAAATACCGCAGGCTTTGGAAATGTCCCGCATCGAAGTGCCGTCATAACCCTTTTCGGCAAAGATCCGGGCGCCCGTCTCGAGGATCTCGCGAACCCGTTCGCTGGGCTCGGCCTGGTCACCGGTCATTATTGTCGGATGGTCTTCGATCTGATCCATGGATTTGTCGCCGGGGATCTCGTTTCGACGATGCTCTAATAGGACCTGCTGACCGTCTGGTCAAGGAACGCGCCCCATGTGCCGGGGCAGGGAGTCCGAAATGAAGTCGAGATACACCCGCAACTTGGCCGGCATCTGCGACGTCTCGAGGAAGGTTGCGAAGACGCCTCCCTCGAACGTCGTGTTGGTCACCTGATAATCGCTCAGCACCCGCCGAAGGCGACCGCTTCGAATGTCTCCGGCGACGGTATAATCGTCGAGCAGCGCCAATCCGTGACCGCCCCGGGCGGCTTCGAGCAGTGCCTGTCCGTTGTTGGAGAAGAAATTCGACGGAATCCCCAATTCCTCGACCCGCTGGTTTTTTCGGAAGCGCCAATAGGGCGGATCGGCCCCGAGCCAGTAGACAAGGCAGCGATGTTCGGCGAGATCCCGCGGCCGGCGGATCGGCGGCGCCTCGTCGAGATAGTCCGGCGAAGCCACCAGAATTCTTTCGCTTTGGAACATCCGTTTGCGCATCAGCCCGCTTTCCTGAGGCGGCGCGATCCTGAAGTCGACGTCGAAGCCGTCCTCGCGCAGGCGCGCCGGCCGCTCCGAGAGGTGGAGTTCCACGGTCAGATCCCTGTATTTTTCCGCGAACTCTGCCTGCAGAGGCGCCAGAAGCGAAAGCCCGAACATGGTGCGCGAGTGAACGCGCAGCAGGCCGTTGGGCGAGTCCTGCAGCGCAATCACACCGGCCTCGGCCCGCGAGACGGCGGCCAGGATCTCCTCGGCCTCCCTTACATAGGCCTGCCCGGCCTCGGTCAGAACCAGATTGCGCGTGGAACGGTGGAGCAGGACCACGCCCAGATGCTCCTCGAGTTCGGATATCCGACGGGACACGCTGGCGGTGGACATGCCGAATCGCCGGCCGGTTTCGGAGAAACCATGGGTTTCGGCGGTCGAGACCAGAAGGGTCATGGCCTTCAGCTTGTCCACGGATTACCTTTGCGTTTTATGAAAAGGTGATGTCGATAGAATAGCAATTGTTACGATAAACGCAAATCCCTATCCTGTCGGGCACCGTGACCAGGGAGGATAAGAATGGAATTCGGTGTATTCCTGCTCGCTCAGCAGAGAAGCTATGAGCAATCGTCCTACGACGTGATCCAGAACTCGGTGGAGCAGACCGTCGCCGCCGAGCAGGCAGGCTTCGACATGGCCTGGTATGCCGAGCACCATTTCAACAATTATGCGCTGTCGCCGTCGCCCCTGATGATGTGCGCCCACTCCGCCGCCAAGACCTCGACCATCCGGCTTGGCCCGGCGGTCTGCGTGTTGCCGCTTTACCATGCGGCGCGTTTTCTTGCCGAGGTCGGCCTCGTGGACACGCTGTCGAACGGGCGCCTCGAGCTCGGCATCGGATCGGGCTACCAGCAGTTCGAGTTCGAGCGTTTCGGCACCAGTCTCGCCGAGTCGAGCAAGATGTTCTCCGAGTATATGGACATCATTCCGATGGCGTTGACGCAAAAGACCTTCGAATACGATGGCCAGTATCTGAAAATCCCGACTAGTTCGCTCAATGTCCGCTGCGTGCAGGATCCTATGCCGCCCCTTTGGGTGACGACCGGAAATCCCCTGGTTCGCGCCCGGGCCATGCGCGAGGGATACAATCTCTTCATCACCGCGCTGCTCGGCGGCAACGATGCCATCCGTGTCCTGCGTTCGAAGATGGCGGAGGCGGCGGAAGCGGCCGGCGTCGAGGTCGATGCGCCGAAATACGGTTTCCTGCGCTGCGGCTATGTCAGCGAAGACAAGGCCGAGATCGACGCCTATCTCGACTGCGCCCGTTTCGCCCGCCGCCTGTCGGAAAGCCTGCGCGACCGACGTCAGGAGACCGACGACGGCTATCTCATGCGCGAAGTGCCGCTACAGCAGGAAATGAGCCTGGACGAGATGCGGGAAAACCTGCCGGTCGGCAGCATCAACCGGGTCATCGACAAGATGCTCGAGGAGATCGAGATCCTCAAGCCGCGTCACATCGCGCTGCAGACCCAGCTGGGCGATTTCGACCAGAAGACCATGCTGAAACAGATCGAGCTGTGGGGCGACAAGGTCATTCCGGCGATCCGGAAAGCCCTCGGCGCCGGCACGGCCGCGGCCGCGGCCGAAAGCGTATCGGCCTGAACGATGCGCATCGTCATCCCGGGCGTCGGGCCGGCCTGGCTCGACGCCGCGGAGGACTTCGGCCGTTTCTCGATTGCCCTCGATGCGATCCACCGCGATTCGGTCGAAAGCGTCTTGGGCGGAATCGGCGAGCTGGCCGATGGCGACCATGTCTGGATTCGTCCGGATGCGGTCAGGATCCTGTCTCCGCTGGCCGATAAGCCGGATTGGGAGACCGATTTCCGCAAGATGCTGGCCTTCGCCGGTTCCAGAGGATGGCTGGGCCCCGCCGGCGAAGTTCGGGCGCATATCGAATTCGTCGACGCGACGGCCTGCAGCCGTCGCACCGAAGGAGCCGGATGAGAGCGGAAGTTTCCGGAAACGGCCGTTGAGGGAGGGCATGATGGGGAGCGCGTCGCCACCATTATCGGGAGACTATTTCCGCGAGGTGCTCGGCCAGTATCCGACGGGCGTGGTCGCGGTGACGGCATGCGATGGCGACGGCGATCCGGTCGGGATGGTCTTCGGCAGTTTCGGTTCCGTGTCGCTGGATCCGCCGCTGGTAAGTTTCATGCCGGGAAAATATTCCGCCACCTGGGCGAGACTGGGGGCTTGCGAAACCTATTGCGTGAACGTCCTCGGCGCGGAACAGGAGAACGTCTGCCGCAGCTTGGCGTCGAAGCGGGCCGACAAATTCGACGATATCGCCTGGGTGAAATCGGCAAACGGCGCTCCGCTGATCGCCGGGTCGATCGCCAATATCGAATGCGTCAAGGAACAGGTTCACGAGGCGGGGGACCATCTGATCGTGATCTGCCGGGTCAGAAGTCTGGCGGTCGGCAACCCTGGCACGCCGCTGCTTTTCTATCGCGGAGGTTACGGAACCTTTTCCTCGCAAACCCTGGTCAGCGGTGACCTGATCATCGTCGAGAAGATCAAGCTCCTGGACCGCATCCGCGACCGGCTCGACCGCCTTGCCGCCGAATTCGACACCGAGATCGCGGTCGTGGCGTTGGTCGACGACGAACTGGTCGTGCTGGGGTCCTACGGCAAGTCCCTGGCGGTCGGATTCCCGTCCCGCGTCGGGCTTCGTATGCCCTTCGTGCCGCCGGTGGGCGGCATCTTCGCGGCTTGGGGAACGCCCGTGGAGCGGGCGAAGTGGGTCGCCTATTCGGCTGAAGGACAGCCTGAGGCAGGAAAGAAATACGAAGATGCGATCGACCGAATCCTACGTCGCGGCTACGCGTTGGGCCTGGGCCACGAGGCCAGCAGGAGCTGGGCCCGCGAGGCCTATTTTTCAACCAGCGGAAAATCGGATGTCGGCGCCCACGAGCTTCGTCGCATGACGGCGGAACTCGAGGGGTTCAATCCGGGCGAACTGGCGGACGACACGCGGCACGAATTCCACTTCGCTTCGGTGCCGGTATTCGACAGGGCCGGCCACGTCGCCCTGGGGATCGTGCTCTGGGGGCCGGAGGAGAAGGTCTCGCTGGATTCCGTAACCGAGATATCGCAGCGTCTCGTCGAGGTCGCCGGGGAGTGCACCGAAGCGATCGGCGGTCGCGTGCCGCCTGCCATGGAAGATCCGCCCTGATGAAGATCCGTCCTGATTCTGCCCGGGGTCATCCGTTTTGCCGATGCGGAAACGCCCTAAGGCATAGCCGGGGAGGCCGCTCGCATCGAACCCGCACCCGGGCGTCGTCACGGAACTCCGTCAGTTACCGGAATCTATGGGCTGGTCGAAGGGAGCCGGAGGCCGGACCGACTTGGCGGCGCGTCTGAGAACCGCGAGGTAGCGGTCGTGATTGTCGCGAATACGTTCTGCCAGGCCGCCGAGCCCGAGCGCCACCGGCTGGTTCCGGATTGTGGCCGGCAACAGGAGGCAGATCGTCCCGCCGCCCTGAAACGGACGGTTCTCGGTCCAGCCGTAACCCTTGTCCCGGATCTTCGCGATCTCGTCCATGACGAAGCCGATCTTGACCCGTTCCCCGTTCTTGCTGGCAATGTTGGCGCGCCGGACGATGTTGTCGATCTTGTCGTCCGGCAGGGGAGACATCAGCGTCCAGCCGACGACCGAGTGCGTCAAAGGCCTCAGGGTTCCTTCGTCCACATGGAATCGCAGCGGATGCACCGACTGGATGATCTGGATATATTGCAGGAAGACGTCGTTGCGGGTCTGGATCGCAACGGTTTCGCCGGTCTCCGCATGAACGTCCTGCATGGCCTCCAGCATGCGGGTTCGCCCGAACAGCGCGCGCGGAATCCAGTCGCCCAGCGAGGTAACCTTCGGAGTCGGAAAATAGAGCCGGTCCACCCGGTCGAAATTCAGGTAGCCGAGCGTCACGAGGGTCTTGAGAAGAACGGTGGTGCTCGACTGCGGATAGCCGAGCGCATTGGCGATTTCCGACATCGCGTGCGGCTGCTTCACCCTTTTGAAGAAATCGAGAATTTCGATCGCGCGGGTTGCGGATTTCACCTGCGAGGTTTGCATGGACGGTATTTCCCTGTCCGAAAGGTCTTCACGGATGTGAAACCTCATCGCAAATATGTATTGAAGCTAGCCGCTCCTGACCACCCGTGACAAGCTCTCACCGCAGGGTCGAGATGGGCTTTCCATCGACCGGGGAGCGAAGCAGGGGCGGTAGGGTCCGCAAAGAGGGTCGAAGATATGAGGCCGAACATTCGAAGGGTGTCTGACAAGCCGGACATGCTTGGTGAAAGCCCGGTCTGGGATCCGCGGCACGAACGGCTCTATTGGGTCGATGGCGTTTCGCGGCTTGTCCGCTGCTACGACCCCGCTGGCGGCTCCTTTGCGGCGTGGAACGCGCCGTCCATTGTGGGATGCGTGGCGCTGGCGACCGGCGGCCGCCTGATTGTCGGTCTCGCCGACGGTCTTTATTTCCTCGATTTGAAAGCAGGCGGCTTTACACCGATCTTCAGGCCACATCCGGCCAATGAGCGCATCCGGTTCAATGATGGCAAGACCGATCGCTTCGGCCGCTTCCTGTGCGGGACGATGGGGATCCATGCCGACCCGCTGGGCGAGCTCTGGCGTCTCGATCCGGATGGCGATGCAAGCGTTCTGGCGACAGGCATCCGCATCTCCAATGCCCTGTGCTTCAGCCCGGACGGGACGCGGATGTATTTCGCCGACAGCCTCGACCGGGCGATCCGGAAATACGATTACGGACCTGGCGAGGGTAAACTCGGCGACCCGGCGATCCTGGTCGATACCGCGCCATGGAATTCGGGGCCCGACGGCGCCACCGTCGATGCCGAGGGCTGCCTCTGGGTCTGCCTGGTTCAGGCCGGCAAGATCGCCCGATTCACGCCCGGCGGCGAACTCGACCGGCTGATCGACGCGCCGACCGATCTGCCCTCGAGCCTCGCATTCGGCGGTGCGGACCTTGCCACCCTCTACGTCACCTCGATCCGGGATTCCGGGTCCGGTCGGGCGATCTCGAAGCACCCCGAAGGCGGATGCCTGTTCGCGATCGACGGGCTTGGAGTCGCAGGCCTCCCCGAAACCCGTTTCGGCGAAACCGATCTTGCCGCGTCCGCAGCGCGAATCTGATGCGTCATTGGGTTTCGTCGATTTTCGGCCAACCGGCAAACATTCCGCTCCTGACACCGAAAGGACCCAGCCGATGGATGACCGCAAACTGACCGAACTCCTCGACAGGGAAGCGATCCGCGATTGCATGTATCGCTACAGCCGCGGGATCGACCGGGCCGACGAAGCGGCGCTTCGCAGCGCTTATTGGCCGGACGCGCATGACAGCCATGGCGCCTATTCGGGACCGGCGTCGGGCTTCATCGATCACGCCCTCGATGTGTTCAAGATGAAGCCGCGCAATATCCATCAGGTCGCCAACATCCTGATCGAGTTCGACTCTCCAACCGTCGCGATTGTCGAAAGCTACTTCAATGCGCTGCAGCGCGGCCCCGACAAGGAGGGAGTGGTCAGGCAGTATTTCCTCGCCGGCCGCTACTGCGACCGGATGGAGAAACGCGGCCATGAATGGCGCGTCGCCGATCGCACGGTGGTCTATGACTGGGTCGAGGAGCAAACCCCGCCCGACATGTCCGAATCCGATCGGTTCGGACCTCGCTTGCCCATCGGCTCGGCTTTCCCGGACGATCCGATCTACGCAATCGGCAGCCGGACCCGAAGCTGAAGAGGCGGATCTCGGGGAAGATCGGGCAGGGTTGAAAACGCTCTAGCTTATCAAGAATGGCCCGATCGTGCTCGGAACCGTCAAGCGGCGGGGCACGCTTGTACGGATCCAGCCGCAGCGCGCCCGCTCGGGTCCACCAAGGGAACGGTTCCGCGGGAGCCATGAACAAATGGGGAAAACCGTCACCCATGTCACTGGGCTGTTCTGTTACCCATGTTTCCGGTTGCCCATCCGCGAAGAAGGCGCTTGTGGGTCCAGGAGAAATTCTCGGCAAGACAAGCTGGCGCCGGCATGTAACCGGCGCCAGCGAGTGGATTATTCGACCGGCTCGAAACTCAGCGTGCCGAAATCGGCGCGCATGATCCGGACCTTCTGGTTCGAGAACCGCTTGCCCGCCGGGAAATCCAGCGGCGCGAGAACGCCGGTTTCCACCGGCGGATTGTTTTCCAGCGCCTTGATCGTGCATGCCCAGGTCAGCTCGCTCTCGCAAGCCTTCATCGCGCCGATCAGCGCCCGGGTGGAGGCGTAGCCGGTCAGCGTATATCGGTTGATCCGCGCCACTTCCTTCTCCGAGAGATACTTTCTGGCAAGCTCGATGAAATTCCGGCCGGCATCCGACTTGAGCGGCGCGACATAGTCGACCGCGTAGATCCCGTCGCTGGCAGGTCCGATCGCCTTGAGCACCGGAGCTACGCGCCCGGGCCAGAAGGTGGCGATCACCGGCTTGATGCCCAGCTTCTCCGCTTCCTTCACCATGGCGATGTTCTCGGAGATGATTCCGCCAGCGATCAAGACCTCCACGCCGGCATCCTTGACCTTGAGCATTTCCGAGGAGAAGTCTTTCTGACCGCGGGCGTATCTGGTTCGGTAGACGATGTTGATTTTGGCGTCCCTTTGCGCCTGGGCGATGCCTTCGCGCAGCGATTTGCCGTAGTCATCGTCTTGGGTGATCACGCCCCATTTGGCGCCCGGGTTGGCCGTGGCGAGATGGAGTGCCAGCTGGCGCATGCCTTCGGTATAGGACTGGCCGACGACGAAAACGTTGTTGACGGGCGGATTGTAGAGAGGCGGAAGCGGCCCGATCGGGATCATCGTCGGGATGCCCGAGCGCTTGAGGATCGGCAGCGATGCGACCGCCTGTCCGGAACCCGATACTGCCGTGATCGCGAAGACCTTGTCGACGCTGATCAGTTTGCGCAGGGACTGGATCGTGCGCGAGGTGACATATCCGTCGTCTTCGGCGATCAGCCTGAGTTTGCGATCGGCGACGCCGCCTTTGGCATTGGCTTCCTCTATGGCGAGGCGAACGCCGATATTGTGGGCGATACCGAGCAGTCCCGGAGGACCGGTGAGCGGTTCGACCTCGCCCAGCAGGATCTCGGATGCGCTGATGCCCTGTTCGGCATGGCCGGGCGTCGGGATCGCCAGGAGCGTGGCCGCAATGGCGGCGGACAGTCTGCCAGTCTTTCGCATTGGTCTATTCCTCCCAATTTATCGAGATGATTCAGTAGCGAAGGGGCCAGAGCGTCCACAGGCGCCTGGCGTCTTGCCAGAGGCCCATCAGCCCGTGCGGCTGGAGCCTCAGGAAGAGGATGATGACCAGCCCGTAGAGGATGCCCTTGACCTCGTGGGCGCCGGTCGTGAGTGCCCGGATGGCGTCGCCGCCGAACATGGAGAAGACGGCAGAGGTGACTTCCGGCAAGCCGATCAGGAAGACGGTTCCCAGGATCGTTCCCGCGACGCTGCCGATGCCGCCGACGATGAGAATCGCCAGGGCCTCGATCGCCAGCAGGAAGGGAAAACCGTCGACGGTGACGAAGCTGAGAAAGATGCCGTACAGGGCGCCGGAAATACCGACGATGAACGAGCTGGCCATGAAGGCGTAGAGCTTGAAGCTGCGCAGGTCGACGCCCATGACGCGGGCGGCGTTGTCGTTGTCGCGAATGGCGACCAGGGCCCGGCCGATCCGGCTGCGCTTGAGATTGAGGCTGGCCAGCAGGGCCAGCACGGCGAAACCGACGCACAGATAGTAGAGCCTCGCATCCGTTTCGAAGGAGACCCCCAGAATGGTGGGCCGGTTGACGAAGATGCCGGAGGCGCCTCTTGTCAGTCCGTCGAAGCTGAGGACGAGATGATTAACGATGAAAGCCGAGGCGAGCGTCGTGATGGCGAGATAGAGGCCGGTCAGGCGAAGCGAGGGAATCCCGATCAGGACGCTCGCCAGCATAGGCACGATGCCCGCCATCGCGAAGCCTGTGAGTGGACTCCAGCCCCAGCTTTCGGTGCAGATGGCATAGGCATAGGCGCCGAGCACCATGAAGGCCGTCTGGCCGAGGGAGATCAGCCCGGTCCAACCGGTGAGGATGTTCAGGCCCATGGCGCCGATGGCCGTGATCGTCATCAGCGTGATCAGGGTGATGCCGTACACGTCGAAGACGAACGGGGCGGCGACGAGCCCGATGCCGGCGATCGCGATCCAGACGCGCTGCAGCCGGGAATCGGTCAGGTTGACGTGCTCGACGATGCTTTCCTTGAAGTAGCCGCTTCGCATTACAGCCTCTCGATCCGTTTTTCGCCGAACAGGCCGTAGGGTCGGATCATCAGCACGAGGATGATGATGAGGAAGCCGGCGACCTCCTTCAGCCCGGAACTGAAATAGCTGCCGACGAGGTTCTCGATGACACCGATGGCTACGCCGCCGAGCGCCGAACCGAGCACGGCGTCGAGTCCGCCCAGGATGGTGGCGGGAAAGGCCTTCAGACCAAGCGCATACAGGCTGGGCGACAGCTCGAAGGCGATGGCGAACAGCACGCCGGCCATGCCGCAGAGTACGGTGGCGGCGGCCCAGGCCGCCATCTGTACCTTGGCGGCGTTGACGCCCATCAGCTGCGCGGTTCGATCGTCGGACGCCACGGCGCGCATGGCGACGCCGAAGCGCGAATAGCGGAAATAGGCCCAGAAACCGACGACCGCGGCGAACAGAAACACGACAAGCGCGATCTGCGCCCACCTGACCCGCACGCCGCCGAGGTCGACGAGCCGGTTGCCGATGTCGACGCCCATATTGTGCGGCAGCCCGTCCCACACAAGGATGACCAGCGAGCGGAAGACGACCGACAGCGCGATGGTCACCATGATTTGCGACAGGATCGGCTCGCCCATCATCGGCCGGATGGCGAGCCGTTCGACGAGCAGGGCGAAAACCACCGCGAACAGGATCGCGCCGACGGCGACGACGAACGGATTGCCACCGCTATAGGACGAGATCGACCAGGCTACATAGGCCACGATCATGCCCATCTCGCCTTGAGAGAAATTGAGCAGCCCGGTGGATTTGTAGATGATCGCGAAGCTCATGGCGATCAGTCCGTAGACGGCGCCGACGGCGAGACCCGACGCCAGCAGGTCAGCGAGAAACTGCATGGTCAGCCGCCTTTGCCATAGATCTGTTCCAGCTCCCGGGCGAATTTCCTGTCGATGATCGAGCGTCGCACCTTCTGGGTGGCGGTCAGCTCGCCATCGTCGTGGTCGAGCTCTTTTTCCAGGATCACGAACTTGCGGATGTTCTCGACGCGCGCGAACCGCTCGTTGGCGGCGTTGACGATTTCCCGCACGAGCTCGCGAACCTCTTCGAGCTGCGTCAGCGACTTGTAGGTCGTATAGGCGAGGTCGTGCTCGCTGGCCCACAAGCCGACATTGTCGAAATCGATCTGGATCATGGCGCCGAGGAACTTGCGGCCGTCGCCGACGACGATGACCTCTTTGATGTAGGGACTGTCCTTGAGGGCGTTCTCGATCTCCGATGGCGCGATGTTCTTGCCGCCGCTGGTGATGATGATCGCCTTCTTGCGGTCGACGACCGTGATCTCGCCGTCATCGAGGACGGAAACCACGTCGCCGCTGTGGAGCATGCCGTCGCGGACCGTGTTGCCGGTGGCTTCCGGGTCGAGGAAATAGCCTTTGAACACCGCCGGCCCGCCGAGCAGGATCTCGCCGTCGTCCGCTATTTCGTAGGTCGTCCCCTCGACCGGTATGCCGCAGCCGCCGAGTTGGAAATGTCCTTCACGTTGCACGAAGACACAGCCGGCGACTTCGGTCATTCCGTATCCCTGGCTGATCGGCAGCCCCAGGATCGAGAAGAACCGCAGCGTTTCGGGGGATACCGAAGCGCCGGCGCACAGCCGGTGGAACGTGCGGTCGAGGCCGAGATACTTCTGGATGTTCCGGAACAGGAACCAGTAGCCGACCTGGTACTTCAGCCAGGAGCCCGGGGAAAGGCGGCCGCCATTCGACTGCCGCTCATCGTCCAACTTGCGGCCGAGCCGAAGAAAGTAGCCGGCAACGGATTTTTGTATTGCTCCGCTTTCGCGCAATCGGAATTCGAAGCTCTCCTTGAGTTTCTCCCAGATGCGGGGGACGCCGATCATGAAGGTCGGCGCGATCTCGCGGACGTTTTCGGAGACGGTGTCGATGCTTTCGGCGAAATTGACCGTTCCGCCGACTACCAGCAGCATGGCCATGGAATAGCACCGTTCGGCCGCATGGCAGAGCGGCAGGTAGCCGACCGCCTCGAAACGGTTTTCGGTCGCACCGACCGACATGGCGTAGTTGAAGGTCGAGTAGACGATGTTGCGATGGGTCAGCATCGCGCCCTTCGGCGGACCGGTGGTGCCGGATGTATAGACCATGAGCGCGACGTCGTCTGGCGAGGTTTCCTCCAGCATCGCGTCGAGCCGCGCCTCGGCGTCCGGGTTTTCCCGCTGATAGGCGTCGCCCAGCGCGAGCAGGGCCTCGAAGGACATCAGTTGCGGCTGCCCGTAGTTGCGCATGCCCTTCATGTCGACGCAGACGACATGTTTCATCGCCGGCAGGCCGCCGTCGTGCGCTTGCGCGTCGAGCACCTTGTCCGTCTGTTCCTGGTCGCCGCAGACGGCGATCTGCGCGCCGCAATGTCGGGTGATATATTGCAGTTCCGGCCAGGGATTGGTGGGGTAGATGCCGACCGGAATCGCACCGATCAGCTCGGAACCGAGATCGGCATAGTACCACTCCGGCGTATTCTCGCTGGCGATGACCACCCGGTCTCCGCGCTTGATGCCGAGGGAAAGGAGTGCGAAGGCAAACCGCCGCGACTGGCGATAGAAATGCGACCAGTCGTATCGTTTCCAGATTCCATGGTCTTTCTCGCGCAGCGCCAGTTTCCCGGGGCCGCGCCTGACGTGTTCGCGCAAAAGCCTGGGAAGGGTTGTCGTGCCCGAAGCGAGGAGGGACCTGTCGAACGGATCATGGCTTTCGGGCAGGCGGGTCCTTTCCGTCGCCAGAAGCTGATTCAACGCTCCGTCTGCGAACTTGTGCCGGACGGTCATGCCGAGCGGTCCCCCACCAGCATCGTCTTGGTTGTCTTCGGGTCGGGACCGGATTGCCTGGTGCCGAGATAGGCGGCGATCACACCGGGGTGGTTGCGGACTTCGTCGGGACGACCTTCCGTGATCGTGCTGCCGAAATTCAGGGCGTGGACGCGATCGGAAATGTCCATGACCAGATGCATGTCATGTTCGATGAGCAGGACGGCGATTCCGAGCTCGTCGCGGATATCGAGAATGAAACGGGCGATATCCTCGGTTTCCTCCTGGTTCATGCCGGCGACGATCTCATCGAGAAGCAGGATCTTCGGATCGGTGGCGAGCGCGCGGCCGAGTTCGACGCGTTTCTGCTGCCCGTAGGAAAGCGTCCCCACGACCTTGTCGCGTATGTGCTCGATTTCCAGGAACTCGATGATATCTTCGGCCCGCTCGCGGGCGAGCACCTCCTCCCGCCGGGAGCGGCCGAAATGAAGCACCGCCTCCACCACACTGGACTTGAGGCGCCAGTGCTGGCCGACGAGGATGTTGTCGATAACCGTTCCGTGCTTGAACAGGGCGAGATTCTGGAACGTCCGGCCGATGCCGTGGCGCACATAATTGTGCGGTGCGACGCGCGCCAGGTCCCGGCCATTGGCGAGGATACGGCCGGAACTCGGCGGCAGCACGCCCGAGACCAGGTTGAACAGCGTCGTCTTGCCGGCGCCGTTCGGGCCGATGATCGAGACGATCTCGCCGGTCCCGACCGCCAGCGAGACATCGCGTACCGCACTGAGGCCGCCGAAGGTCTTGCTGACGGCTTCGAGTTCGAGAAGCGGCGCCGTCACGAGAGCCACCTCTTTCGCCGCTTGTAGTGCTTTACGTCCCGGTAGCTCTTGCGCTCGCCGCCGGCGGAGAAGCCGAGATAATATTCCTGCACGTCGAGATTGTTGCGGAGCTTTTCGGCGGGGCCGTCGAGGACCACGCGGCCGTTCTCCATGATGTAGACGTAGTCGGCCAGGTCCATCGCCTGCATGGCATTCTGCTCCACCAGCAGAAT
>Ga0209475_10002790_pt1 | contig 17011 bp, 13 predicted proteins | sample tdDd471_FD_187128 | JGI IMG/M metagenome (GOLD analysis project Ga0209475, IMG submission 187128) | Marine sediment microbial communities from the Atlantic coast under amendment with organic carbon and nitrate - tdDd47.1 (SPAdes)... | ecosystem: Environmental > Aquatic > Marine > Coastal >... | reverse complement strand
GAACATGTAGAGCTCATTATTGTAGTCCATATAATCCAGCCGGTGTGTCTGTACAAAGTCAAATACTTCTTTAATAGAATTTTCAGGGATAAAGCTATCATTCAGGATGAAAACTTCCCTGGCCTGTCTTTTTTCCAACCGGTAACTAAGATCTTTGAAAGCTATAAACTGATCCCGCATTCTTTCTATATTATGACGCTTCTTCTCCAGTTCCGAAATTTCCCGATTTAGAATATTCAGGGAATCGTTTACGATCTCTTCATAATCGTACCGGTTACCTTTTTTCATGGTTTCACGGATTTCCTTCAAAGGCATCGCCAGGTTCCGCAGAAGAATGATGATCTCCAGTGTAACTGTCTGATCATAGTCGTATAACCGGTAACCATTGTCATCAACACGGGCCGGGTGGATTAAACCCTCTTTTTCGTAGTACCGGATCTGAGAGGCGGACATGTGTAAAAGTTCGGCTGTTTCGCCGATGGTTAGCAATTTCCTCATGTTCTATCCTTTTTATCTTGACCTTAAACCTACTTTAACGTTTATCTTCATGGTTAACAAGCGAGAGGATTATATGAGCAATAAAAATACAAACCAATTGGATTTAGGCAAAACGCCAATAAAAAAACTATTTTGGACATATGCGATCCCTTCTATTCTCGGGATGATTGCCCAAAGTACCGCCGGGTTTGTAGACTCAATTTTTATGGGCCGCTACGTTGGTCCCGAAGGCCTGTCGGCAGTGACCCTCATGTTTCCAATAGTGGGGCTGTTAGCTGGAGTGGCAATCATGTTCACCGTAGGAGGGACAACTCTGGCGGGAATAGAACTTGGCAGGGAGAATCCATCTAAGAGCAACAACTATTTCAATCTCACAGTATTCTTTCTGGCAGCATTAAGCTTTCTTTTGGTTCTGTTCGTACTTCTATTCATTGAAAAAGTTCCCGCACTAGTGGGCGCCCATGGAATAACCGCAGAATATTTAATAACATACGGCCGTACCCTGGGTTTATTTTTTCCCTTCTTTTTACTGAATTTCGCCTTTATGTTTTTTCTTAAACTCGACGGCAAACCTATGCTGATGGTGGGAACAATGATTGCAGGAACCATCATCAATATTCTCCTGGACTACCTTCTCATCGGCCACCTGAAAATGTCGGTTTACGGGGCGGCACTTGCTACGGGGTTGTCTCAGCTGGTTCCCTGGCTGATACTCTTCTCGACTGTGCTGTTCAAATCTCAATGGAAGATTCGGCTGCCGAAAATTCGTTGGAACGAAATCGGCCAGATTCTTTTTAACGGATCATCGGAGCTCTTAAGCAATATAGCTTTCTCTATCTCGGGATTCATGTTCAACCTGATTATCATAAACCGTATGGGGGTAACTGGTGTGGCGGCTTATGCTGTATCTCTCCAGATCGCCGGCCTGGCTACTTCTATTGGTTATGGATTTGGAGAGTCGAACCAAACAGGTATCAGTTACAACATCGGTGCCGGAAACTTTGAGAGAGTAAAGGGCTTCTACCGCATGACACTGGCCGCAGGTCTTGTATCGGGTTTGCTTCTCTTTGCTGCCGCCTTCTGGGCCGGTGAAATCCTGTCGGGAATGTTTGTCACTGACCGGGCGACCATCACTCTTGCTACAAAGATCTTAAAATATTACGCTTTTGCCTTTATATTCCTGGGAGCAAATGTATTTTTCGGAACCTATTACACTGCTATCAACGATCCTATCCGATCAGGTGCTATTACCCTTTACCGAAGCCTCGTGGGATTAGTAATCGGGTTAGCACTATTTGTTCCGCTAATGGGGAACAGTGGTATATGGATGTCCCTGGTGTTTGCCGAAGTTACTACCTTTGTTATCGGTTTGAATATGGTGAAAAGAAAACCTTTTGGAAGGGAGGGAATAGTTCTAGCTCCGGCTGATCCGATAAAAGAAAAGATGGTAAAACTGACAGGTTGAGTGTTTTCAGAAAAGAATAGTTAAACCCGCTCCCCCGTCTATGTATTTATCACCATATTGCTCTTTAGCCAGATCTTTAAATGGTGCTCCGGAACAGTGGGAAGGCGCCATATATTCCACTCCCATCGCTACAAGTTCTGATAAGATTCCCGGAAGTTCATCTCTCGAAATCGAGCTGAGATGGAAGCCTCCCATAAGCAGGGAGATGTCTTTGTCGGGAAACTGATTCTGGATTCTATTGGCAACTTCAACTATTCCAGGATGAGCACAGGAAACTATAGCGATAAGTCCTTCTTCAGTTTCTATCACAAGTGACTGTTCATAAACAGCACTGGATTTTGAATACACAGAACCTGTACTGAATATATTCTCTGAAAGAGGAGCCCATTGCTCATCTATGATTTGGTAATCGATTTCAGCATCTTTAAATCTGTCTGCATCATAATCTTCCAGGGGTGCATAAACCGAAGCATCGGGATTGGCTTCCATAAATCCCTTCAAACCTTTCGCCTTATGCCAGTGTGAAATGAAAACTATATCGATTTCCTTTGGTGAGATTCCAATTTTTTTCATATTGCCAAGGATTATTTCATCGGGATTATCCATGTCATAATCGCCAGTGTCCACCAGAATATTTAATTCAGGAGTTCTGATGACAGAGGTAAAACCATAACCTGTTACCAGATCAGAATAAAATGTTGTGGTATCCAAAATATTGATAATGGCAATACCATTGGAACTTTCAGGTGTCAAATCTACTGTATACAGCGCTTTAGAGCTAGTGCAGCCTGAAATAATAAGTACCATGAATAAAATCATTGTTTTAATAATATTTATCATTTTTCACCTCTCCTATCAATATAAATAAGTACCGTTCCACAATCGTTCCACTGAACCGAGGTATAACTTTAAATCTTTATAGGGATAGACTTTTCCCGCTGTCCAGTCCGATGGATAATTGAGTTTGTAATAGGCGAAGACTTTTAGCAGCTCTTTGCCCAGATCCAGATCGTCAATGGACTTCTTCCCAGTATGATTCTTGTATAATGCATCAAAAGAAGCCAGCACTCTGGCGGCATGGTGATGATTCCCGAGCCTGTTGGCTGTCATACCAAGCCAGCTGAGAATATGAAGGGCATTACTTTTATCACCGAGCAGATCGAATTTCACAAAAGCCTTCAGCAGAATCTTTTCAGCTTCTCCGTATTGTTTATCAAGATATAAAACTCGCCCGAGTCCTTCCAGATTCCATGCGATCATCCAATCGTCTTTGATTTCTGTAAAACCTTTTAGAGATTCCTCGTATAAAGGACGGGCCTGATTGTAGTTTTCAGTTTGTCGATAGAGTTCCGCCAAACCGAGAAGAGAGTGGAAAATCCCCCAGTAATCACCGAGTTGCCTGGCAATATCCAGAGCCTCTTCCAATTCCTGAACAGGAGGTGAGAAAGAAAAAACTCCTCCTGTAGTCGAAAAAGCCCAGATCAGTGCATAGAGAATGTTATGAGGCTTTCCCCGGGATCTTGCCATATCTATGGCTTTCAGACAAAGGATATTGCCTTCATCATAATCTCCAAGCCATCTCAATACTGTTCCGAGATCTGATGTTGCGGAAATCTCACCTATTGGATCTCCCAGTTTCCGGAAGAGATCGAGACTTTTCACTTGAAGATCTCTAGATTCGGACCAGTTTCCTGTTATTATGGTCATCCATCCCAATGCATTGAGTGCCCGTGCTTTTGTTCTATTAGATACAGATTCTGTCAATGAAGACAAAGCTTTCTCCAGATAAGCTCGGCCTACTGAAAAATGGCCGTGACGAAACCAGAACCACTTTAAGGCAATGGCCATCTGAAGACACTTTTCCATATGGCCGGATTCATAAAAATATTCGATGGCGCAATTGAGATTGTTCACATCATTTTCCAATATGTTTAGTTTTTCAATCTGATCGGGTCCATGGAGTTCCGGAGCTATATTCTGTGCCAGTTTGAGAAAATAATCGGCATGACCGGCTCTAAGCAAATTGATATCCTTCCCGGCAGAACTCATTTGCTGAGCATACTCTCTTATTGTCTCCAACATGTGAAACCTGGTTTCATTTTCATTAATATCAAGAAGAATCAGATTTTTTTCAGACAGTGAATATAGAATTTCAAGAACATCAAAATTGAAATCACTGTCTCTTTTACATATACTCTCCAGAGCATTTACAGATCCTCCGCCGGGAAACAGGGAGAGATATTTGAAGACTGTTTTTTCAACATCCATCAAAAGGGAAAAGCTCCAGTCGAGAGCTGTTGCGAGGGACTGTTGCCGTAGAGGCAATCTCGGAGAATTATCAACAAGCAGCTCTATTCTACAGGATAATCTTTCTGAAATGGCTTTACATCCGAGAATTTTCATCCTCGATGCGGCAAGTTCAATAGCAAGAGGAAGACCATCCAACTGCCTGCATATCTCGTGAATATATGGAAGATTTTCTTCATTGGCTGCAAAATCCGGCCTGATGAGTCGTGTTACCTCTTCAAATAATGCTATTGCATAATCCCCCTGTTCTGGTACTGAAAAAGGTAATAAAGTGAATACTCTCTCTTCTTTTAGATGCAATGATTCCCTACTTGTTATGAGCATTTTTATTCCCGGGCACTGCTTTACGAATTCCAAAACAATCTCAGAACCTCCGTCTATAAGATGTTCAAAATTATCGAGTACGAGCAACAGCTCTTTATTCTCAAGGTGTCTTTGAACTTTCCATGATAAAGTCATACCCTTCCCAATCGTTTCTTTTATGCCAAGAATTTGTGCTATCGCTTTCACAATCTGATCGGTTCTGCTGATAACTGATAAATCAACAAAAAATATTCCATCGGGGAAAAGATAGGAGAGTTCTTCTGTTACTGTCAGAGCCAATCTGGTTTTCCCTACACCTCCACATCCTGTTATTGTCAGGATTCTGACATTTCCATCTGATATAACCGATCGTATTTCACCTATCTCAGTCTCTCTCCCGATGATATTGTTTCTGTATTCCGGTATATTCTGCAAAGAATGAATTGGCGCTAAAGGAACCGACCTGTTTCTGATTCTCATGTATAGGTCTTCAGTTTCTTTGTCAGGTAGAGAAGAAAACTCATTTTTAAGAATTTCCCTGCATTTTTCATATTGTTTTATAGATGATGAAATCTGGCCTGAGCGGTAATAGAGTTCCATGAGTAAACGATGGTAGTCTTCTGAAAAGAGATCCAGATCAAGTCGTTTTTTCGTATAAGAGACAGCATTTTCGAGATCCTGTTTCCCCATTGTCTGGACAATAAGTTTATCGAGAATTGCAATATATTTATTTCTAAAAATCTCCTGTTGATTAAAAAGCCAATCTTCAAATTCCCCATTATTTTCAAGATAAAAACCAGCCAGAAAATCATCTTTGTATAATTTTTCAGCATCTGCCGGAAATGTCTGTTTTTCCAGTTCCAGGAAATCAAAGACATCGGCCTCTATGTTTTGAGTGAAATTCATAGAAATACCCAGGTTATCAATATGTAATCTTTCTTCTCCGATTAATGACTTCAAAACAGACAAAGTCTGTCTGAAATTTGCTCTGGCCCGGTCTCTACCGGCATTGGGAAAAAGAATATCAATTAGGAGATCTCGAGCTATGTGTTTCTGATTGACTACCAGGTAGATTAGAAGGGCAAGAACTTTCCGTCGTTGGAAAAAGACCTCCTCTCCTCCCAGGAAAATTTGAGGAGTGCCAAAGAGTTTTATTTTCAACGGAATCCCATGATTTTTCATGTTCTGTTATTACCTGATAATTTGAATTATAAGAGACTTTAAGGGAATTGATCAAATAGAATCTCCATTTGCAACGTTCATGGAACGATAGATTTGTATATTTCATATTGGAGGATATTAGTATGACCAGATATATATGCTTTTTACTTGTTTTATTAATCACTGTGCTTATTCCCGGTTGCTCTTCAAAACCTGAAACAAATGAGTTTTTTAACAAAGGATATCAGGGTAGCCTTTGGCGTTATGATGGAGGATACTCAATGGATACATGTGAAATAATGATAAACCATCTTGATAAATCATCTGTGACGCTCTTTCCAACTGTTGTACATGTGGCAAACCGATATGAATTTGGAGAAGACGGTTACCAACGTTTGCAGTTTGTCGATTTTGAGTCGCTTAGTATATTAGAGGATTTTATTTCTTCAAAAGGAACTGGCACAGCCGAAACCAGTCAGAATGCCATAGAATTTCCAACTCCGGGAAAGATATGGGAAGCGTTAATTGCCGGACAGTCATCTATCAGGATATACAATAAGAGAAATCCTCTTCAAACTGATTATCTGATGCTTGTTGAAGTATTAATTGCTCCTGTAGATAAAGGTACTGATGAAGAAGTCTGGGGAATCAATTATTATATTGTCGATAGGGATTCGAAGGATCTATATACAATCATGCTCTTTGATCATTGGAAAATTATGAGCGATGCAAATCTGAGAAGAAGTGATAGTTCTGATGAATCAAGAAGAGAACTTGTACAAAATGCGGTTCAAGTAGCAGTAGATTCACTTCAAAGTCATATAGAATATTTCCAGAAGAACCTATAAATAGAAAGAGGCCGGCAAAAAGAGGTCAATAATTGAATCAATGCTTCTATTGTCTATTTTCTCATCAAAAATAAGTTCATCGGAAATTATTGCATAGATCCTTCTGGCTCGATTGCACAGGTCTGTGCTCCGGGGGATTCCGGATTTCATCTGAATGGATATAAAGGATTCAATTATCTCATTGCGGATATCCGCAAAGAATCTCAAATAACTGTTGCCTTCTATTTCAATACCCAGACCTCCCCTGTTTACAACATCCTCGTGAAGAATCTTCAGGCCTGCTTTCATTGCAGACCGAATCGAAAGATCACTATCCTCGGACAGAGCTGTTAATCTGCTTAAGGTATTGTTCCAGCTCATTTGAAAAAGATCGTGAAGGAGCTGATCTCTCGATGGGTAATAATTATAGAGGGTTCCAACAGCGACATTGAGTTCATTTGCCAGATTGCGGATTGTACAATGATTCAACCCCTGGGTCATTACAATGTGCTCAGCTACATCGAGAACAGTCTCTTTTGTCAGGCTTTTTACTCTCAATTGACAGCTCCTTTTCTCTTTTTGATGAAATAGTAGGTGATAAGAAAAATAGACAGAATAACAGTAATAATATCGGCAAAAGGCTGTACCAGGAATACTCCCCGAATTCCCAATAGTTGTGGAAGAATAAAACAGAGAGGGAGAAAGAAAATCCCCTGCCTGGACATGGCGAGAATAATTGACTGTTTCCCTTTTCCTATGGATTGAAAGAATACAGAGATAGTGTTGTTTACAGACATGATGATTATGGTTATGGACATGTAATATAAACCCTGAACTCCCAGTGCTGATACGCTGGTGCTCGGTTTGAAAACTGATAGAAGATTCTCACTGAAAAGAACCATCAAAGCGGCACAGAACATTGAGAAAACAATACCTAGAAACAGTGTATAGCGAAGTGAATTTCTAACTCTATTTTCATTTTTAGCTCCAAAGTTGTAACCCACTACCGGCTGGAATCCCTGTCCGAGTCCGAAAACCAGATACATGGGCATCATGGTAATACGGAAGACAAGACCAACTGCAGCCAGAAGATCTCCCCCTCCCTGATTCACTGCAGCCTGATTGAGAACGCCTATTGAGATACTGAATAAAAGCTGTCTGATAAATGTGGGAATGCCTATCTTCATGATTTCCGCTATCATCAATCTTGTAGGCCTGAAGTCCTTGAAATGGATCTGCACCACAGTTTTCTTTTTGATGTATTGTATAAGAAGAAAAAGAAATGTCACGCCCTGGGAAAGAGATGTGGCCATAGCCGCCCCTTCAATACCCAGATTGAAAGTAAAAATAAATAAAGGGTCAAGAATGATATTGAGCAGAGCTCCTGCGGCCATACCCACCATGGAAATTTTCGCACTGCCGTCAGATCGCATCAGGTTATTCATCGCCATATTGGAAACTGAAAACAATGTTCCCAAAACGATATAAATTCCGTATTTACGCGCTTCAACCAGCACAGCTCCCGAAGCTCCGAAAAACCCGAGAATCGGCACAAGAGAAATTAGGAGTAGAACTGTCAGAACGAAACCGGAGATAATAGATAAAAAGAGAGCGACTGTAGCTACCTGATTAGCTTTTTCTCCCTTTCCGGCACCTAGAAGACGGGAGACATATCCCCCTCCTCCCATTCCAAATGCCAGACCTACTGCCGAGACTAACATCATAATGGGCATAACGACCTGGGTGGCCCCGGTAGCCTCAGTCCCCAGCCATGCTACAAACATTGTGTCGACAATGTTGTATACGGCCATAACCATCAGGCCGATGACAGCGGGAGCCGCCATGGAATTTATTGCCTTTGACACAGGCGCTTCTTTCATTAAATATATTCTTCTATCTTCCAAGTACTCACCCTTTATAAATCAAAAAATGAACAGCGTTCATTTAAGATAGATGAACTCTGTTCATTTTGTCAAGAAGGATAAAATTTTATACCTGGTAAGATCTGACAGCTTCCAGAGGCACCGGGGGATAAATCTGCTCACTATTGGGCGGCATGGAATTGTAAACCCAGTCTATACTCACTGTTGCAGCGTGAACTGCTCTGTGATTATTAAATCCTGAAAAACGGCCTCGCACAAGAACACTTTCCAAAGTCAGTTTTGCAGAAAACACTGTGACTTCAGTCCCGATGGGAATTTGATGCAGCTCTTTTTTGTAAAGTCCCCCCGAAAGTATCAGCTTGCTACTGTCCACAGCCCGGCAGTTATGAACGGGAATAATAACCGGCCAGCCCTCAGAGCCGATATAGGCAAGATAACGAAGGCCTATAGGTGCTTTGCAGATCTCCACACCATATGGTTTGAGAATTTGATCCCCTATTCTTTTTCTGAAAGATCGCGCGGCAACGGTACTGGCCAGGCTTCCCAGTCCGACACCGGCAAACCCAAATGACTCGGGACCTTGCAGATCCACTAGATCAAGATAGTGCACAGTATGTACAGGAAAATAAGCATTATACCTGTGCATAGGCATCTCTTTATACGATTCGAGTTCAGGACCTTCCTTGGATTTTCCTTTCCAGAGAGCCCTACCCCTCCACGATTTAAATCCCTGAAGGGATAACATGGCAAAAGCGACCTGCCGGTTTTCCTGCATATATCCCTTACTGCGACCATGGACAAACTCACCGATAGTCAGTTTATCAACAGACCGGGGCATTAGCGAAGTGAGCAGGCTCATATGTAGAGATCCCTCTCCATTTTTGACAGCGATCAACGCTATTTTCTCCATGGGAGAAAGGGTTCTAATCTCTTTATCAGTAAATTGCGTTCTGCTTTCCATCACTATCTCCTTTTCTCAATATCAACGGTTCCGCTCCACGATACGATCTCATTTCGGGGCACACTTTTCCGCGCGATCTCAGCAAGAGACTCCATCTCTTCTTTATTAATCAGAGATGTTGATTCAAAATCCCATTTTTTGTCGAGCCGCGTATATTTATCGCGACATAGATTATTAAATGCACAGAGTTCCCAGCGGTGAACTGCACTGCCGAGTTTATCAGATATGAACCTTCCGATAGCAGTGATATTTTCTTCTGTATCTGTCACTCCCGGAATAATCGGCGTACGAATCCAGAGCGATTGAAAACTATCGTCGCCTCCGACTGACTGGGAAACTTTTACAGCATTCGCCAGTATCCCACTATTATCAGCACCGGTATATTTCCTATGCTGTTCTCCGTCTATCAGTTTAAGATCATAAAGAACAAGATCGATCCACGGGAGGATAGTTTCCAATGATTTCCACGAGAAAAATCCACATGTATCCAGTGCGGTCGAAAGTCCCCTCTCTTTGGCCAGCTTAAGGATTTCTCCTGTAAACGAATCCTGAAGCACTGCTTCTCCTCCAGACAGGGTTATCCCGCCACCGTAGGCTTCAAAATATGAACGGTCTTTCTCCAGTTCATTTACCAGATCTTGCGCTGTCCAGTCTTCACCGAGAATTTCCAGTGCTCCCGTGGGACATTCATCGACACAATTCCCGCAACCTGTACATATGGAGCGTTCTACAATAATTTTTCCATTATTCATGGATAATGCTTTCTGCTCACATGAATCGACACAGATTCCACAGTTCAAACACCCGATTCCGGGCCACTGGACTTCCCGGTTAAAGGAAAGACTTTCCGGGTTGTGGCACCATGTACAGGATAATCCGCAACCTTTCAGAAACACAGTGGATCTTATACCCGGACCGTCTTCAGTAGACAGACGCTGGATTCTCAATACCCGGCCTTTCATGGATTTCTCAATAGTTGCCATGGCTCACCCTGTTTATAACCTCGTCCTGCAGTTCTTTGCCTACAGTGACAAAATAGGCATTGTAACCGGTTATCCGCACAAGAAGATGACGATAATCTCCGGGATGCTCCTGAGCATCTTTCAGCATTTCCCTATCGAGCATATTCACCTGAAGAGCTGTGCCTCCATTCTCTATATACCCTTTTATAAAAGCTTTGAATTTATTTTTATGCTCTCCATCGCTTACAATCGAGGGATTAAAAGTGATTGTATGACTGGCACCGTTGGGTAGAATATTATTGAATTCATCCCAGTCGCCCTTCCCGTTTTCAGCCTTGCCGCCAAGGACATAACCGACAGAATTGGTATTGGCTGTCGGACCTTTTACATCTGCTCCATTAGAAGGGCAAATGGCATTGGAGAGAAACTGTCCCTGCAGTCTGCCGTCAGCACTGGCCGCCATAACAGAACCGTCTCCCGCCCAGTAATTCCAGCTGAGCATCCCCGGCCTGTACTGCCTTTCTGTCGATTTCGTTTTGTGTCTCCAGGTCATTCCACACCAGAGATCCATAGCTTTTTTCGCCAGCTCGTCAGCTTCCCGTTCATCTCTTCCGTATTTGGGCGCTTTATTTTTAGCTTTTGCCTGGAGAATTCCATATCCCTTCCAGTTTGCTTTCAGAGCCTTTACCAGTTCATCCATAGTGCAGATTTTCTTATCGAAAACAAGATATTTTACCGCCAGAAGAGAGTCTACAGCTGTGGCATAGGTAACAGCTTCCATAGTTGTAAAACTGATTTCCGCTCCCCCCTGAGTGACATCGAGCCCTTTCTCAGCACAGCCTTTTACGAGACAGGACAAATAAGGAGTTCTGGAAAACCGTGCGCGGACCGATTCAGAAGATTCATAGACATCGACACATCGCCTGATGATATAATCTGTCTGAATCTCATAGGCTTTCCAGAATTCTTCAAAAGATGAGAATTTACGGGGATCGCCTGTCTTCGGTCCATCCTGTCTGATTTTTTCAACTTTACCTGTAATAGCATCAGCTACAGGCACCATATCTTTTCCACCCGTAAAAACAAGTTCTACGGCTTTGAGCAGATTCAGATTATTATCGACTGTTCCCGATCGGTCATTACCAGCCATCGTATTCTCCAGACAGCCGACGGGAGCATAATCATGAACATTTTCTTTGTTAATCAGGTGTTCGATCCCCGCTTCTCTCGCCTGAAGAATCATTCCTGCCATAGACCGCTCATCAAAATTGAGGAGAAAAGGCGCACCCTGTCCCGATTCGATCATATCTGTCACTATATCGAGTAGTTTTTCCGGTGATCCACGGTGCAGTCGAATATTGGGCTTCGGTTCGAGTATTGGCGACATATCATCAATCACTTCAAGAATCATATAAGTGAGATCATTGGTCATATCGCGGCCATCCGGTCCCAGTCCGGATAAAGTGACAAGCTGGCCGAATCCTGCGGTTATTCCGTTGTTCCCCGCACGAATTGTCGCATCATAAGCGGTATTGCAGTGAATCCAGAAACATTTCAGGATCTCTTTGGCAAATTCCCTGTCCATCCCCTCTTCTCTGGATTTTTCCCAGAACGGGAGGAGATACTGGTCGAGCCTACCAAAAGATGTTCCGGCTCCGGGGTAGTTCTCATCACTCATAACCAGCATATGACTCAACCATAGAGTCTGAACAGCTTCCCAGAAAGTCTCCGGCGGTTCCCATAAAGCTCTATCGAGATTGTCGGCCATAACATTCAGTTCAACAGCTCTTTCTCCATTCTTTTCAGAAAGTGAGAGCTCCCGGCACAAGTCGGCATATCTACCGGCCAGATCTCTCGGAAAAGAGGCGGCAGTCATCATTGCCTGAAGCTGTTCCCCTTTTTCACCGGTTTGCTCTTCAGATTCAAGAGCGGAAAAGCGCTCTTCCAGATCTTCGTAAATACCTTTCCAGCCAATGTTCATTATACGGTCATAACCGGGAATAATATGGCCACTTGTAGCCCCGGCATTTCCATAACCATGTGCATGAAAAGATTTGACCTTTTCCCTGGATCCCTTTTTCCCTATTACGAGTTTATTGTATTCTTTCTGTTCCTTTTCATCGAGACAGAGAGATGTCATCAGATTAAAACGGCCACCTGCAATCAAGTCCCCGGGAAGGATCTCCTGCGGAAGATATTCGACCATAACTTCTCTATTGAACCATGCCCGTCGGCGAACTATTCCCCAGGTCCAGAAGTCATCGTGAAGGGATACATCTCGGGCGACCTGTCTGTATCCCCCTTTCATAGCATCAAAAAGAGCGTAATTTTCCGGAACTATATAGAAATTCAGTTCATTGTACTGCACATCCCAGGGAGTGCCTGTGGACCAAACTGTAAACTCATTATTCCACTGTCGGTCAGTACCTTTAAAATAGTATTCTCTAAGCCAGCTGATTCTCTCTGAAAGATTTACCGGTTCCTTGATTCTATATTTCACTTAAAGGCCTCCTGCGATTTTTTTAACATTATCTGAAGCTGCTCTTCTCCATGGGTCAGCATCTCTCTCATAACTTTTTGTGCTTCTATATCATCTCCGGATCTGATTGATTCAATGAGATCAATATGAAATTTCCGGACTCTGCTGATAACAGAAGAATCGGAGTAAAAGATACCAGCTAAGTTGATATAAAATGGTTTAAAAGAATTCATTTGCAGAGGATAAACTGCATTGCCCGAAGCCAATGCAATCAGGTGATGAAATCGAAAATCGGACTCTATCCTGGACAGAACATCTTCATGGGGAATATCTTCTTCCTCAGCAAGCAGATCATTAATCTCAACAAGAATCGAAGAAGGGCAATGTATTGCCGCCAATCGGGCACATTCCACTTCAAAAAGCCTGCGCATCTCCATAATACCCGTAAGCAATCTCTGTTCGGGCTGACCTTTTCCATATTTGTATATGGCTGTCAACAATGCAAGGGATCCTTCACGTCGGTAATCGTTGACAATAGAACCGCTTCGGGACTTCATGGAAACCAGTCCCATAGATTGAAGCTCGATAAGTCCTTCCCGAACGACAGGGCGGCTCACTTCCAGCAGGGCAGCCAGATCTCTTTCTGAAGGCAATTTAATACCTATGGGGAAATATCCGGAAATAATGAGTTCTTCAAAACGCTGAACAAATCCGGATTTTCTGTTCTCATTGACTATTGGAAAAAGTTTCTCCATTTGTTACACCTCTGGTAATACCATACTGGTCTTACCAATCATATTACAACTGAAATTTCCAGAACACAAGATAATTCGGGAACCTGGTAAAACTTTTGATATTGGGAGTTGTGACATTCGATTTGAGTTTTAATTCAGGCAGGAGAGAATATTATCCGCTGATTTTATATTCCGCAATACCATTATTGAATTTGATCCATTTACAGGGAAGTGTAGGGCCCTCTTCAGAGTCGACAAGACATAAGTCTATCCATACCCTCTTGCCTTTTCTCTTTCGGATGTCTCTTAATCCTCGACTTGTCCATTCACCGATAATCCTCTCAATCTCAATAGAGTCCGATGCGCCGTAGCTGATAAGATTTTCGTCATAGAATTCAGCTGGAATCTCAGATTCCACAATCAATGCATCAGATCCTCCGGGATAAACCGGATCAATGATCACTCTGGGAATAATTACACTGTATGATTCTATCTTAATTGCCATTTGAACTCCTGCTCTTGATAATGGACATCATTTTATGTTTTATAACTGTTTTCAACAACCGCTTCAAAGCTTATGCGGTTATATCTATTGAAACCAACTATCTGGAAGAGTATGATAATTCTCATAATGATTAATAAATCACCTTTATACCAACAGTTAAACAAAGTCCTCAGAAAAAGGATCAGCGAAGAGAACTATACCGAAGGGGATAAATTCTTAACTGAAAGAGCTGTTTGTGAGATATATGAAGTAAGTCGGGCCACTGCAAATAAAGCTCTTTCCAGTCTTGTTGCCGAAGGGATACTGGAGTTTAAAAAAGGTGTCGGTACTTTTATCAAATTCAAAACCGGTGCAAAAGACAGAGTTTCCATGATTAAAAGCTTTGCAGAATATGCGGAAATGGCTGATAAATCTCCATCGATACAAGTATTAAAATCAGAAGCGCTGAATGTTAATGAAATCGACAAGAGCATAACAAATCTGTTGAAGATAACTTCCGATGAACAAGTATTCAGAATCGAAAGACTGAAACTGGCAGATGGAATAAAAATGGCAATTGAAGAAAGATATATAGTAGCACGATACTGCCCGGAACTCTTGAATCAATATCTGGAACAACCGTTTCATACTCTCTTCAAGGATAAATACAATTTGGCAATTACAGGACGGGACAAGCAGATTCATGCAGTCAATCTGACTAAAAAAGAAGCCGAATTATTGGGTGCGAAACCGGGAGCTGCAGCATTTTCCATTTCAACAATAGGATATGTAGAAAATAAGAATCCCTTATGCTATACAAAAACATATTATAAGCCAGATAGTTTTGAATTTATTTGCAAAACAGGCTCAACAGGGATAGAGCAGCAATTAACAAGTCGAATAATTTTCTCAGATAAGTGATGTTATACTTATACCTATGAAAAATAAAATAATCCTCTTATGTGTCTTTTTTGTATTGATAAACTCCCTTTCAGCCCTGGAAAATAGATCTGTAACTCTTGGGACTCATTTTCTGGCCGGCGGCCGTTATGATGATGTGAGAATGTGTATCGGTTCTCCTCCGGGAGTCAAGGGCGGACCCATTATGGATGTCTATCTCGATATCCGCTTCCCTGCCGGGGAGAATGGTTCTCTCGTTCTGAATATTCCCTTAATGAGACCGATTCTATTCGGAGCGGGATTTCAGATGATGCAGTTTGAACCGCAGATTACCTATGAGCATTATCTCGGAAGAAAGGATTCTCCTAAGATTGTACTGGGAGGTGGCCTGGGAATAATCTTGCACTACGGTCCCGATTATCTATCGGCAAAAGAGAGTCCCGGAACATCGTTCTTTGCCATGGGACCTTTATTTACAGCAAGTGCCGGAGTCAGGTTCAAAGGGAAAAGAGGATTCTGGATACCGGGAGTAAAAATATTCTACTCACCGCTGTTCTCCCCGGATTATTCAACAGGGCATGTTCTAGGAGGAGGGATTGAACTGCATTACGGGTTTTAAATAAGATCTAATTGCTTTAGGTCCCACTGTAAATCCATTTCAATAAATAAATCCCTTGCTTTTAATAGATAATCGTCTGAATCTGCCCTTTTGGAGGCTTTTAATCTTTTTCCAATCTCAAAATAAGTTCGGGACAATTCTAATTTAGCCCCGAGCTTCAGTCCCTCTTTTATTGATCTATCCCACCATAAATGTGCTTTCTTCTGCTTATTGTTCAACCAGTAAAAAGTTCCCAACAGTTTATAGATCTCCACTCGGTCACAGACTATTTTTTTTGTAATAGCCAGGGCTTCTTTAGAAGAATTATATGCTGATTTTCTACAATCTGAAATCTTCGATTTGTCATTTGTTTTAAGGCTATTTTCAAAAATTGTAATATTGTAAAGCAAATTCGCTGTATAAAAATCAGTCAGATGAAAGGGCAAAGAGATTTTTGACTTCAACTCCAATGATTTCTGTAGAGATATTGCTGCACCAGATAAATCATCCATTGATAACTGAACTCTGCTTTTATAGGCGTATGTAGAAAAAAGGTATAGATCATTTTTATATTTTAATAACATTACTATTAACTCAGAGATTTTTGATAATGCTTCTTCAGATTTCCTAAACTTCATCAAAATTTTGGCCATGCTAGAATCATTCATATAAACCAGATAGGCAATATCATAAAGTGCAACTACTTCAAATAGGTATTTCCTGGTTTTTATTGCTTCTGAAAAGTTACCTCTTTCACAAACAATGTAAGAATAGAGATTAATGTAATAACCAAAATAATTGAATTGACTTATTTTCAGGTAGGATTTTATGGACTCATCATCATAACCGACTTCGTCCCAGTTCCCCTCTAAATAGTTATGCATGCGCTCTGCAAATTCATAATAAATATAATAATTTACATTTTCCCTGTCTATTTTATCTTTTAAAAAATCCAGAACTTTCCGACTCAGTTTGAAGGAAATACCAAAATAAGAAAACATAACGCTTAGTATAGAAAGAAAAGCAGCACCCTTGTTAAACTTATATAGATTAAATTTTAATAACCAACTATACAAAATTAAGCCTACTTCAATCCCTCTATCTGGAATTGCAATCGCCATAAGATGTAATTTCTGGGCTAGAAAAAAAACTAAGTCATTATCATTATTAACGGCAATTTTCTTCCTACTTTGGAGTGGGAAATACAAGCTGGAAATAATGAAAATAAGCTTAAATAAAATGTTTATTTTTTTAATAATTGCATTTTTCGACATTTTGAAACCGTAATAATCAGTAACTCTGTCGAAATACTCAACTGACTCTATATTTCTGCCTTTATAGAATAATGCCAGAGCGATATTTCTATTCATCAAGGCAATTTTTTCAAGATCAGCTGTTTCTCCGGGCTTATTCTGACACAGTTTTAAGGCTTCTTGATAATACTGTAAA
>Ga0209475_10002785_pt1 | contig 17024 bp, 10 predicted proteins | sample tdDd471_FD_187128 | JGI IMG/M metagenome (GOLD analysis project Ga0209475, IMG submission 187128) | Marine sediment microbial communities from the Atlantic coast under amendment with organic carbon and nitrate - tdDd47.1 (SPAdes)... | ecosystem: Environmental > Aquatic > Marine > Coastal >... | reverse complement strand
TGTAAAAACTTTGGGAGTTCCGCTTACCAGCCCGAGTGCAAACCTTACCGGGCAAGCATTGCTTAGAGACGAGGAGCAGATTCGGGAGGTGTTCGAGCCACTTGGAGTTGCTGTTTTACACGATGAAAATCCATCTGGCGAACTGGTGGAGTCGACTGTCCTAAAGCTAGTTGGTGGTAGCGTTGAAATTCTGCGCCAGGGCGTAGTTTCAAAAACCAGTGTCTTGAAAGCACTTTTAAAGTAGAATGTAGCATGTTTAAAGATCTTAATGAAAACGAAACTTTCGACACTATTCTTAATGGTTCAGTTGAAGTAATTCAGCCATCAAAAGGATATCGTTTTTCTATTGACGCCCTGCTTGTTGCCTACTTTGCCCATCATGCTGCAAATGGTCTGGCAGTAGATCTTGGCTGTGGCTGTGGCATAATTTCCCTGCTCTTGCTGCATCAGAAAAAGGCCAAAAAACTCATCGGTATTGAAATTCAGCCAGAACTTTTCGAGCTTGCCAAAAGAAATATAAATCTCAATAATTATCAGCATTGCGCCCAAATTTTAAATGAAGATATCAATAATGCCCACCAGATAATTGCCTCTCAATCTGCCAAACTGGTAATTGCCAACCCTCCATTTTTTTCAGTTGGGGAGGGAAAAGATAACCCCAATCAGCAGATTTCAAATGCCAGAAGAGAAAATCTTGTAACTATGAAGCAGATAATAATGGTTGCAAAAAAGCTGGTTTCGGGAAGTGGCAGAGTCGCCATGATTTACCCTGCTGAAAGACTTTACGAACTTTTCGCAAATCTTGAATCTGCCAAATTACCCGCCAAAAGAATTCGCATGGTGCATGGAAAACCAGATGAAAATGCCAGAATGGTTCTGGTAGAAGCTGCCTCTCGCTCTGGTAAAAATCTAGTGGTAGATCCTCCATTAATTCTCGAAAACAAGGATTGCACAGCTACAGAAGAAGCCGAGCGCATTGTTAACGGCGATTGGTAAGCCCTGCATTTATTAAAATGTCGCAATATCACGGCAGTAAAATCAAATAAATGTATCATTAGCTTCACTACAAATTTAGTTTGTGTTAAATTAATGGGAATTGATGTAAAATATGCTTTTTCTGAATGTTTCAGATGGAAACGATGGTTTATAAAATGAAATCTGGTAAGCGTGTTTAAAAATCTAGATGAAATTTATGGAAGGTAACACAAGATGTCGGATGTTAAAGCAGAGACATATTTTCCCTTAAACAGCTTGCTTGCACAGTGGAAAGACAATTTTGGGCAAACAGCACAGCGAGAGTTTTACTGGGTGGCAGCACCCGGAAGGGTTAATCTGATAGGTGAACATACCGATTATCATGGCGGTTTTGTCTTTCCCGCAGCAATTGACCTGAAAACCTTCATTCTGGCATCACCACGAGCAGACAGCAAATTCAACTGCTACTCAATAAACATGTCTGAAAAGCAAAGTGTTGATTTAAGCAAGGTAAAACCGGGCGATGTAGACGGTTGGATGCGGTATGTGGCGGGTTCAGCCTGGGTACTTAAAGATCAGAGGCACAGCATAAACGGGGCCGATATCGTCATTATGGGAAGCATTCCCTTTGGCGGAGGCTTGTCCAGTTCAGCTTCGGTCGAAGTCGGTATTATTCAGATGTTCGATCTTATTCACAAGTTAAATTTAACCAAAGGTGAGGTGGCTAAACTCGGTCAAATGGCCGAAAATAACTTTGTGGGCGTTCCCTGTGGCATAATGGATCAGTTTGCCTCCGCAGCTTGTGAAGAATCATCGGCACTTTTGCTGGATTGCAGAAGCCTTGAAACAAAATCTGTGAAAATACCGGAAGATTGGACAATTGTTGTACTGGATACCGGCGTTCATCATGAACTTGCAAGTTCGGAATACGCCAAACGTCAGCAAGAATGTGCAATTGGACTGGATGCGATACAGAAAAACCATCCAGAAGTCAAGCTGTTACGGGATGCAGACATCAAAATGCTGGAAGAAGTTGCAGAGGATGTTGGCGAATTGGTTTACCGTAGAGTTTTGCATGTTATTGAGGAAAACTCCAGGGCGATACAATTTTATTATGCCTTGAAAGATGCCAATGAATCAGTAGCGTTTAAACTGATGGCAGAGTCCCATTTGAGTTTGAAAGATAATTACGAAGTAAGTTGTAAAGAACTCGACAAAGCGGTCGAATTAGCCTCCACAATTGACGGAATAATAGGTTGTAGGATGACTGGTGGCGGTTTTGGTGGCAGTAGTGTAAACTTGGTTAAAGCAGATTATGCAGAAAAATTCCGTGTAAAGCTTGAAGATGAATACCGAAAAGCAACAAACGTAAAAGGCTCGGTGTTTTTACTGAAACCTTCTATTGGCGTGCAAGGGGGGAATATTGGTCTTGTTAAATGATACGACAAAAGATAATTCGCAGCTAAACAAAGCACTTGAAAATATACCCGATGGCAGCAAATTGATTAAAAAGCTGGCTAAGCTGAATGCGCTTGCTTGCTTTGACAAATATTTGCCAAATGCAGATCAGCAAACGTTTGAAACATTTTTAAAGGAGCTGTCACTGCTCGACTTCGATCACTTTGAAAGACATCGGAAAGAGCTTAAAAATAGCCAGGTGAAAGATGCTCCAACGTCAAATTATGAACCATTAAAAGCTGATGAAAATCAATATGATAAAGCTGATAATGACTATAGTTTGGGGTTGGAAAGTCTTGGAAAAGGCGAATGGGGCGTAGTAATTTTTGCTGGTGGATCCGGCACACGCTTTTTTAGCGAATGGGCCGATGTGCCAAAGGCAATTGACTCACCAAGTGAAAGATGGCTCGAATCACCACCGGACAGGAATGATCCCAAAGGTATGTTTCCAATCTCGCCCGTAATCGGCCTCAGTTTTTTTGAACGTATTCTGGCCGAAACTCTTGAAACTGGTGTTTCATGCGGAAAATTGCCTCTTTCGTTATTCATGACAAGCTCTGTAACACACGCGCATACAAGCAAATTTATTGAGGAAAATGAATTCTGGGGCTTGCCAAAAGAGACCGTTCGCATCTTTCAACAGGGAGAAGTTCCCCGCATTGATGAAGATGGAGATTTGATAATCAAGCCCAATGGCTCCCTTTTCTGGACGGGTAACGGTCATGGTGGCGTATACGATGCGCTTGACAGATCAGACAAAAGTTCAAAATCAGCAAGAAAGTGGGCCGAAAAACAGGGCGTGAAACATGTTTTGATGGGCAATGTTGATAATGCAGCCCTAAAACCTTTTGATCCAACACGCATCGGTTATCATGTTCGCAAAAACAGCCAGTTTACCATTACTGTGGTAAAAAGAATTGATCCGACTGAAAAAGTAGGCATGACTGCAAGAAGGAAAGATACCGGGAAAGTTGCAGTTATTGAGTACAGCGTGCTTGACCCGAAGCTGTCTGCGATGAGTGATGGCAAGGGGGGATTGCTGTTTGATGGTGCGCATATCAACACCAATTTGCTTGATCTTTCTGCCTTGAGAGCAGATTTGCCCGGTACACTTTACACCAACAAACCGATTAAAGTGGGGCAAACAAAAATAGCCTCCAGCACCATGGAAATGCTTAATCAGGATTTGCCATATTTACTGGAACCGTCTGCTGTTAACGCTTATGAGACAAAGCGCGAAGAATATTTTCTGCCGACCAAAAGTGTGTTGGGACGTGATTCCGTTCAAAGCACCTTTAAAGCTCTGGTCGAAGATTCCAACCGCAGACTTCAACGTTTAGGTGCAAATGTCGAGAGTGTTGAGTCTGAAATGCATAGTGTATACAGTGAGTTACATCCTGCGCTTGGTTTGACGGATGAAGACTATAAAAAACATTCCATAGGGCAGGGCTGGAAGCTGGAAAAAGGTTGCAAGCTATATATTTGTGCAAGAATGGATGAATCTGGTGAAGCGGTTCAGTTTAAAAGTTTGCATCTCAAGAAAAATTCCAGCCTGATAATAAAAAATCAGTTTCCGTATGGAAAATTATCCATGGATGCTTCAACCCGCAATATTTCTGTCTCTAATGAAACCGCCGGGCGTATAAACTTTGGTGAAAATGTAAGCTTGAACGAAGGCATCAAAGTGAAAATATCTGTGGAAGGCAATGGAATTGTTACCATCCCGGATGGCACCTGCTTCACTAAAGACCTGTATGTGGTGGTGAAAGATGGTGAAAATATCACGTTGTCCTGATTGCATGGAATATAGTGTTTTAAATTGAAAATAATGAGACAGCTTTTTTTATTTTGCTGTCTTTTTACAAAAAAACGTACTACCCACCAGTAGATCGCAAATCTGAATATCAGTCAATTGAAATCGAAGATACATCAGCATACATTTAACTGCATGAGATAACATCAAGATACTTTCTTGATACATCGAAAGACATCAGAGTAAATGAGGCAACATGAGGTGTCACGAGATTATATGAGGCTACATGAGCATACATGAAGCAACATTTTCCGTCTTTTATAATTTGCAATTATTTGGTAAGTATTTGAAAATATTGATGATATCACCCGCCCGAAGATTGTGGCGAAATTTAATTGTCAGTAATTTCAACAGCTTACGAGTGGTGAAATCAGTTGCTGGATGGATAATCTGGCCACATTAGAAATTATAGAAAATATTTCCGTCCAAAAAATAGGGTAATTCAACCTTTAACACAATAAAATATCGTAATAACAGGATGTTACAAAAGAAAAAAGTGGGCGGGATTAACATGTTTTGAGAAAATCAATCAGTTTTTATTAAAAGTCATAAAATAAGATCTGTAAAAAATAGTGATTAGTAGCATTTTGAAAATTTGCGCTGTTTTCTACAGAACGAAATCTGCTCTGTAAAATTAGTCAACCGGTTTGTTGCGGTAAATGAATTTCATAAAAACAAGAGTCGTAATGCAGGCGTTGGTAAAAATATTTGCACCGATAATGATCCAATCAGTTTTAAAAATTCCATATAACAACCAGCACAAGGTTCCTGAACCGAAAATTAAAAGTGTGGCCCAGGAAAGATCTTCCAGACTCTTGCTTTTGTAGGTTTTGATTAGCTGTGGAACCCAACTTGAGGTGGTTAAAATTGCACCGGCAAAACCGAGAAAAATAAAAAACCATTCGTATTCCTGCATCATTAATCCTTGATGTATAATGAAGTATGCCATTGCCGTTAGTGGCTTGTATTGTGAGGTTTGCTTATAAAGAAAGGGCAGCACTTTTGGCTGCCCTTTCTGGAAAGCTAATCTTGACGCTTGTTATTTTGCATAAGTATTGGTTGTAAATGTCAAACCGGTACAGCCTGTATTACCACTGGCTGCTATGGTTCCTGTACCACCAATTCTGCCACCTGTGCCACCAGTACCGCCAGAGCCACCTGAACCAGCCTCATAATATACGCGCTGTGTAATGGTTCCGGAGCTTCCTACGTTGGCGATACCAATTGCGGTTCCACCGCAACCGCCGGCACCACCGCCACCACCGCCACCGTTACCACCAGTGCCGCCTTTACCACCTTTACCACCTTCTTCATTACTGGGAGAGTAGCCGGCACCGCCACCTTTACCACTACCGCCATCGCCACCAGTGCCACCGTTGCCACCTTTGCCACCGGTGCCAATGAAGATGGTGCTATCTGTAATTTTCATGGTGGAGTCGATTAGTGTTATGGCAAAAGAACCACCACCGGGGCCACCGCCTGAACCACCTTTACCATGGCAGCCAGCAGCACCACCACCACCACCACCACCACCTTTTTCGGTGCCGGACCAGAATACGCAAGTCCAGGGGTCTTCATCGGTTCCACCAGCTCCACCACCACCGCCACCGCGGCCGTTTTTGCCTCGTGTGCCGGTGCCACTTGTGTTATTGGTCCAGTAGCCACCAGAGAAAAATCCTGTGCCGTTGCTTTCTGTAATACCGGCGCTGCCGTTGGCACCATTGTTTCCGTTGCTGCCAGCAGATCCATTACCGCCAGTGTCGTTGCAACCTCCACATTTATTGCTGCCCTTGGCACCACCTGCACCGCCAGTGGTTGTGTCGCCACCTGCCGAGCCTGTTGAACCGTTGTTGTTTCCGCAATCGTATGATGAACCACCGTTGCCACCTTTGGCGTAACAACTTGAAATATAACCACCAGAACCACCAGAGCTACCGCTTCCTGAGCCACCCTGATTTCCTGTTAAACCATTGTTTCCGGCACTACCTGCTACACCTTTGCCACCGATACCGCCGTGTATCAGGCAGTGTTCGACTTTGAATTTTTCTTCGGTAGAGTTGTTGACCCAAATGGTATAGGTTGACTGTCCACTGTTGGTGAAATCTTTTCCAGTGATAGTAAAGCCCTGGATAGTTGTATCTTCTGTAAGGCTGTTTGCTATAATTGTTCTGGCCTCTGTTCCGGCTATTGTCGATTGAATGGTTACGTTGTGAGACCAATCGTCTGCATCGTAGCCACCATATAAGCTGACACCGGAAACAAGAGTCAGAGTTTGGGTGTATTGGCCGGCACTGACAAGAACATCGCAAGGAGTTCCCGAGCAGCTACTTGCCATTGTTATGCCCTTGGCTATTGTGGCATATGGAAATTCTCTTGTTCCATTGCCGACTTCATCGCTTCCACCGTTATTTGTTGTTGATACGAAAATTGAATGGTTCAACATACCATCGATGCCATCACAGTTTGCGTCTATGCCCTCAGAATCAGGAAGATCGTCTTCGCTTAAAAATTCACAAGCGTACTCGCAGTGAGTGCCATCTCCGTCAAGATCCCAGTAGTTATCTTCACAAACCGTTTCGCATCCGTAGATGCCGTTGTCTTCTACACATACAGGGTTGCTGTTGAAGCCGGGGGCGCATGTTTCGCAAGTTGTGCCACAACAATAAATTGAGTTGTCCGGGATGCAGGTCGTACCGTCCAGCACAAAGTGGTCGTCGCAGTCTCTGACACATTGGCCTGAGGGACAGATATAGTCACCATGTAATAAAATGCCATTCTGCTCTTCGCAGGTGTCGCAACTGGTTCCGCAATGATCGGGGTTGTTGTTCAGAACGCACGCTCCATCACATTCGTGGAAGCCAGCTTCGCAACCTACTTCGCATGATCCATTTGAACAAACCCATGCGCCATCTGGCAGAGGGCCAAATCTATCATCGCAGCTTAAGCAGCTATCACCACAATGGGCGGGCTCGTTGTTACTTACGCATTCATCTCCACAAAGGTGGAAACCTTCGTCGCAGCCCGGGAAGCATTCTCCATTAAGGCAGGTATAGGAACCGTTTTCCAGTCCGCCACAATCCATGCAATTCATTCCACAGTGTGCAGCAGTTGTGCAAAGCAGACATTCGTAATTGTGCAGATAGAAACCATCGATACAAACAATGTTGCAGTCTCCACCATTACATTCAGCGTATCCACCACTTTCAGGTTCGGGGCAGGGGATACATCTTTCGCCACAACTGTTAACATCATCAGAGTCGTAGCATTGGTTTCCGCATGCATGGAATCCCATTTCGCAATAAAGTCTGCATGCGCCATCCTGGCAACTAAAGCTGCCCTGTGCGGGATCTTCGCCACAGTTCAAGCATTCGGAACCGCAATGATCCGCGGTATTACATGGAACGCAGCTTGTGCCGTTCTGATAGTAACCAGGATCGCAAGCAGTGTCGCAGACTCCGTTAACACAACTGGCCTCACCACCATCGGGAGGTTCGGGACAGGGGATGCAGCTGTCGCCACAAGTCAGGGGGCTGGTGTTGTCTGCACAAACATCGTCGCAGGCATGATACCCGTCGTCACAGACGAAAGTGCATTGAGCAACTCCCTCTTCACGAACACAGGTGGGAACTCCGTTTAGCGGGTTCGGGCAAGGATCACAGCTTTCGCCACAGTGATCAATATCCATGTCATCAACGCAGAAATTGTCGCAGAGATGGAAGTCTTCTGCACATCCAAAATCGCAAGTGCCATCTGTGCAGATTGAGACTGCATTGACTGGTGGTATGCAATTGTCGGCTACATTCTCTCCGTCATCTGTTATGCCGTTGCAATCGTTATCAATGTTATCGCAGATTTCAATATTGTTATTTGTAAGGAAACATTCGCCATATTCGCAGGTGTTGTGATCCGAATCGTTGTCCCAGTATCCGTCAGGACATGGTGCGCCGGTACCTATTAGTTGCAGGCCGTCTGTTGGTACCTGATAGGAATTGCTTTTGATTCGCAAGCCGTTGCTGAATTGCTCGGCAGCAGGTTCCGGTCTGTCTTTAAGTGGCGGTGTAAAGGTTACACGCACTACCAGCTTGTTTCTAAGTGCCGGATTTTCGTTGGCGTATAATTCAATCGGTAGGGTGGCATCAACTAATTCATGTGTGAATTCGTTGTCGATGTTAACCATATCTATGTCGTTTATTACCAATGTGCCGATCTGACCACCATTGGTGATTTCAATCTTGTCTGTTACTACCGAACCGTAGTGATGTTCACCAAAGTCGAGTGTTGGTCCTGAAGAATATATTGCAAACTGATTGGTTGCTCTTCCGGTTAGCAGAATGGTGGCGGAAGTAGCTTCCGGGTCATCTGATGAAATTTTAAAACTTCCATTATCCGGGCCGGGCCAGTCGACAGGGTCATAATACATTCTTACCGAAACTGTTTGGCCGGTAAGAACCTGTACCAGTCCGATGTTTTCATAGCTGAACTCTTCATCTTGTGAGTTTGTCAGCAATTCCATACCAGTGATATTCAGCACAGCATCGCCGTTATTGGTTATGTCCAGGGTTTTCTCAGCCCTCTCTCCAAGAGAGACATCACCGAAATCAAGTGTGTCCACAAAGGACGGATTGTCGCGTTCTGTAATGAGCATTACCGGAGCAGTGCCGATTGCATTGATTGGAACATCCAAAGCCTGGGTAACGGCATCATCTAAGGCCAGATGCATCATACTGTTATAGGTACCTTTGACAGCAGGGTTAAAGACAATATTTACAGTGTGAGACTCTGAAGGAGCGAGCGTCACATCGCTTAATACATCAGCAGCATCAAAGCCTAAAACAGAGCCATGATCCTCTGAGAGAGTAAAATTAGTAACCGTAAGTTCTACTTCACCATCGTTTGTGCAAGTGACCAATTTGGTCTGAGAGCTGCCTACACGCTGCGGAATAAAGTCGATTGGGTTTGGGTCGCAAATAATAGATGCAGGTTTGGCCTCGCCTTTGAGATTTACGGTAAAGGTCGGGTTGTTCTGCTGATTAGTTTCAAAGGTTATTTTTCCTGTATGCTCGTTTTCATCTGTCGGATTATAGATAACCGTCAGTGTTTCGTAGGTGCCGTCCTGCAAGGTTCTTTCTACACCATTGAAGTTTGATGTGTCGAGCTGGAAAGCCGGGTCGCTGTCCTGGGTGAGAGTTGGCACCTGCACCACAAGGTTTCCACCGCCTGTATTACTTAAAGTAAGGATAATGTTGGTGGAAGCGTTTATGGCCTGGACTCCAAAATCGAGGATGTCGCCTGCTTCGAGAATCTGCACGTTTAATGTTGGCTGGATTCCTTTGCAATGAACATTTACATAGTATTTGGGAGAATCAGGATCGTTGCTGTCGAGTACCAGTCTGTCGTTGAATTCTCCGATAGAGGAAGGGGCGCATTCAAGCTCAATTTCCTTTTGTTCATTTTGGCCCAGAGTAAAGGGGGCGGGGTTTGTTGGCAATCTGAAAATGTTGCCCTGATTATTCTCAAAGTACACATTTGTTACTTTTAATACCGCATTACCTTCATCGCTACCTTTGTTATTGTAGACAAAGAGGCTTGTTGCGGCAGCGGTGTTATTGGTGAGAACTTCCTGAAAATCAACCGGATTCGGGGTGGCACTGATATCTACAACACCTTTATATTGTGAGGTGAGTGTTACTCTGTATGTAGGATTGCCACTGTCTGACGTGATTACAAGTTCAACCTGATCGGCCCCGATATCTGTGGGATGATATAATATATCGAATTTTACAACTTCATCCGGCCCCACCACTGTAATGGGCTCGGTGAGAGGAGTCACCAGAGAGAATTCATTACTGGTTCCAACGAATTCCATGGAGGAAATTGTCAGAATACCAGTGCATTCATTTTGAATGTTAATAGTTTGAATAGAATCCGTGTCGTATGGTACCGCACCAAAATCAATAATTGTTTCTGCTACCAGTTTCGGACAATCATCAACAGGATCATCGGAGTCGCCATCTGTAATAGCGTCGGTATCGCCGTCTTCAATTGTGTCAGTGTCGCCATCTGTGACTATGGCTTCACATTTGCATTCATCAGTGCAACTGTGATTGGCAAGACAGTCAATGTCTTCTATGCATTCATCAGCTGAAGTGCAAAGGCTGTCTGTTTTGTCAATACAACTGCCTGCCTGACATATCTGGTCTGCTCCCGGGCATTCCAGATCGTTGGTGCATTTGTCGTTGACTTCAACATCACCATCAGGCAATACCTGATCACCATCGCAGGCGTAAAAAGCAAATGAGAGAAGAAATAATACAAAAACTGGAAACAAAGAAAAGGACGTTGAAAGTTTACTAATCATCTGGATTCCTCCGTTGATCTATCAGTTATTTTAAATTGTATGTTTTCCGTTTAAATAAGTAGAACGTCGTGGCAACTCTATTACATGATTATGCTTCTTATTGCAACTGTTTGTCAAGTGTCATGAAAGTTAATATTGTGTCAGTGAATGCCATGTTATTTTGTGAACAGATGGATATTATACTCGGTGTTGCATAAATATAAAAACAAGGCTTGTCATACCATTTTAAGCCAAAAATCTGGGTGTGAATTGTTTTATCGGTAAATAATACTTACAATATCTTTCCGCTCAGCCTGAGTGAATTTTTAGGTGATTTATCACTTTAAATTTGTATCGAAGGCTTAATGGCTCGATACAATCGACTAATCGTCGAACACTCGCCATGTGCGATGATAATCAGGTTTATTGCAGAATAGATCCCGAAAATATGAATCACACCCCAAAAATCTTCAATCACTGTATATCATTTCACTTTTTTATAGAGTGTGCTAAAATGCCACCTTGTTAAGGAGGTCTATTTGCCGAACAGGTACAACAGAACACAGATGGCACCTGATGTGCTGAAACAGATTATTTCGAGAAAACGCTTTCGTGGGCGTTTGGGAAATCTTCTTTTAAGAAAAACATGGAAAGAAGCGGTAGGGGATTTTATTGCCGACAACACCAGACCACTGTACATTAAAGGTGAAGCACTTATATTGGCAGTGGAATCAAGTAGTTGGGCAAATGAAATACAGTTTTACAAAGACATGATCCTTGAAAACGTCAATGCTCAGTTTAAACGAAAGAAACTTACGAAAATTAGAGTTAAGGTAACCAATCTTCCAGTTAAAACCTTTGGTTTTAATATGCCGGAATTGCCGGAAATTGACGAATTAGATATGGAACGCACTGAAAATATTACAGAAAATATCAAGGACGACCAGTTGAAGGAAAGCATTCAAAAGGCCTACCAACATTGTTTGCGGAAAAAGAAATGGGAATCAGAGTCAATTTTAGAGCAAATTGATGAAGAATCTGCTAATTCTTTAAAAAAACTTGACGATTTCTAAAGGCGTAACTAGCATATATGCACGCAAGCAAACTTTTGAAAGGACGCACAATGAGTCAGGATCCCTTGAATTCCTATAAAATGCTCATGGAAATTCGTAATAAAATGAACAAACTGTTGATGGATGGTTGCTCAGACTTAGATGCACACGGTGATTTGCAATCCTCAACTTCGACATGGAGTCCACCATTTGATCTGGTGGAGACTGATAAAGAATTTAAAATATTCGGTGAATTGCCTGGTATTGTTAAATCTCAGGTGGAAATTCAGCTAAATGGTAATGATCTGGTTATCTCTGGTGAAAGAAAATCTGCTCCTCCTGAGGGCACAAGCAGCTATCATTTGGCAGAGTCCTATTATGGTGATTTTCAGAGAACGTTCAGATTGCCATCTGAAATCAATGATAAAGATATTAAAACCTCGCTTAAAAACGGGCTGTTGCAAATTGTAATGCCCAAGAAAAAGGCCAGGAAGATTAAGATTAAATAACGTAAATGTTGTAAAGGAAATTGAGAAATGACAAAATCGCAGAAAATCATGCTGGTTTTATGCCTGACGCTTTGTGTTGCATTGTTTGCAAGCAGTGTGTTTGCAGCCAAGAATAATGACAACAACACCATTACAGTTAAAAAAGAAAATTATACGCTGACCATCACAACTGTGCCAAACGGTACCGACAATGGCGAAATAATTGTAAAGGTTACAACTCCGAAGACTGCAAAGGTTAATAAGGAATATCCCAACAAGCTTATGGCTACTCCTTCTGCGGGTGTGACACTTGAAAAAAACAAATTGCGCGGTAAAGATGCCAAGACTCTAACCGCTGATACCATTGAGATGGTTTTGAAATACAAAATCACCGATGCCTCAAAAGCTGGTACCATCGAAACAAAATTCAAATTTGGTGTCTGCAATATGAAAGGCGGAGAAATTTTTAGCTGCCAGTTCTTTACGGAAAAGCATACCATCAAGATTCCACTGAAAAAGTAGCTTTAAAGTTTCAAGAGTTAGTAAATTAATGAAAATCAGCTAGACAAGTTTCATTCAACGATTTAATCTGGGAGCATTCTTCATCAAGGGTATTGGTAACGGTAAAGTATGATCTCATTATCCAGAAAGTCGTTGTTTATACTTGTTATTTTGAGCATCTTTTGTTGTAAAGCTGCCTTTGCATCTGAAGAGTTGGATACACTTGTAAAAAGCTGGCCCGCCGATTCTACCCCGTTTAATGAGTGGAAACTTGACGGTTTTAATGAAAATATTGCTGAATTTACTCTGCAATTACAACACAAAACAAGCTCTGAAAAACTGACCATTGCTCTGCATCTGAAAAACGAGCAGGAACAATCCTACGCCAAGACTCGCCTTTATAATGTTTTTTATATCTCGTCGAAACAGGATTCTCATACTTCGCCGGAGGCGGAAGTTTTACTTCCAAAACTGGTGGAATGGATAAGAACAGTAGAAGGTGAGAAGACGCTTTTGCCGGAATATAAAGCGGCAATTGAAGCAGAGAAATTGAGAGTTGCAGAAGAAAAGGAGCGAATAAGACAACAGCGAGAGCTTGAGCATCAGCGGTTCAAGATGCTGAAGAAAAAAGGTATTCGCAAAATACTAGGTAGCGGGCAGCAGTTGCAAAACTTTTTTGGTGAAAATATCCTGGTGCTTGTATTGTTTATTGCCTGTCTTGTTTTCTGCATTCCAAGAGTCAACAAGATGCATGATGAACTGGAAGTTGACGATGTAAATTATCTGCGCAAATGGATGCGATATGCCATTCCAATTTCTGCCATTTTTTATGCTTTCGTTGCTATTAAGCCATATAATGTCGATGCTATTGCTGCAATACAGTCCACCGACAATAGTCCCGGATTTAATGCCTTGGCTTTCATTGTTGAAAAATTAGTGGCGGCAAATTTACTTTCGCCTGAAATGACCTATGCAAGTATTACCGCACTGATATTCGCACTTTCATCAGCTTTGGTAATGTATGTGGCATATACTTTGTTCTGGAATAGAAGGATAGCTGTTATCGCCTTATTCTTATATTTAGTTATTAGTACGTTTTGTGCTTTTTTATCAGCCAAACAGTTAACGGTTGTTGCATTGATCGCGGATTTGTCTCTGGCAATTTTGTTCATTTCTCTATCATTTTTTGTACATGACAGCAATAGAAAGTGGCTGGTGATTTTTGCTGCGCCCGCTGCAACTTTGTTAATATGGATAGAGCCCGCCTACTATATTCTGCTATTGTTTATGCCAATATACGTTTTGATCGAAGCAGAGGATTTGAAGGAAACGGTAACTTCTTATAAAGGCTGGCTGGTATATCTATTTATTATCATGTTTTCTTTGCCAGTTTTTCAATTATTGTTGCCGGATAATGGTTTTGCCAGCATGACAGATGTCTTTTTTGGATCATTTGCAAAATTCACCAGTTTAGAAGGAATAGAGTTGCCCACATTGGTTAGCTATTCAGTTTATCTACAGTTTGTATTCTTTGCTTTTGTCATCAGCAGGAATTACCGAAAGATGTATCTGTATTTTGCTGGATTGCTATGTGTTTCTGCCTTCTTATCGTTCGGTTTACCTATATATGATGACATGGCAAAAAGCTGTATCTTGCTGGCTGTTTTATCCGGCTGTTTTGTTTTTCATTTGTTCAACAGTAAGCGAAGCAATGATCTTGAAACAAACAAAAAGTAAAATCAGATAAATCTGGTGACATTGATACACCAAAAATCTTTCACAAAGCAGATTTTATACTTGCCCAATTAAAAAAGTTCTAGTATTCTCCATCACTTAAATTGTTGACGTATTTGTATCGTATCTTGCAAGAGGAAGAAAATGTCGAAATTGTATGATCCAGCGGAAGTTGAACAAAAATGGCGTAAAATTATGGATACCAGGGGCGATTATGAGATTGATATGGAAAACGCTCCCAATCCTTTTTATAACTTGATGATGTTCCCTTATCCTTCAGCCGAAGGTCTACACGTTGGTAACTGCTTTGCATTTATTGGCTCCGACATATTTGGTCGCTATAAAAAATTGCAGGGACATACTGTTTTCGAACCGATGGGTTTTGATGCCTTTGGCATTCATTCCGAAAACTTTGCTCTGAAATGTGGAAAACATCCGGCAAAACTGACTGCCGAAAACGTAGAAAATTTCCGCGAAAATCAGCTTAAAAAGCTTGGCAACATGTTCGATTGGTCTCGAACCGTTGATACTACCAAGCCTGAATATTACAAATGGACACAGTGGATCTTTTTGCAGCTTTACAAAAACGGTCTGGCAGAACGCAGAACCGGGCCGGTTAACTGGTGTCCGGAATGTAAGACCGTGCTGGCCGATTCTCAGGTTGAGGACGGCTATTGCGAGCGTCATGGTGATGTGCTGGTTGAACAGCGTGATCTTTCTCAGTGGTTCTTTACCATTACAAAGTATGCCGAACGTTTGTTGAACAACCTTGAAACCATGGATTGGTCTGAGGTGGTTACCAGAGTTCAGAAAAACAAAATAGGCAAAAGCATCGGTGCTACTGTTACCTTTACCACCGAAGACGAAACCGCCTTCGAGATTTTCACCACCAGACCTGATACTCTCTGGGGTGTGACTTATATGGTATTTGCTCCCGAACATCCGCTGGTGGATACTGTTACTACCGAAGAGCAGAAAGAAGCCGTCAAGGCTTACCAGAAGAAAACCAGCAAAAAATCACGCTTTGAGCGTAGCGAACTGGTTAAAGAGAAAACAGGCGTTTTCACCGGTGGCTATGCCATCAACCCGGTCAACGGTAAACAGATACCGATCTATGTTGCCGATTATGTTATGATGGATTACGGAACTGGCGCAATTATGGCTGTTCCTGCGCACGATCAGCGCGATTTCGAGTTTGCTAAAGCCTACGATATTCCAATTATCGAAGTCATTGCTCCAGAGGGAAAAGAGCAGGGTAATTTGGAAGAAGCCTACAGTGGCCCCGGAAGCATGATAAATTCCGATCAATTTAACGGCACCCCTGAAGGTGAAGGTATTGAGAAAGTTATTGACTGGCTGGCAGGTATGAACAAGGGCGAGAAATCTATCAACTATCGCCTGCGTGACTGGTGTGTTTCACGTCAGCGTTATTGGGGCCCGCCAATTCCGATGATCCATTGTGATAAATGCGGAGTGGTTCCGGTTCCTGAAGATCAGCTTCCTGTTATGCTGCCCGAATCTGACGACTATATTCCTGACGGCTCCGGCAGAAGCCCCTTGGCTCGTAACGAAGAATGGGTTAACACGACCTGTCCAAAATGTGGTGGTGCAGCCAAACGCGATACAGATGTTTCCGACAACTTCCTCGATTCGGCCTGGTACTATTTGCGCTATGCTTCTGCAAACCACGAAGAAGCCTTTATCGATCCTGAGATCACCCAAAAATGGTTCCCGGTCGAAATGTATATTGGTGGTAAAGAACACGCTTTCGGTCACCTGCTTTATATCCGCTTTATCACTATGGTTCTGCATGATCTCGGATTTATTGACTTTGAAGAGCCGGTTAAGAAGTTCCGCGCCCATGGAATTATCACCAAAGATGGCGGTAAAATGAGTAAAAGCAAAGGTAATGTTGTCAACCCTGACGATATTATTGCCCGCTATGGTGCTGATACTTTCCGCCTCTATCTGATGTTTATCGGCCCGTTTACTCTTGGTGGTGACTATAACGACCAGGGTATTGTTGGTTGCAGTCGTTTTGTCGACAGAGTTTTTGAATTTGTTGCAAGTGGCGCAAACGGTGTGAAAACTCCAAAAGCCGAGAAGTCACTGCATAAGGCCATCAAGAAAGTTGGCGAAGATATTGAGACTCTGTCTTACAATACAGCTATCGCACAGCTTATGAGCCTGATTAACGATCTTAAGGCAGATGATGCCAGAGACCAGGAAATACTTGAAACTCTGGTAAAACTGGTTGCTCCGTTTGCACCTTTCGTTGCCGAAGAACTATGGAACCAGCTTGGTCATAATGGTGAAAACGAAAGCGTTTACAATGCTGGCTGGCCAGTGTATGACGAGTCCAAAACGGTTGAAAATACTGTTACTATCGTGGTGCAGGTTAACGGTAAACTACGTAGCCAGATGACTGTTGCTATTGGTACTGACAGAACAGAAATCGAAAAGATTGCTTTGGCTGACGTAAAAGTACAAAAGCATATTACCGGTGAAGTTCGTAAGGTTATTGTTGTTCCAAATAAACTGGTTAATATCGTGGCGAAATAGTCGATTTTGTTGCAATCTTATTGAAATTATTTAGGCCATGTTCACCGGAGCATGGCCTTTTATAAATGTGCAGGGCAGGTTATGAGTAAAATCAAGGTGCATCT
>Ga0209475_10002784_pt1 | contig 17026 bp, 14 predicted proteins | sample tdDd471_FD_187128 | JGI IMG/M metagenome (GOLD analysis project Ga0209475, IMG submission 187128) | Marine sediment microbial communities from the Atlantic coast under amendment with organic carbon and nitrate - tdDd47.1 (SPAdes)... | ecosystem: Environmental > Aquatic > Marine > Coastal >... | reverse complement strand
AACCGGCGAGATGGGTAACGGTTTAGCCCGGCGACATGGGTTACAGGTTTCACGTTGCGTTCCGGTCGGGATCCGGCCGGGACGGCCGTCCCGGCCCGATCCGCACGAAGCCTTGCCTTCCCTTCATGGTGCCGAGCACCAATGGCCCATACTTGACCAGCCAGACGTCGTCGGCGATCGCGAACAGGCCGACCGGCTCTCCGGCCAGCACCTCGCTGACGAAGATCTCCCGGCCCTGCCATTTCACGGTGCCGCTCCGGCGGACCCGGCGCACACGGGCCTCGTCCGGATATTCCGGCGAGCGCAGCACGCCGTCGAACGGCCGCGGCGACGGCTCGTAGACCCGAGCCGGCGGCACCTGGCCGAGCGCCTCGTGCGGACGCTCGGTGTTGTAGATCGCCCGGAACCGCTCGAAGCGGTCGATCTGCTCGGCCAGGCTGCCGGCCGGCGGCGAGGCGGTGTCCTGCTTCAGGGTCAGGTGCAGCCGCTCGTGCCGGCCGTTCTCCTGCGGCTTGCCGGGAGCGATCCGGTGCGGCGTCACCCCGGCCTTGATCAGCTTCACCGCCAGCCGCGACAGCCCCGCCGTCGCCAGGCTCGCGAACGGCGGGCCGTTGTCGCTGCGCAGCACCCGCGGCAGCCCGTACTCCCGGAACGCCCCGGCCAGCACTGGCCACACATGCGCCTCGTCCGCCCGCCCGACCGCCTGGCAGCGGATCAGGTACCGGCTGTGACCGTCGCTCACCGTGAACGGCTCCACATGGATCCCGTCGCCGGTCAGGAACCAGCCCTTGAAGTCGGCGCTCCATACGTCGTTCGGCGCCCGGCACGCCGCCAGCGGCACATTCTGCGGCGCGGTCCGGCGACGCCGCGTACGCGGCCGCGTCAGGCCCGCCCGGTCGAACACGCTGCCGATCGTGCTCGCCGCCGGCCAGGCCTGCTCCGGATGACGGTCCTCGAGCCATGCCTTCACCTTGCGCGGCCCCCAGCTCGGATAGCGCTGGCGCACCGCCACCACCGCCTCGACCACCTCCGCGGCCAGCTCGCGAGAGTTAGTCTGCGGCGCTCGCGACCGATCCTCCAGACCGACAGCCCCGTCGCTGCGATACCGTGCCAGCCATTTGTGCCCAGTCTTCCGGCTGATCCCGAAGTGACGGCACAGCGCCGACACGCTCTCATCTCCAGCGATACACGACGCCACAAAGCACATCCGCGCATCCATGATGCAGGTCTCTCTCCAGGGCATGGCCGGGTCCTCCCCGGCCATCTTCAGGACCTGTCACCCATGTCGTCGGTCTAACCTGTCACCTATGTAGCCGGGTTGGACCGAATGACCGCCGCTACCCGAACCACTCCCCACCCATCACGGCACCCGCCGACAAACCCCGCGCCCGCCCTGCCCTCGCCCGATCCCACACGCCGCCCCCCCTGGGACTCCGGGGCTGAATCGCCGGCCGGTCTTCGGTAGTCTCCCCCGACGCCCCATCGTTGAGCATGTCGAGGCCGGACCCGATGACCGACGTCACCCTGCAGTCGATCTACGAGGCGCGCCGCGCGATCCATGGGGTCGCCTGCCGGACCCCGCTGGTCCCGGCCTACCGGCTCGGCGGCGACGGGCTCGACCTGCGCCTGAAGCTCGAGACCGCGCAGCCGACCGGGGCGTTCAAGCTGCGCGGGGCCGCCAACGCCGCCGCCCGGCTGTCGCCGGAGGCCCTGCGGCGCGGCGTGGTCTGCGCCTCGACCGGCAACCACGGCCGGGCCGTCGCCTATGCCGCCCGGCGCCTCGGCGGGCGGGCGGTGGTCTGCATGTCGAGCCTGGTGCCGCAGAATAAGCTCGACGCCATCCGGGCGCTCGGGGCCGAGACCCGGATCGTCGGCGAGAGCCAGGACGAGGCCCAGGTCGAGGTCGAGCGGCTGGTCGTCGAGGAGGGGCTGAGCGAGATCCCGCCGTTCGACCATCCCGACGTGATCGCCGGCCAGGGCACCATCGGGCTGGAGCTGCTGGAGGACTTCCCCGACCTGGACACCGTGGTGGTGCCGCTGTCCGGCGGCGGCCTGATCGCCGGCATCGCCCGGGCGGTGAAGAGCGCGTCGCCGGCGATCAGGGTGATCGGCGTCAGCATGCAGCGCGGCGCCGCCATGCACGCCAGCCTGGAGGCCGGCCGGCCGGTCGAGGTGCGCGAGGAGCCGACCCTCGCCGACTCGCTGGGCGGCGGCATCGGGCTGGCGAACCGCTGGACCTTCCCGATGGTCCGCGACCTGGTCGACGAGACCGTGCTGGTGTCCGAGGCCGAGATCGCCGCCGCCATGCGCCGGCTGTTCCTGGAGGAGAGCTGGGTCGCCGAGGGCGGCGGCGCGGTCGGCGTGGCCCTGCTGCAGGACCGGCATCGCGCCCGGCTGGGGAAACGGGTCGCCATGGTGATCTCGGGACGCGGGATCGACATGGCGATGTTCCGCCGCGTGGTCGACGGCGAGGTGCCGTTCGGGACCGCCTTCGGGGCGGCCTATGACTGACGTCCTGGTGCTGACCGAGCGCGAGCTGCGCGACGCCGTGTCCCTCGATCTGGACGCCATCGACATCGTCGAGCGCGCGTTCGCCGGGCTCGGCGCCGGCGGCGTGGTGATGCCGCCGATCCTGTCGATGGCGATCGAGGAGCGCCATGCCGAGGTCGACGTGAAGACCGCCTACGTGCCCGGCCTCGACGGCTTCGCCATCAAGGTCAGCCCGGGCTTCTTCGACAACCCGAAGCGCGGCCTGCCGAGCCTGAACGGCATGATGATCGTGCTCAGCGCCGAGACCGGCATCGTCCAGGCCGCCCTGCTCGACAACGGCTACCTGACCGACGTCAGGACCGCCGCCGCCGGGGCGGTCGCGGCCCGCCACCTGGCGCCGGCGACGATCCGCCGGGCCGGCGTGCTGGGAGCCGGCCTGCAGGCCGAGCTGCAGATCCGCGCCCTGGCGCTGGTGCGCGCGGTCCCGGAGGCGATGATCTGGGCCCGCGACCCGGCGAAGGCCCGGGCCTGGGCCGAGCGGACGGCCGCCTCGCTCGGGGTCCCGGTGCGGGTCGCCGACAGCCCCGAGGCGGTGGTACGCGGGTGCGACGTGGTCGTCACCGCCACGCCGTCGCGCACGCCGCTGATCGAAGCCGGGTGGCTGCACCCCGGGCTGCACGTCACCGCCATGGGCTCGGACGCGCCCGACAAGAACGAGCTGGCGCCGGCGGTGCTGGCCGCCGCCGACCGGTTCGTGTGCGACCGCCGCAGCCAGTCGGCGGCGGTCGGCGAGCTTCGGTCGGCGGTCGCCGCCGGCGCGGTGCCCGCGGACTGGCCGGTCGACGAGCTCGGCGAGATCGTCGCCGGGCACAAGCCGGGGCGCCGGTCGGCCGACGAGATCACGGTCTGCGACCTGACCGGCACCGGCGTGCAGGACACCGCGATCGCCACCCATGCCCTGCGGGTCGCCCGGGCGAGCGGAGCCGGCCATGTCGTCGAGAACTAAGGGCGGCCCGCCGCGGCTCGACCGCCACGACGTCGGCATCCTGAAGGCGCTGATGCGCGACGGCCGGATGACCAAGGCGCGGCTGGCCGAGACCGTCAACCTGACCGCCAGCCCGTGCTGGGAGCGCCTGAAGCGGCTGGAGGACGCCCGGATCATCACCGGCTATGCCGCCCGGGTCGACGTCAAGAAGCTGGCGCCGGCGACCGTGGTGATGGTCGAGCTGGCGCTGCGCCAGCACCGGGCGGCCGACTTCGAGCGCTTCGAGCAGGCGGTCCGGGAGATCCCGGAGATCGTCGAATGCCAGGCGACCGGCGGCGGCGTCGACTACGTCATGAAGGTCGTCGCCCCCGACGTCGACGCCTATCAGCGGCTGATGGACGACCTGCTGGGCCGCGACCTCGAGATCGAACGCTACTACAGCTACATCGTCACCAAGTCGGTGAAGGAGACCGCCGAGTTGCCGCTCGACCGGTTGCTGGACGCCGCCGACCGCCCGACCTGACCGCAGTCGACCTGACCGCAGAAGATTCGTCTGTCGGAGCCGCCTTCCGCGGGCGATCCGTCGGCGGCATGCCCGGAGTTCAGCGGCACCCTCTGCGCCCGACCGCCTAGCCTTGCGGCTTCCGAACGGCGACCGGCGCGAGGGCTGCACCATGGACGACATCCTCTCCACCAACGATCTCGAGACCATCGACCGGGCCCGGGTGTTCCACCCGTCGACCCACGTGTCGCAGTTCGCCCGCGGCGAGGCGCCGAGCCGGATCGTCACCGGCGGCTCCGGCATCAGGATCGTCGACCGCGACGGCCGCGAGAGCATCGACGGCTTCGGCGGTCTGTACTGCGTCAACGTCGGCTACGGCCGCCAGGAGATCGCCGACGCGATCCATGCCCAGGCCTCGCAGCTGGCCTACTACCACGCCTATGCCGGGCACTCGAACGAGCAGGTGATCAGGCTGTCCGACCGGATCGTGCGGTCCGCCGGCATGGGCATGAGCCGGGTGTACTACGGCCTGTCCGGGTCCGACGCCAACGAGACCAACATCAAGCTGGTCTGGTACGTGAACAACGTGCTCGGCCGGCCGGAGAAGAAGAAGATCATCTCGCGCTGGCGCGGCTACCACGGCTCCGGGATCATGACCGGCAGCCTGACCGGACTGGCGCTGTTCCACGACGCCTTCGACCTGCCGCGGGCGCCGATCCTGCACACCGCCTGCCCGCACTACTGGCGCAATGCCGAGCCGGGCGAGAGCGAGCGCGACTTCTCGAAGCGCATGGCCGCGGAGCTGGAGGACCTGATCCAGGCCGAGGGACCGGAGACGGTCGCCGCCTTCATCGGCGAGCCTGTCATGGGCACCGGTGGCATCATCACCCCGCCGGAGGGCTACTGGCAGGAGATCCGGGCGGTGCTCGACCGCCACGACATCCTGCTGATCGCCGACGAGGTGGTCACCGGGTTCGGCCGCACCGGGCAGTATTTCGGCTCGCACACCTACGGCATGAAGCCCGACCTGATCACCATCGCCAAGGGCCTGTCCTCGGCCTACCTGCCGCTGTCCGGCGTGATCGTCGGCGAGCGGGTGTGGCAGGCGCTGGAGCAGGGCGCCGACCAGCTCGGCGTGATCGGCCACGGCTGGACCTACTCGGCGCACCCGGTCTGTGCGGCGGCCGCCAACGCCAACCTGGACATCGTCGACCGCGAGGACCTGACCGGCAACGCCCGCGACACCGGGGCCTACTTCCAGCGCCGGCTGCACGAGACCTTCGACGAGCATCCGATGGTCGGCGAGGTGCGCGGCGTCGGCCTGCTGGCGGCCGTCGAGTTCGCGCCCGAGAAGCACGGCGGCTCACGCTACGAGGCGGACCTCAAGATCGGCCCGAAGGTCGCCGCCGCCTGCCTCGACGAGGGGCTGATCGCCCGCGCCATGCCGCAGGGCGACATCCTCGGCTTCGCGCCGCCGCTGGTGATGACCCGGGCCGAGGTCGACCAGATTGTCGAGCTGACGAAACGGGCGGTCGACCGGGTGCAGGCGTCGCTGTAGGCGCCGCAGCGGCGGAAACCGGCCCTTCGCGGCCCTGCGGGCACCTCAGGACGACAGAGATCTCCTTGGTCTATCGTCCTGAGGTGCCCCCGCGCATGCGGGGGCCGCGAAGGACAATTTCACGCGAGGGCGTCGACCACGCCGTCGACCAGGTTCGCCGCCAGCAGCCGGGCGGTGTCCGGGCGCTCGACCACCGCCCGCACCGGCCGGGCGAGCGCGCGGCGGCAGGCCAGCAGCCGGGCCGCCGCCGCCTCGACCGTGGTCCAGGCGAAGCGGATCCGCTGGCCGGGCCGGCGCTGCACCAGGGCCGGCAGGTCGGCGCGCGCGACGGTCGCGATCTTCGGGTAGCCGCCGGTCGGCTGGCGGTCGGCGGTCAGCACCGTCGGCAGACCGTCGCCCGGGATCTGGACGCTGCCGAGCGCGATGCCGTCCGACACGATGTCGTGGCCGCCGGCGCAGCCCTGCGAGCCGCCGTCGAGCCGCACGCCCATGCGGTCGACCCGTTCCGAAACCCGCCAGGGCGTGGCGACGAACGCCTCCAGCTCGGCCGCCGAGAACAGGTGTGCCTGCGGGCCGGGTATCACCGAGACCGGCGCGTCGCTGTCGGCCACCGGGTCGAGATAGCCGACCGCGCCTTCGTCCGCCGGCGCCGGCGCATGGCCGACCGCCAGCTCGTCGCCCGTCCGCAGCGGCGCCCCGCCGAGCCCGGTGACGGCGTTGGTCGCGCGCGACCCCAGCACCGCGGGCCGAACCACGCCGCCGGCGACCGCCAGATAGGCCCACATCCCGGCCGAGCGCTGCCGGACGGCGAGCCGGGCACCGGGCGTCAGCACGATCGTGCAAGGCGCCGGCAACGGGCCGTCGGGCGACGCCACCTCGGCGCCCGGCCCGGCGACCGCCACCAGCACCGGCCCGCCGGCCGCCTCGACCTCGACGCCGCCGGGGCCGACCTCGACGGCGGCGGTACCGGGGTCGTTGCCGGCCATCCGGTTGGCGAGCGCATGCCGCGCCCAGTCCATCGGCCCGGATTCCGACACCCCGAAACGCAGGTAGCCGGTGCGGCCGGCGTCCTGGACCGTGGTCGCCGGCCCGCACGAGCGGATGCGCAGGGCGGTCACGCTCGGGGTTTCCGGTCGGGCGTAGGTCCCGGCTCCGCCCCGCCTACGGCGCGCCGGTCCGGGATGAGGGAGATTTGCTTCTGGTCCTCATCCCGGCCGCACCCCGGACTTGATCCGGGGCGAGAGCCGGGACCCATGTCATCCTCTGGCTCCGGCCGCGCCCCCTCCTTGGCCAGCCGCTCGAACGCCGCCGCGTCCACCGGCTCCAGCTGCAGCCGGTCGCCGACCTCGAACGGCACCATCGGCCGGCCGTCGGGATCGAACATCGCGACCGGGGTGCGGCCGACCACGTACCAGCCGGTCGGCATCGCCACCGAGGCGAGGCTGGCCTGGCCGCCTGCGATCAGCAGGCTGCCGGCCGGCATGCGCGGCCGCGGCGTCGCCCGCCGCGGGATCGCCAGCCGCCGATCGAGACCGCCGAGATAGGCGAAGCCGGGCGCGAAGCCGTACATGGTCAGCCGCAACTCCGAGCCGAGCAGAGCCGCCACCGCCTCGTCGAGGCCGATCCCCAACGCCTCGCACACCAGGCCCAGATCCTCGGCGTGCTCGCGGTCGAGGCAGACCGGCACCCGCCAGCGCTTCGGCGGCGTCGCCGCCACCGCTTCCGGGTCGATGGCGCCGAGCGCCTCGGCCAGTTCCGCCCGCGACACGACGCCGGGGTCGTAGTGCAGCATCAGCGACCGGTAGGTCGGCACGGTCTCGCGCAGCCCCGGCAGTTCGGCCGCCCGCACCGCCCGGTCGAACGCCAGCACCCCGTCGGCGACCTCCGGGTCGATGCGGTCGCCGAACTCTGCCACCAGGGCGCACTCGCCGGCGTCGCGCAGCGTCGGAACCAGCGTCACCCGACCCACCTTGGCACGGTCAGCGCCAGGTCCGGCACCAGGATCAGCAGGCCGATCATCGCCAGCATCGCCACCACGAACGGGATCGCCCCCGCCACCACGTCGCCGACCGGGCCGGGCCGGGTGCGGATGCCCTGCACCACGAACAGGTTGAGGCCGATCGGCGGGGTGATCAGCGCGGTCTCCAGCAGCAGCATCAGCAGCACGCCGAACCACACCGGATCGTAGCCGAGCGCGAACACCACCGGCGCGATCACCGGCAGGGTGGTGATCATCATCGACAGGGTCTCCATGAAGAAGCCCAGCACCAGGTAGAAGGCGACGATCGCCAGCAGCATGGCGACCGGCGGCAGGTCGAGGCCGATCAGCAGGCCGGCGATCCGGTCGGTCAGCCCGATCGAGGTCATCACGAAGTTCAGGAACATCGCCCCGACCACGATCAGCATGACCATGGCGGTGGTCCGAACGGTGCCGGCGAACGCCTCGCGCAGCAGGTCGAGGGTCAGCCGTCGTTCCCAGGCCGCCAGCGCCAGCGCGCCCATGACGCCGAGCGAGGCGGCCTCGGTCGGGGTCGCGAAGCCGGCGTAGATCGAGCCGACCACCAGGCCGAAGATCAGCAGCGGCGGCACCAGGTGCTTCAGCGCCCGCAGCCGCTCGGCCATGGTCGCCTGCGGCCGGCTGCCGTCGAGCGCCGGGCGGGCCAGGCAGGCGATCGCGATCACCGCCATGAACAGCCCGGCGAGCAGCAGCCCGGGGACGATGCCGGCCAGGAACAGCTTGGGGATCGAGGTGTCGGTCAGCACCCCGTACAGGATCATGTTGATCGACGGGGGAATGAGGATGCCGAGGGTGCCGCCGGCCGCCAGCGTCCCGAGGAACAGCCGCTCGCCGTAACCGCGCCGCTCGATCTGCGACACCGCGACGGTGCCGACGGTAGCGGCGGTCGCGACGCTGGAGCCCGAAGTGGCGGCGAACAGCGCGCAGGACGCGATGTTGGCGTGCATCAGCCCACCCGGCAGCCGGCCGACATACAGCGACAGCGCGTCGTACATCTTCTCGGCGATGCCGGAGCGCAACAGGATCTCGCCGAGCAGGATGAACAGCGGGATCGCCACCAGCAGGAACTCGGTCGAGGTCGACCACGCGACCTCGCCGATCGCCCGGTGCAGCGGCAGGAAGGCGAAGCCCTCGGACAGCGCGACGCCGGTCAGCACCAGCACCGCCGCCACCGGGATCGCCAGGGCGACCAGCCCGAACAGGGTAGTCAGTGCGACCGCGGTCATCACGCCCTCCCCTGCTCGGCCCGAGCGGGGGTGGCATGAGCGGCGGCCGCCCGCGCCTCGTCCAGCTCGTCACCGGTCGAGCGCATGCCGGCGAGCCGGTCGCGCCCGGCCGTGTCGCCGCGCACCGAGGCGGCCAGGGTCCGCAAGGTCAGCGCCAGCACCACGACGGCGAAGAACACCATGCCGCCGACCCACAGGCTCTGCGGGATCCACAACGGCGTCTGCAGCGGCGTGTTGGCGGTCGAGCCGCGGCGCAGCGTGGCCTCGAGCACCTGCCAGCCGAACACCGCCAACAGGCCCGAAACCGCGGCCAGCGCCGCCATCGACAGCAGGTCGAGGACGGCGCGCAGCCCGGCCGGCGCCAGCCGGTGCAGCACGTCGATCCGGATGTGGGCGCGGGCCAGCAACGCCGCCCCGAAGCCCCAGGACGCGACGATCGCCAGGGCGTAGCCGGACAGCTCGTCGGCGCCGCCGATCGAGACCGCGAACAGCTTGCGGGCGACCACGTCGACGGTCACCAGGCCGGCCGCCGCCAGCAAGGCGGAGCCGGCCAGCCAGACGGCGGCGTCGGACAACCGCCGGCACTGCGCCAGCACGGTGTCCAGGGCGGTTTCGATGGCATCGAGCACGGCAACCTCCGGCGCGGGACAAGGAGCGGGACGGCGGGGATGGCCCGCCGTCCCGGGGGTGGGAGGTCAGTCGGCGGTGTAGCCGGCCGCGGCCCCGGCGGTCTTCGCCCACTCGGCGGCGCACTCCTTGCCGCAGCGCTCGGCCCATTTCGGGACGACCACGTCCTTCAGCACGGTCACCAGGGTCGCCCGGTCGGCATCGGACACCGGCACCAGGGTCATCGCGGCCGGCTTGCCGAACTCGCAGGTGCCGCCGGTGTTGCAGGCGATGCCCTGCTCGGACTCGTGGGCGGCGGCCTGCCAGACGCGGTCCTCCAGCCCGGCGATCTCGGTCGCCAGGAACCCCTGGACCTTCGGGTCGAGGCGGTTCCAGGCCTTCGAGCTGGCCGCCAGCATCACCTGGCTCCAGCCGACCGGCAGAGCGTACAGATGGGTCGCGACCTCGTGCCACTTGGCCGAGTAGCCCGACAGCGAGCCGGTGATCGCGCAGTCGACCACGCCCTTCTGCAGGGCCGGCACCACCTCGGAGAAGCTGAGGGTGACGCCGGTGCCGCCGAGCGCGCCGACGAACTCGGCCAGAGTCCGGTTGCCGGTCCGCACCTTCGTGCCGGCCAGGTCCTTCAGGCCGGCGATCGGGGCGTTGCAGAACAGCACCTGCGCCGAATACGGCCAGATGCCCAGCAGCTTGATGTCGTACTCCTTGGCGTACAGCGCGGCGAGCGCCGGCTTGTAGGCCTCGGTGACCTTGCGGGCGGTGGCGACGTCCGGCGACAGGCCGGCGAGGTCGATCGCCTCGTTCTTGGCGTCGTCGGCGGCCAGGTAGCCGAGCACCGTGGCGCCGACGTCGATCACCCCCTGCTCCATCAGCCGGACCACCTCGTTGCCCTTCAGGCCGAGCTCGTTGAAGCCCTGGACGGTGGCGGTGACGGCGCCGTTCGAGTCCTTGGCCAGGGTCTCGGTCCAGAACGGCTTCTCGTAGTTCTTGAACTGGCTGAGGTTCGACCAGGTGCCGATGACCTTCAGCTCGGTCGACGGCAGGTCGGCGGCGTTGGCGGGACTGGCGGCACTGCCGGCGGCACCGAGCACCAGTGCGGCGGCGGCGGCGAAGCTTGCGAGGCGAAGTCGAATGTCGTGCATGGTCAGCCTTCCCTGTTGCGCGGCGGGACTGGGCCCCCTCAGAGCACCGCGAACTCCGAATTCAGCCGGTCGGTGACCAGCATGCAGCCGGGGGCGTGGGTGATGCAGAAGTCGAGGCGGGCGGCCTGCAACGCGGCCTGCGGCGTCACCCCGCAGGCCCAGAACACCGGCACCTCGCCGGGCTCGATCTCGGCCGGATCGCCGTAGTCCGGGGTCGCCAGGTCGGCGATGCCGATCGCCGCCGGGTCGCCGATATGGATCGGCGCGCCGTGGACGCTGGGGTAGCGGGCGGTGATCTGGGCGGCGCGCAGGGCGTCGGCCGGCTTGAACGGGCGCATGCTGACCACGGTCGGGCCGCTGAACGGGCCGGCCGGCTCGGTCGGCAGTGAGGTCCGGTACATCGCCACGTTGCGCCCGTGGGCCACGTGGCGCAGCGGCAGGTCGGCCGACAGCAACGCCTCCTCGAACGAGAACGAGCAGCCGAGGACGAAGGCCACCAGGTCGTCGCGCCACAGCGCGCTGATGTCGGCCGGCTCGTCGGCCAGCTCGCCGTCGCGCCACACCCGGTAGCGCGGCACGTCGGTGCGGATGTCCAGGTCGTCGGCCAGCGCCGGGATGGTCGGGTCGCCGGGCTCGCCGACGCCGATCACCGGGCAGGGTCGCGGGTTGCGGGTGCAGAACCGCAGGAAATCGAAGGCCCAGCGCTCCGGCACGACCACCAGGTTGCCCTGGACGTATCCCGGCGCCAGCCCGGCCGTCTGGCCGCGATGCAGGCCGGTCCGCGCGACGTGGCGGACATCCTGGCCGGTGGCGAGAAACGGGGCGGAAGCGGGAGCGTTCATGGTCCGGGCGATCCTCCGAGAAGCTCGAGGAATGCTCCGGTCAGTCGATATATTTTTCCAATTTATTATTTATATATTTATTGATGATCATTTTTTATCAAAAACTGCCGCGCACTCCAGCGCACAGGCGACCACACGCCCGACCAGCGCGTTCCGGGTGGCGGCCGGGTGGGTGACCGTGAATGCCAGCGGCTCCAGCTCCGCGTCCGGAACCACGATCACCCGCCGCAGCCGGCCGGCGGCGATCGCCTCTTCCACCGTGAAGGCCGGCAGCGGCGCCACCCCGACCCCGCTCTCCACCAGCCGGATGTTGGTGGCGAGCGAGGTCGAGGCGATCAACCGGGCATCGCGGATACCGGCGGCCTGCAGCATCCGCGTCAGGGCGACCGTCGGGCGGGTGCGCCGCGAATAGGTGATGATGCGGTACCGGGCGAGATCCTTCAGGGTCGCCGGCTCCGGCAGGTCGAGGGCCGGCGGTGCCGTCCACACCAGCGGGAACGAGCACAGCGGGTGATTCACCATCTCGGGCTCGGCGACGGGCCCCATCAGGAAGGCAAGATCGAGCTCGCGGCCGACCAGCAGGTCGCGGGTGGCGGCCGTGGTGTCGACCGTCAGCTCCAGCTCGACCGCCGGGAACCGGCGGCTGAGCTCCTCGATCAGATCGGGCAGCCAGGCGTGCACCACGGTCTCCGAAACTCCGAGCCGCACGGTGCCGGTCACCCGGTCCGGGTCGGCGATCGCCAGCTGGGCTTCCTGCCGCAGCGCCGCCATCCGTTCGGCGTAATCGAGGAACGCCCGTCCCTCCGGCGTCAGCGACACGTCGCGCGTGGTGCGCTCCAGCAACCGCTTGCCGAGGCCGGTCTCAAGCGCCTGGATGCGCAGCGAGACCGCCGGCTGGGTGGTGTTCAGCCGGCGCGCCGCCTTGCTGAAGCTGCGCGCCGACACCACCGCCAGGAAGGTTTCGATCTGGTCGAGGTCCACCGCCACACCCGCATCGCGTCGTCCCGCCGACGATAGCCGCGATGCGGGCGGGCGGGAACCGCGGGGCAGCGGGCGTCAGGCGGCGGCGCAGCCGCACCCCGCCTTTCCGGCCGCCTTGTCGGCGGCGTCCCGGGCGCAGCAGGCGTCGACCTCGGCCGGCGCCGGACCGCCGCAACAGCCGCCGGCGGTCTCGCGATCCGCCGGGGCGCTGCACACCCCGGTCTCCGGCAGTTCGAGCTCGACGCGCGCCGCCGCCTCGAAGTCGCCGGCCAGCCACGCGGCGATCGAGCGCACCTGCTCGTAGCCGGTCGCCATCAGGAAGGTCGGGGCCCGGCCGTAGGCCTTCATGCCGACGACGAAGAAATCCTTCTCCGGGTGCGACAGCTCCCGGGCGCCGTGCGGGCGGACGGTGCCGCAACTGTGCAGGTTCGGGTCGATCAGCGGGGCCAGCACGACCGGCGCCTCCAGCCACGGATCGAGGTCGAGGCGGATCTCGCGCAGCATGTCGAGGTCGGGGCGGAAGCCGGTGGCGCCGACGATCTCGTCGACCAGCACCGAACGTTGCTCCTCACCGCCCTGGCCGGTCACCCGCAGCGGCCCGCCCGCCGCCTCGATCGCGCGGATCCGGAACGGCATGAGCATCTGCAGGCGTCCGGCTTCGACAGCCTGGCGGACCCGGGTGCCGAGCGCGCCGCGCGCCGGCAGCGCGTCGGCCGCGCCGCCGCCGAACAGCGCATCCAGGTTGTCCCGGCGCAGGGCCCAGACGACCCGGGTCCCGGGGGCGGAGTCCTGCAGGTCGAGGAGGTCCAGGATGACGTTCATCGCGGAGTGGCCGCTGCCGACCACCAGCACCCGCTTGTCGGCGTAGCGTGCCCGGTCCCGGTCGAGCACGTCCGGGATGCCGCAGGCGATGCGGTCGGCGAAACGCTCCTCGCCCGGCACCTTCACCCCGCCGGATCCGAGCGGGTTGGGCGACCGCCAGGTGCCCGTGGCATCGATCACCGCCCGGGCGTCGAGCACGCTGCCGTCGGCGAGCCGCAGTTCGAACGGCTGGGCATCGCGCCCCTCGGTCTTGACCTTGTCGAAGTCCTTGCGACCGACCGAAACCACCCGGGCACCGAAGCGCAGGTGCGGTCGGATCGTGTCGAGCCGCGACAGCGGCTCCAGATAGCCGGCGACGATCTCGGCCCCTGTCGGCAGCCTGTCTTCGTCCGGTGCGGCCCAGCCGGACTCGGCCAGCAGGCGGCGCGCCGCCGCGTCGACGCAGTAGCGCCACGGCGTGAACACCTGGACCTGGCCCCATTCCCGCATCGCCGCCCCGGCCGCGTCGCCGGCCTCCAGCACGACGAACGGCAGCCCGCGCGCCGCCAGGTGAACCGCCGCCGCCAGTCCGACCGGCCCGGCGCCGATGACCGCCACCGGAAGAGTTTCGGAATTCGCCTTGATCGCAGTCACTTCCCGTTCCTCCAGCTAACCCATCGATATATCGATGGGTGATATATAAAACGAAATAAAAAGCGCCTCACCCGCATCCCTGCGGCGTGCAGCCGTCCGGCCCGCAGGCGTCCGGCCCGCAGGCGTCCGGCCCGCTCGCCGCGATGCAGGCGCCGACCTCGCTCCAGGCCTGCACGGCGACCCGGAAAGCCTCGCGCCCCCTGTCGGTGATCGCGTAGACCTTGCGGTGCCGGCCGCCGACGACCTCGTGCTCGGCGGTGACGTACCCGCCCGCCTCGAACTCCTTGAGCACCGGATAGAGCGCGCCGGGCGTCGGCGAGCAGCAGCCCTGGGTGGTTTCCTCGACCGCCTTGCTGATCTCGTAGCCGTGCAGGCGCCGCCGGTTCAGCACACACAGGATGAAGAACTTGGACAGGCTCATCTTGATGAGCCCGTTCCAGTACTGCGGGTCGGTGTAGTCGACCTCGCTGCCTCTCGGGGCGGACGACGATGCCGGTTGCGCGTTCATGCCGGACAGGTAGCGCGAACGCCCTCTCATATCAAGGGGCAATATATCACTCCTCAATAGATCAACTCCGCCGCCGTCGGCGGGCCGTCTGTCCGGACGCCGACCTTGGCAACCGCGGTGGGTTCGGTCAGGCGAAGACGAACCAGCCGCTCTGGAGCTCGCCCGCGGTCACGCCGGGCAGGGTGAGCACGTTGCCGTCGATCTCGAACCGGACGCTGCCGTCGTCGGCGGTCCCGAGGACCGCTATCAACTCCGGCAGGCTGCCGATCCCGCTGTCGGACGTGATCTCCAAGCGGTCGCCACCGACGCCGTCGAAATCGCCGATCGTATCGTCGCCGGCAGCCGCACCGATGACGAACAGGTCGGCTCCATCGCCGCCGGACAGCAGGTCGTCCCCCTGCCCGCCGACCAGCGTGTCGTCGCCGAGGTTGCCGTACAGCACGTCGGGGGCCGACGGGTCGACGGCGCTGCCGGCATTGCTGCCGCCATACAGGATGTCATTGCCCTGCCCCCCGAACAGGGTGTCGCCGCCGAGGTTGCCGTACAGCACGTCGTCCCCGAGATTGCCGTAGACAGCGTCCTCGTGCTGGCCGCCGTAGGCGACGTCGGCGTCCTGGCCGCCGTACAGGGTGTCGAGGCCGGGATTGCCGTACAGCACGTCGTCGGCCAGGTTGCCGTAGACCATGTCCTGATCGTTGCCGCCGTACAGGGTGTCGGCATCGGTTCCACCGAACACGCTGTCGCTGCCGTCATCGCCGAACAGCCGGTCGGCGCCGCTTCCCGATCCGACGGTGTCGTCCCCGGCCCCGCCGTACAGGGTGTCGTCGCCGTCGCCGAGCGAAATGAACTGCGCCTCGTCGTCACCCACCGCGTAGTTGTTCCCGAGGCCGCCGGTCACCGTAGCGTTGCCGATGATCGACGCGAACTCGATGTTGTCGAGCCGGATGGTCGAACCGCCCGGAAGCCCACCGACGTCGATCACCAGCGCCTCGGACTGTGTGCTGCCGTCGATCGGCGTGCTGCCGACGATGGCGATCGGCTCCGACGGAACCGACCCGGTAGCGGTCGGGACGACCGTCCGGATGTCGAGCCCCGTGGTCGATGCCATGTCGCCGAGGTAGGACCGGACGTTGGCGATCAGCGCGGTCTCGCCGCCGGAGTTGCGGGCATCGATCGCCTCGATCAGCGTCGTCGTCGCCTGGTCGCCGAACTGCGCGGAGCCGGGCCCTTCGGAGGTTATCGTCGTGCCGACCGGCAGGGTTGCGGTGACGACATTGCCGTTGTTGCCGGTGTTCTCCACCAATGCCGCGGTGCCCGGAACCGATCCGGTATTGGCGATGGTCCGGAGCGCGCCCGATGAGCCGGCCGCCGGAACGTCGGTGATCACGATGCCGATGGGATCGGTGGAGGAGGACGAGCTCCCGCCTCCTCCACCTCCCCCGTCCCCGCCGTCGCCACTGCCGGCCGAGGGATCGCTGTATGTGATCCGCGCCAGGCCGCCATTGAGCGCGACGCCGAAAATCGCCGAGTACGTCAACCCGGCGGCGGTCACGGTCAGGTCGGCGGTACCGTCTCCGTCGGTGTCGATCGCCAGGTCGTCACCGGTACGCACGATGTCCGACGCGGTCAGCGAATTGGACGAGACCCGCAGGGCGTCGGCGGTCGCCCAATCCGCCAGCGTCACACCGTCGGACCCGACGAAGACGTCGGCCCCGGCCCCGCCCGACAGCGAATCCGCACCGGGGCCGGAGACCAGCACGTCGTTCCCGGCACCGCCCACGAGCAGGTCGGCTCCGGCACCTCCCGACAGGGTGTCGCCGCCATCGCCGCCCGACAGGATGTCGTTGCCGGCTCCGCCACTGAGCGCGTCGTCACCTTCGGCCCCGCACAGACCGTCCGCGCCGTCGCCTCCAAGCAGCCTGTCGTTGCCGGCCTCGCCGCAAAGAATGTCGTCGCCGGCACCGCCGCTGAGCGTGTCCTCGCCGTCGCCACCGTAGAGGCCGTCGCCGTCCCATCCGCCCCGGAGCACGTCGCCGCCGGTACCGCCGGTCAGAAAGTCGCTGCCGACATTGCCCTCGATGACGTCGTTGCCGCCGGCCCCGCTCAGGCAGTCGTCGCCGTCGCTGCCGCTGATCGTGTCGCCCAGCGCGCCGCCGGTGACTGTATCGTCGCCGCCTCCGGCGTTGAACGTTGCGCTGAAGCCGGACGGCCCGACGAGCGTCTCGGCGTCGTTGTTGAGCGGGTCCCCATGGATGCTGATCGAGCCGGTAAACCCCGACGCGACCAGGCCGCTCAGATCCAGCGACGTCAGGTTCGAGATCGCGAAGTACACGTCTCCCGGACCCGAAACCGCAACGGCCGACCCGGCGAAGGTGTCGACGAAGACCGCCGTGGCACCGGAGCCGATCGAGACGGCCTCGATGCCGCCGATCGAACCGGCAACGCTGAAATCGACCGAGGCGTTGGGCGACAGCAGGATGGTGTCGGTTCCGGTACCGCCGACGATGGTGTCGCCGGCGGCGTCGCAGGCGCAGGCGAACACGAACACGTCGTTTCCGGCGCCACCGGACAGCAGGTCGGCACCGCCGACGCCGGAAAGGGTGTCGTCGCCACCGAGGCCGCTGATGGTGTCGGCGTCGGCGGTACCCGAGAGGGTATCGTTTCCGACGGTCCCGGTCAGGGTCGCGAGCAGTCCG
>Ga0209475_10002783_pt1 | contig 17035 bp, 17 predicted proteins | sample tdDd471_FD_187128 | JGI IMG/M metagenome (GOLD analysis project Ga0209475, IMG submission 187128) | Marine sediment microbial communities from the Atlantic coast under amendment with organic carbon and nitrate - tdDd47.1 (SPAdes)... | ecosystem: Environmental > Aquatic > Marine > Coastal >... | reverse complement strand
GGCCAGCGGCAGTTCGTCGACATCGACAAGCTGCGGATCTACTACCAGGGCAAGCACAACATGAGCGAGGCCGCGTTCCAGCAGCTCGTCAGCGACCGCAAGGAATCGCAGAAGCTGTACTCGGACAAGCACCGCCGGATCCTGGTCGAGATGGCACGCGCATCCGGCCACACCATGGCCAGCCACGACGACGCGACCGAGGAGCATGTCGACGAGGCCGCCGAGCTCGGCCTGACGATCAGCGAGTTCCCGACCACCATGACCGCCGCCAAGGCGGCCCGCGCCAAGGGGCTCCGGACCATCATGGGCGGGCCGAACGTCGTCCGCGGCGGCTCGCACTCCGGCAACGTCTCGGCCGGCGAGCTGGCCCAGGCCGGCGTGCTCGACGCGCTGTCCTCCGACTACGTTCCGGCCAGCCTGCTGCACGGGGCGCTGCTGCTGCACGAGCGCCATGGCATGACCCTGCCCGGCGCGGTCGCGACGGTATCGCGCAACCCGGCCGACATGATCGGCCTCGACGACCGCGGCCGGATCGAGGCCGGCACCCGGGGCGACCTGATCCGGGTGCGGATCCTCGACGACGGAGTGCCGGTGGTGCGCCGGGTCTGGCGCCAGGGCACGCAGGTGCTGTGATGGCCACATCGGCGAAAATGGCCAAGAAGCTGTCGCCCGACGGTCCCTGGATCCATCCCGAGGCGAACGTCGTCGCCTCGACCTTCGGCGCCTGGACCGAAGTCGGCGCCCGCACCTCGGTGGTCGAGACCTCGATGGCCGACTACAGCTACGTGGTCAGCGACAGCCAGATCATCTACGCGACCATCGGCAAGTTCGCGAACATCGCCTCGCACACCCGCATCAACCCGGGCAACCATCCGCACTGGCGGGCCTGCCTGCACCACTTCCAGTACCGCTCGGACGACTACGACCTGGGCGAGCGCGACGACACGTTCTTCGACTGGCGGCGCTCGACCCCGGTGACCCTCGGCCATGACGTGTGGATCGGGCACGGTGCGGTGATCATGCCCGGCGTCACCGTCGGCACCGGCGCCATCGTCGGCTCCGGCGCCGTCGTCACCAAGGACGTCGAGCCCTACACCATCGTCGCCGGCGTTCCCGCCAAGACGATCCGGCGCCGGGTGTCGGAGGCGACCGAGGCGAAGCTGATGGCGATCGCCTGGTGGGACTGGACGCACGACCTGCTGCGCGAGCGCATGGCGGACTTCCGTTCCCTCGACGCCGACGCCTTCGCGGCGAAGTACGCATGAGCGTCGACGGCCGTCCCGGTCTGCTGGTCCTGGTGGTCGGGCCGTCGGGCGTCGGCAAGGACACCCTGATCGACGGGGCCCGCGCAGCGCTCGCCCACGATCCGTCCATCGTGTTTCCCCGCCGCGAGATCACCCGACCGGCCGACGCCGGCGGCGAGGACCACCAGCCGGTGACGCCGGTCGAGTTCCAGGCGCGCCGCTCGGCCGACGCCTACGCCCTGGCCTGGGAGGCCCACGGCCTCGGCTACGGCGTGCCCGCCGCGATCCTCGCCGATCTCGACGCCGGCCGGACCATCGTCGTCAACGTGTCGCGGGGGATCATCGACACCGCCCGCCGGCTGGCGCGGGTCAGGGTGCTCAGCCTGACCGTGCCGGCCGACATCCTGCGCCAACGGCTGGCCGCCCGCGGTCGCGAGACGGTCGAGGACATCGAGGCCCGAGTCGCCCGCGCGACCGCCTTCGCCGTCAGCGGTCCGGACGTGGTGACCGTCGTCAACGACGGCTCGATCGAGACCGCGCTGGCCCGGGTGCTCGACGCCATCCGTTCGGAGGCGCCCGCATTGGGTCCGTCATCGAACTGACGCATCAACGACTCTGAAACTTCACGCCGGAGTCACCGTCCCGTTACCCCCCGTCGATACCTACCGCAACGCAACACGCGTGCGGCCCTCGATCCCGTGGATCGACACCTGGTTGGTCGCGCGCCCAGTCGCGGGACGCGCCGATGCTCGAGATCCACAGCCTGGAAAAGCGGTTCGGCTCGGTCACCGCGGTCGACCAGGTCTCGCTGAAGATCCCGGACGGCCAGATGGTCGGGATCATCGGCCGGTCCGGCGCCGGCAAGTCGACCCTGCTGCGGTTGATCAACCGCCTGGCCGAGCCGACGGGCGGGCAGATCATGTACGCCGGCGACGACGTCTCCGCGCTGCGCGGCCGCGAGCTGATGGCCTGGCGCGCCCGCTGCGCGATGATCTTCCAGCAGTTCAACCTGGTGAATCGGCTCGACGTGATCACCAACGTGCTGCTCGGCCGGCTGAACTACCACGGCTTCGCCTCGGCGATGCTGAAGCGCTTCACCCCGGCCGAACGGGCGTTCGCGATCCGCGCGCTCGACCGCCTGGACATCGCGCAGGCCGCCCTGCAGCGCGCCGACACCCTGTCCGGCGGCCAGCAACAGCGCGTCGCCATCGCCCGCGCCCTGATGCAGGAGCCGAAGCTCGTGCTCGCCGACGAGCCGATCGCCTCGCTCGACCCGCGCAACGCCACCGTGGTGATGGACGCGCTACGCGCCATCAACCGCGAGGAAGGCATCACGGTCGTCTGCAACCTGCACACCCTCGACACCGCCCGCACCTACTGCGACCGCATCGTCGGCATGGCGAACGGCACCGTGGTGTTCGACGGGCCGCCGGACGAGCTGACCATCCAGGCCGCGCGCTCGATCTACGGCGTCGACGGCCTCGATGAGGCCTTGAGCGAAAGCGTCACCTCGACTTCGATCGGTCCGGCCCCGGGGGCTGCCGGATCGACCAGCGCGCCTTCGACGCGCACTGCGGCCGCCTGATCGCACCGCAGCCCACTGCCCCAGCTCACGGAGGTATTCCATGATCGGACGTCGCACTCTCGGCGTCGCCCTCGCCGGCTTCACGGCGCTGGCGGCCCTGTCGACCGTCGCCCATGCGGCCGACGATTGGCGCAAGCAGGTCCCGGTGTTCCGGGTCGGCATCCTCGGCGGCGAGAACGAGGCCGACCGCCTGAAGAACTACGCGTGCTTCAAGGAGCACATGGAGAGCCGCCTCGGCGTTCCGGTCGAGCTGTACCCGGCCTCCGACTACGCCGGCGTCATGCAGGGCCTGATCTCCAAGAACCTGGAATACGCCAGCCTCGGGTCGTCGGGCTACGCCGGCATCTCGATCCAGGAGCCGGACGCGGTCGAGCCGGTCGTCACCACCGAGCAGGTCGACGGCTCGCTGGGCTACTACTCGGTGCTCTACGTCCGCGCCGACAGCCCGTACAAGACCATCGAGGACCTGAAGGGCAAGACCCTGGCGTTCGCCGATCCGAACTCCACCTCGGGCTACCTGGTGCCGTCCTACGAGCTGAAGCAGCAGGGCTATACGCCGGACAAGTTCTTCGGCAAGACCGGCTTCGCCGGCGGCCACGAGCAGGGCGTCGTCGCGGTGCTGAACAAGCAGTACGACGCCGGCGTGACCTGGACCTCGGCGGTCGGCGACGAGGCCAAGGGCTACTCGCGCGGCAACCTGCGCAAGATGGTCGACAAGGGCGCGCTGGACATGAAGGACATCCGGATCCTCTGGAAGTCCAACCGCATCACCAACGGCCCGATCGTGGTCCGCAAGGACGTCCCGCAGGAGCTGAAGGACCTGGTCCGCGGCATCCTGGTCAGCCTGCCGATGGAGGACCGGCCGTGCGCCGAGGCGGTCGCCGGCGGCAAGCTCAACGGCTTCCAGCCGATCGGGCACGACTTCTACAAGACCATCATCGAGATGCGTCGCGAGTTGCTGAAGGCTCGCCGCGGCTGATCGATCGACGGACGGACCGGCCGGGGCGACCCGGCCGGTTCCGCCGTTCCATTGCTTCCCCATCGCTTTTCCGGAGGATCGCGTGAGCAGCCAGACCCTGGCGGATCCGGACCACGGTCCCGGCACCTCACCGGTCGACCGCTTCGAGCGGCACCGCGCCGAGCAGCATCGCGAACGGCAGGCCAAGACGGCGCTGTACGGCGCCCTGTTCCTGGCGGCGCTGGCCGGCTCGATCTACATCAGCCATTTCTACCCGACCAAGCTGGCGGCCGGCGCGCCGAAGATCGGCGACTATCTGTACGACATCCTGCCGGTGCTGAGTGCCGAGCACCTGTTCGCCGGGACCAAGACCGAGGGCTCCCTGGCCTACTGGTACTTCAACATGCCGAAGTACCTGCAGCTGCTGCTCGAGACCGTCAACATGGCGCTGTTCTCGACCGTGATCGGAACGGTCGGCGGCTTCCTGATGTGCTTCGCCGCCAGCCGCAACCTGGCGCCGAACGGCTGGCTCTACTTCGTATTCCGCCGGGTCATGGAGTTCTGCCGCTCGGTGCCGGAGGTGATCTTCGCGATCCTCTTCGTGTGGGCCGTTGGAATCGGCCCGCTGGCCGGCATCCTGGCGATCTCCATCCACTCGGCGGGCGCTCTCGGCAAGCTGTTCTCCGAGGTCAACGAGAACGTCGACCACAAGCCGATGGAAGGCATCCGTGCCGCCGGCGGGACCTGGTTCGACGAGATCCGCTTCGGCGTGGTGCCGCAGGTGCTGCCGAACTTCACCAGCTACGCGCTGCTGCGCTTCGAGATCAACATCCGGGCGTCGTCGATCATCGGCTTCGTCGGCGCCGGCGGCATCGGCCAGGAGCTGTACTACGTCATCAACTTCAACTTCTACGAAGAGGTCAGCGCCCTGGTGCTGCTGATCGTCGCCACGGTGACCTGCGTCGACCTGCTGTCGGCCCGCGTCCGTCACCGCTTCATCGGCAAGGAGCAGCTGGCATGAGCTCGTCCGTCGCGACCATGACCGCCGGCGAGATCGCCGCATTGCAGGCGCGTTTCCCGGAGGCGCTGTCGACGGACCGGCGCCGGCTCTGGATACACCGCACCGTCGCCGCCGGGGTTGTCGCCTACCTGGGGTTCTGCGTCTGGGTGTTCGACATCACGTTCGACCGGCTGTTCGGCGGGCTCGGCAAGATGTGGATCGTCGTCCGCTCGATGCTGATCTGGAAGGACATGGCCACCTGGGACTATCTCGGCATCTTCCAGGGCCTGGCCGAGACACTGGGCATGGCGTTCCTGGGCACCTTCGTCGCCTCGCTGTTCGCCGTCGTCATCGGCTTCGCCGCCGCCCGCAACGTGCTGCCGAACCGGATCGTCCACCACTCGATCCGCCGCTTCCTCGACCTGCTGCGCGGCGTCGACACGCTGATCTGGGCGCTGGTGTTCGTGCGGGCGGTCGGGCTCGGGCCGCTGGCCGGGGTGCTGTCGATCATGGTGAGCGACACCGGCACCCTGTCGAAGCTGTACTCGGAGGCGGTCGAGAACGTCGACCGCAAGCCGATCGAGGGCGTGCGCTCGACCGGAGCCGGCAACCTGAAGATCTACCGCTTCGGCTACCTGCCGCAGGTCCTGCCGGTGTTCCTGTCGACCTCGCTGTACTGGTTCGAGAGCAACACCCGCTCGGCGACCATCCTCGGCATCGTCGGGGCCGGCGGCATCGGCATGCAGCTCTCCGAGCGCATGAAGGTGCAGTACTGGGACCAGTCCTGCTTCATCATCGTGCTGATTCTGCTCACCGTGGCGATCATCGACACCGGCTCGAAGTGGATCCGGATGAATCTGATCGGCAAACGCGAGCTCTGAGGCTCGCTGTTTGAACCGTCGTTTCAATCGGGCTTGCGCCCCCGGTCGAACCGTTTAAGTTCGCCGGGCCATGACGAAAGAGATCGATTACGTCCTCGGGGACGCGCTGCCGGAGCCGGGAACGGCGATCGAGGTGGCGGACGGCGTGCGCTGGGTGCGAATGCCCCTGCCCTTCGCCCTCAATCACGTGAACCTGTACCTGATCGACGACGGCGACGGCTGGGTGCTGGTCGACTGCGGCCTCGGCAACGACACCACTCGCGAGCTTTGGACCAGGATCCTGGAGACCCAGCTCGACGGTCGGCCGATCACCCAGGTGATCGTGACCCACTACCACCCGGACCACATGGGCAACTGCAGCTGGATGCTGGAGCATTCGGAGGCCGAGCTCTGGATGACCCGCTCGGAGTGGCTGTCGGCCCGTGCGATCCGGCTCGACGACACCGAGGAGCTGCTCGACGGCATCGTCGGCTTCTATCGCAAGACCGGGCTGTCGGCCTCCGACGTCGCCGACATGCGGACCCTCGGCAACAACTACCGCCGGATGGTCGGCCCGATCCCGCTGACCTTCCACCGGCTCGCCCCGGACACCGTGCTGGAGATCGGCGGCCGGCGCTGGACCGTGGTCATCGGCTCCGGCCACTCGCCCGAGCATGCCTGCCTGTACTGCCCGGAGGCCGGCCTGATGATCGGCGGCGACTTCCTGCTGCCGCGGATCTCGCCGAACATCTCGGTTTGGTGGAACGAGCCCGACGGCAACCCGCTGCAGGACTACCTGCGGTTCCTCGATTCCCTCGACCCGATCGCCGACGACACCCTGATCCTGCCGTCGCACGACCGGCCGTATCGCGGCGTCAAGCCGCGGGCGCTCGACCTGTCGGAGCATCACGACCGGCGGCTCGACCTGACCCTGCAGGTCTGCGCCGTCCCGTCGACCGCGATCGACGTCATGAACGCCATGTTCCAGCGCAAAATGGACGCCCACCAGGTCCGCTTCGCGGTCGGCGAGTCGCTGGCGCACATCAACCTGCTGATCGACCAGGGCCGGCTGACCCGTCAGCTCGGCGAGGACGGTGCCTGGCGTTTCCTGGCGGCCTGAGGTTCAGCCCGGCTTGACGCTCACCCCGGCTCGACGAACCCGCTGACCAGGTTGCGGCGGTACAGCGCGTCCTCGTCGAGCCAGGGCTCGGCCGGCCCGAATCGTTCGACGACCCGGTCGACCCGCTCCTCCAGCGTCCGCCGCGCGGCCTCCGCCTCCTCGACCTCGACCCGGGCGAAGTGCAGGGTGTCGCCCGGCCGCAGCCGACCCAGCCGCGGCACGTCGGCCGAGATCACGGTTCCCAGCTTCGGATAGCCGCCGGTGGTCTGGTGATCGGCCAGCAGGATGATCGGCCGGCCGTTGCCGGGCACCTGGATGGCGCCGGTCGCGATGCCGTCCGAGACGATGTCGTGGCCCTTGGCGTGCGCCAGCACCGGCCCGTCGAGCCGCATGCCCATGCGGTCGGCCTCGCGGGTGACGTTGTACTCGCTGGCGAAGAACGCGGCCGTGCTGTCCGCCGTGAAGTAGTCGTCCTGCGGGCCGAGCACGACCCGAACCGGGCCGCCCTCTCGCCACCAGGACCGGTCGGTGCAACGCAGCTCCGCCCGCTCGTCGGCCTTCGCCTGGCGCAGCGGCAGCAGGTCGCCGTCACGCAGCGCCCTGCCTTCCAGCCCGCCGATCTTCGCGCGGGTATAGGTCGACAGGCTGCCGTAGACCGGCTCGATCTCGAACCCGCCCTGCACCGCCAGATAGGCGACCCCGGTGTCCGACAGGCTGCCGACCCGGAAGCGGCGGCCGCGGCTCAGCAGGATCGACTGGTGCGACGGCGCCTCGACCTTGCGGTCGCCCATGATCTCGACCGGTGCCCCCGTGCCGACCAGGGCGACCCGCGCCGAGGCGGCCTCGACCTCGAAGGTCGGCCCCATCACCCGCAGCTCGATGGCGGCGGCGTCGGCCGGGTTGCCGACCAGGGCGTTGGCGATCCGCAGCGCGACCGGGTCGAGCGCACCGGCCGGCGGCACCCCCAGGTGCTGGACATGCGGCCGGCCATGGTCCTGCAGGGTCGGCGCGAAACCGGCCGAGACGATTCGCAGCCCGCTCATGCCCGGTCCTCCGCCTGGACCGGTGCGAAGGCCGTGTCGCAGGCCTCCATCCTGTCGCGCAGCTCCTCGTAGGCGTCGCGCCCGACCGGCACGAACCGGACCCGGTCGCCGGCCTGCAGCAGCACCGGCGGGTCGCGGTGCAGGTCGAACAGCGCCACCGGGGTCCGCCCCAGCAGGTGCCAGCCGCCGGGCGATTCGAGCGAATAGACGTTGGTCAGGTTGGTGGCGATCGCCACCGATCCGGCGGGGACCCGCACCCGCGGCTCGCTGCGGCGCGGCAGCTCCAGCTCAGGCGGGATGATGCCGAGATAGGCCAGCCCCGGCATGAAGCCCATCATGTAGGCCTCGTACTCGGTGCCGGCGTGCAGCTCGACGACCCGCTCGGGCGTCAGGCCGGTGCGCTTGGCGACGTCCTCCAGGTCCGGCCCCATCTCCTCGCCGTACAGGGTCGGGAACTCCCAGAGCCGTCCGACCACCGGGGCGCCGCCGGTGTCCGACATCAGGTCCCGCAGGCGCTCCTCGACCGCACGGCGCGACGTGACCGTCGGATCGTAGTGCACCATCAGCGAGCGCAGGGTCGGCACCAGGTCGACGAGACCGGGCAGATCGGCCGCCCGCGCCGCCTCGCCGAGCCGCATGACCCGGTGGTTGATCGCCGGGTCGACGGCATTGCCGAACTCGACGACCAGCGCGGCGTCGCCGGCCGACAGGAAACGGGGAGCCGGACGCGGTTCGGAGTTGGTCTCGGTCATGGACCTGGGCCGCAGGTTGGGTGTTAACTTGCCCGGCCGCGACGCGGCACCGGCTCCACGATCCCTAGGCTGAGCAACGCATGACACGCAAGGTCAATCTCAACGCCGACATGGCGGAGGGCTTCGGCGCCTACGACATCGGCAACGACACCGCCCTGCTCGATATCGTCACCTCGGCGAACGTCGCCTGCGGCTTCCACGCCGGCGACCCGAACGTGATGGACCGGGTGTGCAAGCTGGCCAAGGAAAAGGGCGTGTCGGTCGGCGCTCATCCCGGCTTCAACGACCTGTGGGGCTTCGGCCGGCGGGCGATGGCGATGCCGGCCGGCGACGTCGAGCGCATGGTGATCTACCAGATCGGCGCGTTGCAGGCGATCGCCGCCGCCAACGGCCTGAAGGTCACCCACCTGAAGACCCACGGCGCGCTCGGCAACATGGCGGCGGTCGACGCCGACCTGGCGATGGCGGTGGCACGGGCCATGAAGGCCGTCGACCCGTCGCTGATCTTCCTGGTGCCGACCGGCTCGGAGCTGCTGAACGCCGCCCGCAAGGCCGGCCTGACCTATGCCTCCGAGGTGTTCGCCGACCGCACCTACACCGACGACGGCGACCTGACGCCCCGGCGGCTGCCGAACGCGATGGTTCACGACCCGGCCGAGGCGGTCGCGCGGGTGCTGCGCATGGTCGAGGACCAGGAAGTGGTGTCGACCAGCGGCAAGCGGATCCCGGCCGAGGTGCACAGCATCTGCGTCCACGGCGACGGTCCGACCGCCGTCGAGCTGGCGACCGCGGTGCGCAAGGGTCTCGAGGGGGCCGGCGTGGCCGTCGCCACCCTCCCGGAGATGGGGCTGTCCTGATCGCCGGCCAGCCGGCGGCGGACTGAAGCGCTGCCGCCCGGAACCGTCGCCGCGAGGACAGCGGGACGCTCGCCAACCCGCAACGATTGCCCGGCAAGGCACAGCAGGAGAGTCGAGCGCCATGACCAGTCCCGCCTTCAGCAAGACCGAGTACCAGGCGCGCGTCGCAGCCGCCAAGAAGCGGATGACGGATGCCGGCATCGACGTGCTGGTGGTCACAGAGCCGGCCAACATGTGCTGGCTGACCGGCTACGACGGCTGGTCGTTCTACACCCCGCAGTGCCTGCTGGTCGCCCAGTCGATGGACGAGCCCGTGCTGATCGTGCGCGGCATGGACGCCAACGCCGGCAAGGTCACCACCTACCTCGATCACGGCAACATCCTCGGCTACCCGGACCACTACGTGCAGCAGCCGGACCGGCACCCGATGGACTGGGTCGCCGAGGAGATGGCGCGGCGCGGCATCGCCAAGGGCGTGCTCGGCCTGGAGATGGACAGCTACTACTTCTCGCCGATGGCCTACGAGCACCTGAAGGCCGGGCTGCCGAACTGCCGGGCTGTCAACGCCAACAACCTCGTGAACTGGTGCCGCAGCATCAAGTCGCCGGCGGAGATCGCCTACATGCGCGAGGCCGCCCGCATCGTCGAGCGGTCGATGGCGGTCGGCATCGAGAATGTCAGCCGGGGGACCCGGCAATGCGATGCCGTCGCGGCGATCTACGACGCCCAGATTCGCGGCGCCGGCGGCGTCGGCGGCGACTACCCGGCGATCGTGCCGATGCTGCCGACCGGCGTCGGGGCGTCGACCCCGCACCTGACATGGTCGGACGAGCGGTTCAAGACCGGCGAGGCGACGATCCTGGAGCTGGCCGGCACCCGCCGGCGCTACCACTGCCCGATGGCCCGTACGGTGTCGCTCGGCAAGCCGCCGCAGAAGCTGGCCGACGCCAGCGCGGTGATCTGCGACGGCATCGCCGCGGCGCTGGAAGCGGCCAAACCGGGCGCCACCTGCGAGGAGGTCGAGCAGGCCTGGCGCCGCGAGCTCGCGAAGTCCGGATTCGAGAAGGAAAGCCGTATCGGCTATTCGGTCGGCCTCAACTACCCGCCGGACTGGGGCGAGCACACCATGAGCCTGCGGCCGGGCGACCGCACGGTCATCCAGCCGAACATGACGTTCCACATGATCCCCGGCCTGATGCTGGACGACTGCGGAATCGAGATCTCGGAGTGCTTCCTGATCGGCGAGAACGGCGCCGAATGCCTCTGCGATTTCCCGCGTCCGCTGGTGGTTAAGAACTGACGCAGAGCTGGTCAGCGATAAGCGCATCTTGCATTGCAGCAAAACGTGAGTACATTCCGCGCAACTCTCCGACACGGAACCGTATTACATGCAGCTGCGCAACGTCGCGATCATCGCGCACGTCGACCACGGCAAGACCACGCTGGTCGACGTTCTTCTCCGCCAGTCCGGCACCTTCCGCGCCAACCAGCAGGTGGCGGAACGCGCGATGGATTCCAACGACATCGAGCGCGAGCGCGGGATCACCATCCTCGCCAAGTGCACCTCGGTGCCGTGGAAGGACACGCGGATCAACATCGTCGACACGCCGGGTCACGCCGATTTCGGCGGTGAGGTCGAGCGCATCCTGTCGATGGTCGACGGCGCCCTGCTGCTGGTCGATGCCGCCGAAGGCCCGATGCCGCAGACCAAGTTCGTCCTCGGCAAGGCGCTGGCGCTCGGGCTGCGGCCGATCGTGGTGATCAACAAGGTCGACAAGCCGGAGCAGCGCGCCTACGAGGTCCAGGACGAGGTGTTCGACCTGTTCTCGGCCCTCGGCGCCGACGACAAGCAGCTCGACTTCCCGACCCTGTTCGCGTCCGCCAAGCAGGGCTGGGCCTCGGAGACGCCGGACGAAGTCGGCAGCGACATGAGCGTGCTGTTCGAGCGGATCGTGGCGCATGTGCCGCCACCGACCATCGAGGAGAACGCGCCGTTCCGGATGCTGGCGACCACGCTGGAGGCCGACCCCTATCTCGGCCGGCTGCTGACCGGCCGCATCCTGTCCGGTTCCGTCAAGCATGCGGCGCAGCTCAAGGCCCTGGACCGCAACGGCCAGGAGCTCGAGCGCGCCCGGGTGTCCAAGATCCTGGCCTATCGCGGCCTCGAGCGGACGCCGCTGGAAGAGGCCCATGCCGGCGACATCGTCGCCATCGCCGGGTTCTCCGAGGCCACCGTCGCCGACACCCTGTGCGCCCCCGAGGCGACCCAGGCGATCGCCGCCGCGCCGATCGACCCGTCGACCATCGCCGTCACCTTCTCGGTGAACGACAGCCCGCTGGCCGGCCGCGAAGGCGACAAGGTCACCTCGCGCCTGATCCGCGACCGGCTGTTCCGCGAGGCCGAGGGCAACGTCGCCATCCGGGTTCGCGAGACCGAGGACAAGGACGCCTACGAGGTCGCCGGCCGCGGCGAGCTCCAGCTCGCCGTGCTGATCGAGCAGCTGCGCCGCGAGGGCTTCGAGATGTCGATCAGCCGCCCGCGCGTGCTGATGCGTTCCGATCCCGAGACCGGCCAGCGCCAGGAGCCGATCGACGAGGTCGTGGTCGACGTCGACGACGACTACACCGGCCCGGTGATCGAGGCGATCACCCAGCGCAAGGGCGACCTGCTGGAGATGAAGCCGGCGGGTGCCGGCAAGACCCGGCTGGTGTTCCACGCCCCGGCCCGCGGGCTGATCGGCTATCACGGCGAGTTCCTGACCGCGACCCGCGGCACCGGCATCATGAACCGGGTGTTCCACACCTACGCCCCGTACAAGGGCACGATCCCGGGCCGCCGGGCCGGCGTGCTGATCTCGACCGAGCAGGGCGAGGCTCAGAGCTACGCGCTGATCAACCTCGAGGACCGTGGCCCGCTGATGGTCGGACCGGGCGAAAAAGTCTACTCCGGCATGATCCTGGGCGAGCACAACAAGGGCAACGACCTCGAGGTCAATCCGCTCAAGGCCAAACAGCTCACCAACTTCCGGGCCGCCGGCAAGGACGAGAACGTCATCCTGACGCCGCCGATCCGGATGACCCTCGAGAAGGCCATCCCGTACATCGAGGACGACGAGCTGGTCGAGGTCACGCCGAAGTCGATCCGCCTGCGCAAGCGCTACCTGGATCCGCACGAGCGCAAGCGCATGGCAAAGCGGGCCGCGGCCGAGAGCGCCTGACGAGATCCCGTGGAGTGGCGCCTGCGACGAACGCGTCCCGGCGCTACTCCATCGGCTCGCCGAGCCGCGTGACCGCGTCCCGGAAGATGTCGCTGGCCGACATCGTCCTCCCGGCCGGCCGGTCCAGCCGATAGACCCGCCGCACGGTCTCGTCGTCGGTCAGAAACACCGACGGCTCCAGCACCGATCGCGCCCGCGCGTAGGCCGGATGACGCTCGGCCACCAGCAGCAGGTTCCACATCGAGAACCGCTTCCCGCCGTGCTCGCCGGCGAACTTGACCAGGGCGCGATAGCCCTGCCGGTCCAGGTGACGCAGGACCGCCTCCTCCTGGATGTGCTCGACCCGGCCGAGGTCCTGGACCAGCACGTAGCCGTCGTCCGACAGCACCTTCTTCCAGTTCTCGAGGTAGTAGAGCAGCGCGCCTTCCGACATCTCGGCGAGGTTGGAGTTCGAGACGACGACGTCGTAGCGCTGCGACAGCGGCGCATCGATCTCCCACCACGGGTACAGCGTGCTGCGAAACTCCCGCCGAGTCTTCAACCCGCCGGGCCGATGCGCCTGGACCGACGAATCGGGTCCGCCGAGCGCACCGACCCCTGCCCAGTTCTCGGCCGGAAGCGCCGCGTCGCGAAAGCCGGGGCCGAAGCAATGCCGACCCAGGCTCGATTGCATGATGTAGAGCGACTGCGTGATCTCGATCGTGTCATACGTCTGGATCAGCGGGTCGCCTGACGCGAACAGTGAGGTCAGCCCGTAGCCCGGCCCGATCTCCAGCACGCGCGAACGCTCCGGTATCCCGCTCAGCCTCGCGAAGGACATGAACTGGGCCATCAGGTCGCCCAGCGGGATCGGCACCGACTCGTCGGAGAACCATGTCCGGTACCACCGCAGATAGCTGCCCAGAGCACCGGCGATCACCGGCAGATCGTCCTCCTGGAGCCCGCCGAGTTCGCCGACCGTAAGCCTGATCCGCGCCAGCCGGTGCATGCCTGCCAGGAGCCCCCGGACCTGGCCGATATGCTCGATCCGTGCGGGAAACCCGACGTGCTCGAACAGCACCGGGCTGAAGATCTGCTGGAACCGCCAGGACGAGAGGCGCGCCTTGGCGAGTACCTCCATCTGATTGTAGGTCGCGATGTCCAACTCGTTCTCCTACCGGGTAAGGGGCTGTGTGCCGACTCTCAGAGTGCGGTTTCCAGGATGAGATCGCCGTCGTCGGCGACGCCGGCGGCGGACCAGCCGGCGCGGCGGTAGAACCGCTCGGCCCGGGACCCGGGCTGGGTCGTGAGGCGCGCCCTCGCCCACTCGGAGCGCCGGAGATCGTCGAGGACCGTCGACAGCAGCAACCGGCCGATGCCGCGCCCCTCCTCGGCCGGATCCACGAACAGGGCCCAGACCGTTCCGTCCGCCCGATCCGCAGCGGAGAACCCGAGGATTCGGCCGGCCTCCTCCCAGAGCCAGAGACCGTGGTCGTCGATGAAACGGCCATAGGTCTCGGCCGGCACCCTGGCCGGATCCCTCAGCACGTTCTCGCGTACCGCCGCCCGGATGCGCATCAGTGCCGGGATGTCCGCCCGGTCGGCCAGGCGCACCGGGAAGGTCGGGATCATCCCCCGACCCGCGGCTTCCGGCCCTCGATCGGGTATTGCGGGTCGTTGTAGCCCGGGGTCGAGGGGTGTCCGGTCACCACCAGGGAGTCGATCAGCGCCTCGTCTTCCGCGGTGAACGTGTAGTCCAGCGCCTTCGCATAGGACTGCCACTGCTCCATGGTCCGTGGCCCGGCGATGCTGGCGGTGACGAACCTGTTGTTCAGCACCCACTGCACCGCGACGTCGATCGGCGTGGCGCCCTTGGCCTCCGCATGGGCCTTGACCCGCTGGGCGATCTCCAGGCTCTCGTGCCGCCACTCGGTCTGCATCATCCGCTTGTCCTGGCGGGCGGCGCGGGTACCCTCCTCCGGGGTCACGTTCGGCGCGTACTTGCCGGTCAGCACGCCGCGGGCCAGCGGGCTGTACGGCACTACGCCGAGGCCGTAGTAACTGCAGGCCGGCAGATGCTCGACCTCGGGCATGCGGTTCATGGCGTTGTAGTACGGCTGGCTGACGATCGGCCGGTCGATCCCGAGGCGGTCGCAGATATTGCAGATCTCGGCGACCCGCCAGGACCGGTAGTTCGACACCCCGAAGTAGCGGATCTTGCCGGCCTTCATCAGGTCGCCCAGCGCCGTCACGGTCTCGGACAGCGCCGTCGAATGGTCCTCCTTGTGCAGGTAGTAGATGTCGATCACGTCGGTGCCGAGCCGCTTCAGGCTGGCGTCGCAGGCGATCTGCACCCAACGCCGCGACAGGCCGCCGGAATTGGGGTCGTCGCCGAGCTTGTTGGCCAGCTTGGTCGCGAGCACCCAGCGGTCGCGCTCGGGGCCGATAGCGCGGCCGACCACCCGCTCGGACTCGCCGCCGTTGTAGGCGTCGGCGGTGTCGATGAAGTTGATCCCGAGATCGCGGGCGGCGGCGATGATCTCGCGGCTGTCGGCCTCGGAGGTCGGCCCGCCGAACATCATCGCGCCGAGGCAGAGCGGCGACACCTTGAGGCCGGAGCGGCCGAGCGTGCGGTAGTCCATGGCGATCTCCTTCCGGGCTCCGTTGCCCCTTGTGTCCAGCCGAGCCTCGTGCTCGGATCGAAGTCATCATACAAGTGCGCCGACCGCGCAAGCCCGGGAGCGACCGACCACCATGACCGAGCCCCTTTCTGCCGAGACCCGCGACAAGCTCGCCTCGGTCAGCACCGCCACCCTTACCACGCAGCTCTTCAAGCGTGGCCTGCGCAACGTGTTCATCCAGGGCGTCAGCCGGCTGACCGCCGCCCACGACCGCTCGATGGTCGGGCCGGCCTTCACCCTGCGCTACATCCCAGCGCGCGAGGACATCGACACGCTGGACGTTTTCCAGGACTACGACCACCCGCAGCGCAAGGCGATCGAGACCTGCCCCGAGGGGCATGTGCTGGTCATCGACTGCCGCGGCGACGCCAGTGTGGCGTCCGCCGGCTCGATCCTGGTCACCCGGCTGATGGTGCGGGGCGCCGCCGGCCTCGTCAGCGACGGCGGCCTTCGCGACTCGCCCGAGATCGCAGAGTTCGACATCCCGGCCTATATCGGCGCCCCGTCGGCGCCGACCAACCTGATCAAGCACCATGCGGTCGAGACCCTGAACGAGCCGATCGGCTGCGGCGGCGTTCCGGTCTACCCGGACGACATCGTCGTCGGCGACCTGGAAGGCGTCGTGATCATCCCGCGGCACCTCGCCGACGAGGTGGCGAACGACGCCTGGGAGCAGGAGCAGCTGGAAGAGTTCATCATCGGCGAGGTCCGGTCCGGCAAGCCGCTGCGCGGCACCTATCCGCCGAACGCCGAGACCAAGGCGCGCTACGAGGCGTGGCGCAAGACGAAGGCCTGAGGCGCTACAGCCAGCTCTCGCACCAGGCCGGGCTGCCGTCGGCCGGGGTGAAGGTCCGGACCTGCCGGGCCGGAACCTCGCCGGTCCCGATGCCCCGCGATTCCCAGGAATGGATCGTGGCGCCGAGGATCCGGGTGACCCGGCCGGTCTCCGGGTCGGCGAACGGCAGGATCAGCCGCTCGCCGCGTGCCGGCCGCGCCTCCTCGCTGTAGATCCGCCCGACGACGTGGACCACCGCCGGCAGGTCGACGACCAGGTCGAAGTACCCCAGCACCCGCTCGACCACCGACGGCTCGGTGATCTCGGCCAGGGTCCGCCCGACCAGCGGACCCTCGTACGCGGCCCGGATATGATCGCCCGCCAGCCGGTAGCGGAACTCCCGCGGGTTCTCCTCGACCGCGCACAACCAGATCTGTTCCAGGAGGTAGGAGAACCGCGCCGGATCGATCGCATCGACCGGTGGCACGACAGCGCCGTCCCGCACTTCCAGCCAGTAGGCCAGGAGGCGGCGGAAGCGCTCGTCCTCGACATGCGAAAAATCGGCTTCGGTGATGGGCATCGCTGATACTTCGGCTAGGCTAGCGCCGCCATCTGACCTAGCACGCCGCAACCACACCGAGAAAGGAACATGGAATGACGGGTCCGACAGTGGAGCAGGCGATCGCCGACTACGATCGGGCCGCCGCCGATCTGGCGCCGCGCTATGCCGGCCTCGGCGCCGAGCGGTTCATCAGGCGCCACCAGGACCTGCTGCCGGCGCTGCCGGGCCCGATCCTCGACATCGGTGCCGGCAGCGGCGTGCACGCCGCCGGGCTGGCCGAGCTCGGCTACCGGGTGGTCGCGGTCGAGCCGTCGGCCGGCATGCGATCCGAGGCCGCACGGCTGTTCCCGGACGCCCGGATCGAGTGGCTCGACGACCGGCTGCCGGATCTCGCGGCCGTG
>Ga0209475_10002771_pt1 | contig 17081 bp, 10 predicted proteins | sample tdDd471_FD_187128 | JGI IMG/M metagenome (GOLD analysis project Ga0209475, IMG submission 187128) | Marine sediment microbial communities from the Atlantic coast under amendment with organic carbon and nitrate - tdDd47.1 (SPAdes)... | ecosystem: Environmental > Aquatic > Marine > Coastal >... | reverse complement strand
CCATGGGGACTGCCTCCTCGTTACTGAGCTAAAGACCTGAAGACCTTCAACTCGGTAGCTTGGGACAGTCCCTCTTCTACTTCAAGACTGTCTTGGATCGACGAGTCGGGTTATAGCACTCTCCCCGAGTGAGACCGGAAAGGGAACTTTAGCGATAGAGACTCTTGAAGCTGCCCAGCGACTTCTTCTCGGCCGGTAAAGGCACATCTGAGAAAGGGTTAAACTGCACCTCTGTGTAAATGGTTGACGTATCGTTGCTGTCGTAGATCCAGTCAGCTATCTGGGTGGAGTCCGCTGTTCCCCAATAGTTGTTGCGAAGATCGACAACAGCGTTGTTGTCGTACTGGCCATAATACTTCAATCGAACTGAATGCCCCCCGCGATTCAAAAAATGGTTTCCCTCGCCCCGCACTGATGCTTCAGAAAGGAGATACAAGGAACTCCACGTGCCCCCATAAAAAAAACTGTCAAATATTTCAACATTAACTCCATCACCTTGTAGTGCAAGGTTATACTCTTCAGATTCATTATTATAAAAAACACTGTTTCTGATCGCCAAATTAACCGTTCCTCCTGCCTCCAGCACTCCATTTGATTGGTTGTCCTCAAACACTCCACTTGAAGACATATAAACAACTGACCTACTTACCAAAGAGTGGTCAAACTGGCACCCTTTAACTTGGCTGTCAGAAACATTATCTAGGTAAGTTTTACAATCCGTCATTGTACAGTCAATAACCGACACATACCCAGCACTCCAGACATTAATGGCCCCATTGCGATCTCCGGTCGGGTCAGGGCCAAATTGACAACTAGATATTTCAACCCTCCCTGCCCCCACGCTTATTAGGCCATTCCCACAATCCAACAACTTACAATCTTGGATAATAAAGTCCCCTGACCCCTTCAGGGCGTCAAAACAATTCTGAAAGGTTAAGTTTGAGACTTCCGCTGTGCCTTCTGAAAAATACAAACCTGTACAGTCAACTGTAAAAACATCAGGTCCAATGAAAACCTCATCTTTGCTCACTCCAGAAACAACCAAATCCTTGTGGTCTCCCAAATACGCAACAACGGGGTTGGAATAAGGGTCATCGTGGGTCTGGTTGTAAACTCCAGGCCCAATCAAAATGGTGTCCCCGCTTGCTGAGGCCTCAAAGGCCGCCTGGATTGTCACCCAATCCCCGGACCCGTCCTGCTCAACAGACCAAGTCCGTGCCATGGCCGAGTACCCGGCCAAATGGAGAACCGACAAAACCAAAAAGAATGGTAGATGCTTCAAACCTGCTCCATATCATTTCACCATAAGCATTCGCTTGATCATGTTCTGACCATCGGCCACCAGGCGGGCGAAGGAAATGCCAGCTGCCTATGCCTTCCCTTGAGTATACACCGGATGGATCGGCAATTGATAGTCAGGGGTCATTGAGGGTGGCACGCCCTCGGGTGGACTGGAAGGGGAACCCTAGACAGTATGGAACGGCTGGACCCCTGAGGTTACAGTGGTCATATCCGGATCACTATTAACCCTGGGGCCATGAGAGTAGCAGCTCTCAGGCAGATTGGAGCCCAGCCATGTCCGAGCATAGCACACCCGTTATGTGGATTGGTATGGATGTCCACAAGACCTCGACGACCCTGGCCATCCTTCCTGGCGATAGCAACGAGGCCGAGATCCTCAAGACGACATCCACCGTTCCCGCCATTCGCAAGCTGTTCCGCAAGTTGAGCAAGAGGGGCGCACCAAGGGCTTGTTACGAGTCCTCCGGTGCCGGATATGTCCTCCAACGGGGGCTTGACCGTAGCGGCTTCCACTGTGACGTGGTCGCCTCAGGCCTGATCCCGCGGCGCCCGGGGGATCGTCGCAAAAACGACCGCCTGGACGCTATCAACCTGGCCAAGCATTATCGGGCCGGCAACCTCACATCGATTGAAGTTCCGGATGAAGACCGCGAGGCCGCTCGCCAGTTGGTCCGGTCTCGGTTGGCGGTCCAGCGTCACATCATATGCCTTAAGCACCGGATCGTGCGCGTTCTGGCCACGCACGGCTACATCTTCAGTGGCACCAAGTGCAACTGGACGATCAAGCACAGGGCCTGGCTACGGACGCTGCAGAGAGATCTTCCGGGCCTGCTCCGGATCGTGCTATCAACCCACACGGCTCACCTGGAGTACCTCGAGGAACAACGCGCCAACCTGGATGCGGATCTTGTCAGTTTGTCCGGCTGCGACCCTTGGCGTCGGCCTGTCATGGCCCTGCGGTGTTTCCGGGGCATTGACACCTTGACCGCAATGACGCTCGTCACCGAGATCGGCGACATCCGGCGCTTCCGGTCACCACGGGCCCTGATGTCCTACACCGGCCTGGTCCCGGGTGAGCGCTCCAGCGGCGACCATTGCCACAGGGGGCCGATTACCAAGGCCGGTAACGCCTATATCCGGCGGGTTCTGGTGGAGGCGGCCTGGCATTACAGACACCGTACCGGGGCCGACCAGAAGCTGAAGAACCGTCGCCAGGGCCAAGCCCCTATGGTTGTGGCTATCGCTCATAAGGCCCAGAACAGATTACATCGCAGGTTCCACCGCCTTGTGGACAGAAGAGGGCAATACAAGGCCGTTGCTGCGATTGCAAGGGAACTGGCCGGATTCATATGGGCGGCCATGATGGCAGTCGCCGAGGAGGAGTAACCGTCAGTACATCCGGTGTCAGAAGCGGCAGGAGGATCCTCGCTATCGATATGCGCCAGCTTCGTGCGGACTCGCGTCATTAGACCGAGGCAACTCCAGACGGCCGACTCGTGTGCGGTAACCAACCCGCGGATATCAGTCTGACTTGCCGTCGAACACCTCTGCCACCGGAAAAGAGGGGACCCGGGTAATACCGGGCCCCCTCAAATGGCTTGACTAGCCGTTCCATATCAGCGATAGAGACTCTTGAAGCTGCCCAGGGACTCCTTCTCGGTCGGTAAGGGCACGTCAGAGAATGGCTGGTACAAGACCTCGGTGTCCTCATCTGGGTCATCGTGGATGTCGTAGATCCAGGTGTCGATCTGGGAAGAATCGTCTGTACCCCAGTAGTTGTTTCGCAAATCCACTACAGGGTTGTTGCCATAAAGACCATACCCATAGAGCTTTACAGAATACCCTCCGCTGGTATCGTTAAGAACATGGTTTCCAGAACCAGACACCGAAGCCCCAGATTGAAGGGATAAAGTACTGTAGGACGCTCCTGCAAAATAATTATCGTAGATCTCAACACTTGCATATTGTTCTGAGACTTTTAACTTTTTTGTTGCCAACCCCGGATCAAACCGGTTCCCCATCAGTACTACATGGGAATTCCCCTGACAATTCACCCATCCATCCGTTGAAATCCCTTCCACGAGCCCATTGGAGCTAACGAAATTGATCGAAAGGACTTGGTTATTCCCATTCGTATGTTCGAAAACACAATCCCTGACCGTGCTGTTGGAAGCGCCCTCAATGTAGATCTCGAGGTTAGCAAATTGACACGCCTCAATCAACACACTGGATGAATTGAAAAAAACCAAAGCATTGGTTGTAATCGGTGCCGGAACGGGAGGTATAAACAAGCAATCAGAGACCCCCACATCGCCACCAAGAAGCATTCCTCCTATCCAGCAACCCCCGAATGTGCATTGTGAAAACCCCCCCCCTCCATATGACCTGAAACCCTCGTGGGCGTTGACAAACTGAACCCCCGAAACGGAAAAGGCCGACAACACATCGAAGAAAAACAGGATACTATCTTCCACAAAGCTCTCCGGCCCAATTACAACCTCATCACGGCCAGCACCGATAATGGTGAGATCCTTAGCTTCGGAAAGATATGCAACAACTGTTGTCCCATTTGGGGCCGGATGAAGCTCTGAGTATCGCCCAGCGCCGATCATTATCGTATCCCCACTAGCTGAAGCATCCACCGCTTCCTGGATTGTGACCCAATCTCCAGACCCGTCTTGCTCTACAGACCAAGTCCGCGCTATGGCCGAGTTACCAGCCACCATGAGGACCGACAAAACCAATATGAAGGATAGATGCTTCAAACCTGCTCCATATCATTTCACCAACAGCATGCGCTTGATCATGTTCTGGCCATCTGCCTCAAGACGAACGAAATAGACTCCACTGGCTACTCGCTGGCCCGAGCTATTGTCCCCGAACCAAGAAACCGTGTGGTGGCCCATATCCCGGTGGCCGCTTTCCAGGACCTTGACCCGCCGACCTCTAATGTCAAACACCACCAAATTGATCGACCCTGGGTTCTTAAGGGCAAAATCTATATTCGTCACCGGGTTGAACGGGTTGGGATACGGGTGGAGAAGCTCCGTCTTTTCCACCACGATCTCAGGAACCGAGTCACTGGCCTCGTCACCCCCACCTTGGGAACACTTCAGCATAACCCCAGCAGACCCACTATCAGTATACACCGGATCGACCAGGAGCTGATAGTCTGATCCCATCTTTGTCCAATCATCCCCGTCGGCGCTGATATAAACACCAGAGCCCGTTTTCGACTTCACATAGGCAAACCCCGGGCCCTCACCTGCTTCAGTTCCCTGGGTATTGGCAGGGAGTTGGAATATCACGTATAGGGTCCCGGTGTCGCTACCAATGGCCTCATCGAAAGCTGCTTCAGACCAACCGGACTCCACCCCTTCCAGATTTTCCCAAACCACCAACCCGTCCTCAAAAAGTGGCGGCAAATCCTTCAATCCGGAAGCGATCAACACTTTTGGAAAACTCGTTCCCGAATCGTTGTTGAACCACCGGATCCCTGCCAGGGCTTCACCCTTGCCCACGGGCACCCTGACAGCCACACAGCTGCGCTCCAGCACAGGAGTCAAAGAGAACAGCCCTTCGGGCGTCACATCCTTGGCCAGAGCCATCCCCAAAGGGAGGGCGGCACAGATAACTGTCGCCACGGCCAGGACCACAAATTTTGATCGTCTAATCATTGTCATCCTCCTCAAGGACGTGATCCTGTTAAAACCCGGTCAGGCAAGTTTTTGTTGTCAGCCAACCGCCATCTAGTGGCCCAGCAGCCACCCCCTCAAACCACCCGTTTACTCCAAACTTGTATTCACAGTCCTGATAGCAACACCAGTCGTCCCAACGTATGTAATGCAGAAACTCATTATCCCCGATTTGACTGATTTCAACTGTCACGCCAGCAACACCCTCTTTTAGGATTTTCCATTCGTACTGATACCCACAGAGGCACTCCACATTGCCATTTGTTACCGAATTGATGTTGTCATGATCTGGCTTGAACCAGGCCCTCGCTCCGTCCATTGGCCTATCAGCAACAAATTCAAACTCAAAGATGATGCCGCCAACGATCAAGGTTTTTGAACCTGTGATCGAGGAGGGGTCAATTGTGGCAGTTCGGGTGTCTTCTATGACCAGCAGGCCCGTGGAATTCAGGCCCGGGAATGAAGAGTCCTTGGTTTCGGTGAAACCATCGGGCCATGTTATCCGCAGAGAATCAACAGTGCCGCCTGCAGGAACTCCGAAGGTCAAGATCCTAGACCTCTGGGTTCCCCGGCCTGATCCCCCGCTCACCCACTGGGCAGCCGAGGGACCCGCAGTTGAATGGAATAATTGTGCCTTGGCACCAATGGCCGAGGGATTGCCCATTTTTGGGCTGTACAGCCTTATTTTTCGAAAGCTGGTCCCTGGCAATACATCAACCGTGTCTGTTCCGGATATCTTCATGTTCTGGTAGTAGAAGAATTTGGTTGTATCCACCTGGGCCTCTCGCCCACGCCCAAGGTACAAGTCCAAGTCTCCATCACTATTCCAATCATGGAGAGTTCCACCATACATCTTCCCAACCGACATCTCATCAAAGGCCACTCCACGAGAAAACTCTCCGGAACTACCATTGATTCCGTTATAGAAAACCCGAGGAACGCCATCTGCAGTCGATGGGAGGGTCAAAATGTCAGCCATTCCATTCAGATCAAGGTCAGCGACCATCATTCCATTTAGACGCTTCCCGATGTAGGGGAGCTTGGTCTCTGCTTTTGCCAAAAGGGAAAAGACCTTGTTCCCGCCAGCACTGTCATTTCGGAAGATTTTTAGATTAACCTCAGCGTCTTCACTCGCGGTCACCAAGTCTGGAGTTCCATTGTTGTCCAGATCGGCGAATTCCAAAGCCAACAAGTTTTTTGTCGGGCCACTATCGGGGGCTGTCCAAGTTAGCTCATCTATACTGAAGGTATAATCGTTTGCTCCACCACTATTGTTGAGAACCCGAACGCTGTTTTCCGCAAAGTAATCCCCAGCCACCAAGTCCAGGGTCCCATTATCATCAACGTCCATCCAAGTTACCGAATAGGAATCCCCTGACACGAAGGGGAGATGTTCCTGCGAATAATCCCACTCTAAGGTACCCTGGTGGTTTACATACAAAACGAGCATGACGTTTTGACTCGGAGGCTCTGCGCCCCCTTCCCCTGGTTGGGCTGGTTCAGGCTCAGACGGGGGATATGAAAAGCCATCCCTCCCAATAGCTAGATCAATCCAGCCATCCCCATTGAAATCACCCCATGCGGCACAGGAAGACCCTAAGGGCGGATAGGTCATTATGCTCGAAGTGTCTTGCAGGACCTCATCAAATTTTTTGTCCGCAGGTTTCCAACGATACAACTTTGGCGTTGTTTCGTGGGCAGCAAAGAAATCCTCGAAGCCGTCGTTATCGAAATCGGCGAAGGATAGGCCACGGTGACGAGTCAACGGGTCCTCGTCATCTACAAAGGCCACCTGTGTTCTATTTTGGAAATACGGAACATTCCCTGCCCCAATTTTTTCAAAAACTTTCACCCTTCCCTCAAGTACAGAAACGATCAGGTCATCACCCTTCCAGCTTGTTCCGCCGTTTAACGAATCGCCGTAGCTGAAGGTAACCGCGCTATAGGGAGTGACCGCACCTCCAGATGCCGTTGCAGTAATGGCTGTTCTTAAGTCACCGGTTTCCGAGGATTTGTCGAAGAACTGGCTCTTGAATTCACTAACGACTTCAACCGTTACGCTTTCCAGAATAGAGTCACCGGAGGCTTCCCAAAGTCGGACTGGAAGCAAGTGCTCTCCTAGGGTGCCCGAGTGTGGATCAATTATCGCAGACCACACGTCATCCCCAGCTGCGAAGTCTCCATTTAAACCGAGGTCATTAAGCTGAACCTGGGCAGATCCACCGATTGCCCCGGCATTAACACTTCCCGCCTGAATAGGGCCAAACTGGGGAGTGGCAGAAACACCAACTGCAAAAACGGACTTATCTCCCCCGCCTTGAGGCAAACTAAAAGCAGCAGTCTCTGCAGTAACTCTTGGAATAATCTCGAAAGTGGCGTCTGAAACATCCACCCCTCGCGCAGAAGGGTTGGCCACATCATAGTATTCTACACGTATGAGGCCTTCAGAAGTGAGGCAGTCTTTGTCTGGACTCCAGGCAAATGTACCCTGGTAGGCGTCAACGCCAGTCGCAACGACAATTTCCGCGGAGGCTCCACCAGGTACAAAAATAATATCAACCGTATTAAAGTTGGCATCAGGAATTCCCACCACATTATTAACGGCCCACGAGATTGCCACCGGTTCACCCGGGATAAAAACCTGCCCGCCGTTGGGAGAGAGGACCTGAGCGGACTCCCTTACCTTACCAATTACTCCGAAATTAATTTTGCACAATTCTCCAGGGCCGGGACCAAAGAATTCATTGCCTACACGATAGGAATAGGTTTCAAAAACGCATCCGCTGTCGGAAAGGGACGAATAAACAGGATAGCTCATTTTAACGTTGGAAACATAGTCCGGAAAAGCTCCACCACCAGCCTTGTCCCCATCACGGTACGTTCTATGAACTCGCAGGCCATTTCCACCCCCAACATGCATCCCCCAACAAAAAATGGAATCAGGCTCAACAAATGATACCAAATCGGACCAATCAACCTGAACTTCATATCGGAACACCTCAGTCGAAAAGGCCTGATCCGGATACAAACTAAAGCCCCTAAAATAGCATTCGCTTATCACAAATGAGTCCACAGGACTAGCAGCAACCCCCTCCCCATGAACCATCCTGTAGGTGCCGGCCGGGTTCAAATTGACAACCGCCCGACCGGCATCAAGCCGTCCCCAACCATTGATATCATCCCGACCGGCTTCACCAAGGTCAACACATGTAGAATATAGAACCCCTTCATAATCCTCTTGGATCATTCCGGGGCGGACCTGGCTCATAAGGGATATGGTACCAGCAACTAACGGCTGGGCATGTGAGGTTCCACGCGTGTAAGCAACTTCACCTGAAACAGAACCACTGAAGGTGACAATATCATCACCAGGAGCAATCAAATCCAATTCACTGCCATAATTGGACCAATCAGCCTTGGCACCATTATATCCGCTTGCACCAACTGTTATCACCTCAAGGCCAAGGCGCCCTGGATACACAACTTTACTACTGCCATCAGCTAACCCACCAGGCTGACCCGCAGAATGAACCAGCGGAATACCAGACAGGTACAACTCCTGGACGATATCCAACAATACAACATCGAAATGTAGGCTCCCGAGGTCCAAATCAAAACCAGAGGACGATGAAACCACAGTAAATTTGTTGTTCATGGCATGTGCCAGAAATTTCTTCACGTCCGTAAGAGCTGTAACTCTTCCCGCCACACTGGGCCCCAGGTTCCTCCCCACGCCACAAAACCCTACGCCATCATTATTAGCCTCAGCCGCTATTCCGCCTAATACCGCCGTAGCGTGGTTTCCAATAGAAAGAGCTGGCAATTGGTTCTCAAATATGTCAAATACAGCTAATTCCAATTCTCCATCCAAATACATGCTTCCTGAAGGAGCCGCATCAAGAACCATCACACTGGCCTCGCCGTCAAGGGAGCACACCAGGTCCCAAGCGGGCTCAATATTAATATGACCCGAGAACCCGCTGTCACTATTTAAATACCACTGCTGAAAGTCCAATGCCTCAGCCAAGAAATATTCGTCATCTGGGCTTGCACAGGTGCCACTAAATGAGATTACTCCTAAATCATTGTATGAAACCGCTTCAACATTCGACTCCGCCTGCAAGTCGACGAACAAGCCCTCCAGGTCGCCCGCCGTTTCCGTGCGCAACAAATAATAGTACTGGAAATCCGGCATTGAAACAGCAAACCCATTAACTATTCGCTCGCTTGGACTGTCGGCAAAAACCTCCTCAATGTAAACCACATTGTTGTCGTCAAAATGGTCACTGAGGCCCGCTAAGAGAATAGTTACCCCCGGAACACTCCCCGCCTCCTCTTCTATTGCCTTTCCCGTGAACTTAACCACCAACTCCCTATCAATGGTATCCGCATTCACCACACTGCATGCAGCTCCGAAACAGATTGAAAACAATACAGCCCTATACCAGCTGGCTTTCATATCATCTCACTCCTTGCTAAATACATATCGCCTCTTCACCACTGCCCAATTCGAGTGCATATCGCATCGCTTAATCTGGCCGCTTGATTCACCTGATCAGAACGGCCTTTTTCAGGTGGCATAATTCACTACTGTCAAGACGAATTAAGTAAACGCCGGAAGGCACCCCATGGCCATTATCGTCTCGCCCGTCCCAAACAGCATTGCTGACTCCCTGCTGGGTGGAAACATTACTCAAAAGTGTACGAACAAGGCGACCGGCCGCGTCATAGATACGGAGGCTAACGGGAATACTTTTTGGAAGATCGAATGAAAGGGCAACATTTGGATTAAATGGGTTTGGGTATGGAGCATGTAAAACAATACCACCATCTGGAAAGTTCGGTCCTTCTACTCCAGACACAGCACTATCATTCCGGATGATCTGGAGCCCGCAGTCCCCGTCCGAAACATATACGATTGATTCAGCGACGAAAACGCCTGCCGCTTTTCCACCGGTATCATAGAATCCCACCTCAATGGGGGCCTCTGGGACCCTTGCATCTATGATAAGGAGGCCTGCCTCCCAAGCGGCAATATGCGCAAATCCTTCAGAGACAAATACGTCCATAACGAAGTCGTTAGTCCACAGATCGTTTGTTTCAAAGAAACCCACCTCATAAGGATCTGCCGGATTGGCAACATCAATTATTCGTAAACCAAAATATGTGTCACAAACAAATGCCAGCTGACCACTTACAAATACACTTGCGGCATTATCTGGTGTATCAACAAATCCAACTTCATAGGGAAAAGCGGGGTTCGCAATGTTGATGATTCGTAGGCCACCATTTCCAGATCCTACAAATGCGTACTGACCTTCAACAAAAACACTCAGGGCGGCGCCGGGGGTTTGAAGATAACTTACCTCTGTTGGGGCCCCCGGATTCCTCACGTCGATGATGCGAAGAAAGCCGAAATAGTCAGCCACGTAGGCGTAATTATTGGAAACAAAAACGTCTAATGCCTGGCCAGGGGTATCTACAAAGCCTACTTGGGCTGGGGATTCTGGGACACTTACGTCGATAATGCGTAAACCAGAATCGCCATCAGCTACAAATGCTTTTTTGTTCAGAATAAATACAGCTTGAGCGGATCCCGGGGTATCTAGATATCCCACCTCCGATGGAGAATCTAAAGCGTTTTGTTCGAGTATTCGAAGACCAGCCTCCTTTGCGGCTACGTAAACAAAACCATTTGTAGAATAAACGTCCGATGCCGCTCCGCTTGTTTGGCAAAATCCAAATTCAACTGGGGCTCCCGGATTACTCACATCGATTATTCGTAGGCCCGCGAAATTGTCTGCAACACACAGCACGTTTTCACTGATCTGTAAATCGCTTGCTAATCCTTGTGTGTTGAATACGCCCGCTTCCAACGGATTTGAAGGGGTGCTTACGTCAATGATCCGAACTCCGCCTTCACCATCCGCTACATATGCATAATCGCCACTAACCGAAACATCCCACGCCATACCCCCTGTATCCAAATGGCCAACTTCGATCGGATTTTCGGTACTACTCACATCAATGATTCTTAGCCCGGCACCATACGCCGCCACATATGCGAAATTGTCACTAACAAATACCCCATATGCGGAACTGGGAAATCCTATTTGACCTACCTCAACCGGCTGCAGATGGTCACTTATATTGTAAATCCGTAACCCGGCAGTGCCGTTGCATACATAAGCAAAACTGTCACTTACGTAAATATCATATACAAAATTGGTGGCAACGAAGCTTCCGACTTCAATTGGGGCCGCGGGGTTACTTACATCAATTATTTGATGGACAAAATAATTTCCGTCTATCACATATGCCAAATTGCCTCTGACAGAAACCTCTTTTGCCCCACCTACCAATCCATGATGCCCAACTGAAAATGGCTCCGCGGGGTCACTCACATCAATGATGCGAAGCCCGGCCTCATTGGCTGCCACATAGGCAAAATTGCCATTTACAGCGATGTCTTCAATTGCCTCCGGCAAAAGCACCTTTCCCGTTTTGATCGGGGTTCCAGGAACACTGATATCAACAATCTCCAAATAGCTTCCGTTGCCGAAGTAGGCGAAATCACCCTGGACAGCCACAGCATTACACGGCCCGTTGGCCCACGCTCCTATCCAGGTGGTGTTCAGGCTATCACCGGTGCTCTTTTGGGAAGAGCGCGTAGCCTCTCGGGAGGGAAGCCGATCACCCTGAGCAGGATCGCCTCCCTTATAGCCCTCAATGCCATAACGGCCACGCGGATTCCGAGAATCAAGTTGCTCACTCAAGGAGGGAAATGCGGCCACCATAACAGTTAAAACCACAGCAAAAAGGACAAACAATTGGTGGGATCTCAAAAAGTGGCCTCCGAAGTTCGTGGCCGTTCATTTCAAAAAAAAACTCGAATTATGATTTCACAGCATTTCAGTTCCAGACCAAGAAGATGCAACTATGGAAGGGACCCTGCTCCTCAAAATATCTCATTTGGCGAATCGGCCAGATGTTATCACCAAATCACCTGCCATTCAATCCTAATCGAGCTTCCTGTTTCTCAAATATAGTCCACCCCTCCAAAACACTGCCTGAACCCGCCGTAAAGATGATCGAACGCATGGGGGAACCGGTAGTGGTAAGGAGGACTATCGGGCGTGCAAATACCTCATTGTCGTCATCACCGTTGAATGCCCGAGCTGGATTTGGACGGCAGGAAGGGAAGTGCCGGACTGGATCGCCAGGGTCGCAGCAGTGTGCCTAAGAGCGTGAGGATGGAGAGAATGGATCTCGGCAGCCAGCCCTGCCTGCTTGACCAAGTAATCGACCCCGGCCCCGGTAATGCGCTTGTCGTCCGACCTACCACCCCAGAAGAACGGGTTTCCCGGCCGGCGGCTCTTGCCCCACATACGGAGGTAGGCCTGGAACAGGCTGACCCAGTGGCCCGGTAGGGTCACGGTCCTTTGCTTTCGGCCTTTGCCGTTGACCGTCAGCACCACCTCATGCGGCCGAATCAAAACGTCCATGCCATTCAGGGCACAGACCTCTCCAGCACGTAGACCGCCAACACCCATGCAAACCAGCATCGCTGCGTCCCGCCTACCCCGGGCCGTCCTCCGATCAGGAGTATCTATTAGCCGGTCCAGTTCCGGTTGGGTCAACACCCTCGGCGCGAACCCCGACTTTCCCTTCGGCGGTTTGAAGTCCGCAACCAGGTCATGGTCCAGGAGCCCGCGTCTTTTAGCGAAGAGAAGGAACCGGCGGACCACTGTTGTCCTCCAGCGGATGGTTGTTGGGCTGAGGCCCTTTTGCCGGAGATGATCCCTGTAATCGAATAGGGTCTCGTCGGTGGGATCGACGGGCATCCAGGCCAAAAACCGGGTCAGTTCCCGCTCATAGGCCTGCCTGGTCGACTTGGCGTCGCAACGCCTGAGGAATCTGGGCAGGGCGTGATTGAGGGTCTCTCGTGGATCCATGGTAAGCCTCCTTTGGCTTCCCCGATGAACCCTTCCTTCCGGAGAAACATCAACTCAATTAGTCCCACTCGCTCCGGGGCCGGTATCCGTAGTCGCTGTGCAGCCGATAGTCGGCCAGGAGTTTGTAGCTTTCACGTTCCCCTGCCGCCATTCCACTAGCCGCCTCCAGGTACTGGCCAGCCTCACTGACGGCCAGGGCCATGGCATCGGCATAGTCGTCGTGCCCGCGACCGCTTCGTGCATGGCCGATTCGGATTCCGCCTCCAGGCAGATTTTCCAGTTCCAGGCCTCGCAGTTCTTTTAGGGAGTCCTCGTGGTCCAGAAGCTCGATGGTCCCGTCCATGATCCGGGTCCTGAGTGTGGCGTAGATATCAGCCTTCGACTGGTTCGTGAACGTCCGCTCCTCGTAGTTCATGTTGTGCCGGCAGAAGGCGTCTTTTAGGGGTTCAGCCCCAAACTGATCACCCAGGACGTTGTACACCCCGTACCGCTCACAGGTGGCTTTGATCTGGGGCATCACCTCGGCCAACCTGAGGGGTATTTGCCGTGATCCCTGCCACCCCATGAGGAGGTCCACTACCAGGACATTCCGGTCCCGGTCGTAGTGGGTAATGGCCAGCGTGAACTTGTCCCCCTTGTAGGCGGCATCCACCGCTGCGCAGTAGTGGCCGTTGTCCTGTTTGGGGACTTCGGTTCGGCCCTCGACAACACACGCGTCAATGGCGTCAGCGGGCAAGAAACTGGAGATCGCCTCCGTGAATTCGGCCTCGTATTCCCTACGGAAATTCTCAGGGTCGCGGGCCTGCTCCCGCTTGAGGAATGAAGCCGGCACCGTCGGGTTCATCAGTCTTGTTGGGGCATGCCAAACCAAGGTGTGGGGGTCGGTGTCCCGCTTGCGCCAGGCGTCCCACAACACCCCGCCCATGGTGTACGGGGATGAGACCATCAAGAGCTTGCCGTGCGGGAACGTGGCCATGGCAGGCCGCACAGCCCGGACCACTTCCACATCGGGGTTGGCGTAGTTGTCCTCAGTCCACCAGAACGCGATCTCATCGCAGATGCAGCAGACCACGGACAACCCACGGACCGATCTGAAACTCGCCGGGTGGATGGCGATCGTGATCCCGTTGTCCAGTTCGAGCTCCTGAGCCCGCTTGGCCTTAACATGCCTGCGCAGGATCGGGCTCTTGTCGATCTTCCCCTCGATGTACCCTTTTACAACTTTGGCCTGCCGCATGTTCTGGGCCAGGAGCAGGACCACGCCGGTTTCCCCGGGGGACAGATTGTGGTCCCGAAAGAACGCCTCATAGATCGCCACGTTCGCAGCCAGCTTGTCCGACTTGCCCGACCGGCGGCCACAGATAAACACCGCCTCCCGCTGCTCGGCCCCCTGCTCCCACGCTGAGCCAGCCATCTCCTTTGCCAAGGCCAAATGCTCGCCCTCAAGAGGGAGCCCATAGATCGCCTTCAGGGCCGCCTCTTGGGCCGCGGACATGGTATCGCCGATGATGTTCGGGTCTTTTACCGCGTCGATGATCGTGATGGGAGGTATCATATTCATTCCTCAGGTTTGGTCTGGATCTGCTTGAGATATTCCTCCAGCCGCGGACCCTGGCCTTGTTTGGCTGCCCGGCGCTCGGATAGGGACTGCCTGAACTCGGCCAACACCCGGCTTAAGGCGTTTTCCGTGGTTGTGAGCCGGTCCGCAACATTGCGCATCTCCCCCTTCACCAGGTCGATCAAGCCGGCGACCTTCAAATAGTTTTCTATTTGAAATATCCGGGACCGGTGCCGGACGATCTGCTCGATGCGGGCATTGTCGCTGGGAACGGGGTCACTCCCGGTTGCTTCGCGGATCTCGGCCATCAGGCCAAACGCCCAGGCCTGCTGCTGCCGGGCCAGGATCGGGCAGGTCAGATTCACCTTGCCCTCCTTGCACGACAAGGGGTGCCTACGATCTTTTTTCTTAACGTGATACAGAGGGCACAAATTACAGGTCAGGGACGTGGGGATCTGGATCGCGTCCTCACTGTGCCACCCATGTTTCACAGCCCCCTTCTGGCCTGGGACCGTTCCCGGAAGCGGGCGAACCACCATCTCACCCGGCAGTGAACTAGGCTCAGCGGTAAAATCCCCGAAAATGAAACTTTCCTGGCCCTGGGTATTCTTTTTATTGGCCATCAGAATTGGTCCTAATCTGGTAGTTTGTGCCCGATTATTGGGTTTTCAGCTTCCCATTTGGCCGAATATATTGACCCGGATATGACCGGGATTGTGGGGGCTATCTGGCGGAATGAGACCGCAGGGTGAACCCATTTTGCCCCGTTTGTGTTGCTCCATTTTTATTCCATTGCTTTATCGTCATTTCAGGGAAACGACTCATTTCTCCAACTCAAAGCAGGAACACAAGTTGGGCCGCCGACCAAATCCCGGTTTACAGGCCGACCCCCATTCCACAACCACGGTGGATCCCTGCCACCTTGGCAGAGGTGCGAACTAGCTGGGCCTACCTTGAGAAACATCGCACCATCGTTCAGCTACCAGGCCCCGGTTTTTGACCTATGGATTTTTGCCCCGTACTTCCACCATACTTTTGCCCCAGGTATCTGGTGGCCATCAACTCCAGGGTCCGAGCCTTCGGGTTGCGGGCTCCACCGACCTCGTCCTGTGCCGCCTCCAGTGCCTGCTCCCACAGGCCGTGCTGCTTGCGGTCCAAAATGATGGTCACGACTTCGGGGGCGTCCTTGTCCTTTTGCTTGGCTTCGTTTTCCAACTGGTCCGCGAACCCTTCCGGTATTTGCATCAGGGACAGGAAATCTGTGATCTCGCCTTTGTCGAACGGCAGGGTTGCCTCCAGGTCGGGCATGGGCATCTCCTGCTCCAGGTCGTGAAGCAAGTTACTGAGCAACGACGGCACCGCCTGGCCTGACATGGAGTTCAGGTTCACCGACAGGATCTTCGCCCGCTTGTCGTTTAGGTCGGCGATGACACAGGGGACGGTCTCGTACCCGAGCTGCTCCCGGCAGATGGTCCACCTGTGGAAGCCACCGAGGATCTCGTACCGGCCTTCCTTCTTCGGGTGAGGGCGGACGACGAAGGGTTCGGCAAGGCCCTCCCGCTTGATGAAAGCCGCCAACTTGTTCATCATCGGTTTTTCCATACGGTTCACGTTCCACCCGTTGGGCTCCAGCAAGTCGACTTTGATCTCAGTGACTTCCATTATTAGTTCCTTCCGATGACCAGTAACTCCTGGTTGTTTTTCTTACTTTCGGCAGACGCCAACCCTGTGCAGTGCTGGTACTGGATTGCCTCCCCAGTAACATTCGGCCGGTGCTTTCGCATCAGGTCCATTAGGCCCGTCAGGTCAATCGCTTTGTTCCCGTAGCTGAGGACCAGGATGGGGATGTGTGCCGCGGCCTCAAACAACTTGGGCAGCGTGACCTCAGGCGGCTCACTCGAGTAGGGGTTTGGTGTGACCTTCAGGGGACCCCCGTTGAGCAGCTCGTCCAGGGGTTTCATGGCACGCTCGTAGGACTGGGTTCCGGCGTACGGCGGATCCATGTAGCAGATGTCGCCGTCAACCCCGGACAGAAACTCGAGGACGTCGCCCTTGTGGGCTTCGTTCGATTGCCCGTTGCTGAACACGCCCGCGTTGATCTTGGGCAGGAGCTTTTCAGCCAATCGGATCGGGTGACAAGGCAGGCCCCTGTGGATGAGGTCTTTTGCGAAGGCGGGTTTCATCTCGTCCCAATCGCCTGCAGCAGCTTGGAGCATTATCTTCCGCGCGCCAAAATTTCCCATGGGCCTCATCTGCAGCGCGTGCTTGATAATCAACAGATGGGCCAGCCAACGTTTATTACCTTGGAGGCTCCCAGCATTAGCCAGAAACAGATCCAGGTAATGAGCGTGAGCAGCAGGAAACACTTCCGGGGCGAGGGTTCGTTCTGCATAGCCGGTCTCCTCTGTGGGCATGGATAATTTGACCAGGTCATCGTAGGTCAGTTGGGTTTGGTTGTTCGCGATGAGGGCCTTGCCGACGATATGGCTGCGCTCGGCCACGTCGTTGCAGATGACTCGGTGGCCTCGAGCCTTGGCATAAAGGCTGACCGATCCCCCGCCCATGAGGGGG
>Ga0209475_10002769_pt1 | contig 17093 bp, 15 predicted proteins | sample tdDd471_FD_187128 | JGI IMG/M metagenome (GOLD analysis project Ga0209475, IMG submission 187128) | Marine sediment microbial communities from the Atlantic coast under amendment with organic carbon and nitrate - tdDd47.1 (SPAdes)... | ecosystem: Environmental > Aquatic > Marine > Coastal >... | reverse complement strand
TGAGACCCTGCAGACGCCCGGCGGCGACGCCGCGGTCGTGCGCATTCCGGGCAGTCTGAAGGCCCTGGCGACGACGGTGGATTGCACGCCGCGCTATTGCCTGGCCGATCCGGAACAGGGCGGCCGCCAAGCGGTGGCCGAATGCTGGCGGAACATGGTCGCGACCGGCGCGAAGCCGCTGGCGCTGACCAACAACATGAACTTCGGAAATCCGGAACGCCCCGCCATCATGGGGCAGTTCGTCGGCGCGATTAAGGGCATGGCCGCGGCCGCCAAGACCCTCGACTTCCCGGTCGTCAGCGGCAATGTCTCGCTCTACAACGAGACGGAAGGCAAGGCGATCCTGCCGACCCCGGTGATCGGCGGCGTCGGCCTGCTGAAAGACCACACCAAGATGGCGACGCTGGCTTTCAAGGCCGACGGTGAGATCATCCTGCTGCTGGGCGAGACGAAGGGCTGGGTCGGCCAATCGATCTATCTGCGTGAAATCCAAGGCCGGGAGGAAGGCGCCCCGCCGCCGGTGGACCTGGACGTGGAGGCCCGCAACGGTGCGCTGGTGCTGGACCTGATAGACAAGGGGCTGGTGACATCCTGCCACGACCTGTCGGATGGCGGTCTGGCCGTCGGCCTGGCGGAAATGGCGATGGCCGGCGGTGTCGGCGCCACGGTCCATGGATCGAAAGATGACGTGCCGGCACATGCGTTTTTCTTCGGTGAGGATCAGGCCCGCTATGTGGTAACCTCGACACAGGCGGATGCGGTGATGCATCTTGCCGAACAGGCTGGCGTTCCCGCCGAGGTGATCGGCCGTACCGGCGGCGATGCGTTGACGCTGGCGCCGGAGGACACCATATCCCTGGAGCGTCTGCGCCGCGCGCACGAAGAATGGCTTCCCGCTTACATGTCGGGCGAGGAAGCGGCGGAGTGATATAAGGCGGTTTGTTTATCTACTGGGCTGAAAGCGAAAGGGTTCCCGCACCATGCCGATGAATGCGAACGATATCGAGCGTTTCATCAAGGAGGCACTTCCCGACGCGGAAGTGCAGATTAACGATCTGCGGGGCGACGGCGACCACTACGCGGCTTTTGTCCGGTCCTCCGCCTTCAAGGGCAAGAACCGGGTGCAGCAGCACCAGATGGTCTACAACGCGCTGCAAGGCCGTATGGGCAACGAGCTTCACGCTCTGGCCCTGCAAACCGCCGTGCCGGAAGACGCCTGACAATCGGCAAAACAGAGATTTTCGCCGCGGCCGATGATGCGCCATGCGGCGAGTGAAACGAAAGGAATTCCGTAATGAGTGAAAATCCGGCTTTGGAAGCCATCGACAGCGAAGTGAAGAGCAGCGACGTCGTTCTGTTCATGAAGGGCACGCCCGTCTTCCCGCAATGCGGTTTTTCCGCCGCGGTCGTCCAGGTCCTGAACCATATCGGCGTCAAATTCAAAGGCGTGAACGTTCTGGAAGACGACGGCATCCGTCAGGGCATCAAGGAATATTCGAACTGGCCGACCATTCCGCAGCTCTATGTGAAGGGCGAATTCGTCGGCGGCTGCGACATCATCCGTGAAATGTTCGAAACGGGCGAATTGATGGACGAGCTTTCCGCCAAGGGCATCGAGGTACAGATCCAGGCCTAATCCGCCCCTTACCGCGTGTTCGAGCGCCGCGCCGATCCCGACGGGTTCGCGCGGCGTTTTTTTCGCACATCCCTCTCCCATCCCAGCCTCCCCGGCATTTGAGCGACTTCGCCTTGAATCTTTTGCCTATGGCGCGGATGATCCCCGCGCGGCGGGGAACCCCATTGGGGTATTGCAGCGCATCGCGGCGGGCCGCACCAAGGAACAGCCGGTCAGGCGGGAGGGGGAGTGATGACGACCCACGGAAGAAACGACATCCTTGAAGAGGAGAATGTCTGGATTCCCCTGTCGGACGAGGTGCAGTTGGCCGCCCGCATCTGGCGTCCGGCCGATTCCGATGGAAACCCGGTCCCGGCAATCCTGGAATATCTGCCCTACCGCAAACGCGACGGCACCGCCGTCCGCGATGAGAAGAACCACCCCTATTTTGCCCGGCATGGCTACGCCTGCATCCGCGTCGACATGCGCGGCAGCGGCGAATCCGACGGGCTGATGTATGACGAATACGCCCCGCAGGAACAGGCCGACGCGCTGGAGGTGATCGACTGGATCACCGCGCAGCCCTGGTGCAGCGGGGCCGTCGGGATGATCGGAATATCCTGGGGCGGGTTCAACGGGCTGCAGGTGGCCTACCGCCAGCCGGAAGCGCTGAAGGCGGTTGTTTCCATCGCCACGACGACGGACCGTTACGCCGATGACATCCACTACAAGGGCGGCTGCATGCTGGTCGAGAATTTCGGCTGGTCGCAGCAGATGCTGTCCTACATGTCCCGCCCGCCCGACCCCGACCTGGTCGGTGACAGATGGCGGGAGATCTGGCTGAGACGGCTGGAGAACATGCCGCATTTCGCCGAGGTCTGGATGGGTCACCAGCAGCGCGACGACTATTGGAAACACGGTTCCATCTGCGAGGATTGGAGCGCCGTCAAGGCCCCCGTTCTGGTCGTCGGCGGGCTGGCCGACGGCTATATCAACGCCGTCATGAACATCCTGGAGAAGCTTGAGGCGCCAAGGAAGGGGATACTCGGGCCCTGGGTCCATCTCTATCCGAATTTCGGCGTGCCCGGACCGCAGATCGGCTTCCTGCAGGAAGCGCTCCGCTGGTGGGATCGCTGGCTGAAAGGGATCGATACCGGCGTGGAGAACGACCCGGATCTGCGCGTCTTCCGGCGCGAAGGGGTGAAACCCGCGGCCATGCTGCCGATGGCGAAGGGGCACTGGGTTTCGGAACCGCAATGGCCGTCGCCCAATATCGGCGAATACGAGCTTTTCCTCGCCGGGCGAAGACTGGTGCCGGAAGGAACCGCGGACCGCCGGGAAATGGAGATCGACATCAACTCGCCGCAGGATGTCGGCGCTTTCGGCGGCGAGTATTTCGCCTGGATCGGCCCGGACCAACCCGACGATCAGCGTAGCGACGATGCGAAATCGGTCGTCTGGGACACCGTCCCGCTGGAAGAAGCGGTGGATATTCTGGGCCGGCCGGCCGTCAGGCTTCGCCTGAAGGTGGATGCGCCGCAGGCCATCCTCGCCGTGCGGCTGTGCGACGTCACGCCGATGGGACCGGTGATGCGGGTTTCCTATACCGTCTTCAACCTGTCCCAGCGGAAGGGGCCGGACGCCCCTGAAGCCATGCCGGTCGGTGAGTGGGTGGATGTGGAAATCCCGTTGGACAATACCTGCCACCGGTTCCTGCCGGGCCATCGGATCAGATTGTCGGTCTCGACCGCCTATTGGCCCCTCATTTGGCCGTCGCCCACCCCCGTCACGGTGACCGTCGACAATGCGCGGTCCTCGCTGGTCCTGCCCGCGCGCAAGGAGGCGGGCCAGCCGGAGGTGCGTTTCGCGGCAGCGGAAATGGAAGCCCCCGTCCTGCGGACCGAACACCGCGCATCCAGCCTGCGACGCAACGTGACCTACGACCTGGCGGCTGGATCATCCCATGTCGAAATCGACTACGACAACGGCGATGTAGAAGATTCCACGCATGGATTGAGGACGAGTTCCACCCACCGGGAACGCTACGACATTTCGCCGGACGACCCTTTGTCTGCACGGATGGAGGTCAACTGGACGCAGAAATCCGAGCGCGACTATTGGGAGACGCGGACCGAGACCGGCGGTGTCTGCCGCGCCACGGCGAACAGCTTCGAACTGACCGCCCATATCGTCGCTTATGAGGGCGACGAGAAGATGTTCGAGCGGCGGTGGCAGCGAAGCATCCCCCGGAAACTGGTATAAATGTCATATGACTTCCCTACGACAGTAAAGGCCGCTCTCAGACCTTTGCCTGTCCAGCGGCTTTCTGGTTGAATACCGCCATCACGTCCAAGGGAAACACCCGACGCGTCCCGCTGCCATTTTCTTCGGCGGACAGCGAATACAACGACGTATCTGGGGTCTTCGAGCGCCCACGCGCGCCATAAAATTGGGAGAACTTAAGTGACTGATCCACGCAAAAAAACTGAACTGGAAAGCCTGTTCCGCAGCGGCAAAATCGGCCGTCGCTCGTTCATGCAGGGGGTCTCGGCCCTGGGCCTGTCGGCCGCTTTCGCGAATTCCGTCATTTCCGACGTTCAGGCCGCGACGCCCAAGAAGGGCGGCACCGCGCGCCTTGGCCTCGGCCATGGCGGCACCACGGACTCGCTCGACCCGGCGACCTTCGAAGACGGCTACATGCTGACTTTGGGTTATGCCGTCCGCAATCACCTGACGGAAATCGACGAAAACGGCAAGTTGTCCGGGGATTTGGCGGAAAGCTGGGAAGTTTCCGACGATGCCTCGGAATGGGTGTTCAACCTGCGTCAGGGCGTCGAATTCCACAACGGCAAGACTTTTGACGCCGAGGATGTCGTGGCGTCCATCAATCACCACCGCGGTGAAGAATCCAAGTCGGCAGCCAAACCGATCGTCAATCCGATCAAGGAAATCAAGGCGGACGGCAAGAACAAGGTCGTGGTCAAGCTGGAAAGCGGCAATGCCGACTTCCCGCTGCTGATGAGCGACTATCACCTCGCGATCATGCCCGCCAAGGACGGAAAAGCCGATTGGCAGTCCGGCATCGGCACCGGCGGATACGTCCTGGAGAATCTTGAGCCCGGCGTCCGTTCCTCGGCCAAGCGTTTCGCCAATTATTGGAAGGAAGGCAAGGCGCATTTCGATGCGGTCGAAATCCTGTCGATCAAGGATCTGAACGCCAAGCAGAGCGCCCTGGCGACCGGTGAAATCGACATGATGGACCGTCCGGACCTGAAAACCGCGGGACTCCTGAAGCGCAACCCGCAGATGGAACTGGAGCAGACCACCGGCACGCTTCACTACACCTTCCCGATGCGGACCGACACCAAGCCCTTCGACGACAACAATGTCCGCATGGCGTTGAAGCACGGCGTCGATCGCGAACTGCTGGTGAAGACGATCCTGAAAGGCTACGGCACCGTCGGGAACGATCATCCGATCGCCCCGTCCAATCCGTATTTCGACAAAAACCTGGAACAGCGGACCTTCGACCCGGACAAGTCCAAATACTACCTGAAACAGGCCGGCCTCTCATCGCTTTCCGTCGACCTCAGCGCGGCCGATTCGGCATTCTCGGGCGCGGTTGACGCTGCGGTGCTCTATAAGGAAAACGCCGCCAAGGCCGGTATCGACATCAATATCGTGCGTGAGCCGAATGACGGCTACTGGTCGAATGTCTGGATGAAGAAAGCCTGGTGCGCCTGCTACTGGGGCGGGCGGCCGACCGAGGACTGGATGTTCTCGACCGCCTATTCCGCCGGGGCGGAGTGGAACGACACGTTCTGGAAGCACGACCGCTTCAACAAGCTGCTGCTGGAAGGCCGGTCCGAACTGGACACCAAGAAACGCGCCGAGATCTATTCCGAAATGCAGCGCATCGTCCGCGACGAAGGCGGCGTGGTCGTTCCGATGTTCGCGGCCCTGGTTTGGGTCCGCGACAAGAAGGTCGCCCATGGTCCAAACATCGCGTCCAACTATGAAATGGATGGCGGCAAATCGCTTGAGCGTTGGTGGTTCGCCTAAAACCGGCATCGATAACAAGCATATGAACAGGCCCCGGACCAAGTCCGGGGCCTTTTTCTTTGGCCGATTGATATCGTGATACGCACGGAATCCGCGCCGTTTCAACGGTCGGCTGACGCAGCGCCGTCGCAAACGCGGTAAAAAGTGGCCGTATTGCACTTCCTTTTACAGGTCTTATCCTGTTTCATGCGTCGATAAAGAAAAGCGGCTGGCCAAATACAAGCTGCAAAGAATGTCCAAGATCCGGCAATACCGGGTATTGGGTTGAACAGGAACCGAGGTTGAGAACGAGGGGGATTTGCCGGTGCCCGGGCGTATGCTCATGGCGAACCGGCTGAGCAGACCATGCAAGCGATCTTCACTATGATCTTTCAGCGGCTCGGCCTAGGGCTGATTACGCTGATCGCCGTTTCATTCATCATTTCTCTCGCTATCGAGTTTCTGCCGGGCGATCTGGCTCAGGAGGTTCTGGGTCAATCGGCCACGCCGGAGACGGTGGCGGCCTTCCGCGCGGAACTGGGCTTGGACAGGCCATTCCACATCCGATACTTCGAATGGCTCGGCGGCGTCCTCCAAGGCGACCTGGGGAGTTCCCTCGCGAACCAGCGGGAGATCTCGGAACTGTTGGGAACGCGGCTCTACAACACGCTGTTCCTGGCGGCGATCGCGGCGGTCATGTCCGTGCCGGTCGCCATCGGGCTGGGCGTGCTGGCGGCCTTGTACCGCAACAGCCTGTACGACCGCCTGGTCAACATTTTCACGCTGTCGACCATCTCCACTCCGGAATTCTTCGTCGCCTATATCCTGATCCTTTGGTTCTCCGTGAATTTGGGATGGTTCCCAAGCATTTCGAACATCGGACCTGAACTTGGCTTCTGGGAGCACGTCTACAGGTCCTTCCTGCCGGCCCTGACCCTGATGTTGGTCGTGGTCGCGCACATGATGCGCATGACGCGGGCGGCGATCATCAACCTGCTGGCCAGTCCCTATATCGAAATGGCGACCCTGAAGGGCGTTCCGCGGCGCGACGTCATCGTTCATCACGCCCTGCCGAACGCCTTGGCGCCGATCATCAACGTCGTCGTCCTGAACCTCGCTTATCTGATCGTCGGGGTGGTGATCGTCGAAGTCGTCTTCGTCTATCCGGGCCTTGGGCAATTGCTCGTCGACAGCGTCTCCAAGCGGGACATGCCCGTCGTTCAGGCCTGCTGCCTTGTCTTTGCCGTCACGTACATTTTGCTCAATCTCACTGCGGACATCCTTTCGATTTTGAGCAATCCGCGGCTGCTGCATCCGCGCTAATCCGGTGGGGGAAAGACCATGAAGGAAACCATAAAGCTTCTGAAGAAGGCCCCGCCGACAGCTATTTTCGGCATGGTGGTCATCCTGATCTACGTATTTGTCGCGATCTTCGCGCCGTTCGTCGCCCCGTTCAGCGAAACGGAGGTGGTCGGCGACCAGTTCGAACCCTGGGGCGAACAATTCATTCTGGGCACCGACAATCTGGGCCGCGACATGTGGAGCCGGATCGTCTACGGCGCACGCAACACGGTCGGCATCGCGATCGTCACGACGGCGGTCGCCTTCCTGGTCGGCAGTTTCTTCGGCCTGCTGGCCGCCACCCTGGGCGGATGGGTCGACCAGTTGCTGGGCCGCATCGTCGACGTGATGATGGCCATCCCGACATTGATCTTCTCGCTCTTGGTTTTGACCATCGTCGGCACGTCGGTCATCAACCTGGTCCTGGTGATCGGGGTGCTCTATTCGACTTCCGTTTTCCGGCTGGCGCGCGCCGTATCGATGAACGTCGTGGTGCTGGACTTCGTCGAGGTCTCGAAACTTCGCGGCGAAGGACTGCTCTACATCATTCGACACGAAATCCTGCCGAACATTCTGCCGCCCCTGGTGGCTGAGTTCGGTCTGCGTTTCTGCTTTGTTTTCCTGTTTATCAGCGCCCTCAGTTTCCTGGGTTTGGGCCTGCAGCCGCCGACCGCGGATTGGGGCAGCATGGTGAAGGACAACGCGACACTGATCACCTTCGGGGATATCACCCCCCTGGTTCCGGCGGGCGCCATTGCCTTGCTGACCGTGGCGGTCAACTTCGTCGTCGATTGGTTCCTGCACCTCACCAGCGGATTGAAGGATTAGGCAAATGGCGGATATCAAGAATAACGAACGCGGGGCCAAGGGCGACATCCTTCTGGAAATGAAGGGTCTGAAAATCGCCGCACAGGTCGAAGAAGAACAAATCGAAATCGTTCACGGCGTCGACGTCACCCTGAAACGGGGCGAGGTGCTGGGCCTGATCGGTGAATCCGGCGCCGGGAAATCGACCATCGGCCTGGCGGCGATGGCCTATACGCGCGGCGGATGCTGGATCAGCGGCGGCAGCATCAATTTCGACGGGATCGACATGCTGGCCGCGTCGGAGGAACAGCTGCGGTCATTGCGTGGAAAGCGCATCGCCTATGTTGCGCAAAGTGCGGCGGCCAATTTCAATCCGGCCCACAAGCTGATTGACCAGTTTACCGAGTCGCCGATCCTGCACGGATATTCCAACCGGTCCACGGCGGAAAAGGATGCCAAGGAACTGTTCGCGCGGCTGCGCCTGCCAAATGCGGACACGATCGGCTACCGCTACCCGCATCAGGTCTCCGGCGGACAGTTGCAGCGCGCGATGACGGCGATGGCCATGTCCTGCCGGCCCGACCTGATCATCTTCGATGAACCGACCACGGCCTTGGACGTCACGACGCAGATCGAAGTGCTTGCCGCGATCCGCGATGTTGTCGAACAGTTCAACACTGCGGCCATCTATGTGACGCACGACCTTGCCGTCGTGGCCCAGATGGCGGACCGGATCATGGTCCTGCGCCACGGCAATCTGGTCGAAGAAGGCAATACGCGGGAAATGCTGGCCGCGCCGAAGGAAGAATATACCCGCCAGTTGCTCGCGGTTCGGACATTCAAGAAAGAGAACCAGCTTGAAGTGACGGATCCCACGCCGCTGTTGCGCGTGAACAATGTCAGCGCGTCCTACGGCTCGACGCCGGTCCTGTTCGGGGTGAGCTTCGACGTTCACAAAGGTCAAACAGTGGCCGTTGTCGGCGAATCCGGCAGCGGCAAGAGCACCACGGCGCGCGTCATCACCGGCCTTCTGCCGCCGAGCGAAGGGACCATCGAGTTCAAGGGGCAACCCCTTCCGGCCGACTACCGCAGGCGGACGAAAGACGAATTGCGGCAGGTTCAGATGATCTATCAGATGGCCGACACCGCCCTCAATCCGCGCCAGCGCATTCGCGAGGTCATCGGCCGCCCCCTTTCCTTCTATCTGGGGCTGACGGGCAAGCAGCGGGAAGACAGAACCCGCGAATTGCTGACGATGATCGAAATGAATCCGGACGAGTATATCGATCGGTACCCGACGGAGCTTTCCGGCGGGCAGAAGCAGCGCATCTGCATCGCCCGCGCCCTGGCGGCCGAGCCCGAGATGATCATCTGCGACGAGGTCACATCGGCGCTCGACCAATTGGTTGCCGAGGAAATCCTGAAGCTGTTGGACCGGCTGCAAAGCGAGTTGAACCTGGCCTACATGTTCATCACCCACGACCTGGCGACGGTCCGCGCCATCGCCGACGAAGTCGTCGTAATGCTGCGGGGCGAGGTCAACGATGCGGGACCCAAGGACCAAATGTTCCAGCCGCCGCATACGGATTACACCGACCTGCTGCTGTCCTCGGTCCCTGAAATGGACCCCGACTGGTTGGACAATCTGCTGGAAGAGCGCAAACGATTGGCGGCCGAAGGCCGCGTCCTGAAAGCGGCGGACAATTGACCGACGATCCGGTGATACTCTGCTAACTTGCATAAGGCCGCGATCTGCGGCCTTATTTTTCGGCCTGCCGGGCGAGGCCGGGTGCAACAATTTACGAGGTGCAGCGGATGGCCTTTCTTCGGAAGCCATCAATATTGGTTGTCGGCGCGGTTGTCTTGAGCGCCATCCTGCTTCAAGGCGGCAATGGGATTTTGACGATCGTCGTCCCCTTGAGGATGACGGATGCCGGCCTTCCGGCGACCGATGTCGGTTTCGTCGGAACCGGTTATGCGATCGGCTTTTTGATCGGCTGCATCGTCGCGACGGGGCTGGTCCGGACCGTGGGGCATATCCGGGCCTATGCGGCGCTGGCCGCGGTAATGGGCACCGGCATCCTGGCGCTTGTGATCGACACCAATGTCTTTCTGTATGCGGGCGTCCGGGCGGCGACCGGCTTCTGCATGGCCGGCCTGACGACCGTCATCGAAAGCTGGATTACCGAGCGCACGCCGGCCGAAAACCGAGGCAACGTCCTGTCGATCTATATGGTCGTGACCAAGGGCGCGATGGCTGTCGGCCCCCTGATGCTGGGATACGGGGACGTCAACGGCCCCGGCTTCCTGATGATCATCTGCGCCTTCTGCTCGATGTCGCTGGTCCCCATGGTCCTGACGCGGGGTCCCAGCCCGGAGATCCCGCCCCTCAAACGGTTGGGGGTCGTCACCCTGTACAGGATCGCGCCCGCCGCGGTGGTGGGCTGCGTCGCGATCGGCCTGATCAACGGCGCCGTCATCAGCCTGATCCCCACCTATGCCAGTTCCATAGACCTGTCGCCCGCGACGATCGCCGTGATCATGGCCGGCATGCAGCTTGGCGGCCTCGCTTTCCAATGGCCGCTGGGGTGGATGTCCAACCGTATTGACCGTCGCCTGGTGATCGTCTTCTGCGCCTTCATGGTGATGGTATTGTCGCTTGCGGTCGTATTCTCGGCGGGCATGCCTGAGCTGGTTCAGGTCACCCTGTTCAGCATCTGGGGCGGCATCGCATTTTCGATCTATGCCATCTGCGTGTCGCATGCGGCCGACCGTGCGCCGCTCGATCTGATGGTGGCGATGAGCTCCAGCCTGCTTCTTGCCTGGGCGGCGGGCGCGGTGGTCGGGCCCACGGCGGCCAGTTTCACGATGAAGGCAGTCGGGCCCAGCGGGTTGTTCTACTATTCCGCCGCCGTGATGATCTGCCTGATCGCCTTCGTCCTGGTCCGCACCCGGGTCCGGCGTGCCGACCCGCAGGAATCCAAGCAGGACTTCGTCGGCCTGCCGGCCTCCAGCCCGGTCATCGGCCAGTTGGACCCGCGCATGCATGACGCCATTCATGCCTCCAGCATCTACGAGGGGCGCGGTCCCGCACGCGGGCAGGACGACGACCTGTCCGACTATGACGATGGCGGCTACAATGACAGCCCGTCCATGGACCTGAACCCCGACACGGACGATCCGGAGAAAACCTAGACCGTGATGCCATTAAGTGCGTCCGCTGGGACGGCGCCGCAACGAGGACCAATCGCCGCGTGCTACCGCCGGTGGGTTTCCAATTTTCGCGGCTGGACGCATGATAGGCGGACGGCAACCCTATCCACGACCGGAGCAGCCATGCCGAGAGTTCGCACAATCCCGCCGGTGCGCGGTATCGCGGCCCGACCCGCGCGATCGGCCCGATTTATAGGGCTCGTTGCAGCCTGCCTGCTGTCGATGCTCGCCGTCCTGGCGGGGACCGCGCCGGCCGCCGCGGAAGACGGCACGGCCGAGCAGTTGATTTCCGCGTATGGCTGCCTGCAATGCCACAGTGTCGACGGCACGATACCCGTCCCCGGCGTGCCGCGGTTGGCCGGCCAGAAGGAAAAGTATCTGGCCCGGCAGTTGAACCACTTCAAACTGGGCGTCGTTGTCTATGATGGGGAAGTCGTCGCGGCCCGCCGTCACGAAGTCATGAACGACCTGGGCAAGCGCCTGTCGACCCCGCAATTGCGGTCGATCGCCAAGTTCTTCTCGAGCAAGGCCTGCAAGACCAATGCAGGGGCCACGCCGCCCAGGCCCGACGGCGTCGAGCGGTGCGAGGTATGCCACGGCGGCGACCGCGCGAATCCGTGGCGCGATACGCCTTCCCTGAACGCGCAGGACGAAACCTATCTGAAACGGACGATCCACGACCTGTGGCGCGCGCGTAAGGGATACGACACGGTGACAGGCCGCCACCATCGCTTGGCCGAGGTCATGTTCATCGACGCGGACGAACCGAACCTGGACGCCTATGCGGAATATTTCGCGGCGATGCCCTGTGGCCGGAAATGATCGGGCATTGATGCCATGTTTTGGCCGGGTCGATCACCGTTCGCTTGCGCAGATGCCGCGGAACTGGCGACACGGCGGCAAACTGACGGTAATTCAAGACTCATGCGGCTACTTTCATACATCCTGCGCGTCGCTTTGATCTGCACCCCTTGCTATGGGTTCAATGCAGCGTCGGCGGAAGAGAATGCCAAGCAGGCGCTTGTCATAGCGTCGTTTTCCTTCCCGCCGCTGCTGCATCTGGCCGACGACAATTCCTTTTCCGGCACGATGGGAGAAACCGTCAAAGCCATATGCGAAGAGGCCGAGATCGCCTGCAGTTTCAAAGTAGTCCCTTTGGCGAGAGCCTATAGCGAGTTGAAGCAGGGCCGCGTCGATGCGTTGGTTACCTTGGATCTGGGACAATTCAAGGACTGCTGTTTGGTCAGCGATTGGCATGCGGGATGGTCGGCGGGACTGTTTTCAACATCCGCCTACAACGACATCCCTTCCGTCGAGCAGGAAATGCTGGGACGGGAGCTGATCGTGGTCAACGGCATGCGCTCTCCCTACAGTTTCCTGCCGCGTTTGGATCAAATGGCCGAAGGCGAGGAAATCAAGCTCTACAAGGCGAAAGACGTTGAAACAGCCGTGTTGATGTTTGCGAGAGACAGAGCGGGACTGCTGTGGGGTGGAGAGGACTTCCGCTGGTACCTGCACCAGGTCGCCCCCACGAAGCAGTATTCATACAGGCCGCTCTTCCATAAGGAAGTCGTTCTATGGGTCCGGAAGCAGAAATCCAAAATCCTCGACGCGTTCAACGCCGGCTACGAACGGCTGATTGAAGACAAGGTCATTGAAGAAGGCGGTTTGCTGAACCCGCCTTTGATGAAGCGCAGGTACAAGGATCACATTTTGTACTGACCCCGAAAACCCACCCGCCGAGCGGCGGAGCCAAGACGCAGAAAGGCCGGGCAACCCATGGGCGCCCGGCCTTTGAAACTCTGCAAACCGGCAGGACTTAGCGCGAGTAGAACTCGACGACCAGGTTCGGTTCCATATGCGCCGGATAAGGCACGTCTTCCAGCTTCGGCGTCCGGTTGATCGCGGCCGTCAGCTTGTTGTGATCGGCATCGATGTAATCGGGAATATCGCGTTCGGTGCTGCTGGTCGCTTCCAGGACGAGGCCGATGTTGCGGCTCTTGTCGCGGATGGAGACGACGTCGCCGACCTTCAGCGCGAAGGACGGAACGTTGACGCGGACGCCGTTCACCATGACATGGCCATGGTTGATGAACTGGCGCGCGGCGAAAACGGTCGGCACGAACTTGGCGCGGTAGACGACGGCGTCCAGGCGGTGCTCCAGCAGGCCGATGAGGTTCTCACCCGTGTCGCCTTTGCGGCGGGAGGCCTCCTCGTAATACTTGCGGAACTTCTTCTCGCCGATATTGCCGTAATAGCCCTTCAGCTTCTGCTTCGCCATCAGCTGGGTGCCGAAGTCGGAAGGCTTGCGGCGGCGCTGGCCGTGCTGGCCGGGACCGTATTCGCGGTTGTTGAAGGGGCTCTTCGGGCGACCCCAAAGGTTCACGCCCAAACGGCGGTCAATCTTATACTTCGCAGAAATGCGCTTACTCATGGTTCAATTTTCCCGTCTTTAACGTCGGTTGGTCTTCATGTCCCGGTAGTCCGATCCTTGCCCCAAGCCATTGAAACGAAAGCTTCAATTCGACCTGGGTAAGGCGGCGTGCGGAAAGTCCTTGAAAACAAGGGCAACCCGCCACATTCCCGGAAAGCGGCCGCACTATAGGGACCAGGGGGCTATTGTCAAACCTATTCCGGCCGGAAAACGCCGGAAATCCGCCCTATTCCTTGCGTCCGGCCCGCCTCAGCGCCTCGGCGATGCCGTGCAGGGTGCGCACTTCCTGGCTGGTCAGCCCGGCGCGCTGGAACATGTTGCGGATATTGCGCACCGTCACCGGGCGCAGGTTCGGCGATTTGAAGAAACCGCCCTCTTCGAGCGACGCCTCCAGCCGGGTCAGGAAGTTCATCAGTTCCTCTTTCCCGGCCAGTTCGGAATTGCCGGCTTCGAGCCGTTCTTCCGGGACCTCAATCCGGTTCTGATACCATTCGTAGGATACCAGCAGGACCGCCTGGGCCAGGTTCAGCGACCGGAAGGACGGGTTCAGCGGCGCCTCGATGATGGTATCCGCCAGCGTGATGTCGTCATTGTGCAGGCCGGCGCGCTCGCCCCCAAACAATACGCCGTAGCGCTGCCCTTCCTTGTGGACCTCTAGGAATTCCCGGCCGGCGGCGCGCGGCGTCAGCACCCGGCCCACCATGCCGCGCGGCCGCGCCGTCGTGGCGTAGACCCGCTGCAGGTCGGCGACCGCCTCGGCCGTCGTCTCGAACACCGCCGCCTTCTCGATCACCTGGTCGGCGCCGGACGCGGCGGCGACCGCTTCCGGGTTCGGCCAGCCGTCGCGCGGGGCGACCAGACGCAATTCCGCGAGGCCGTTGTTCAGCATCGCGCGGGCGACCATGCCGATATTCTGGCCCAGCTGCGGCTGCACCAGGATAATCACCGGCCCGCCGTCAGGCAGTTCGTCCAACTGTGTCGAATCCGTTCCGGCCATCCGCCGTCTGGTCCCTTTCTGAAATCGGCGTCTGTTTGGCCCCAAGCCCGGCCCTTGTCAAATACCGGCCCGCACACGTGACGCGGTTTCCGTCGATTCCCGTTTGACGGCATGGCTTTCGGGCCGTTACCTGACTGCCTGTTTCGGAATTGGGAGAACGACGATGGCGGGTAAGGTCTTGGGCGTGGTCGGCGGCAGCGGGCTTTATGCGATCGACGGGCTGGAGGACGCCGCCTGGCGCACCGTGGAAGGCCCCTGGGGCAAGCCGTCGGACCAGATCCTGGAAGGGCGGATCGGCGACACCAAGGTCTGCTTCCTGCCCCGGCACGGGCGCGGCCATGTGGAAAGCCCAACGACCATCAACTACCGCGCCAATATCGACGCCCTGAAACGCTGCGGCGTCACCGACATCATCTCGCTTTCCGCCGTCGGGTCGCTGCGGGCGGACCTGCCGCCCGGCACCTTCGTGCTGGTCGACCAGTTCATCGACCGCACCTTCGCGCGGGAGAAGAGCTTCTTCGGCCGCGGCATGGTCGCCCATGTGCCGATGGCCCATCCGGTCTCAAGCTGGATCGGCGATATCGCCGAAGCGGGTATGAAGAAGCTCGGCATCCCGCATCACCGGGGCGGCACCTATGTGGTGATGGAAGGACCGCAATTCTCCACCCTGGCGGAATCGGAGCTTTACCGCAGCTGGGGCGCGTCGGTGATCGGCATGACCAACATGCCGGAAGCCAAATTGGCGCGGGAGGCGGAAATCCGCTACGCGACCGTCGCCATGGTGACCGATTTCGATTGCTGGCATCCGGAGCACGACACGGTCGACGTCGCCCTGGTCGTCAAGACCCTGCACGACAATGCGGACAAAGCCCGCGCGTTGACCAAGTTCATGGTGGAGACCCTCAACGCCTGGGACACGGAACCGACCTGCGGCACCGAGCGGGTGCTGGACGCGGCGCTGATCACGCAGCCCGAGGCCCGCGACCCCGCCATGCTCGCCAAGCTGGACGCGGTGGCCGGGCGGGTGCTGGGTTGAGGAGCCATGCGCCGTTTGCGCGGCGCGGAGCCGGCGGCATGCTATAATACCGTTACGCCCGGCCCCGGCGCCTCACCACATACCGCACGCATCAACCTGAGGGAGGATAACCCCAATGCGTGCCGTTCTGGTTGCTTTGGTTGCGGTTCTGGCGCTTTCCGCCATGCCGGCCATGGCCCAAGTGGTTAAAGACAAGAAGACCTGCCTTCTGGCAGTTGAAGACGCGAAGGCGGCGACCGCCGTGGCTCTGATTACGGAAAAGTCGCGGGCGGAAGCGGGCGACCTCGTGCGCATCTCGGAACATCTCTGCACCCAGGCGAATTTCGTCTACGCCGAACGCCTGCTGGGGATCGTCCGCGGCATGACGGCCGGGGAGTGACGATAGACCCTGGAACCAAACTCAAAGCGCTACCGCCCGACCGCGTTTCGACGACCGGCCGGGCGGCAGGCGCCGCATTCGAATCCGCGCGTCCGGGTCTTTCGCTAAACCCCGACACCTGACATCCTTTCCTCCTTGATGGGGTTGCTTCGGCAGGGGAAGGATTCGGCGTGTACAAACTCTATTGGTGCAAGCAGACGGCGGCCTTCGGGCCGCAGGCGGTGTTGGAGGAGATCGGGGCGGCGCATGAAATCGTGCCGGTCGACATCTACAAGGACGAACATCTGACGCCGGAATACCGCACCATGAACCCGGCGGGGAAGATCCCCGCCCTGCAGGTTCCGGACGGACCGGTGCTGCACGAGGCCGCCGCGATGATGCTCTATCTGGCCGAGGCGCATGACCGCACCGACCTGGCCCCGGCAATCGGCGACCCGATCCGGGGCGCGTTCCTGAGCACCTATTTCTACCTGACAACCACGGTGCAGAACGCGCATAAGCAATTCTACTATCCGCACCGCTTCACCACGGACCAAACGAACACCGACGCGGTGAAGAACCAGGCGCGCTTGAACATTACCGAAGAGTGGAAGGTAATCGAAAAACGCCTCAACGCTGGCGGCCCCTTCCATTTCGGCGACCGCTATACGCTGTGCGACATCTTCGCCGTCATGCTGAGCACCTGGGCGCCGGACATGAAACAGCTGCTGGCCGACTACCCCGGCCTGAAACGCTGCTTCAAGGCCGCCCTGGAACGCCCAGCCATGGCGAGGGTCATGGAGATGCACCGATAGCTCAGCTCGTCCTTGCCGTCTCACTTGCCGCGCTGCTGCTGTTCGGGACTGCCGCGGCGGCACAACAGGACGGATCGCCGTCACTCGACAGGGGCGACTTCGGACCATTTGTCCGGGCCCTGAACGTGACTCCCTACGGCTATGCCCTTGTGCCCGACCCAACGGGCACCGCGCCCTCACCCATGGTGGAACGCTTCGAGGTGCGGCACGGCGATTGCCACCAAAACCGTGCCTGGAACGATTGCGAGAAGGACCGGGAAAGGTCCGAGCTGAAAGTCGAAGGACTACGCAGCCCCGAAGGAACGGAAGCGTGGTATGGCTGGTCCTTCTACCTGCCGCATGATTGGCCGGATATCTGGCCGACCAAGACGGTCCTGGGACAGTTCCACCAAGTCAATTCCCATCCGGTCTGGATGTTCCTTCAAAAGGGCGGCCT
>Ga0209475_10002768_pt1 | contig 17096 bp, 12 predicted proteins | sample tdDd471_FD_187128 | JGI IMG/M metagenome (GOLD analysis project Ga0209475, IMG submission 187128) | Marine sediment microbial communities from the Atlantic coast under amendment with organic carbon and nitrate - tdDd47.1 (SPAdes)... | ecosystem: Environmental > Aquatic > Marine > Coastal >... | reverse complement strand
AAGCGCAGAAGCTCCATCACCAACATAAGCTGCTGCGGTGTAAGAAGTATCGGCCATAAGATTTACCGTGAGGGACAATATCGCATTGTTCATATCTGTATCACCTGCTGGCATAACATCAACATCATATTCGCCTGCCGGAATTTCTGCATACATTGTGCTCTTACCGAAAATTAAGTCTTCAAAGGCTTTAATTTCGCCGTTCAGCCAGATATCCACACCAGCGACTGGCGGAGCCAAATGGATGAAACGAACTTCTGTCATTTTCTGTTCAACTTCTTCTTTAGGGTCTATACGAAGGATCGTACCGTCTGAAAGCTGGGCCAGGATAAAAACTTCTTCGCCATCTTTTACTGCAAACAGGTTGGCAACCAGTCCTTCGGGAAGTGCGCCGGTTTCAAATACCAGATCGGGAGATGCATCGTCATCAACATCAAAACCGAGCATGTATGAACCTGCGGGAAGTTCGAGATACCCACCAACATCGCCATAAGCTACATCTTCATAAATGATTGCGGGGTCGCCTTCGGCTGGAATATTCCAGATATCAACCTCACCAATGCCGTCAGCAGCATGAATTGCTCGTACTCTTATGGTTTCTGCACCTGGCGAACTTAAATCATCTTCAAGGGCTAAAGCTGCAATGTTTGAAACCATACCATAAGCTACTGCGGTGTAGGATTTGCCTGATTCAAGCATGAGGTCTGGTACATTTAATACGCTGTCGCCAATATCCCCGCCTGTGGGAACGACATCAAAGGTGTAGGTGCCTGCCGGAACGCTGAGATATTCTGTACCTTCTGCAAATGCCACGTTCTCAATTGCACGAAGAGTACCGGCTGCAAATACGTCAACTGCCGGTGCATCCGGTGAAAGGTGGATCACTCTAATGTTAGTGGGGTCTTCTGTGTCTCCATCTGTTACGTCTCCATCAGTAGTATCGCCATCAGTTGTGTCCCCATCAGTGGTGTCGCCGTCTGTAACATCGCCATCAGTGGTGTCACCGTCCATATCCATGTCATCGTCGGAACCTGAACATGCCGAAATGATCGACATTGCAGCAATCAGTGCTGCGATTAAAATAAAGTTTCTAAAGGTTAAGTTTTTACGTTTCATTGTATGCCTCCTAAAGGTCTTTTTATTTTGAAGTGGATTTTTATATTTTATCTGCTCACTTCAAATGCGTTTGTCAAAGTTGCTCTTTAAATTTTAATAACGTCCAGTCTTAACAGACTTGACATCAACCAGTGCATAGATAGACAATGTGGCTGTCTGTAAAATTCCAGTAAAAATATAAAAAAAATATAGACAATCGTAAGTGTTTGATTTTAATGCATTATTAAATAATTAATTTAGTAAATTTTGTGTTTATGGTAATATGTGGAAAAAATATGGACAAAAATCAGTCCATTAATATAGATGATCTTATGTGTTTGGAGAGGTAGTCATGGAAAACAAACAAAATGTAACAGCAAGTTCTATTTTTTACCCAATGCGCGCCGTTGTGCATATGACAGGTTTGACAGCGGATACCATTAGAGTTTGGGAGAGACGGTACAAAGCTGTTGTACCAGACAGAACTGAAGGAAAAACCAGAGTTTACTCGGAAGAGGATGTGCACAGGCTTATTTTATTGTCGCAAGCTATAAGGATAGGCCAGAGGATTGGCACCATAGCGCATTTGTCAACGGACGAGCTGGTTGAATTGATTGAGTCTGACAGCAAGGTTATTCATCAAGAAGACGTTTCTCTGGATGCTGAGGCCGTCACTAAAGAAGAGTCTTACAATGTTATGAGGGCCAGCTATCTGGAGCATATTGCTAAACTGGATACTGTTGAAGCTGAGAGAACGCTGACGATAATGGCTTCAATTCTTAAACCGAAGGCTGTTATAGATAATGTCGTCTTGCCAATTTTGCATGAAGTTGGCCGGCGTTGGGTAAATGGTAGTTTTGGAGTTGCGCAGGAGCATCTTGCATCTGAACAGATTAAACGGCTGCTGGTAACAATGTTGCGGTTTAATTCTGCCCAGCCAAATGCGCCTGTTGTCATTGTTACGACTCCCGAAGGGCACCTTCATGAGTTAGGTGCATTGATAGGAGCTATTTTAGCATCAATGCATGGCTATAACGCTGTCTATCTTGGGCCTAACTTGCCAGAAGAAGCAATCTTGTCTGCTGTGAAGTTGCGTAAGGCGGATTTGTTACTATTGAGTCTGGTTCGTTTGACAAAAGGAAAGGATAGAAGTATTGTCGAGAAACAGCTTAAAAACTATTCGACAAAAGTTGAAACATGGGTTGGTTTGCCACCAGAATATCTACACGGGCATTTTGATGTACCTGAAGTGACATTTTTTCATGGGTTTGATGATTTTGAATCTGCTCTGATTAATAGGTTGAACAGGAAAAGGCGAGAATAGGAACAGGTAGTACTAAATAATGATAAATCAGCCGATATATCAAAAATGGAAAAGAAGAATAATTTCTATTCCTGTTATAATCTCTGTCTGGTTTGTTGTTACGGTGCTGTTTCCTGTGCTGCTGCTTATTAATGGATTGGCTGATTTGTTCAGCAGACAACGGAAATTATATCCAAGGGTTCGTGGTATTTCATTTTTTCTGCTGTATCTAAACTGTGAAGTTTGTGGGGTGATTCTTTCTTTTGCAGGATGGCTGTTTAGTGGTGTCTGGCTTGGATTGAACAAAAAACGGTTTCTTTCTTTCAATATTTCATTGCAACGTTGGTGGTCAAATACAATTTTTCGTGGAGCCTTTTTTATATTTTCCATGCCACTGAAAATTCAAGGCGAGTCCTGCATTTCACCGGGGCCGATTTTACTGCTTCCAAGACATGCAAGTACCGCGGATACTATTTTTCCGTCTGCCCTTGTGGCGAATAAACATAACTTGTTATTACGCTACGTATTGAAAAAGGAACTTTTGTGGGATGTGTGCCTCGACGTGGTTGGTCAACGTTTAAAAAATGTATTTGTAGACCGCAAAAGCAAAAATCCTGGGGCGGAAATAGCGGATATCAAAACGCTTTCTACCAATCTATCTGCTGAAGAGGGAATTATCATTTACCCTGAAGGTACTCGATTTCATCAAAAAAAGCTGAAAAAGAAGCTGGCAGATTTAAAAAACTCTAACAAGCAAGAATTGTTTGAGAGAGCTTCTTCATTAAAGTTCGTGCTACCTCCAAAGCTGGGCGGAGTTTTGGCAATTTTAGAAGCTTCTCCAGATATGGATGTTGTATTTTGTGCTCACAGTGGCTTCGAGGATGCCGAAAGCTTTTTGCAGTTTTGGCGCGGTGGTCTTATTCACAAGAGAGTTACGGTCAGGTTCTGGCGTGTCAGTTCCTCTGATATCCCTAAAAAACGTGACGAGCAGTCTATCTGGTTGTATGAGGAATGGCTGAAAATGGATAGAATTGTTCAGGAATTATCTGTCGCAAATAAATACAACTAAAATCTAAAAAAAATATGGACAAACGTGGAATAATGTTAAGTGTAAGACTGTCTTTTATGCATGTCGAACAGTAGACAATAAAGGATAGAAGCCATGTCAAACTTAAATACACATTACAAACAATACTTTAAGTATTTGTTGTCTGTAACTTTGGTTGCTGCTGTTTGTTTTTCCAGTTATGCGGATGCCAGCAAAAAACAAATTGAAATGGTAAGAACGGTAGATAACAAAATACTGGAACTAAAAGGGACAGGGAGATATAAATTCATGTCTTTGATTAAAGTTGTAGATGGTAAATTTTATCTCGAAGCAGGTGCAAAACCTGAAGAAGCTCTTTTGGATAATGCCAAGCAGTTGGAACTTTATTACCATCTCTCCATCAAAGCCAAAGATTTTGCCAAGGTTACACATCAGGGAATCGCCAGAAATATACCCAGAGCAGAGTATCTGAAACTTGCAGGAAAAATAGATCAGTTCAATAAATTTTACCGGGATGTCAAAAAGGGCGACAGATACACGCTGACATACATACCTGGCAAAGGAACAACTCTGGCTCTCAACAATAAAGAATTGGGAACGCTGGAAGGAGCGGATTTTGCTTCAGGTCTATATAGCATCTGGCTTGGTCAAAAAGAACCAATGGACGATGATTTCAGAGATGATCTTTTAACCAAAGTCGTAAAATAATTTAAGTTGCATAAAGTGCTTTTAACTTTTCATCTAAAGCAAGAACAACCGGAGGAAGAAATGACACTTTCACAAAAAACACTTTTAATTGTAAATATAATCGGTGGAATACTGGTACTTGGCAGCTACGTGTTTGGACTTGTCTCAAACCCTGGCAGAGGAATGGAACTTTGGGGTAATTTGCCGGAAGCAATTCGTCCTGTTTACACCGCATCTATGTTTGCTGCTGCTGCCGGATACTTTTTCTTTTTGTATCATCTGGTTTTCCGGGCCAATGCAAACACATTCAAGTTGCCCTTTGGTTTGCCTTTCTATACCGTGCATATAGTATTTATGATGATTCTGGTTCCATCGGCAATCTGGATGTCACTTACCTTCGCATACATTGACGCACCATCCGTCTGGATGTGGGCACTTGTAAGGGTAACATTGTTCACCGTCGGTGTAGGCTCGGCACTTCTAGTGGCAATTTTGATGTCTCTTAAGGCTACTTCACCGGGACAGTTCTGGTGGCCCTCCGTCGCTGGAGCAACAGTTTTCACTTTCCATACCTTGGTTCTGGATGCAACTGTCTGGCCGATATATTTTCACTAATACATAACACAAAGGCAATACAGTTAGAATCTTTATAACTGCATTGCCTTTGTGTATTTTATGAGTCCTGTTTTTTTTTACTCTCCCATTCTAAATGCTGAAATTTGGGGTTTGGGGGATTGTTACAATTTTTATAATGAGGAGCGTTTTTATCAGGGACTTGACGATCGCACCATTTGAGTCACGGAGCACAGACATGCTCCGACCGACACACCCGAAAAAGACAGATTAGTGGTCTATCTCATATCAGATAAAGGAATAGCTTTTTCATAAAGTGCGTGTTATCTTGCGCCTGAATAGTTGTTTTGCTTAATCTCTATGTGTGAGCAATAAGGAACAGTGAAAAATTGGCAAGTAATTGCTGATACAGAACAAGGAATACAATCGTGGGTAAATCATCGAAACCGACAACCAAGCACTTGCCAAAAGACCTTAAAATCATTTACGAAGACAGAGATATTCTGGTGGTGGACAAACCACCAGGATTATTGACAATTGCGACAGAAAAAGAGAAAAAACGTACTGCATACTACATGTTGACGGATTATGTCCGCAAGGGCAGCTCGAAGTCTAAAAAACGCCTCTTCATTGTTCACCGACTGGACAGAGATGCATCCGGTTTACTTGTTTTCGCCAAGACAGGTGAAGCCAAACGAACCTTGCAGGATAATTGGGAAGATGCAAAGAAGAAATATCTTGCAGTAGTTGAGGGACACTTTGAAAAGAAATCTGATATAATTACTTCATATTTGGCAGAGGATAAATCCCACAGGGTATATTCGACATCGAACAAGCAAGAGGGTAAGCTTTCTAAAACAGCCTATAAAGTAGTTAAAACATCGAAATATCTTTCTCTGGTAGAAATAAATCTTCTGACGGGAAGAAAACACCAGATTCGTGTAAATATGGCCGATAGTGGGCACCCTATTGTCGGAGATAAACGCTATTGCAAAGGTAAACCACGCCATAAACGTTTGGCATTACACGCTTTTTCTCTGTCTTTTAAACACCCTTACAATGGTAAACCCTGCAATTTTGAAACAGAAATGCCCACCTTTTTCAAGAAGCTGGTTGGAATTGAAGACAAGAAAGTTACTAAAAAGAAATTACCCGATTCTGTGAAGAAACCGTCTGATTCTGTTAAAAAACCTACAGATTCAGTCAAATAAAAACTGCAAATTTGCTGGGGGAATAATTGTTATCATACGTTGGTTAATAGTTAAGAGTTTATTACCGTAAATGGATTATGCATGGTGTAGACCAATGTATTAAGAATGTCTTGATAAAATCGGTTAAATATGCTTTTTTACTGATATTGGATAATTTGATCTTCATACAGATCTTAAGATAACTGGAGGAAAACTGATGTCAATTGAACTGAATCTGGACATGATGGAAGAAAACATAAAAAGCAGGGTGACGTCATTTTCAGAAGAAATTCTGTCAAATGTTTCAGAGAAGCTTTGTGACATATATTTGGTTGGCCCTGCTGCAAGGGGAGAGTTTTCAACATCTAACCCAGAGATAACTTTGCTGTTGGTTTATAGCGAAATCAGTATAGATACACTGGATAAAATTGCCAAACTTGGCAAAACCTTTGGAAAAAAAGGAATTCGAGCGCCCATTCTGCTTACCAAGGAATACATTACAGGCGCGCAGGATTCCTTTGCGATGGAATTGCTGGATTTAAGCCTCAACCATATTCATCTTGGTGGTGGCCATTCATTAAACAATGTTGCTGTTGATAACTCGGATCTTCGCCTGCAATGCGAACGTGAATGTCGAAGTTGGCGTTTACGCTTAAGAGCCAATTACTTAAAGTCGGCCGGAGATGCCACATGGTTAAACCGCTGGTTTGTGGAGTCGGTGGCTGATTTGTTTCAGATGTTACGTGCTACTGCATACTTGCTTGATATAAATGTCAAAGTTGGTAATACTGAAATTGCAAATTCTCTGTCGGAAAAGATCGGGTTGGATATGAATAAGATCGTAAAAGTTTGGGAGCATCGCAAAAATAGCACGGCTCCAGCCAAGGGAGACAGTAGAGTGATCTTTACCGAATGGGATGCGATGCTAACGAAGCTTGAGAATCTGATAGATGGTTTACAGATTACAGCAACGGAAAACGACTAACATGCAAAGTATAAACAAAAATACTATTAGATTGTTTCTGCTGACAATAGCAATTTTGTTGTGTTTCAATTCTGTCTTAATGGCTGCTCCTTCACCTGTTGCCGACTGGCCAAGCAAGCCCAGACAGTATGTTACCGACAAGGCAAATATGCTTGATGGTGGAAGTAAACGCAAATTAAACGGCTTTTTGCAGGAGTTGGAACAGAAAAGTGGCGTACAATTTTTGGTTGTTACCATAGAAAGCCTGAAAGGCGAGACAAAGGAGTCTTTTGCATTGGCACTGGCCGAGCATTGGCGTTTGGGTCGCAAAGGCACCGACGAAGGTTTATTGTTTCTGATTGCCAAAAAAGAAAGAAAATACAGGTTTGAAGTAGGTTACGGGCTCGAAGGCATTCTTCCTGACAGCTATATGGGTGAAGTTGGTCGACAGCGATTTGTACCTCTGATGAAGGAAGGCAGATCCAGCGATGCAATTTTGTCTGCGTCGCTGACCGTAATAGATACTATTGCTCATGATAAAAAAATCAGTATTACCGGAATGCCCAAGATGAGAAGAATGGCCAGAGGATCTGGTGGTGGTAGCTGGATCTGGGGGCTTTTATTGCTGTTGTGGATCATACCTACGGTAATCAGTAGCAGCAGAAGAAGCGGAGTGAGCAGTTGGAGAGGTAGTCGCAGAAGCGGTGGCATGGCCTATTTGCTGCTTGGTAGCATGTTTGGTGGTGGCGGTTCCGGTGGTTCCGGCGGAGGCTTTGGCAGTTTTGGCGGAGGTGGCGGTGGAGGCTTCGGTGGCGGTGGTGCCGGTGGAGGCTGGTAAACAACATATAATTTAACTAATTAGTAATAAATTATACAATAACAGGAGAAAGAAATGAAAAGAGTTTTAATGTCGTTTATTAGTCTGTTTATCTGTATTTTCGCTTTTACCAATTGCGGATACAACACCAGTATCGAGATGGAAGAAACAGTCAAGGAGTCATGGTCACAGATAGAAGTTCAATTAAAGCGTCGCTATGATCTTATTCCCAACCTGATCGAGACCGTCAAAGGTTATGCAACTCATGAAAGAGGACTCCTGACAGACATTGCCAACGCTCGTAAAGCATATTTTCAGTCCAATTCAAGAAACGAAAAAATAGCCAACTCCCAAAAACTTGAAGGCATGTTGTCCAGATTGTTGCTGCTAAAAGAGACTTATCCGAACCTTAAAGCAAATCAGTCTTTCCTGAAATTGCAGGACACTTTAGAAGGTACAGAAAACAGGATTGCGGTTGCCAGAAAACGCTATAACACCAGTGTAAAAGAGTTGAACTCCTACATTCGTGGTATTCCGGGCAAGTGGTGGGCCGAGATGACCGGGGTTGTAAAGGCAGAATATTACGAAATTAAAGAGGCCGAAAAAGCCGTTCCCAAAGTTAAATTCTAGGCTTGATAATTTAAGCTACTCAAGAACGCCAGGAGCAAGAAGTTCATCTTCTTGTTCGCTGGCCTTTTTTTTGCCAGCAATACTATCCGGTAACATATCCGGGAAAAGCCAACTGTAGATCATTGGGCCTATCCACAGCACGCCAAAAGCTGCAACCATAATTCCGGCAATTCCATCTACGGCGTAATGAAAATGACCATAGACTGTAGCGATGCAGAGGCTGATCCATAATGGAGCAGTGACCCAGAATGCTTTTCTGAACATTTGCCAACTGAGTAAGAATATGGAGATGGTGCCTGCAACATGACCGGACGGCATGGCAGAACCTGGAACATCCGCATTTGAAAGAAAATCTGCAGCAAAAGCAGAGATTGGCCCTGCGATGATATGGTGGCCGATGCTTGGATCGTGATATATCGGGCCTTCAACCGGTAGTACGGACTGAATGAAATAGCAGACGTACATTACGAGACCACAAATGAAAGCGGTGTAGCAAAATTCTTTTTGCTTTTTTGCAAAATAAAAATAAACCACCAGCCATGGGGTGCAATAAAAGGAGAGGTAGGAAATGTTCATATATTCTGATAGCCAGTAATTGTTACCCAAAACATTAACTAAATCTTTACCCGGGTTAAACCCAAAGAGCAAAAGATCCAGTTTGAGTATTGCCTCGTCAAATGGTTCGGAGAAAAACATATGGCAAACCGGCTGTGTCCAGGTGAAAAATGCACCCAGCAGCAAGGCCGGATAAAGATATCTTACAAATTGTATCAGAGGATTTTTCACTATTACATGGTCAATGCGGTCGAGTAAAGGAACTACAAGCAAAATAAACAATAGTACAATAATGTAATAACCGGCATAGGTATAAGCTGTGTCGCTGCCAATTGTTGTAGCGCGAGAAAGTATCAGGGCTGACATAATACCGCAATAAACAGCAGTAAGTTTATCCGGAGGGGTTAGAGTTTTATAATAGTCGAGAATTTGTGAAAACATTTTCTTACTTTCAAAAGTTCAGTTATTGGTATCTTTAGCAAATGGTGAAGAAATCCAGCCGGGAATGGTAATTTTCTTTTTAGCAAATGGCAATAAAAAAGGCAAAAGAAGCATTACAGCAAGCCAACTTGTAGCAATACCAATTGTTCCAAGCTGCCCAATCGTTTGCAATCCTTTGTGTTCCACAAACAAAAGTCCCATAAAACCGGCCATAGTGGTAATGCTGCTTATGCTTATGGTAAGCCCTGTTGTACTTAATAAGCTTGCCATGTTGATATTGTCGCTTGATTTGAATTTGTGGTAAAGGTGGATCGCGCCATCAATACCAACGCCCAATATAACCGGGATAACAATGATATTGTAAAGACTTATACGAATATCCAAAAGCCCCATAATTCCGGCGGTCCAGAGTCCGCCAATAGCCATTACACTGAACAAAATTAGCGTATCTTTCAGTTTTTTGGAAAATATAAACAGAATTATCAGCAGGACAATGGATACGATTATCAACAGCCTAAGACCGTCCGATTTTACCATGCGAACCACGTCTGAGAGAATAAAGCGACTGCTGGCGATAGGAACCCATTTACCCTTGAAGTTCAGGCGACCATAGTTGTCCTGAAATTCCTGGCCGGAGTAAACATTATATTCGTCTACCTCAACGTAAATATGTCCAATGTGACCTGTGTCCCCGTTGCTTTCCGTAACGATGCGTTTGGCCCAATCCGGCAGGTTGGTATGGTCAAATGGCTGGGCATTGGTCATCTTGGTAAGTTCTTCAATCAGTTGACCTTTTTGACCATCAACATCTTTGAGAGCTTTCTTCTGCAAAATGCGTCTGATTTGGCGAATAACTTTTTGTCTTTTTAGCTGCTCTTCCATTGGTGGAACAAAGGTGAAGTATGTCAGAAAACTCTTTAGGTCTTTGTCTTTTTCGACAACCATTTTTTCCAGCAGATAATCGTGGACCTCTCGCATTTGTTCAAGGTCTTCACCAATAATTATTGCTGGTGCAGTGCCGGAATCCTTGCCGATTGCACGCATGAAGTCGATGGGTATTTCTGTAGCAGGTGACATAATATTGCGGATATCGTATTCGAATTGTGTGTCAGGTGCGTAAACCGATAGCATTGCCACCACTGCAATGGTCAGGCCAAAGCTTGCGGCGGCTACTTTTTTAAAGAGTCGGCTTGTGCCGGTAGTTTCAGCAGCTTTTTTGTCTTCTTCTGCATAATCGTTATAGTTGATAGGTCGTGTTTTTTGAAGTGCGAAAATAAGTGGAGGAAGAATCAGTATCGAAGAAGTTGCACAAGCTACCAGCCCGAAAGAGGCTACAACACCAAACTCCCTGAAACCTTCGAAATGTCCGAACAGCAGCACAAGCATGGAGGCAACGGTTGTTGTGGCAGCAGCCAGCAGAGCCCGGCCGGTTTCATTGATGCTGCGGAACATTGCCTTCTGAAGATCGCAACCTAGGCGCAATTCCTGATTTATACGTCCAAACAAATGGATGCTGTAGTCAATGCCCATTCCCACAAGTAACGCAAGTATAAAGATGGTTAAAACCGTTAACCTGCCATATGTTAAGGCGACTATTCCCATAGTTAAAGAGGCTGAAAATATTAACGGCAAAAATACGATTACAATGGTTTTGGGGGAGCGGAAAAATAAGAACAACAATATCAATACCAAGGTAACACTAATGATTGTTGCAGTTTTGCCATCTCGGGCGATAGCATCTATTTCCATGAATTTTCTGTAGGCACCAACTACTTCAACCTTAACGCCGGGGTCAATCTGCGTTGGATTTAGTGATGCCACCAGTTGTTTATTGCGTTCCAGGGCAATTTTGGCGAAATCAATATTTGTTGAAGGTTCGGTCAGCTTGACGAGTACGACACCAATATCACCTTCCGCTGAAATGAGCCTATCCGAATATTTGTCTATTTTCCTGATTGTCCCCGATGTTGAGCCTTGCTTTTTCTGTTCATCGAAAAAATCATTGAAAGAGCGACAAACCTGGGAAGGCAAACCCATTCGTTTGGGAATATCTTCACTGTACCAGTTGTCAAGGTTCTTTTCATCGCTGCTATCATCATCATCAAGGAGGTTGACCAAGCCGGGCATTTTTTTGGCCGACTGACTAACCAGTTCGTCTTCAAGACAATATTTCAGTTCCAGCAGATCTTTTTTGTGAAGGTAATACAGGGCGTGCTTACGAAAGAACTCGGTGTTGCGGTCAATCTGTACCCAGGTGGCCTCTGGCCATTCAGCCTCAATTCTCTCTTTTAGCTGATCCTGCAATTTTATGATTGCTGCTCTGTTGCCTGTTTTAGATTCTATGGCGATGGTAAAGTAATCTATTGCTCCAATACGATCTTCGCTCAGTTCCAGCGCGCGCACAGAATCTGTGTCTTCGGGCAATAGTGATGCCAAATCAGTATCAATTTTAATATTGGAAATTGCCACCTGAAAGCCAATTATCGCTATAATCAGGTAGGCCAACAGCAAAATAAACGGATGTTTATTGGCTAGAGAGATGTAGTAAGACACAAAATATTTGTAACTGTTTTTCATTGTTTGGTATCAGGATCTAGTTGAAGAAATTGATAAAATTGCCATCAAACATTTTACTGATAGCTTCGGACACATAAACCGCGACCAACATATGCTATCTTATGGTTAACGTCAACCTTTCCTGACATAGATTTTACATAAAAAAGATATTATATGTCAGGTTTTACTCATCGTTTTGAAGTTATCCTGAATCCAGTTGATACATATTGTTGTAAATTATGAATTTGTGTCTTTAAATACCCAATATTACAAGGAAAGTATATAATAAGCTTTGGTAGGAAATTTTAGTAATAAGGAAAGCCCAAATCAAGCATTAAAGCTGTATCTTGGCCATGTGACCTAGTGTTGAGGATGATTTGCTGTTATATAGGTAAACATATAGCTGGTACCAGTTTTTCAGGCTGGTACCAGCTATATCTGAAAATCAGGAAACGCTGCCACTTGCTGGAAGTCCGTGATGGTGTACATCCATCTGCGGGAATGGAATTTCTATGCCGTTTGCATCGAATGATTCCTTTATTGTGCGATTCAAGTCAAAGTAAACAGTCCAGTAGTCAGCAGTTTTGGCCCATGGTCGAACGGTGAAATTAACTGAGGAATCGGCCATTTCTACCAGTTCCACAACTGGAGCCGGATCTTTCAGAACCAAATCATGCTTTTTACAAATTTCAACCAGTAAATCCCGTGCTTTGCCAATATCATCGCCATAACCAATGCCGGCCACCAGATCTACCCTGCGGGTGTCCTTTGCGGTATAATTTGTGATGGTATCGCCCCAGATCTTTGAGTTCGGTACCATAATTTTCTTGTTGTCAGGTGAGGTCATGGTGGTGGCCATCATATTGATTTCTTCAATTTTTCCAGTGGTACCGCCCACTTCTACCACATCCCCTTTTTCAAAAGGCGCATTAAGAATGATCATCAGTCCAGCAGCCAGATTGCCAAGTGATTCCTGGAACGCGAAACCGACAATAAATCCGGTGACCCCAAGACCGGCAATTAAAGGCGCAATGTCAATACCCAGGCGGGGCAGGGCAATCATCAGCAATATAACCCATAATATTTTATTTGTTACATTGCTAATAAATCGTTCGAGCGTTTCATTAATACGATCGGATTTGGACAGCAGTTTTCCCACCATCTTGGTTAAACCCTTAACCACAAACGCTCCTATAAGCATTATCAGCAGAAATACGACCAAACTTACAGCAAGATCCGCCCCATGTTCAACCGCCCACTCCTGTGCTTTCTTGATAAGTTCCAGTTCGTTCATGCTTTCCTCCCGGTTTTCCGAAAATACATCATGTCTGTGTTTGTATATATAAGTCCTATGCCATTATCTGACTATTGTCAAGAGTCATGTAAGACTATTGCTGTCAGCATAATATTCCTAAAAAATAATAAAAATAGAAATTTAAGGAGTTTTACAGGGAAGTAGAGTGGCCAAAAACATGAAATCAGTGAGGATATAGAGATAGCAAAAAAGAAGTAGTTACAGACTGTTGACAAAGTAAAATCACTTAAGGTTATTCAAAATTCACTGCTGTACAACTCCTCTGTATAACTTCTAATATATGCAACACGGTCTTTTTCGTCATTTCCGTGAATGCGGGAATCCACATGGCTATATCACTGAAATAATACAGAATATATTTTTATCTACAACCAAAAAAATACAAAACTCCGACAAACCAATGCTATTGATTCCAAATTCTGGATACCTGCTTTCGCAGGTATGACGGATGTTGAAGGTTGATTTTTTAAACAACATAACTTTGTCAGCAAACTCGTAGTTATCACTTATTTTGGGATTTAACGCTTAGTAGGTGTTTGGTAGAAGACTATAAATTAGACGTATTCGAAAAGTATACAGCCGGAGTTATTGCACAGTACTTTTCCATTGTTATCGTCAATCAAACTCTCATTTCGAGTGCCGACTGATTGATACAATTTTGTCCCACAAAATCACGCGGTGTGAGCGAAAGAAATATACTACATTTTTGTTGCCGGGATAAAATCGCAAATTTGCAAATCAGATATTGGACAGCACCCAGGCTAATGCCAAGCCCAAATAGTTGCCAATGGCGTAACCCACCAGGCCAGTTGCGATACCGGAGAAAAAGATCTCGCGATTTTTAAGAGCTTGTGCCACCGGGCCCACAAAGGCCGGGCCAAAGATGCCCGCGGTAGAAGTGATGATAACTGTGTCGCGGTCTATTTTTAATAAATAAGCAAGCAGAATATGCAGGAAAATCGCACCGAACATTACAAAGGAAATGTAGGCAAAAACCGTCCAGGAGGTTGCCATCAGCGTTTCAAACTTGGCGCAGCTACCAACAGCCACACAGAAAATCAACAAGACATACATACCGGACTCATGTGTACCTTTTAATTCACGAACTTTTTTCTTCAAGGAGAAGAATATCGCGAAGGTTGTAATCAGCAGTATAATGCCGGCTTCCTGAATCGTTTTGGGCAAGTATTCGCCGATGCCTACTGCCAATCCCACAATAATTGCGGTAAATATCAGCGCAATTATTACATGCTTTAGAACTACTTCGGATTTGATTTCGGTGTCGAGATTTTCGCTTTTGTCGGTTTTTTCAAATGCCGGCAGAATGTGTTTCAAGATGCGCGGGCCAAAAGTGAAAAGAAATACCAGATAGCCGGCACCCATGATCATATCTACCGATTCGAGAATGATGAACATTTCCGGGTTGATATTCAATCCTGTGCCGATTGCATTCATGTTGGGTGTGCCACCGGTATAAACGCCCACCAACATCCCGGCGATTTTCGGACTTTCCTCAAACGAGCCACCGAATATCAGGTGTGCAATGGTGCTCATTGACATGACTGAAATTATACACAAAAAGAATGAAATAACCGTAGAACGGGAAAGCCTTAGCCAGCCTACTATATCTACCGAGAACAGTAAAAGCGGTATTGCCAAAGCAACCGTGATGTTTCGTATTTGCATCGAGATTTCCAGATTAACCGGATAGACAGATTGATTTGCCAGCAGAATACCGGTCAGGTAGCATACCAGCACAGGTGATAAAATTTCGATGATTTTAAAGCGTTTTGCAAGCCACAATACTAGAGCGGGGATGAACAAAATTAACAGTACCTGCACGATATTGATTAACATGTTATTCTCTTACCTTTGTTATGACACATACAACAAGAGCTCTTTTGAAAGCCGGATGTATTGAGTGAGGGTGCTACTAAATCTAGATGAAAATCCATAATTTCAAGCATGGAAGATAGCAAAATGAAGCTGTTTGTGCAAGAAAATATCCTAAGACAAAATGGCGCAGTGCAGCAAGATAGACACCATTGTTTTAAGTTTAATTTTCAGTTTCGTGCAAGTATAAAAAATAGACCATGAAAGGGCGTCAGATTGAACAATTGAGGAAATCGCTATCTTTCTGACGGCATTGCTTAAGCATAAGTGACTGTAATTACTGCGTATATAATTATGTAAACTGTACTTTTTACCGATTCGGACGGAAATAATTTCTAAAACTTCTATATAGGACAGTTTGAGCAAGGTGTAGCTGTTTATATTAGTTTCAAGTGGTTGAAATTACTGGCTAAAATAAATGAGGTTTTTTGCCGGGCGGTAGAAAAAATGAATGTTATCATTGAGTTATCTGTCTGTTGGCTTTCTGGCAAGACGGAAAATGATGCCTGATGTATGCTCATGTTCGCTCATGTGCCTTGCGTTATCCTCATGTGTTTTGATGTGCTTTCATGTATCTCTATGTACGAAAATGTCTGTAGATGTTCGCTCATGTCATCCGATGTATTAAAATGTATTGTCCGTTTTCCTTGCATTTATGAGTAAAAGCTATCTTGCTGCGAGGATAATCCCAGAGGACTTATTTACTGAAATCCAACAAACGAAATATTAAAAAGGTGAGAAAGAATTAAAACCTAGCACACCTTGGTTTAGGCACCGTGTTAATAATATTTAAAACTTGATAAGCAACTGCAATATCGAATATACCTTAAGTAAGGAAATGAAGAAGAAACAGGGAAGTGGTAAAATATTTCATATATTTCCATCTGATAAGGCAGGAAAATAATGTCAAGAATTTCGATTGTATTGATGCTGGTGGCTCTTGTTACTGCGCTTTTCTCTTGTGGCGAAAATGAAATCGTTCAGGCAGATGGCGACTCTGATCAGGCTGAGGCAGTCGAGAACGAGGAATCAGAAAATTCTGACGGAGATATGGATCTGGACGAAGCTGAAAGCGAAATGCTTCTTGAGGAAGAACTCGAAGAAGAGATTGAGAAGGAAACGGAGAAGCTTTCTGTTTTCGGAAATCCGCTGGATGGCAAATTATATGCTTCTGCCGGTTATGTGACCATTACCCCCACTGAAACCACTCATCCTTGCACCATGTTGCTGGGCGGAACTGGCCAGAACAGAAGAGCCACAGGCGTGCATGATGATCTTGAAGCGCGCGTTGTGCTGCTGGATCAAGGTGGCGATTATGCCGTGCTTGTCTCGCTGGATCTGGTCGGTATGCAAATTGCCGATGTGGATCGGGTTTGGGACAAACTAGAGGATTACGGTATCGCCAGAGAAAAGGTTGTGCTGTCGTCCACTCATACGCATGCAGGCCCGGACAGCATGGGCGTTTGGGGCGAGGATTACAACGTTTCCGGTCGTTGTCCTGAGTACATGCTTTTTGTAGTTGACTCGGTGGTGGAAAAGGTGAACGCGCTTGCGCAGTCTATGGTTCCAGTTACTATGCATGTCGCCAAAGCTGAAATAAACGAGCCTGATTCAAACTACCCTGATTTGCTTAGAGACACCCGCAGACCGTATGTCAAGAACAATAACTTTGTTGTGGCCCAGTTGAAATCTTTCGATGAAAGCACCGTGGCGACTATTATCAACTGGCATTGTCACCCCGAAACTCTGATCGATTCATCCGAATACAGTGCTGATTTTCCCCGCTGGACCCGTAAAAAAGTAGAGGATGAGTTGGGTGGAACCTGCATTTATTTCAGCGGAACCGTTGGTGGTTTGATGACCAATCTTGGCGTGGAAGTACCGGAGCGCGATCAGGATGGTACTCCTGTATTAGTCGAGGGTAAGCAGGCTTTTGTTGCTGAAGATAATGAAAAAAAGGGCTGGAGCCTTGGCTATGTCATTGGCGAATATGCTTTGAAGGCACTTGAAGATGCAGAAGAAATAGGGG
>Ga0209475_10002760_pt1 | contig 17139 bp, 22 predicted proteins | sample tdDd471_FD_187128 | JGI IMG/M metagenome (GOLD analysis project Ga0209475, IMG submission 187128) | Marine sediment microbial communities from the Atlantic coast under amendment with organic carbon and nitrate - tdDd47.1 (SPAdes)... | ecosystem: Environmental > Aquatic > Marine > Coastal >... | reverse complement strand
GAACCCGGCGAGGATCACTCGCTCCTTCGTCCTGTGGAGAACGAGCTCGCGCTCCCCCTCCAGCATTGGCAGGGCTTGGGGGAAGTAGACCGCGGGGTGACGTGGGTCGATCGGGGAGAACAGGAGGCCGATCGAGCGCGAGACGGAGCGGAGAACTCCCTCCCCGCGGGCTCCGGGGTGCAGGATCACGGGCTCCCCCGAGCTCGACCCGGTGATCGTGTTTTTGAACACGACCCCGAGCGCGGCCGCGTCGCTCCCGCGGAGAGCGCAGGAGAACACCCAGCGCTCCCCCGCCTCGACGAGGTCGACGATCTCCGTCGAGACCCCGAAGTCCTCGACGCGGACGGGAGCGACCGTCTCCGAGTGACGGACGGTCGAGGCGAGGACCATTCCGAGAGCGGTCCCCGCGTGAGGGAACGCGGCGGAAAAGTCGAGCGAGCTCCCGTAGCAGAGCCGACCCGGAACCTTTAGAGCGGTCTTGACGTCGATCAGTCCCATTTAGCCTCCCAGGAGGTGTTCGTCGACGAGCTCCTGGATCTCGACCTCGTCGGCCGGGGTGACCATGAGAAACGGTCGAGCTCGGACCTTGACCATGAACCGCGGGACGGAGAACAACCAGCCCAGAGCCTCCCGGAGCTCGGGCTCGTCCCGGAGATACTGAGCGAGGTTCGAGCGGCCGGTCGAGGAGAGGACGACCTCGGAGATCCCGCCGAGTTGGTGAGTCTCCGCGTATGGGACCGCGGCTCCGACGACGACCGAGGTCCGGCCGCGGAGCTTGTAGTTCACGGATTGACGGAGCCGACCGGTATCGGTGAGCGCGGGTCGAGGGGAGAACCTCCGTTTCGGTGGCTGCTTCCCCGCGTTCATGTCGCGAACGATCCCGGGAACATTGGGCGTCATTCGACCAGCCCAGCTCTCCCCGCCGCGGCCTTGCTCGCGGAATGCCTTCTGGGTCTGGGAGACCAGATAAGCACCGATCGAGGTCAGAACCTCCTCCGCGTCGCGGAGCCGACGAGCGAGCTCGACCCCGGCTCCCTTCTCGATTCGGAGGAAGTCCCTAGCCACGGTTGGACCGAGGGTCGCGGCCGAACCCGACGTCGAGGATCACGTCCCCCCAGGCTTGCCGATCGTTGTCCGGCCGTCGGGTCGGGAGGTCCTCGTCGTATTCGAGCGGCGAGAGGGTCTGAGGGATCAGGGGTTGATCCGCCCCGAGCGAGCGAGCGAGTCGGCCGCACGCCAGGTGCCAGCGCTTCCGAATCCCCTCCGTCGCGGGAGTCTCTCCGGCCGCCCAAGATTCGAGGTAGTAGAGGACGCCAGCGACGCCGACCGGGACGTGAGCCGCGGTCGAGGAGTCGAACACGACCCCGACGAGCTGGTAGAACTCCGCCTCCGCGTCCGCGACCGCGGCCGCGAGTCGGGTCGAGTCGACGGTCGACGCGGAGCGGTCGCCTTGGTTCGTGAGCTGGATCAGACGAGAGGCCGGGACCCGGGTCGTGACCGCGGTCGAGAGCGACATAGGACCTCCTCTAGCTAGGGTCTGGGATCGTTGGCGTTCCGTCGAGGGTAGCGGTCGCGGAGAGCGGACCCTCCGCGGTGAGGGTCTCCGAGACCGTCAGGACGAGCGCCGCGACCGCGGTGATCGAGTAGGTCCCGTCATTCGAGGACGTCCCCGCGACGACGACTTTCATTCCGACGACGTATCCGTCCGTGACGAACGAGCCGGTCGAGGCCGTGATCGTGTCCGGTCCCGTGGCGAACGTGAGGGTCCGCCCGCCCGCGGCCGTGATCGTCGCGACCGAGGCGCGGTGAGGGAGGTAGGCACCGAACGCGTACGCGAGGTGCTTCTGGATCTTGGAGTCCGACGCGATCGAGCTGGTCGCGGTTATCTCGTCGTCCAGGAGGTGAGGCGAGGTCCCCGCGGGGAGGAAATACCAGAGCCCGTCGAACAGGCTCATGGGTCCCCAGTGGGGGTTCGAGCAAACGAACGTCCCGGTCGTCCTCGACGCGAGCGTGAGCGAGACCGCGGCCTCGTCGTTGAGCCAGTTTCCAGGCCAGAGGTCCTCGTCGTCGTCGAGCTCGAACCAAGTCCAGGTCGAGTTCGAGAACGTCGACATAGCGACCGCTTTGGTCGTCGAGCCCATAGCGAGCGTCAGGGTCCCGTCGCAGCTCGACTCCCGGTAGATCCAGAATCCCGCCTTGTAGGGAGAGTTCAGGTCGACCTGAGCGTTCGAGACGGAGAGCTTTTGGGACAAGGATCCGTTGTCGTTGAACCGGAGCGTGACCGGGGTCGTGATCCCGGGGAGCGTATGCGGAGCTAGGTCGACGTCGAGCTCGTGATCGGTCGGGTCCCCGAGCGTCCAGTCCGTTACCTCGTCGTTCGCGACGCCGGTCGCGGGAGTCGAGGCCGCGGGAGCGGTCGTCCAGGAGTACTGAGCGAACGTCGAGTTCGAGAGCCCGGAATTCAGAGCCGACGCGACCGTGAGGTTCGTCGAGGCTCCGCTCCCTCGAATGTCGAGAATGTCGGGACCGTTGGCGGACCCCTCCAGCGCGAACACCTCAGCGAACCGTCGGCCGCCGGAGCTCTGGTCCGCGATACAGCGGAGGGTTCGTTTCTCCGTGAACGTCGCCTCGATCCCATAGGCGAACTCGTCGAGGGAGAGCCGCGAGAGCTCCCCTTTCGAGCTCCCGAACGTCGTCCAAGTCCCGTGATCGAACACGCGAGACTCCACGGAAATGTTGTTCGCGTGGAAGTAATCGAACAGGCGGCCGATCGCGAGGAGGACGTCCCGCTCGGGCTTGAGCGTGATCTCCGTCGAGTAGTCGATCATGTTCGCGCCGAGGAGGAGCTGAGCGCTCCCGATCGCCTGAGCGACGAGAGCGCGGACGATCTCCGCTCCCTCCAGCTTCGCCTTTGCCAGAGGACCGGCGGTCCCAGCGACGACCGTCGCCTGGTCGGTCGCGATCGTCTGAGCGGCGAACAGGTTATCGAGGAACGCTACCGCGTTCTGGACCTGGGACCGGAGGGAGGTCTCGGAGATTGCCACGGGTCGAGCCTACTTCCGCTTGGCGGTCGTCTTGGGCTTGGAGGGAGTCGAGGCGGCCGCGGGAGCGGGAGCCTTCTTTCCGGCGACCTCCGCGAGCTCGTCCGCGAGGGTCTTAGGACGCGGCTCGTCGAAGTCGCTGGACTCGGTCGGCTCCAGATAGAGGTAGTGAGTCAGCGGGACGTCGGAGGGCTCGACCGTGAACCCGCGGGAGCTCCGCGTGAACAGTCGAGCGCGAGCGGCCTTCCCCGAGGAGATTCGGATCCACTTCGACTTCGCGGCCTTGACGATCGCGGCGACCTGGTCGTCCGTGAGGTCGCGGACGACTCCTCGAACCTCGGTCCGCTTGGTCGCGGGACCCGAGCCCGTGACCTTCTCGGTCACCTTGGGGAAGTCTTGACCGGCGAGGTAGACGGTCGAGATTGGACAATCGGACGTGACGCCGATCCGGTAGCGCTTGGAATTGGAGTTCATTGGGTCCTCCGAGGACGGTAGAGCGCAAGCGACCGCGACCTGACCCAATGAAGCCAGGCCGCGGCCGTTTGCAGGGGATTGAGAGCGCGAGAGGTCTAGTTATTGACCTTGATCGCACCGTAGGGGAGAGCGACTCCGTAGCCCGCTCGCATGTCCGCGAGGATCGCTTGACGCTTGGAGCGACGAGCCTCGCGCGAGTTCGAGCGGTTCTCCTCGATCACTCGCATGGGCGAGCGGATCTGCTCGAACACGGGCTTGGGAACGGTCGGGGAGTTGACGATCACCGACCAGTCGGTGTCCGAGATCCGCTGGCTGAACCAGAGCCGGACCGAGAGGTTCCCGGCGCGGATCGAGTTCGTGACCGCGGCCCCGCCGACGTTCTCCGTGCCAGCGACGTTCGTCGCGACCTGGAGGGTCCGCTCCTGCTTGAACGCTTCGGTGAAAATTTCCGAGGCCGACCGCGGAGCGACGACGACGATCTCCCCGTCGAGCTCGTCCTCCAGGAGAGGCTCTCCCTCCGTGTCGACGAACGCTCCGAGCCGCTCGATCGCGTTCCAGAAGTCCGTCCGAACCGCGGCCGCCGAAGCGACGCCGGAGCCGGAGATAATGTTCCCGCCCGAGACGCCGAAGCGGTCAGCGCCGCCAGCGGTCGCGGCGAACAGAGCCGCACCGTCGGGAGCGTTCGGGATAGCCTGGAGGAGCTGAGCGTTCGAGGCCGCGGTGAGGATCTGGAAGAACATGCGCTCGGGGAGAATCTTCCCCTTGTGAGCGACCGCGCGAGCCTTCTCGCGGAACCCGGCGAGCTGCATATCCTCGACGTCGTCCTCGAACCAGCCAATCGCCTTCGCGAACGAGTAGTTCTCGACCGAGAAGGAGCGAGAAATGATCTCGTCCTCCGGCATGTCGTCGCCTCGGTCCCAGCGCTCCAGGCCGGGAGTCGACTCGTGGTAACCGTAGTGCTCGGTCCGCTTCGTCGACTGGATCCCCAGCTTCATAACGAGCGGGAGGTTCGGAGAGGTTTTCGCCTCGGAGTTGTACGTGTTCGTGAACTCGGCCCGGATATCCCGGAGGAGGTCAGCGCTTGACAGTGGCATGGTGGCTCCTTAGCAGCCGGGGAGACGTTCGACGACCGCGAACAGGCCGACGCGGCCTAGGGTCTGGGTTCCGCCAGCCGACGAGACCTCGATATCGAGGAGGTCTCCCGTGCTGAACGTGTTCGCGGCCGTGATCGCGGTCGCGTCGAGCTGGGTCCCGACCGTGCCGCCCGCGGCCGTCGAGACGACGAGAGCTCCGCCCGTGACGTTCGTACCGCCGATCTCCAGGTTCACGGTCGCGGTGCCCGAGACTCCGGTGAACGCGGCCTCGACGTTGCCGTGTAGGCTAATGAACTTGCCCGCGAAGGGCATAGCGAACCCGGTCCGAATGTCCCCGTCGGCCAAGTCGGCGTTGTCGTAGTGACCGAGGTCGATCACGGTCCGGTTTCCGCCAGCCATGCCGAGGATCAGTTGACCGATCAGGCCGAGGAGGAGGACGTCGCAAGTCGTCGAGACGTGCCACTTGGAGACGAACCCGACGACCTCCGCGTCCGCGGCTGGACGGGTCAGGGTCAGGTCCGCGTTCGAGGTCGCGTAGACCGGCGACCATTGGTCCGTGATCGCGCTCGCGCCCGTGACCGTGACGCGGGAGAGGATCCGCGGGTTGACGTCGAGGCCGACGGTCGGGGGGACCGTCGCGCTCGTGTCGCCCGTGTCGGTCGAGAGGCCGCCGGGGTGGTGAGCGAGACCGGCGAAGATCATGCCCGGTTCGTTGTCGTAGTCCGCGGCGTCGCCTTGGGACGTCGCGTGGGTCGAGCCTCGGATCCCGGCGAAGCGGCCGTGATACATGGCGTCGGAGTTGGCGATTTGAACCGCGACCCCGTTCGGGTCAGGCTTGCCGACCTGGGTCGTGGCGGACGTTGCAGCGGCCATAGCTTAGGCCTCCTGGTCGATCAGGTTGGAAATGTAGGTAGCGAGAGGGAGGGTCGACCGCGTCGCCTTGTGCGAGCGAGCGAGGTCGCGAGCGTAGGCCAGGACCTCGGGTCCCTTCGCGGAGTAGGCCGCGACCTCGGGAGCGTCGAACGCGTCGGTCCGGGTCTCCCCGGTCCAGGTCGAGGGAGGCGGGGTCGGACCGTTGTCTCGGAGAGCCTGAGCGTAGGCCAGGCCAGCGGCCTCCCCGCTCTGAGCGGTCGTCGCCTCGAACTTGGCGACCTGAGCTCCGGTGAACCCCTCCTCGCGGAGCTGAGCGCCGAACGTCGCGACGCGGGTCGCGAGCTCCGCGGCCTTGAGCGCGGTTTCCATTTGAGCGACGCGACCGGCGAGGGCGTCGAACTTGCCCGCGTTCTGAGCGTCCGCGATTGCCTGAGCCGCGATCGGAGCGGCCGCGGGAGCCGCGGGAGCGGGAGCGGGAGCGGGAGCGCTTGAGAGCTCCGCGGGACCTTCGTCCTGAGCGGGAGCCTCCTCGGACTCGCCCGCCTTCTCCAGCATGGCGAGGAGGCCCATTAGGCCTTCCTTGAGCTGGGAGAGCATGTCGGGAGCCGCGGCCTTGACCTCGACGTTCGGGAGGCCGTCGTCGTCCGACGAGGTCTCCGGCTCGTTTTCCTTGGGATCCATAGAGTAGCTCTCCGAGTAGCGGAACAGGACCGAGCGAGCGGAGCCCGCGGCCGAGAATGCGAGGGCGGCCGAAGCGACCGCCGGTCGGGTGGTAGTGGTCTCGACCCCGTCCGCGACGCGGAGGAGCGGGTACCGAAAGAACGGGACCTCGTGATCGAGGAACGCGAGGGAGTCGATCTCCCCCGAGCTCGTGTCGAGGATCTCCGCGGAGCGGTAGCTGAGCCGACCCGCCTTGATCTCCAGATACACGGACTCGGGAACCCCGACGAGGTCCGCGAACAGGGTCGCGGTAGGTTTGCCTCCGATACGGAGCTCCCCGAGCCGTGAGAATCGAACGTGACCGGCCGCGACGACTTCGGAGTCGTCCTGACCGGGAGTCCCGAGCGCATGGTGCCGAACGTGGGCGGGGTGGAAATACCCCTCCGCGTGTCGAACCTTCGCGGCCGCGAGAGCTCCGCCCAACCAGCCCGCGTCGCATTTCCAGACCTTGCCGTTGGAGAGCGTCCGCTCGTGAGCGGAGAAAACCGGGACGTCAAAGATCGTCCAGCTCCCGTCGGGAGCTTTCTCTGCTTTGTAGTTCGTGGGGTTGGGCTTCACTCCCGCCGACACTAGCGACGCTCCGACGGAGCTCCCAGGTATACAGGGTGCAACGGGAGAGGGAGCCCATGTCAGAGAACGAGAAGCAAACGGAATGGCTCACGTTTCGAGCGAGCCGGTCGCTCGTCGACGCGGTCGACCAGCTCGCGAACGGAGACCGGCGGACGAGGTCGTTCGTCCTCCGCGAGCTCGTGACCGAGGGAGTCCAGGCCGCGGCCGACGACGAGGACCAGGAGGTCGACTCGTGACCGCTCGTCCGTGGTGGAGGGTTCGGATCGAGGAGCTCGAACGCGAGGTCGAGGAGCTCCGAGCGGTGATAACGGAGAACGTAGCCAAGGACTATAGAGAGCTCGTCGATCGGTTCCGCGTCCTCCAGGACGAGCCCGGAGAGCCGGTCGAGGTCGAGGGCTTCACTCCCCGGGTTCTCTGGGTCGACCCAGCTCACCGCTCCGCGTTCGAGGAGCTCGGGATCGAGGTCCCGGAGTGAGCGACCAGAGCGAGGCGGAGCTCCTGGAGCTCCTCGTCGAGGACGCGCGGAGGAAGTCCGAGCGCGAGCGGATCCCCGACGACTGGGAGGAGACCCTCGCGAAGGTTCGCGCGGAGCATGTCGAGCGTCGAGGTCGAGCGGTCGGACCGCGGAACAACGGAGCCAGTAGGCCCGCGGTCCGCGTCGGCGGGTTCGTTCACCGTAGACTCCTCGACCAGCTCCGGTTCGACGGACTCGACGGACTCGACCTCTAGGCGGGGAGAGGTCCTCCGCCCGTGACGAACCCGAAGTCCGCCCCGCCGCCAGCCGGAGGAGTCGCTCTCGCGGTCATTTCCCCTTGACGGTTCGCGAGCCCGAGCTTTGAGAGTTCGCGGGTCGGGACGAGCTCCAGTGAGCACCGACAGTTGTAGCCGAGAGGCGGAGCGTAGTTCGACCAGACCGGGTCGTCGAAATGCGCGACGAGACCGTCCGTCGCGGCATGATTCGGCCGCGTGTCTCCGTCCTGGGTCGCGGTGAACCTCCAGCCCGAGGTCGCCTTTCGGACTCCCGGCGTCTCCGCCTGGAGCCGACGGCCGCGAGCGTAGGACGAGGACGAGACCGTCCGAAACACCGTGTCCGCATAGGCGCGAGTGAACCCGGACGGGTCGATCCCGAGCTCCAGAGCCTCCGCGGTCCCCGAGCGGAGCGCTCGGAGGATCCGCCGCTCGACGAGCTCCTGGGAGGTCCCGCGGCGGATCGCGGTCTCGACGGACTTCTGGACGTGAGCCGCGACGGACTCCGAGGCCGCCCGAGCCGCGGCGAACCCTCCCTCCGCGTAGACCTCCTGGGTCGCCCTCCAGCCCGGAGCGACCTCCGGGTGTCGCGCGAGGAGCTCCTCCGAGGCTTCGCGAAATGCGACCTTGGAGAGGAAGAACAGGCCCGAGGGTCCGACCGGCGAGTAGCGGAGGGCGGCCGCCTTGACCGGCTCCCCCCCGAGGGACTCGAACTCCCGCTGGAGTCGGATCCGGCCGAGGAGGTCGGCTCCGCTCTGGACCTGAGCCAGGATCCCTCCGAGGATCGTCACGAGCCGATCACGCTCTTTCCAGGCCCGACGTAGACGCGCGACCTCGATCCGCCCGAGGAGCTCGGAGAGCTGGTCGGTCGGGAGGGCGTGGACCTGGTCGAGCTCGTCGATCGGAGCGCGGGCCATTGGTCTAGAGCGCTGCGATCAGGAGAGGGAGGACCTTGATCGCGATCGTCCCGAGCTCCGCCAAGAGGTCCGCGAGGAAGTCGAGCCGCTCCGCCCGGAGGCGAGCCGCCTTGGTCTCCTCGACCGTGACCAGCCGGAACAGCTTCCGCCGCTCCTGATAGGCGAGCTCGCGGATCCCCTCGGGGAACCCGGCGTCGAGGGACTCGAACGCGGACCCGAGGAGCTCGCGGAGCTCGTCCGCTCCGGTCTCGACGAGCCGCGGCGAGGCCGCCTTGACCTTTCCGATTCCGAGGAGGATCTGGTCCGCGAGCGGGTCCCGGACTTCGTCGTCTCCGAAGTAGGCCGCGGCCGCGTCCGCCGCCTCGGAGAGCTCCGCGGCTCCGCTCTTGATCCCCGCCGCCTGGAGCTGGTCGAGGAGCCGGTCGAGGTTCGAGCTCACGACCCGCTCCCGGCCGGAGCGATCCCGGCGCGCCCGAGGACCTCCGCGGAGGGCTCGTCCCCGCCAAGCCTCCAGGCTTGGACCTCGAACGCGTCCGCCGCGTCGCGAGCAATCTCGCGAGCCTGGTAGGGGAGGGAGAGGTCGTTCGCGTCGACCCGGAGGATCTGCGCATACTTGATCGCGGCCGCCCGTGGACCCGAGCAACAGCCCGAGAGCGCGAGGACGAGGAGGAGGACGAACGCGAGACGGATCACGAGCTCGCTCCCTTCTTAGCCTGACCGCGGGAGATCGTGTAGCCGATAGCGAGAGCCGCGACGATCGCGAGCGCGATCAGCTTTCCGGTCTCGGAGAGGTCCCCGAGGACGCCGAACGCTCCAGCGGAGAGAGCCGCGAACATGGTCACGAATAGCTCGGAGGTTTGCTTCCCGGGCTTGAGAGGTGAGGGGTTGATTGAGTCCATTGCTACTCGTCCTTTAGCCAGATTTCAAAATTGACGTCGACCTCCGCGGTCCCAGAGTCGACCTTGCCCATGAACCCGATATCGGTCAGAGCCGCGTAGGGTCCCATTGGAGCGTCGAGGAGGATATCAGCAAACCCGCGGGGTCCGACGTGGACGTCCCGCTGAGCTCGCATGGCGGAGTAGGGAGCTGAGGTCTGGAGGATATTCGGCCGGAAGAACAGGATTAGATCCGTGACCTTCGTCGAGTCCGTCGACGCGTGAGCCGACATGAGGTAGGCCGTTTTTCCCAGAGGGACCGTGTAGGCCCCAATGTAGGATTGTCCTCGCGGGAAACCCTCTAGAGCGATCGTCGCCCAATCCTCCGTCCCGGCCGCGTTCTCGATTGTGATCGCGGCCGCGTGGCTCCCGGCGGAGGCGGACGCGTAGGTCCCGGACTCGCTCACGAACGCTCGGAACAGGCGGAGGAACGTCGCGGAGGTCGGGGAGCTCGCGGAGGCTCCAGCGGTCGTGAGCTCCTCCGAGACCTCCGCTCCGGTCTCGTCGATCCCATAGAGCATGACCTTGCGAGCGCCCGCTCCGTCCGCGGTATCCGCCGCGTTTCCCGCCTTGACGCGGAGAGCGGTCGCGGCCGAGACCTGCGGAGTCGGATAGAGGCTCCCGTATGTGATCGGCGCGTAGGTCGTTCCTACCGCCTGGTTGTGGCCGAACTTGTGAACGACCGACCAGCCCTCGACGTCTCCCGCGGTGAGGTTCGCAGGGTTCGAGCTGGTCGGGAGCGGGTAGGCCTCCGAGACGGAGCGGACGAGCCCGGTCGCGGAGTCGTGATAGCCGACCTTCTTCGGGAGAGCGTGTCGCGGGAGGAACGTCTCCTCTCCCGGCGTGTGCGTGTCCGACCCCACGTCAGAACCCCGGAGCGGCCGGAGGTCCTGGAGGAGCTGGAGGAGCTCCCTCGATCACGGCCTCGTTCTCTCCGGGGAGAGTGAAATCCGTTTTCGAGTAGACCTCGGACTTGAGGAGCGGGACCCCGGCCGCGAGGAGGATCTGGATCACGGCCGCCGCGATCGTCGGGTCCTCCTGCTTTTGTTGGCCGATCGCGAGCCGCGGCATAGACGCGCCCGGAGCTCGCTCGTTTATCAGCCAGCGGTTCTGGTTCCAGACCGCTCCGACGAGGTCGCGGGTCAGGTCCTCCCCGAGGCGGTCGCGGTCCGCCTGGGAAATGGACTCCGTTGAGGCCGCGTGCTCCTGAGCTTTCGCGTTCGAGCCGACCTCCCCGAGGCTTTGCATGGTCGCGAGCGAGCTCCCGAGGACCGCCATAACCATATTCGTGTCGAGGTATCCGAGGGAGTCCGTCAGGATCCCCCAGCCTTCCCCCAGCCCGTTCACGAACTGGAGGTCGTCCTCGGAGTCGATCGCGAGGACGTCGTCCGTCCTGTGGCGCGCGAACGCTCGCATGAATGCCTGAGCTCGCGTCTGATTCCCAGCGTTCGGTCCGCCCTTCGGGAGCCCGTCCGCGGAGCGCAGTTTCGCGATCGCGAACCCGTTCGCGAACCGCTCGCTCGCGCGGCCCATTCGCTGCATGGATTGCGACTTGAGAACCTGGAAGCGGTAGAGCGTGTCGAGGAGCCCGGACCCGTATCCGAGCGAGGCCTCCGTGTCGTCGAACGTGCAACGGGTGAACCACTCGGGGTGATCGAGCGGCTCCCAGACCCGCCGCTCCGCCGACCAGAACTCCCAGCTCGGGGCGCAGCCCTGGAGCTTGACCAGGCGGAACCTCCGGCGGTCGACGTTCTTGAGTCGTCGAGGGACCCACCAGGATCCGAACTCCCCAGCGATCTTCTCGAACCCGCGGGAGCCTTCCATGAACTCATAGCTCGACCCGCGAAAGATCGCGTCTCCGAGGCGGATCCGAGCGTCCGTAAACCCGTGGATCTTGGAGAGGAGGTCGTAGACGATCTCCGCCGCCTTCGCGTCCGCGTCGCTCTCCTCGGTCGCGGGCTCGACCCGCCATTCCCGACCCGCGGCGAGGTGCTTTCGGAAGCGGAGAGCGTGAGCGACGACCGGGTCCCGCACGACCTTGGAATAGACGTCGGGGTCCTGACCGAGGGCGTAGCTCGGATCATGAATCCAGTGCTTCGTCGAGAGGTTCGCGAGACCTTCGGTGTAGCGCTGGTAACCCTCCGCGGTCTTGCCTGCCTGGTCGAACTCGGACACTAGAGAACCGACCCGTGAACCTCAGTCGCGAGGAGGTCGACGGTCGCGCCCGCGTCCGCGATCTTGAGCGTGTAGGTTTTCTCCGGGAGAGCCTCGAACGCGAAATTCGTCCAGGCGTCGACGACGAGAGCGTCCCCGTCGTTTAGGTAGCCGGTCGCGGTCGTCGCCTCGGAGTTGTCGTAGACGTCGAGCTGGAGCCGGACCGCGGCGGAAACCTTGATCGTCCCGCGGATCGAACACGCACGGGTCGGAGCGATCGCGCTCCCGATCGTGTCTCCGTCCGAGAGGGCGTCTTTGTGGACGTCGAGAGCGGGAATGATTCCGTTGGACATAGGTCGAGCCTCCGCGGTAGGGCGTAGGGAGGAAGGGTAGCGGGTCGCTCCGTCAGTCCCAGAGCCCGGAGGGCGTCAAGTCCTGGTCGAGGCGGTCCAGGAGCCGGTCCCTCTCGTCGTCGTCCTGGTCGACGTCGGAGAGCCCGTAGACGACCCCGGTCGCGGAGAGGAGGTCGAGAGCGACCTGGACCGCGTAGGCCAGAGCGTCGACCTGGTCGTCGTGAGCTCCGCCCGGGAACGCGAGGAGCTCGCTCACGAACTCGTCGAGCCAGTCCGCCTGAGCGGGGAACTGGACCGCCCCCGCCTCCAGCTCCGCGGTCGCGGGGAGCGCTCGCGCGAGCTTGTTCGAGTCCGCCTTGAGCTCGCGGACCGGGAGGCCTCGACGCCGAGCGGTCTGGATCAAATGGAGCTGGAACCCGGCCGACTCGATCCAAGCGACCGAGGCTCCCCAGCGGTCGAGCTGGGACTCGACGAGCGGGATCATTCCCGGCCCCTCGACCTTCGCGCGCTCGACGTGGAGGAGAAACATGGTCCCGTCAGGAGCGACGCCGAACGTCGCGACGACCGTGTAGTCCGCGGCCTCCTTCAGCGAGGCCGCGAGGTCGACGGTCACGAACTTGGTCAGGCTCCCGAGGCGGATCGCGCGAGCGTCTCCCGTCGACGCGTGGCGGTAGCGGACGAGGTCCCCGGAGCGCTGGTAGTACTTGAGCCACTCGACCCGGAAGAACCCTCCCTCCGAGGGACTCGGTCGCTGCTGGTAGAGAGCGGCCCAGACCCACGGACCCTTCGCTCGACGTTTCCGCTTGAGCCTCCAGAGAGGCCAGCGCTCGGGCCAGAGCGGTTCTCCTGGAGCTCGACCGAGCGGGTCGTTCTCCTCCGCGACCGCCGGAAATATCACCTCCTCCCAGCGATCAATCGCCCGGTGGATCTCCTCCGAGGTGAGCTCCGCGGGGTCGAGCTCGTCGAGCTCCAGGAGCTCCTCGTCCTCGTCGACCTCGACGAGCCGCCCGATCAGGTCGTCCTCGTGCCAGCGGGTCGCGACGATCACGCAAGACGCGCCAGGCTCCATGCGAGTTTCCGCGGTCGAGTCCCAGAAGTCCTGAACCGAGTCCCTCCAGGCCTTGCTCTGAGCCTGTTTCGCGTTCTTACAGTAGTCGTCGACGAGGAGGAGGTCCGCTCCTTCTCCGTTGATCGCGCCTCCGATTCCGGCCGTGATCATGCCTCCGCCCGCGGTCGTCTCCCATGCGTCCGCGGCCGTCATATCGGGAGCGAGGCGGACGCGGAGCTGGTCGGCGTGACGCCGGATCAGGTTCCGAACCCGCCGCCCCCACTTCCGCGCGAAGTCCGCCCCGTGCCCAACCAGAATGATCTTTCGATCAGGCCAGCGGTCGAGGAACCAGACCGGGAACCATTGCGAGGTGAGCCAGGATTTCCCGTGCCGGACCGGCATGGAAACGACGATCCGCCGATCGTCTCCGTAGGCCGCCTCCGCCAGCTTGTCAGAGAGGGCGTCGAGGTGCCTCGCCCGTTGCCAGCGGCCGCCGGAGAGGTGCTCCGCGAACGTCGCGGGAGTCGCTCTCCAGGCTTCGTCCTCCGCGGTCCCGAGGAGCTCCGCGAGCTCGTCCTCCGCGAGCTCGTCCCCCTCCGAGGCTCGGACGATCAGCTCCGCGAGCTCGGGACTCACTCGGCCTCGGGCTCGTCCTCGGAGAGTCGGCGTAGCTTCCGGGTCGTGAGCGCTCGAACCTCGATCTTGGTCGCCTTGTGCGCGACCCGCTCGGTCGCGAGCTCCTCCTCCGCCGCGGCCGCGGCCTTGCGTTGACGGGAGGCCTTGACCTCCGCGAGGACCGCCCACGCGAGCGGGACGAGAGCGACGAGAGCTCCCTGAGCGACGTCAGGCCAGGAGGTCGCGGCGAGGATCACGACATATCCTCCCCGGCGGGGAAGCGCTCCAGGAGCTCCGCCTCGACCGCGGGATCCCTCGGGCCAGCGACCCAAAGACAATAGGAGACGGTCGCGTCGTCCGTCGCGGAGAGGTTCCAGAGGATCGAGGTCAGGAACGCGGCCGCGGCTCCTGGGTCTCCGAGGTGCTCCGAAGCTCCGTCGCTAACCCCGTTCGTGAACGCTTCGCACGTCCCCGCGAGGCGGTCCCATTCGACCGTGGTCAGAAGCCGAGCGTCCCCGGTCAGGGTCTCCCCGGAGTACTCGTTCGCTTGCAGGACCCCTCCCGCATACCCGCTCCCTCCCGAGGCGAGTCCAGCTATGTCGCGGATCAGGGCGTTGAGAGACTCGTTCGAGACCGAGGAGCGGTATTGACTCGCGAACGTATAGGAGTCGTTCACGGACCCGACCAGGTAGCAGGTGACCTGGTCCTGGTCGCTGAGCTTGGTCAGGCTCGGGCTTACGTGATAGGTGTAAGAGCTCGCAGCGAGGCGAACCAGGCCGAGACCGGCCGCGTCCGTCCCGTCCGTGACCGTTCCGACGGACGCGGAAGCGACGTCCTCCGAGGACGCGGGCTTAGAGAATCGGTCAGTGGACCAGTTCGGGTCGTAGACCTCTAGAGCGTCCGCCTCGGACACTCCCCAGGGGATCCAGGGTCGCGACTCCGCGAACTCCCTGTGCAGGTAGTCCTCGACGAGCGAGTCCCTCGCGGCCTCGACGATCAGCGCATAGAGGACGTCCGTATTCGAAAAGAGCGTCGAGTCCAAGTAGCTCCCGAGAGCTACGGAGTCGATCCCGGAGGGAGTTGCGGTATCCGACGTCGACTGAGTCCCGAGGTTCCCGTCCAGCCATGCTCGGAGCGTTGTCGGCGTGATCTCCGCGGAGATCACGCCTAACTCCCCGACCGGGAGCCCATGAGTCCCATAGTGCTGTGAGATCACCCCTCCGTCACGAAGGACCGCCCAGCCTCCGAGGGTGTTCGTGGAGTTGCTTAGCACCGCCAGGTGCTCTTGGGCGGAGTTTCCCGAGTCCTCGACCGCCAGGTGGTAGAGGCTCCCGGTAGCGCCAGGAGCGGCAACAACGTAGAGGCTTAGGGTCCCGTCGAGGAGCCCGAGGGCCAGGCTCCCGGAGAGCTCGTCGTCGACCCCGTCGAACGACATAGCGACGTCGCCATTCGCAGCGACGACCGCCGGGACAGAGGCCGGAGCGAGGTCGATCCCGTTCAACGTGTCGCGGAGGGACGCGTGTCGCGCGTCATACACGAACCGAACGTCCGAGGTATCAACGGAGGGGGGGAGACGTCGCGGGTTGTAGTAGTTCGCGAGCGTGTCCGCGAAGGATTGCGAGTAGGGTCCGGCGGCCAGGACGACGCGGTAGACCCGCCCCGTGAAATAGAACGTGGAGAGGGACCCGGCCCAGGGTCCGGTCCCGATCGTCAGGCGGGCTAGCGAGGTCGGATCGACCGCGGTCGCGTTCGGGCTTGCCGTGACCCGGCCCCCGACCGACACAAACTGACCGTTGGTCGCGTGCCAGCTCGCGGCCACAACGTGTTTGACGCCAGTCCCTACCGTGACCTCGCCCAGGTCGTTCCCTTGCCCGGACGTGGACCAGGCTCCCGCGGCCCAATAGTCGGAGGACCCGCTCCGGTAGACGCGGAGCGTTCCCTCCGCTGAGGCTGCGGGAGTTTTCCAGATAGCGAGCGGCATAGCGTTATCCGCGGAGGCCGCGTCCTCCAGGAGGACGACGTAAGCGGTCAGGCCGGACGCGTAGTCCGAGAGGTCCCCGAGGTCCTCCGCGGCCGCGTCGAGGTAGCTCGCTCCGTCGAGCTGGGCGTATACGTGACCGGCGGAGTCGCGTTCGCGAGTGACTCCGCCTCCCGCCGCGGTCAGGGCTCGACCGCCTATCCGATCGGATCGCATGGAATACGCGGGGTCGAAATCGAAGATCGCTCCGAGGGACGCGGGGGACGCGGGGCCTTTGCGGAGACCATGCTGGTATCCAGCGAGAGAGTAGCCGTGGGTCTTGCGTCGCGTTTTCGCCATAGCGGGTCAGGGTAGCGAACCGCTCCGTCGAGGAGCTCCAGGAGATCGACGAGGAGCTCGCAACCAAGAGAGCGACCCCGCGACGACGACGAGTCGAGGCGGGGTCGCTCCAGGAGGTCTGACGAACCGACCAGGGATCCTAGCGGTTCGCTCCGTCGGGTCTACTGAGGGAACCCGCTCTCCGCTCTCCGGGTCGCTCGGTCCGCCTGGTCGAGCTCGCTCGCGAACCCGAGGTCCTCGACGAGGACCTCCCGGAGTCGCGGCGGGATCTCGTCCCAGAGGAACTCCTCGTCGTCCTCCCCCTCGAACTCCCCGAGCTGGAGCGTCGCGGGCCAGTCCTCGACCTCGACGAACGAGCCGTCCTGGAGCTCGACCTCGATCCAATGCTCCGCGGAGTGAGCCGCGGCCTCGACCGCGGCCGCGAGCTCGTCGACGTCCTCCTGGGTCGGGAGGAGCCGGAGCTCCCGCGCGACTCCAGCGAGGGACTCCGACGCGTTCCCGATCTGGATCCCTCCAGGAGCGACGACGTCGATCGGACCTCCGTCCCCGACCTGGACCGTGATCGACTCGAACTGAGCCGCGTCGACCGTCTCCTGGACCCCGTAGAGCGTGAACGGAGCCTCCGCCGAGACCTCGTCCGTCGAGAGGACGAGCGAGACGCGAACGCGCTCCGGGTCGGAGTTGCGCTCGGTCGTCCGCGCGACCTGGACGAGCTCGACGCCGACCAGCTCCGACCAGGCTCGACGAGCGAGGGGTTCGAGCTGGTCGCGAGGGAGAGCCGCCAGGAGGAGCCGCGAGAGCCGCTCCAGGAGCTCCGCGTCGTCCCGGAGGGCTCCTGGGTCGCTTTCGAGCGAACGGAGCCAGGAGCGGCCGGAGAGGTCGCTCACGAGGTCACCTCCGAGGCAAACCGGCGGACGAGCTCGCGTCGAGCGGGAGGGTAGTCCCACCCGTCGAGCTCCAGGCCTCCTTCCCCGTCCTGGATCACGAGCGGAGCCAGGCTCCACTCGTCGCGGAGCTCCAGGACCTCAGCGAGGGCGCGGAGGAGCTCCGGCTCCGGTCGAGGACCCAGCCAGGCTCCGACCGTGTACGGCCCGTTGAGGAGCGCGAGAACGAGCCTCCGAGCGTGCCCGCGGACGGGTCGACCGAGGCCGCTCACGAGTCGATCCCGAGGCGGTCGGCCTCCGCGGAGAGGAGCGAGCGGACGAGGTCGGAGAGGGACCCGCCGGTCGCGCGGAGGAGCCGCTCGATCCGCTGAGCCTCCGCCGGGGAGACGCGGAACTC